>Ga0138256_10001893_pt1 | contig 22482 bp, 15 predicted proteins | sample KNB2016incub_MG_FD_105486 | JGI IMG/M metagenome (GOLD analysis project Ga0138256, IMG submission 105486) | Active sludge microbial communities from wastewater in Klosterneuburg, Austria - KNB2014incub_MG | ecosystem: Engineered > WWTP > Activated sludge > Unclassified | place: Austria... | reverse complement strand
TTTCGCGCGCTGATGCACCAGATCACCGCCGAGGCGCTGTGCCACTTCGGCGATCTCGAGGGCGGCGACAGCGAGCTCGAGGCGGCCGTCCGGAGCGGGCTGTTCGATCTGGCGTGGCTCGAGCGCTGCCCGGCCATCGAGCCGCTGCGCGGCCGGCCCAGCTACGCAGCGGCCCGGGCCGCGGTGGCCGAGCGTGCCCGCACGGTGATCGATGCGCTCGGGCTGTGAGCTCTGGTTCGGCCTGGTGCTGGCGGTCGCGGGCTGCGAGCGCGAGGGCGCCGTCCCCAGCCAGGGCGCGGCCCGACCGTTGGTGCTGGGCTCGGCCAGCGCCGCGCCGCCTGCGCTGCCGCGGTCGGCCCCGCCCGGCCCGGGGGGCTGCGTGATCGGCACCCACCGCTGCGCCGGCGACAAGCTCGAAGCATGCGAGGCCAGCGGCTTCGTTCAGGTCAACGTCTGCCAGACCGCCGCCCACTGCAACGCCAAGCTGCGCCAGTGCCTGGTCGACCCGTGCATCTTGGGCGAGTACCAGTGTCACGGCGCGGATCTGGAGCAGTGTCACGCCAACGGCTGGGCGCGCGCGCGGCAGTGCGACTCGCCAGAGGCGTGCGACGCCGAGCAGGGGCGGTGCCTGTGAGGCGTCACAGCTTCTCGAAGGCCTGAAGCGGGCGGAAGGCGCGGGCGGCCTGTCACTTGCAGGGAGAGCGCAAGACCAGCGACGTGCAAGCAGAGTGTAACCTCTGTCCGTCCCCGATCGTGAGAGGGGACATGGAACGAACGGATCTCTTGGTGGTTGGGGGCGGGTTGGCTGGGCTGGTGGCCGCGGCGCTTGCCGCGCGCGCGGGGGTTGGCGTGCGCCTCGCAGAGGCTGCCGGCGAGCTCGGCGGCCGGGCGCGAACCCGCTCTTTCGACGGTTTCTCGGTCAACCTGGGCGCTCACGCGCTCTTCCAAGCTGGCGCCGCTCGTCGCGCGTTCGACGATCTCGGCATTCGCGTCACGGGTGGTCGACCGCCGGCATCGGGGATCGCGCTTCTCGCAGGGAGGTTGCACGCGGTTCCAGGCGGGCCGATCTCGCTTCTGACAACGTCGCTACTCGATGCGGCAGGCAAGCTCGAGCTCTCTCGTTTCATGAGCTGGCTCCGGCGCGCGCCGACAGACACGCTCGCGGGGCGGGCGCTCGGAGATGTGCTCGGGGAGCGCCTGAAGCGACCCGTCGTTCGCGCGCTGGTGAACGCCCTGGTCCACTGCACCACCTACGAGGCAGACGTCGACGCGCTCTGCGCCGCCGCTGGACTCGCGCAGATGCGCAGCGCGATCGAGCACGGTGTGCTGTACGTGGACGGCGGCTGGACCTCCCTCGTGGATGGGCTCGTTGAAGTGGCGCGAGCCCATGGGGCTCGCCTCGACGTGGGAGCGCGCATCACATCGATCGAGCGCAGGAAGACGCCAGCCCTGCCCTTCCAGGTGCACCTGGAAGGCCGCATGATCGAAGCCGGAGCGGTGATCGTGGCCACCCCGCCGGGCGCGGCGGCACGCTTGTTCCCCCCCCTAGCTCATCCCGCATCGGCCTGTACGCCGCTGCGGGCCGCCTGCCTCGACGTTGCCCTCGCATCTGTACCAAAACCGCGCCGGAGGTTCGCGCTCGGACTCGACTCCCCGCACTACTACTCGCTTCACTCCGCTTCGGCGCGCCTCGCCGACCCGGGCGCCGGCGTCGCTCACTTGCTGCAATACGGCCCGGCCATGGCAACCACCGAGGCAGAGCTCGTGGCGCTGCTCGAACGGATGCAACCGGATGCTCGGATTGCCGACTTGCGGTACCTTCCGAGCATGGTCGTCGCCAACGCGCGGGTCACGGCGGCGACCGGCGGGTTGCGCGGGCGACCGGCGGTCGATGCCGAGCCGGGCGTGTGGCTCGCGGGCGACTGGGTGGGTGACGAAGGGATGCTCGCCGACGCCGCGTGCGCCAGCGCCGCCGCGGCGGCCGAACGTGCCGTCGAATTCCTCAGTGCCGCGACGAGGCGCGTGGCGTGACCGATTCGATGGGTGCGCACTTCAAGGCGAACGAACGCTTCTTGCGTGCCCTGTTGTACCGGATGACCGGGTCTGCGTCGGACGCGGACGACCTGCTGCAACAGACGTTCGAACGCGCGCTGACCGCCTCCCCCTCTGACGAGCGCCCCATGCGCCCCTGGCTGGTGCGCGTCGCCACGAACCTGGCCAAGGACTCCCTCCGCGCACGGCGCGCCCGCGGGTACCCCGGCGCGTGGCTTCCCGAACCGGTGCCGAGCGACGATGACGCCGTCCTCGGGATCGAGCCGCAGGCCACCGCCGGGCGCTATGAGCTGCTCGAGAGCGTCTCATTCGCGTTCCTGCTCGCCCTCGAGGCGCTCTCTCCGAACCAGCGTGCGGTGCTACTACTCCGCGAGGTGCTCGCGTACGACGTCGCCGAAACCGCTGACGCTCTTGGGCTCTCGGCGGCGAACGTGAAAGTGATCCACCATCGAGCACGCACTGCCATGGCAGAGTACGACAAGTCGCGCGCCCCGGTGGGCAGCGACGCTGCCCACGCGGTCCTCCGCGAGTTCCTGGGGGCGCTTGCGACCGGCGACGCCGCGACTCTCGAGCGCCTCATGCGCATCGACGTCCGCCTTGTCAACGACGGCGGGGGCGAGGTCTTCGCCGGCCGACGACCGGTGAACGGTCGCACGAAGGCGCTGCTCTTCCTCCGCAAGGTCGTGGCCCTCCGCGGTCCGCCGCGCTCGGTCGAGATCCGGTCGCTGAACGGCACGCCAGCACTCGTCGCGACGCTCGGCGAAGGCCGGCGTCCCAAGGACCCGCGTCGCGTCGTCGCCCTCCTCCGCCTCGATGCCGATGGCCTCATCGCGGAAGGCTACTGGGTGGTTGCACCTCGCAAGCTCGCGGGTATCGCTTCCGCCGTTTGACTGCCGCGGGCGGGCGGCTTCCGCCGTCAGCGGCTGCGCGCTGGCGGAACGGTCATGCCGACTTCGTCAGTGTGCCGGCAGGGGACAGCGTCGCGCCGGGTGGTCGCACATCCTCGCACCGAATCGCAAGCCGAGTCCAAGATGCGCTTGAGACCGCGTTCGTGATCCGCGATAGTGCGTGGCGGGCGCGACGGGGTAACGCGAAACGGGGGGCGACGATGGCGACAGCCGCAGCACGCAGCACGCAGCACGCAGCACGCAGCACGCAGCACGCAGCACGCAGCACGCAGCACGCAAATGGGCGTCGCACCTGATTGCGTTGGCGGGTGTCGTCGCGACGACGCCGGCCGCCGCGGTATCGAATGGGGTCAGCGCACCCGCCGACAAACACGTCGTTCACGTATCGTTCCCGAGACCCGGCGGAACGGTGACGCTGTGCACCGGCGTTCTGGCAACCCCGACGCGGGTGGTCTTGGCGGCGCACTGCACCAACGGAGCGAAGAACTTCCCGTTCATCCAGGCGATGTCGGACTTCGGTTACCTCCCCGGGAGCGCCATCAAGATCAGGAACGAAGCCCAGTTCCCGGTGGGTGATGCCGAAGGATCGCCGCAACCGGGAGATGTTGCGCGCCACCTCCCAGATCCGACGCAGCCGAGCTTCATCCCTCGCGCGTGGGAGACGGCGAGCCCGATGAACTTCGGCGATCCAAGCATGGCCGAGCGAGACCTCGCCGTGATCCCCCTCACCGAGCGGGTCAAGCAGTCGACCGTTGCGCCGGCGACCATGCCGTTCGATCCCGATGGCACGATCCACGCTTGCAGCTCCTCCTTCTCTGGCCGGTTTCTTGGGTATGGCTCGTGGTTCTACGACGGCGCGCAGACCTACCGGACGCGCCAGGCGGCAACCACCAGCGTGTTCCGGTCGAGCCCCAGCATTTTCGGCGACACCTACCGCGCGGCATTCGGGCTCGACGACATCGTGGGCGGTTGGTTTTCCGAGATCCCGCTATTCGGAGACGCGCTGGCGTCGCTGGTTGGGTCGGAATCCGTGCGACTGATCGAGCCGGGTGACTCTGGCGGCCCGATGTTCCAAGGGCCCAAGTTCTGCGGTGTCAACTCCGCCATTTGGGTGTCGCCGCTTTCGTGCGGCTGGACGTGCGAGCTCGGCATCCCGCCGGTGTGCGGGTACTTCTGTGAGCTCACGATCGACAACTTGTGGGCTAGGACCGACAGCGCCGGCGCGGTCGGGTTTCTGCAACCGCTGCTCGTCGACTCCAAGGGCCACTTCCACGGCGCGTGCGGTCCTGATGCGCCGCCGTCCCTCGCGGATGTGGATCAAGATGGCGATCAGATCCCGGACGGCTGCGACCCCTGTCCCAACATCCCAGATCTCGGTTACAAGGCATCCGGGGTCGTCACGACTTCTCCGGACTCCGATGGGGACGGCGTGCCCGACGTCTGCGACAACTGCCCAGACGTGAAGAACCCTCGCTCCGCATCGACATGGCTGCAATCCGACCAGGACTTCGACAACGTCGGCGACAAGTGCGACAGCTGCGAGCACAGCGACGTGCGCGGCGTCAGCGACTTCGCGTGCTGCAATACCAACGCCGATTGCGGCAACGAGTACGGAAGCCTGTCCCACTCCCGGTGCCTGCCCATCGGTACGCCGGTCGTCAACGGGCTCACGCTCGTCAACCCGTGCGCGGGCTTCGCGGGCCGGTGCTCCAAGGGCAAGGACGCGGACAAGGATCTGGTCGCGGATGCCTGCGACACGTGCCGGACGCTCGCGAACCCGAACCAGGCGGACGCCGACGGCGACGGCATCGGCGACGTCTGCGACAACTGCGCTGGGAACGAGGGCCCGTACCCGGGCGAGCACGACGCGGATGCGAACACCGTTGCGAGCCTGGAGTGCACCGCGGACGTGGATTGCGCCGCGAAGACCGGCAAGCCGGCGGTGCTGTGCGGTCCGGCGAAGCTCTTGCCGAAGCCCGGCGGCGGGCTGGTCGCGGGCAAGCGGTACTGCGCCGAGTTCCCCGATGCGGACGGCGACGGTCTGGGAGATGCGTGCGACAACTGCCCCGCGGTGGCGAACGCCAAGACGTATATGGCCGGCGTCAACAACCAGACCAACTGCAACCTCGACATCGAGCTCGCGCGGGGCGAGCCCTATCCCTATGTGGGCGACGCCTGCGATCCGAACCCGTGCACGCGCACGCTGCAAACCGACGCGACGCTCACCGATACGGACCAAGACCTCTGGCTGACCCTCTCGCTCGAGCCGCAGGTGCTCCCGAACAGCCTGGCCGCAAAGAAGAAGCAGCCGCTGAGCCAGCCGCCGTTCGACTCGAAGTACGCCGGGACGCCGTTCGCCAACGTAGGGATGCGGTTCTGCCCCTGCACCGTGCCGGGGAAGAAGGTCGGGACGGCTCAGGACTGCGCTGCGCTGAACCAGTGCCCGCTCCTCGCGTCTCACTACGGTCTGCCCGGGTCACCGTGGGTGGCCCCGAGCAGCGTCCTCGCTCCCGCGGATCCAAAGACGCTCCCGGCCGCGCCTGCCGCAAGCTTCTTCGACCCCGACGCGGAGTTCCAGAGCCTCCCGACCGAAGAGCCGCTGGCCGGGCTCGCGGCGGCGACCGGTACCGACATGCTCGCGGCCTACGGCACGGCCTCGACGCGGGTGAGCTGGGACGTCGGCAACCAGCCCTCCCCCACCGCGGGGTGGCTCAGCAAGGGCAAGCTCGGGGTCTTGTGGACCGCGGTGCGCCAGGTCCCGCAGATGTCGCCCGCGTCGCCGTCGGTCTTCCAGAGCCACGCGAACCACTACGACGCAGATTTCTTCGGGAAGGTCGCCGACCCCCCACCGCTGGGCTCTGTTGGTCTGGTCCCGTGCTTCTGGTGTCAAGTCGATCCGTGTCCGCACTGCGCGATCTCCATGGACACCGTGAATCTGCTCATCGATCCGACGCAGCAAGTCGTGTTGGCGAACGGGCTGACGCAGAGCGCCGATCTGACCTCGTCGTTCTCCACCGCGGCAACCAGCGCCCTGGCCGCTCCGGCCGTGCGCTGGCTCCAGGCAGCGGAGCGCGGCGGCTGGATGCGGCCGGGCCGCGTGGGCCTGGCAGCGATCTCGCCGGACGGGAGCAGCGTGCAGAGCGCCCTGGCAGAGGTCGGAGGCGTCGTGCAGGTCGTCTCTCGCTCGCGCACCGACGGCGTCGCCGAGATCGCGGCGCCGGCGATGGTCGCCTCGTCGTCCGAGCCCGCGGCGCTCGGCCCGCCGGCTCGCAGTGACTTCGGCGCAGTCCTCAGCGGGAGCGAGAACGCGCTGTTCGTGGTTGGTGGCAAGCTGAGCGCCACGGGCGCCCTCGCCGGCGATGTCTGGCGCTACGGGCTCGAGAGCCGCGAGTGGACGCAGCTGGCCATTGGCGGCGCTTCGCCGCGCGTGGTGCTCGCGGCGACCTACCAGCCAGAAACCCGGGCGCTCTGGATCTTGGACGCGGGGCCCACCAAGATCTCGTTTGCTCGCCTGCTGCGCCTGGATCTCGGCACCTACCAGGTGAAGGTGGTGGGCATGTGGCTCCGCACCGGCCTGTTCGAACGCGTGGAGCTGTCCAACGCGCCCCGGGCCGAGCTGTTGCTCACGGGCAGCTCATCGAAGCTGAAGAAGGTGATGGGAGTGGTCTTGCGACCGCAGGCGAATCACGTGGCCGTCACAGGCGCGTTCGGCGAGCAGGGCGTGCTGGCGCTCGAGCCGACGCTGACCCCCCGCGGGCTGACCGTGCCGCTCGCGAACGCCGCGACCCCGGGCGGAGTGAAGAACGCGTTCACCGAGGCCGCCGACGTCTACTTCGACCATCCGAAGCCGAAGGCGGGCCCGAAGAAGTGGAAGCCGCAGCACGGCGCCGGCGACTGCCTGTGAGGGCCAGCGTGCACGGGGCGATCGGCATCAGCGGCGCCGCGGTGCTCGGCACGGCGCTGCTGTGGGTCGCGTGTGGCGGCGGCGGGGACGATGCGGCGGGCAGTGGCGGCACGGACGCAGCGGCCGAGGGTGGCGGGGGAGGCACCGGGGGCGCAGCGCCCGGTGGCGGCGGCAGTGGCGGGACGGGCTCGTCCGGCGCCGACTCGGGCTGGGGCGCCGCGCCGAAGTGGGAGTCTACCGGGCAGCAGGCCGCCGGCTGCGCCATCGATTTTCTGGCAAACGCCAGCGAGATCACCGCGCTCACCTGGAAGCCCTGCGCGTGGTCGGCAGAGTGCGAGGAGGCGGTGTTCAACCCTGCGCTCGTCGGGAGCGACCCGGGGTTCTCGGGTGATGCACGCGACGACGGCAAGTCCGCCCGACTGAGCCTTTCGTTCTTGTTTTCAAACGTAGTGACCCTGGCGCTCGGCGCCGACGGCGCTCTCGTGGCAGCGCTGCGCACGACCTCCGCCAAGGACTGCTGGCTGACACAGTCCTCGCTCTCGGCTACCACACTGGGCGTAGCAGTGGCGCGGGTCGCGGAGCACGACTTCGGCGGTGTGCTGCTGGGCCTGACCGCCGGTGCTGCGGCGCCGAAGGCGTTCACCCTGGTCAACCCACCACCCGGGACACCGCAACGCTTTCCCCTCGGCGAGTCGCGTTGGCTCTGGTTCTGGGCACCGGTGGAGCGCTTCAGCACGGTGTCCGCCGTCGACGGCTCGGACTTCACCATGTTCGCGAAGGCAACCGGGGAGACGGCGATGCTGGCGGGCCCTGTCGCTGCTGGCAACATCTTCTTGTTCGACGAGTGGGTCGTCTTCGATGGCGGCACTTGGCAACGGCGTATCTCGTGGTCTGACGGCAAGCTGCCGCCCGCCCCCTACCTGACACCGACCGTAACCGCAGACGATTTTGGCTTCGCTGCCTTTGCGAACTCACACCTCGGGTTCATGCGTGGCATCAACCGGAAGGACATCAACAAATACGATTCGGTGGAAGTCTGGAGCAGCCCCTTCAGCGCGGACCCAAAGCAGCTTCAGCCTGCGTTCCTGGCGAAGTTGCCCTTCACGGGCACTCCGGAGCTTTCCGGGGGGCACGGTGTCGTCGCGTCGCTGTCTCAGATCGGCGGCTCGGGCGAGCACCAGTTCACTGCGTGGAACGTCACCACGAAAGCAACTCGCTCGCTGACGCTGCCGAACGACCGCGTGTACAAGGCTCACCTCGGCGTCACGCGCCACCACGTTTTCCTCGCGGCTGCCAAGCCGGGGATGGGGCCGTCGTCCTACCTGATCCGCTACCCCGTGCCGTGACGCGACGGACGGAGCGCGCGCGTCACGAGCGGCCTCACAGCTTCTCGAAGGCCTGAAGCGGGCGGAAGGCGCGGGCGGCCCAGGCCGCCTCGTTGTGGGGCGCGCCGTCCTCCCACCAGTGCCACAGGTCCTGATCGAACACGTAGCCCTTCGACGAGAGCACGTCGCGCAGCTGGACGGTCTCGCAATAGTTGTCTGCGGCGTCGGGGGTGTCGTCGTTCGTGCCGTCGCCGTCCGAGTCCACGCAGCCCGAGCCGGGGCCGCCGCCCGAGTCCAGATAGAGCTTCGTGCCCTGCTTGCCGGCCTTGGCCCAGCGGGTGATCAGGGTCTCGTTCTTCGCGCCGATGGACCCCCAGCCGAACGTGCCCGAGAGCGAGGCGGCATAGTCCCACGCGCCCGGGTGCCGCAGCGCCTGGTGGAACGCGATCAGGCCACCCAGCGACGAGCCCATCACGCCGGCGCGCTTCGGCTTGCCGTACACCGACTCGATCAGCGGGCGGACCACGTCTTTCACATAGTCGGCGTAGGCGTCCCCCTTGCCGCCGGTGGTGCTGCCCGAGATCACGTCGCCGACGTGGGTGTACTCGTCCATGCGCAGCCCGCCGGCGTTGTCGATGCCCACCAGCAGCGTGGCGGGTCCCGCCGATTGGTCGAGCTTCCAGCTGCCGAAGGCGCCGTTCGGATCGAACAGGTTCTGCCCGTCGTGCACGTAGAGGTGATGGGTCGCTGGCCCCGCGGGCACGCGCACCCGCAGGGTACGCGGCGGAATGCCCGTGCCGCCGACGCCGAGCCAGCGCTCGAGGTGGGCTGCGCTGATCCGCACCGACGAGTACTCGCCGTACTGGTCGTAGCCAAAGCGGCGAGCCAAGGGATCGGCGGCCAGCGTTTGCTTGCCGTCCTCGAGCTTGTACTTCTTGCCGTCGGGGCTCTCGATCTTCGTCACGATCCAGAACAGGCCGGCCTCGGCCTTCATCGCCTCGGGCTGCCAGCCGTTGTGGTCCCCCTGCAGGGCATAGGGCCCCGCGCCGTCGTCGAGGTGCACGAACAAGAAGCCACCGGGCACCTCCAGCGGGAAGCCCGCGCCCTTCGCGATCTTCGCGAGCCCGCCCGCCGCGTCGGTCTTGCCGTCGAGGATCGACTGGAACACCGCCCAGTCGTCGCTGGCGGTGCCGCCGCTACCGGCCGCGCCGCCGGTGCCGGCCGCGCCGCCGCTGCCGGCCGTGCCGCCGCTGCCCGCGCTGCCCCCCGCCCCGCCGGCCCCGCCGGTGGCGGCGTGCGACGCGGGCTCGCTGTCGTCCGAGCAGGCCGCGAGCAGAAGACACAGGGCGAGGGCGAGGGCGCGTCGGGTCACGGCAGGGCTCATAGCACCCTGCGGGCGGCTCATCGACAGCTGGCAGGCCGCCACGCGGACCCACCGACATGACCGCGTGGTGGACAACTCATGCCCTCCACGGCTCGCGGACCCACCGACTTGGCCGCGTGGTCACCCTGCGCGCGGCTCAGCGATAGCAGCGGATGGTGCTCAGGAACTCGTCGCCGTAGACCGCGAGCTTCTTTGGGCCCACGCCCGGCACGGCGAGCAACTGCGCCTCGCTGGCGGGGCGGCGGGCGACCATCTCGACCAGGGTGGCGTCGCTGAACACCTGATAGGCGGGCATCCCGCGCTCGCGGGCCAGCTCTTTGCGCAGCGCCTTGAGCGCGTCCAGCAAGCTGCGATCGATGGTCTTGGGCTCGGCGCTGGCCGCCGCCCGGGCTGCCTTGCGATCCAGGCTGTGCAGCACGTCCACCGCGCCGCAGCGGTCGCACGAGCGCTCGCAGGGCGGCACGTGCTCACCGAAGTAGCCCACCACGTCTTGGTGGCGGCAGTCGGTGGATTCGGCCAGGCGAAACATCTGGCGCACCAGCTCGGCCTGCCGCGCGGCAACCTCGGGGGAGGCGTCAGAGGCGAAGCGGTCGTAGGTCAAGACGTCGCTCCACGCGTAGAAGAGCACGCAGTCGGCGGGCAGGCCGTCGCGACCCGCGCGACCGATCTCCTGGTAATACCCCTCGATCGATCGCGGCATGTCGCGGTGGATCACGAAGCGCACGTTGGACTTGTCGATCCCCATGCCGAACGCGATGGTGGCGACGACCACGTCCACGTCGTCGTTCTGGAAGGCGTCTTGCACCTGGCTGCGGTGCTCTGCCTCCATGCCGGCGTGATACGCCTGGGCCGAGATGCCCGCCTTGCGCAAGAGCTCGGCCGTGGCCTCGGTCGACTTGCGCGACAGGCAATAGACGATGCCGCTCTCGCCGCGACGCGCGCGCACCAGGCGCACGATGGCCTCGCCCACCGCCGGCAGCCGCCGCCCGTCTGGGCCGCTGCCGCCCTTCTTGACCACGCCAATGCGCAGGTTCGGGCGGAAGAACGAGCCGCGGTAGAGCGCGGGCTCGCGCATCGCCAGCTGCTCGACGATGTCGACCGTGACCTGCGAGGTGGCGGTGGCGGTGAGCGCCAGCACCGGCACGCCGCCGAACCGCTGCTTGAGCCCGCGGAGCTCGCGATACGCGGGGCGAAAATCGTGGCCCCACTGGCTGATGCAGTGGGCCTCGTCGACCGCGATCAGCGAGAGCTTGGCGCCGGCGAGTGCCCGGCCCGCCGCGGCAGCCAGCCCTTCGGGCGCGGCATAGACCAGCTCGTATTGGCCGGCGGCGATGGCCCGCACGCGCGCCGCACGCTCGTCGGCGGGCACGCTGGAGTTGAGGAACGTGGCGCGCAGCCCCACCTCGGTGAGGGCGTCGACCTGATCTTTCATCAGCGCGATCAACGGCGAGACCACCAGCGTGACGCCCCCGAGCACGCGGGCTGGGATCTGGAAGGTGAGCGATTTGCCGGCGCCCGTGGGCATGATGCCCACGCAGTCGCGACCCGACAGCACGGTGGCGATGATCTCGGCCTGGCCCGGACGAAAGGTGGGGTAGCCGAACACGTTCTCGAGGACCTGCTGGGCGCTGGGCGCGGCGCGCGCCACCGCGGCGGCGGCCTCGCGGAGCAGCGCGACCACCTCGGGCGGAAACGAGTGAGGGGATCGCCGGTAGAGCGCGCGCAGCCGGTCGAGCCGCCCCGTGAGCTCGAAGCGCTCGGGCGGCTCGGCGGCGGTGGCCGCCGCGTGCAGCAGGGTGGCGTCGCGAAGCAGCTCGTCGGGGGACACGGGGGCGGAATGGTAGCCCGAGGCGGGGCAGAGGGGGCGATTGTGCTTTGCTTTCTCGATCGAAGCGACCCTAGAACGCGAGCGGGGCTCGCCGCTCTCTTTCATGTCTCGGCTGCTGCTGCTGTTCTTCGCGCTGCTCGTGGTCACGCCGCTCGGCGCGTGCCACCACGAACGCCCCGAGCGCCTGCCCGGCGAGACCGACGTCACCGTGTCGAAGGTCACGGTGCGCGGCGCAGCCGGCGCCGAGCTTCGGCTTGCGCACGGCGAGCTGTTCATGCTGCTCGGGCTTCGGCCCGGCAGCCTGCTGATCACCCACCGCTACTACAGCGACTTCCGCCTGGCGGAAGATCGGCGCCGCCTGGCGTCGTGGTGGCAGAGCTACGGCTACTTCGACGTCGAGGTGGCCGAGCCCGCGCTCGAGTGGGCGAAGGACCAGCGCTCGGTGGCCGTGACCTGGACGGTGCGCGAAGGCGCCGCGTATCGCGTGGCGTCGGTCGAGGTGCGGCACGCGCCCGAGCAGCACGCCGCGGCGCTGACGAAGCTCATCCCGTTCCGGGTGGGCGACGGCATCGACCTCGAGAAGTTCCGCATGGGCCGCCACGAGATGGCCTGGCACCTGCAACGCGACGGTTTCGGACACGCCGGCGTGTTCAGCCGCGCCTACGTGGACCGCGACAAGAAGGTGGTGCACTGGATCTACTTCGTGGATCAGGGGCCAAAAACCCGGATCGGCACGGTCACGGTCGAGGGCCAGCACAAGATCCCGGAAGAGAAGATCTTGTGGCGCGCCGACGTGCGCCCCGATGACCCCTACAGCCTGGAGCTGAAAGAGAGCATCGAGCGTGACCTGCTGGACACCGGGGCCTTCGCCTCGGTGGTGGTCAAACCCACCAACGCGCAGGTCGAACGGGTGCTGCCGGGGGAGCGGCCGGATCCAGGCGGCGTGCTCACCGCCGAGCAGGTCGACGAGCAGGGCAACCTGGTCCCGCGGAAGCTGGGCGATCGGATCGACTTCCGACTGGTGGTGGTGGAAGCGCCTTCGCGAGAGCTGCGGCTCAGGGCCGGGGCCGAGGCGGATCCGACACGCGGCGACCTCTACGCCGGCGGAAGGCTGTGGCTGCGCAACCTGTTCGGCGCCTATCACCACCTGGTGCTCGAAGGTCGCGTGGGCTACGGCCTGCTCTGGAGCGGCGACGACGACGAGTCGAGCGGCCTGTACGGCGACGCGCTGCTGCGCACGGTCCACGGCGGCCTGTTCTCGCGCACGGTGGACGGCCGGCTCTCGGCGCGCTTCCGCGACCGGCTGTACCCGGGCTTTCGCACCCGCGAGCTCGGGGCCGGGCCGGGCGTGCACACCCGCTTCGGCAAAGAGGTGTTCTTCGATCTCGATCTGCTCTATCGCTTCGAGAAAGATCTGGGTTTCGGGCCCTTCGCCGACAGCACTCGCTCTGACCGCGACCTGCCCGACGACGACACGGCGGCGGGGCCGAGCGGCGAGCTCAACCTGATCTGGGACGCGCGCAACGATCGCGTCGAGCCCACGCGGGGGCACTTCTTGGGCTTGAGCGGCGTGGGCACGGCCGGAACGCACCCCTCGTTCTTGGTTGCCCCGGACGCGCGGGTGTTCTTGCCGATCGGCGAGTCGAGCTCGCTGGCGCTGCGCTCGAGCTTCGGCTTCGTGCTGGGCCAGAGCAACGCCGGGGTGCCGCCCGGACAGCGCCTGTTCGGCGGCGGCGCCTTCGGCATGCGTGGCTTCGGCCGCGACCGGCTGAGCCCGAGCGCGCCGTGCGCCAGCGACTGCGACCGCGAGCTGACCGGTGGCCTCAGCCTGATGGAGAGCCAGGCCGAGTTTCGCTTCCTGCCGTTCCGCAAGAGCTTCGGCTTCGCCGGCTTCGTGGACGCGGGGGCGGCGGGCCCGGGTCAGAACCCCTTCGACGACGGCGTGAGCCTGGCGGCGGGCTTCGGGCCGCGGCTGCGCCTGTGGTACCTGCCGATCGCGCTCGATCTGTCCTATCGGATCCTCCGAGAGGGTGAGCTGGAAAACGGAAAACCTTTCGCCCCGTACTTCGCGTTCGTGAGGATCGGCGAGTCCTTCTGAAGGGGTTCGCGTCAAGGCTGCGCGCTAAGGGCCTGTGCGCGCACGGGTTGCGTCGCACGGCTTCGACCCGGTCGCGGAATGCGCTGGCACGCCCGGTGCAATTCGTTCGGGCACGTGTCCTGGCGTTTCCGTGCCCCCGCCGTGTTCGCCTGCGTCGCCGTGCTGGCGCTGGGCCAGCCCGTGCTCGCGCAAGCCGACGACGAACCCGAAGCCGCCGGGTGGTGGCTGGATCGTCGGGGCGTGGTTCAGCCGTTCGATCGCACCTACGACCAGTGGTCGCCCGAGCGCTACGAGGCCCGCCCCGGGCGCGCAGCCGTCGAGATGCTGGCCCTCTTGGGCATCGGTGCCGCCGACTACTGGATCAAGAGCGAGGAGAACAGCGAGGACTGGGACTTTCCTCCGATCGAGCAGCGCTTGCTGACCTTCGACGCGGTGCGGTTCGACAACAACCAGTTCGTGACCAACCACATCCTGCACCCCGGCGGCGGCGCGGCCTATTACAGCTTCTCGCGCGTCAACGGGCTCGGGCCCTTCCCGTCCATCGGCTACTCGGTGGCCTCATCTCTGGTCTGGGAGTGGGTGCTCGAGCTGATCGAGAAGGTGAGCATCAACGATCTGCTCTACACGCCCTTCGGCGGCTGGGCGGCGGGCGAGTGGTTCTTTCAGCTGGGCGACTACTTGAACAGCGCGCCACGGGGCGGCAACCTCGGGCATCGCCTGGCGTCGTACACCCTGGGCGCGCCACGCTACCTGCACGACCGCTGGGACGATGCCCGGCCGCCGCCGCCGCTACCCGCCGACAACCTCGGTTTCTCGACTGCGTTCTGGCACCGCTTCGCGGCCATGTACGGCGTGGCTGCCACCGACAACGACGCGAAGACGAGCGGGTTCATCCACGGGCTGACCCTCGAGAGCGAGCTCATCCGCATGCCGGGGCTGCTTCGACCCGGGAAGTTCGAGCGGGGCTTCGGCGAGGGCAACTTCGTCGACATGCGCACCCGGATGAGCTTCGACGCCACGGGGTTCGCGGAGGTCGACCTGTGGTTTTCCGCCGACGTGGCCGGCTACTACCACCAAGCGTACCAGTCAGCGCCCGGCGGCGTGAGCGGGCAGGCGTGGTCCGGCGCGCTGAACGTGGCCGGGCGGTTCGTCGATCGCTGGCTCTTGCGCCGGCGCGACGGCTGGGCGCTGGCGCACCTTCCCGGGCCGGTGCTCCGCGGCTGGATCGCCGACGGGCCCTTGCTCTTGCGGGTGGCCGGCTCGGCCCACCTCGACTTCGCCGGGGTGCGCTCGCTGGCCTACGAGCGCTGGGTCGCCGGCTATGGCTCGGACGGGACCAAGACCGTGCTGCAGAAGCACTCGTACTACTTCGCCCACGGCGCCTCGGCCACGGCCCGCGCCACGCTCGAGTATCGTGGCACCGAGCTGGGGCTGTCAGGCTCGTTCGGCCACTACGAATCCATCGAGGGCTTCGACCGATACCAGCCCACCGTGCTCAGGGACGTGCACAACACCGACGAGATCCTGGAAGGCGGCGTGTGGCTTGGCCACACCACGCCGAACGCCCCGCTGCACCTGCGACTGTCCCTCGAGGGCACGCGACGCGTGAGCGCAATGACCCCGCTGACCGAGGTGGACTGGGACCGGCGCGTCTCGGTGGCGGCGGGGGCAGCGTTCTGAGCGCCCGGTCGACGACCCCAGGGTGCGCAACCTCCTCTTCGCGATCGTCCACCTCGGAGACGACTCCGAAGTGACACGGCCCTTCACTGGACCTTGACCGAACAGGACGGGCCGCCGCCGGCGCCCCCGCTGCTCCCGGCCGTGGCCGGGACCGCGATTGTTCCGGCGCAGCCCGGCCTGGACAGATATCGGGCACACCCGTGCGGCGACGGCCAGCAGACCCCGATCGCGGTCAGCACGCAGTCAGAGAGCTCCGACACCGGCGCCTGGCAGGTCGACAGAGCCAGGTTCCCCACGCAGTACTCGAGGGGAAGCTCAGGAATGGATGCGGTGCATTGGAATCGAAAGGGTTGACCGAAAGTGCACCCCGTCATGGTGGTCATGCCGTCGGGGGTCAGTGGCCCCGCGGCGGGAGGCGGGAACCCGACGCCCCGATACGCAGAGAGGTACCACTGGCACCACGCGTCGCGCTCGGCCGCATCGAGCTCACTGACCGGCTTGGCCCCGTCGATGCCGGTCGGATGCCCGGGAAGCTGGCGCGAGGTGTCGCTGCACTTCCAGGTCGCCTCGCCGCTCGAGGCGCACTCGCACTCGACCCGCGGCGGGTACCAGCAATGAGCGCCGCGCAGGCCCTCGCAACCGGCACCGTTGGCGGGCTGCACGTCGGGGCAATCGTACGCCGCGACCTGGTTCAGATAGCAGTCCCAGCGCAGCTCGCCCTCCCCGGCTTCCCAGCACCCGCAGAGGGAGGTCGTTTGCTGTCCGCCCGCCGCGCCCGACGAGTAACGACAGGTGCGGCCCTCGGCAGCTTGGCACGGGCCCTCCTGGGCCGGGAGGGTTTCCGGGCAGTCCGCCGCATTTCCCAGCCAACGCTCTTGCTCGCTGACCTGGAGCTTCCCCTCGCAACCATCGAGCACCGTGGTCGAGAGCAGCGCGCCTATCAGCAGGGTTCGGTTCTTCTTGGTCATGGCTTTCCTCCACGCACGCCTTCTCGATCCTCGTCTGCGCCGCTGTCAGCGATGAAGCCGCGCGCGCGATCCGACAGCGAGCTATCGGGGTTTGCGCGCACGAATCGCTTCGCCAAGCCTTCGGCATCGCCCTTCCTTCCAGCTCGAGCCAGCGCTTCGATCCGAAGCAGCGTGGCTTCGTCGGCCAGGCGCCCGCGGCGACCACGCCGGTCGTACTCGTCCAGCAGCTGAAGCGCCCCAGCCGGATCGTTGGCGCCCAGCCGGGTGCGTGCCCGATCCAGATTCCGGATCTCGTCCGAGAGCGACGGCGTCGCCGGCGCCGCCGACGGACGGGCCGATGGCATCGTTGCGGAGCTCGACGGTGCAGGCGGGGGCAGAGCTGGGACGCCCTCTTGCGATGACTTCTGCGGGGACGGTGTACGAGACGGCGTCAAGTGCTCGGCCTCGGGCTGGAGCAAGGCGGGGTCACGCTCGGGCAGACCGCGAAACAGCAGCACTCCGGCCGCCGCCGCGCCGCACAGAACCACCACCGACACAGCGACTCTCCTCCGGGATGCCCGCCGGGGCGCGTCGGAAACGGCGTGAAGCGCCCTCTGCTTGGCGGCTGAGCGCGGCCGCTCGCTCCGCGCTGCCTTGAAGAGCGCCGCTCCGATCTCGTCGAGCCGGTCAGGTTCCACTGCCCGAGCCTCCGAACGGGTTGCGTGCGTCGCACTGGCCGAGCATCTCCCGAAAGACGGTTCGGGCCCGGCGCAGCCGCGACGCTGCCGTGCCCGTGGGTATCCCCTCGAGCCCAGCGATCTCGGGAACCGCGAGTTGCTCGATCTCTGCCAGGATCAGCACGCGTGCCAGCTCGGCGGGCATGCGCGCGAGGAGCTCGTCGAGAAGAGACACGGCGCGCCGAAGCTCCACGGACTGGTCCGGCGTCCGCTCGGAAACTGCGGCCTCGGCGGCTTCTTCGCCGTGCCCGGCAGCGCGTCGTCCCCGCCTTCGCGCGTTGGCGGCTACCCGAAGAGCCGTGCCATACAGAAAAGTCTTCTCTCTGCCTGGCTCGATTTTCTCGGCTTTCTGCAGCGCCACCATGAAGACCTCTTGGGCAGCATCGTCCGCGTCGACCGCGGACAGACCCCACCGTCTCAGCAATCGCCACACCAGATCGAAGTGCTCCTCGACCAGCGAGTCGAATCGGCTGCGTTGACTCACGTCGAGAGCCGAGCTGCTGGCTGATTGCCGGTCCAACAGCAGGGCGATGCCCTTCACGATCCCATAATGTCGGATGCCCTGCCCGCCGATCACGGCAGACGTGCCGTCGCACCGATCGCCGCGGAAAGGCCCACGGCGCGGGTTCGCTCCCCCTCGGTCGTCGGGTCGCCGGACACCAGTTGGTAACGCGTCAGCGGGACGAACCCTCCGATCTGCGCTTCGAACGCCCAGCCGTCGGTGGCGCGCCAGGTCACCCGTCCCGAGGCGCCTGCCGCCGACCAGAGCCCTTGATCCTCCCGACCCGCCGAGCCGGCGCCACGGACCGCCACCGACCCGGCCTCGACTTCGACGCACGGCCGCACGGATAGGGCGTCGGCGCCGATACGGACCGGGCAGCCACCCAGGTAGCCAGTCACCGTCCGGTAGCGAACCTCACCCACCACGCTGGGAACCGACCCGATCACCGCCCGAGCACCCGCGCGAGCGCTCGCGCCCGGCAGGGGCGCGGTCGCCCCGAGCTCGAAATCGACGAACGCCGCTCCGCCGGGCAGCGCCTCGGGGGCGATCGCGGTTGCCATCAGCGCCTGCGCTCCAATCGACCAGCGAGAGCTCGAATCCCGCTCTGTGACGCCTGGGTCGTGGGGTGGCGACGGCGGCGCCTTGGCCGCCGGAGGGGGACCTCGCTTCGGAATCGCCGTCGGTTGCCCGCGCAGCTCTGGTTCCGGATCCGGGTCGGGCTGGGTGGACGCGCGCTCTGGCATCGCAGCCAGCGAGAGGCTGAGCGCCATCGCTTCGGCCAGCTCGGAGCAATCGCTGCTCTCGAGCTCGCGGATCGCTACGGTGCCTCGCTGCGTCTGCCGCTCCAGTCGACCATGGCTCGTGCTGCCGTCTCCGCGAAGCGTGACCACGAAGTCGACGGGGTCGCCGGCCCCGGCGAGGCGTGCGCTGGCGAGACGGCCCGCGAGCTTCCGACCAAAAGTCTCGCCGTCGGGACAGCTTCCCGCACTGCGATACCAGACGAAGACGGGAGCGGATGCCTCTTGGGCGCTGGTGGCGGTGGGCCAGCACATCAGACCGAGCGCAAGGCAGAACCGTGGCAACCCCATCACTTCGCAGCGACACTAGCACGACCAGGACGCGCCCGGTGCGGACGGGGGCGCCGGCGGCCGATCGCGACCAGACTCGACGCACCGCGGGCGAGCGCATGCCACCGCAGGAGAGAGACGCATGATGCGATCGCCCGGATCACCCCACCTGCGGGTCGAGCTCGGCGTTCCCCACTCGGACCGCGGCATACGCCACCCACGCGATGCCGGCCGCGACCATCCACAGCAACGCGAACGGTAGATCGCCGATCAGCCGAAAGCCCGTCCAGTAGCTCGAGCCGGCGACCAGGAACATCGCCGCGACCACCACGGCTCGCGCCAGAAACACCAGGAACACCCCCTGCAGCACCCGCGGCGCGTGCTCGCGCCCCAGCTCGGAGGTGAGCGCGCCGAGCACCAGCCACAGGCCCAGCAGGTACTTGAGCCCCAGCGCGCCACCCACCACCCACGCGGGCACGTGAGGGTCACCGAACCCCGCGACGCCGAAGTCCATCGATCCGAAGTCGATGGCGCCCTGAATGCCGATGCGTTGCACGAAGGTCAGACCGAAGACGAAGGTCGCGATCAGCGCCAGCTGGGCAGGTGGCAAGCGCTGAGCTGCGGGCTCTGCGAGGGCACGCTGCCGGGCGAACGCCGCACCCACGCCGTCGGCGAGCAAGACCGATGCGACCAGGGCGACGATCTCGGCGTCGCGCGAGACCCACGAGTAGGTGGCGAAGCCCAGGAGCAGCGCGACCAGCCGCTGGCGGCGCAGCGCGAAGACCAGCGCGGCAGCCCCGAACACCACGATCAGCGCGCGGCCGGGGAGCGCGGGCACGAAGCGGCGTGCCACCAGCGCAGAAATCGCCAGCAGGGTGAGCCCCAGGGCGAGGGCGAACCGCCGCCGGTGCCCCGAACGCGCGCCGAGCACCGCCCCCGCCACGGCCAAGAGCGCGACGGCCAGAGCCAGCGCCATGCTGGGATCGCGGCGCAGCCAGGCAGGGTAGACGTCGCTGGTGCGGGTGCCGCCGAAGTACGCGAGCCCGAGGCAGCCCGCGAGCACCGCCAGATGCGCCGGCCGCAGCACCAGCCGGCTGGCCCGCAGGGTGGCGCGCGCTGGCTCGAGCCCACCCACGAGCACGACCAGCAGCGAAGAGACCACGACCGCGACGTACGCCTCGGGCTGCGCGTTGGTGGTGTAGGTCGCCACCAGGAAGCCCGGGATGACCACGACCGCGAGCGCAGGCCAGCGATTCGCCCAGGTCGCGAGGCGACCGGGAACGAGCAACGCGAAGAGCGCAGGCAGGTTGCCGATCACGAACAGCACCAGGCGCGCGCGATGCGGGGCCGAGCCCGGCAGCCGCTCGACGCCCCAGGTGAGCAGCACCCCCAGCGCCCCGAGGCCGAGCGCCGCGGCGATCTCGCGGGTGTGCGCCGCGCCCGCGGCGGCGAAGGCGGCGAGCACGCCCAGCACCACGATCAGCGCGGTGAGCCACGGCACCGCCGGAGAAGCCAGCCCCGAGCTGCCCTCGAACGCGGCATCGACCGCGCGCACGGTGCGGCGGGCATGCTCGAGGGGCGCCGGGCTCGCGCTGCACTCGCCGGCCCGCGACTCGACCCCGAGCCCCGAGGCCCGCGCGAACGCCTCGGCGCGCGCCGCATCCGTGCAGGCCAGGCGCACGCGTTCGGCGGGCGCGAGGTCGAGCAAGTCCACGCGCACGTGACCCCTCGAGTGGGCAGGCAGCGGCAGCCCGAGCAGCGAAGCGAAGGTGCCGCCGAGATCGGCCTGGTCGATCACCCCGGCCTTCATGCCCGGGGCAAACCCGGGGCCCCGCGCGAAGAGCACGCTGCGCCGCTGGATGGGGACGTCGGCGCCGTGGGTGCCGCTGTCGGCGGCTCCGTGATCGCCCGCCACGACCACCGTCCAGCCGGGGTCGGTCTCGGCCAGGAAGCGGAACAAGTCGGCGTCGAAGCCCCGGATGTGATCGGCATAGCGCTGGCTGGTGACGCTGTACGCGTGGGCCTGGTGGTCCGGCGTGACGAAGTGGACGATCAGCACGTCGGGATTGCGACTGCGCAGCTCGCGGGCGTCACGGAACGTGGTGGGGTTGAAGTCCACGTCGATGGCGACGCCCTTCGGGTCGACGCGGCGCTCGGCGAAGGCGCGCCCGAACATCTGACCCCACGCCGGATCGCCCACGCTCATCGACGTCAGGCCCGCGTCGTGGGCGGCGAGCAGCCACGAGGCGAAGGGCGGCGGGCTGGCGTCCAGGTTTCGCACGATCTGCTCGAAGCCGCCGCGCTGGCCGGTGCTCATGGCCAGGACCGCGCTGGTGGTCATCGAGACGCGCCCCGCCCACAGCTCGCCGGCAGTCTCGCGCTCCATGGCCGCAGCGAACTGGGGCATGCGCTGGCGATCGGTCGCGACGTCGTGGCGCAGCCCGTCGACGATCACCAGCATCAGGTGCGACGCGAGTCGGGGCTGCGCCGAGGCGGGCGCGTCGAACGCGGCGGGGGTGCGCGCCGGGAGCACCACGCCGAGCACCGTGGCGAGCACCACGGCCACCAGCAGGGCGGATATCGCCAGCGAAAAGAGCGGGCGGCGGCGCTCGGGCACGAGGCGAATTACCACGATCGATGGGGAAGCTCACGGGTATACTCCGCGCGTTCGTTGGCCACCGCGTTCCTCGACCTGACCGTCCTCGCCACGGACACCCGCGTGCGCGGCATCGGCCGCTACCTGGTAGAGCTGGCCACGGGGCTCGAGCGCGCGGCCCGATCGGGCCCAGAGCTCGCGCTCGGCTTCCTCGAGCGTGTGGATTTCACCGGGCACGCCACCTGGTCCAGCGATGCGCGTGCCTCCATCGCGCGCGTGACCGCCGCGCCCGCGATCCCCTCGCTCCGCTGGTCGTGGAACGAGCGGCTGGGCCTCGGCCGCGCCCTCGATCGCCTGCGCCCGGCGCTGCTCCACCAGGGTGTCCCCTACCCCACCCCGCTCGGGCGGCCTCGGTGCCCGCGGCTGGTCACCTGCCACGATCTGGTGCCCCTGGCGTTCCCGGCGGAATACTGGCGCTGGCAATCCGGCGGCGCCGCCGGGCGCCGCTGGCTCGACACCCGCCGCTATCGCTCGGCCGATCACCTGATCGCCATCAGCCGGGCCACCGCCGACGATCTGATGACCCTCCTGGGCATCGAGGCGCGGCGCATCAGCGTGGTCCACAACGGCATCGATCTGCAGCAGTGGAACGCCGACCCCGGCCAGAACGACGCTGCGGTCCTCGCGCGGCACGGGCTCGAGCGCGGCTCGTACCTGGCGTACGCCGGTGACGCCGACTGGCGCAAGAACCGCGACGGAATGCTGGCCGCGCTGGCGCTGGCGCGGGCCACCGGCCCGGGCAAGGCGCTCTGCCTGGTGTGGGCCGGGTCGCTCTCGGCCGACAAGCGCACGCGGCTGCTCGAGCAGGCGCGCGTCGAGGGTGTCGGCCGCGCCGTGGTGCTCACCGGCTTCGTGCCCGACGACGACCTGCGCGCCCTGTACCGGAACGCCCTGGGCCTGCTCTTCGTCTCGCGCGCCGAAGGCTTCGGTTTCCCGGTGGTCGAAGGCATGGCGTGCGGCTGCCCGGTGATCACCAGCAATCGCTCGAGCATGGCCGAGCTGGCGGAAGGGGCCGCCCTGCTGGTGGATCCGGAGCGCCCGGCTGAGATCGCCCGCGCCATCGTGCGCCTGTGCGAGAGCAAGGCGCTGCGCCACGAGCTCAGCCAGGCCGGGCGGGCGCGCGCCGCCACCTTCGGCCTGGAGCGCCAGGCGGCAGGGACGCTAGCGGTGTACCAGGCCTTGATCGCCGGGCGAACGCCGTAGGCCGCGGCTATTTCTGCTGGCGAATGCTGGGCCAGTCCCAGCAGCGCCGCACGTAGCCAGTCATGAAAGCCGAGAGCAGCGCCGCCTGGGGCAAGAGCGTGGGGGTGGTGCGGCGTGCGGCGTCGACGTCGAACACCGGCGAGGCCGGCTCGTTCGCGTCGATCACGCTGCCGGCCTTGGTCACGAAGAAC
>Ga0138256_10001892_pt1 | contig 22486 bp, 23 predicted proteins | sample KNB2016incub_MG_FD_105486 | JGI IMG/M metagenome (GOLD analysis project Ga0138256, IMG submission 105486) | Active sludge microbial communities from wastewater in Klosterneuburg, Austria - KNB2014incub_MG | ecosystem: Engineered > WWTP > Activated sludge > Unclassified | place: Austria... | reverse complement strand
TCCCTTACGCAGCTTGTTGTCAGAGACTACTGGATCCTTTGTGTTATAAAAGATACTTACAAGCTGATCAAAATTAGTTCGCTTTTCAATAATACTGTTTCGATATTTACTAAGATTTGTGTTAAAAATAGAGGTATTATTAACCCCAACTATCTTAGTTGCATCGCCTAAGAGATACGCTGTTTTTAGTGATTCTTGATTTGGATAAAATGTGTAGTCTTTTTGGATTTGCTTATTCTCAGTAGCTACTAGATAAAGAGAAGTAACGAAATTACCATTGAGTTTTACATCACGCATTGTATATTCTCCAAGTCCTTGAAGACCTTTTGGGAAAATTGGTCGTGATACTGTAATTAGGAAAGGGGAGTACTGATCTTTTAAAGTAAAAATAATCGTATATTTATCAGGAGTTTCTATCCTTGCATCCTTAAATGAATATCCTAAATTATTTGATGTTACTTCTCTTCCATTTGAGAAATGTGTTCCTGGTCTAATATGAAAAATATATTTTTTACCCTGATCTTTAATTTCCCAGGAGCTTGCTAGGTCAGGCTTTATCTCACCTTTCTGCGTGACCTTGGTCAATCCGCGAGACAATTCTTGTGTAATTGGCAAAGGAAGATTTTCTAAAGTATAGACTCCAACCATACCAACTCTTTCTCGTTGAGGGAAAAAATGAGCGATGTGTTTTGAGAAGAATATAAAAAAGAAAAAACCAAAGAGACCAACAAAAAAAGATAGAAATATTACCTTCCCCCATTTCTTGAGATAAGCTTTGATAAGCCAAATAAGTAATCTTTTATTAATGACCATACGAGATTCTTTAGTGTTGTAGGAGTAGAAGGATAGAGATCAGGACAAGGAGAAGTGCTAGAACGGCTGTCGCATAAAACAAGAACTTCTCAATATTCCTCTTACTTCGATACATTTCTCCTCCTCCACCGAAAACAGGAGATATTCCGCCACCTTGAGTTTGGAGAAGAACACAGACTACAAGAAGAACCGAAAGGATAATTTGTAAAATTGTAAAAATCATTATAGTGTCCTATTATACCGCGTTCATGACTATCTCTGCAAGCTTATCTGAATCATGATAAAGTGGAAATTCACTATTAACGATATCTCCCTGAAGTATTTTGACCTGAGAGTATTTATCAAGCTCATCGATAGCAATATATTTATATTTATATTTTTTTGGGATTGAGTTGGAGAAGTTATTATTTACAACCACTGTCTCAAATGGAAATGAATTGAGGTGATCATTTATCGCAGTAAAGAAGTCTGATAAAGCGAAAGTTTTTGTTTCGAAAGGTTTATTAGCAATATTAGCTACAAAGATCTTTTTTGCTTTACTTTTAAGCAGTGCATCACGTATTTGAGGGACAATTAGAACAGGAAGTTGATTAGTGTATAAATCTCCAGGACCACTTATTATTATGTCTGCATCTATTAAACAGTCTATTACTTTTGAGTTTACAATTGGCTTTGCAGGGTTGATATAAACCTTCTTGAGTCCATAAGGTTCACTGTACATCGCCAAATCCAACGTATTCTCAGTATGTACCCTTCTTCCATCCTTGGTAATTGCCCAAAGGTGTACTCTTTGATCTGTCGCAGGATAAAAATTGGCTGAAACCCCAACCATTTTTTTTGTCGCATCAATAGCTTTATAAAAATCATGGGTACGTTGCAGCTCAGCCAACATGATGAGGTTGCCTAATTTATGGCCATCTATTGACTTATCTTTCTTATCGTTTCCTGGAAATCTATATAACAAAAGGGATTCTAGTTCTTTATCTTCATCGTCCATCATAGCCGCAATACAGCTGACAACATCACCTGGAGGCATGATATTGTAGGCTTTCCTTAGTCTCCCAGACGAGCCACCGTCATCAGCCATTGAAGTTATGACAGAAATTTGAACTGGGTATTTTTTAAGTCCACGGAGGAGCCTGCTGGTGCCTATACCTCCACCAAGACAGACTATTTTTTGAGTTATTCGATCAGCCATTTTATTATTGTAACAATTATAGATAGAACTAGAGCAGACACAAGAAAAGCAAATAAAGTGTTAAATGTGATGGGCGGGATCACAAATCCAAATACATCTAACCCTCCCGACTTATAAGGATGGATCATTATACCAGTTACGAAAATAGTCAGCAAATATAGGATAAAAGCGTTAGTAAATATTGAAAAGAAGCCTAAGGTCATTAGATTAAAAGGGAAACTTATAATGTTAAGAATGGGCTTGATAACTGTCATCATTACCGAGAGCATCAGCCCCCCAAAGATAGTTGTACCAAGTCCACCTGTAATGTCTACACCTCCTACCACAAATGGAAGGATAAAAAGTGCGCCACTGTAAATCGCAATATTCCTTACCATGCCCTTCATGACACAAGCGTAGCAAAGCATCTAGTTATGTGTCAAACATCCAGTTGCAAAGAGTAGACAGAGCTATTATTATGGTATCCCATATGAATACAGTTCCATGTCCAAATTGCGGTAAAGATGTCGAGATAAGTCAGGCTTTTAAGCACCAAATTGAAGAACAGGTAAAAAAAGATGCCAGACAAAATTTCCAGAAAGACCTGGAGGCTGCGAAAAAAGAGATAGAAGAAAAAGCAATTGAGGATTCAGAGCTTAAGCTCAAAACTACTGAAAAGGAAATACTCCAAGAGAAAGAACAAAATAGAAGACTGCGCGATGATCTTAGTAAGTTGATGGATAAGCTAACTTCGCTTACAGAGAAGGATAATAATCGAGAGATTGAGCTAAAAAAGACTTTACTTGTTGAGCGAGAAAGAATTCAGCAGGAAGTCTCAAAAGTAGAAAAAGAAAAAGCGAGCTTAGAAAATTTAGAACTTCAAAAAAAGCTTGATGACACCAAAAAGGCTCTAGAAGAAGCGAAACGAAAATCCGAACAAAGCTCTCAACAACTCCAAGGCGAAGTTATGGAGCTCGATTTAGAGTCACAACTAAGGAATGCTTTCCAGCTTGACGAAATACTACCCGTGCCTAAAGGTATTGAAGGCGGGGACATCTGGCAAAAAATTAAGAATAAACATGGCCAAACTGCAGGATCTATCCTCTGGGAGATCAAACGTACTAAGTCATGGAGTAATTCTTGGACTACCAAGCTCAGAGAGAATACAAGGCAAGCAAATGCTTCAATATCTATCCTTGTTTCAACTGTTTTACCTGAGGGGATTTCCAACTTTGGTATCCATGAAAATGTCTGGGTAACGACTTTTGAGTACGCGATTCCTTTGTCTCAAGTCCTAAGAACTGGGATCTTACAACTAGCTATCGCGAAGTCATCCGTTGCCCACAAAGACGAAAAGCTTGAACTGCTATATAACTACCTTACAGATACTGCTTTTAGGCATCGCTTTGAGGCTCAAGTAGAAAGCATTATAGAACTTCGAAATGATTTAGAGTCAGAACAACGCTCTACAGTCAGATCTTGGAAAAAAAGAGAGATGCAAATTTCTAGAATGAGAAATAACCTTTCAGGAATGTATGGTGAATTGCAAGGGATTCTAGGGCAAGCTCTTCCAACACTCCCAATTCTCGAAGTAGAAGAGATATCAGATGAGTCTTTAGAAGCCCAGCAATCACTTCTAGAATGAAAACACTTCCTACGTTTGATGAGGAAAGTCTATTATGGGGAAAAGGATTTATGCATGTTGCAGGATTTGATGAGGTAGGGAGAGGGGCATTTGCTGGACCCCTAGTTACAGCTGCGGTGGTCTTTCCTAAAGATTGTATATTTACTGATCTTGATTTACTAAAAATAAATGACTCCAAACTGCTCTCGGCTAGGTCAAGAGAGTTGCTCTCAGAAAAAATTAAACTTATAGCAGAAAATTATTCTATCTCAACCGTGCCCATAAGTTATATTAATAGGTTTGGAGTCGGAAAAGCTGCTCAGAATGGTTTTTTTGAATCATTTAATAACTTGAGGATAAAACCTGACTTTTGTCTAATTGATGCGTTTTATATCGAAAACCTAAACAAAAATATTCAAAAACCTATTATTCATGGCGATAAGCTCTCAATTAGCATAGCTGCAGCCTCAATCCTCGCAAAAGTATATAGAGATGAACTTATGCGTAAACTTCATACTATTACACCTCAGTATAACTTCTATGAGAATAAAGGTTACGGAACAAAATTCCACCGAGAGCAAATTAAGAAATCAGGGCTTTCACCCTACCATCGACTTTCGTTTAACCTCTCTGCCTATCTGGCATGATCTATTGACATTAGCTTTCAGGAAGCTCTACGATGATATTGGTATTATTTCACTACTTTTTAGAAGTGGGAAGGAGGTGAGAGTGATGAAAGGAGTAAAAATGTTAGCTTGGTGGCTTGTTATCGTTGGAGCACTTAACTGGCTTTTAGTTGGATTAGGTGGACTACTTGGCGGTACAAGCTGGAACGTTGTCAACATGATCTTTGGATCTATGCCAATACTTGAGAGCCTCGTCTATGTTCTCGTCGGTCTTTCCGGTGTTTGGCTACTTTGGGATAAGTTAGCTGGATCTAAAAAGTAAATTACTTTTTGATCTTATCTATTGAGCCGTGCGTAATAGCAACGGCTCAATTATTTGTAAGTCCTCATCTTTCTTCTCTTTTGAAATGATTTTATAAGGATCATATCAATTTTTGTCTGGGAGTCTAATGTATATTCACCGTAGAGGTGACTCTATGAATAACAATTTCTCTAACCAGTTCCTAGAACTTCTTACTAGGCGGGCTACTAATAAATGCCAAATGGGTATTGATCGCTCGGTAGACCTAACCCCTGCGCCAAAAGAATTAACAAAATTAATTCAACACGTAGAACAACTAAGGAGGGGGGTGAAAGAACTCGTAATTTTTGATGCTGAGAGTTTAAGAACAACTTAATTCAATTTATGTTGCTTTCTGAGCCTCTCTCTAATTTTACTTCCTTGATAAATATGCCTTTTGTAATAAGGGACTCTTAGAACCTTATACCCTGAATTTTCAAAGAGACCATTGACCCAATCATTGTTGCCAACTATCAGATCTACCCCCTCGACCTTATTCAGCGCAAGAGTAAGCCACTCATCGTCGCTTGGAGTATCGTCAATAGTTACAATACTTTCAATTAGATGCTCAAGATTCTCATCCTTTAATATCTTATTTAATACCTTAAGACGTTCTGAAAGATTATATGGATTATCTTTATCCAAAATGTTAGCACTTCCGATACCAATTATGGCTTTATCTGAATTCTTTAACGCTTCCTTAATAAGATAGAGATGCCCTTTGTGAAAAGGCTGAAAGCGACCGATGACGTATGACTTTTTGTATTTCTTTACCACAGATTTCGTGAGAAGCCGAAGATTAGTCGATAAATGTGAGCCTGAGAGGATTTGAACCTCTAACCAATACCTTAAGAGGGTACTGCTCTACCGTTGAGCTACAGGCCCGCATGAATGTTATTATACTATAATTAGGCTCAAGTACCAAAGTGTGTGCGCCTGGAGGGACTCGAACCCCCGACCCCTTCGTCCGAAGCGAAGTGCTCTAATCCACTGAGCTACAGGCGCATGTGTTTGTATTTTACCAAATTTTGAAGCTTCAATCCAACTTTAGGTTATTCTCTAGAATATTTCATTTGTTCTCGGTATACTTAATATAGATGAAGTATCTGTCATTTCTTAATTGGTTTAACAAGCATAGAAGGATTACTATCGCAATTGTGGCTGTACTATTTATTTTGGTAATGCTATTTCGTCCCAAACCACCCAAGCCAATTCCAACTGAAACAATATCTAAAGGAACAATTGCGCAGACTGTCTCAGCAACTGGCTCTATCTACTCCGAAAACTCTGTTTCACTGTCCTTTTTATCAGGCGGTAAGCTAGTTTATCTTGGTGTTAAAAAAGGAGATTCAGTTCAAAAAGGTCAAATAATTGCCACTCTAGATCAGAGATCAGCACAAGTAAGCCTTCAAAACGCCCTAATTGACTACAATAAGCAGCGTAATACTTTCGACGCCACCCAAGAAAATTATGGAGACCGTAAGCCAAAAGATGCACTTAACGAAACCATGAGAAATATTCTAGAGAATAACCAGTATGACCTAAATAAAGCAATTAACTCAGTAGAACTCCAGTCTCTCGCAAAAGAACAGTCAGTCCTAGTCTCGCCCATATCAGGTGTGGTTGTAAAAGCAGACATAACTTCAGCAGGTCTAAATATAGGACCTACAACAATATTTTCGATCGCAGATACTACAAATATGCTTTTTAGAGCAGACGTTGATGAGGCTGATATGGGGAAGATAAAGCAAGGTCAGGAAATGAAAATTACATTAGATGCTTATCCCGACGAGGATCTCTCAATTCCGATAGATATGATTGATTACGCAAGCCATCTTACCTCAACTGGTGGTACAGCTTACACAGTGGAAGGAAAATTAATACAGAAAAATAATGAGTATCGGATAGGTTTAAACGGTGATGTAGAAATTACAGTTGCAAAAGTTTCAAATATATTAACTGTTCCACTCTCTAGTCTTATTGATGATACGCATGTTTATGTTCAAGATGGCAAGGTTTTTAAGAGGCGAACGATTAAGCTAGGAATACAATCTGACACTTCAGGAGAAGTACTAAGCGGTTTGAGTTTGGGTGAAAAAGTAGCACTTACTCCGGATGATGTTGAAAAACAATTTCCCAAGTTGAAATCAGAGTAACTTATGCATGAAGGACCAAACACTTGCAATAAAGCTAACAAATATTTCTAAAGAGTATGTAACTGAAGATATTGTTACTAAAGTTCTTTTTGGTATAAATCTAGTTGTAAAAAAGGGGGAATTCGTAGCCATCACAGGCGCCTCGGGATCGGGTAAGTCAACACTTCTAAATATACTTGGCCTTCTAGACACAGCTTCTAGCGGAACCTATATTCTTAATTCTTTAGATGTCACTGCATTGACAGAGGATGAACAGGCAGATATCAGAAATAGAGAAATTGGTTTTGTATTCCAATCTTTTAACTTATTAAAAAAGATTTCTGTCTTTGAAAATGTTATCCTTCCGGCAATCTATAAAGGATCAAGCACTCAAGAGCGTGAGGGAAGAGCACGTGAACTGCTAAAAGCCGTCGGGCTAGAGGATCAAATGTACAAGAGGCCTAATCAGCTCTCAGGCGGACAACAACAACGTGTTGCGATCGCAAGGGCTCTTATGAATAACCCTGCGATTATCCTGGCTGACGAACCAACTGGGAACCTCGACTCAAAGTCAGGAGCTGATATTATGTCGATTTTGAAGAGGTTAAATCATGATGGCAACACCATAATTATGATCACACACGACAAGGAAATAGCGTCTGTTGCGAGTCGTATTGTAGTAATCAGTGATGGGAAACTTAACAAATGAGACTTAACGAATTATTATCACTTTCATTTAACTCATTAAGATCTAATAAGCTTAGAACTGCGCTAACGACCTTAGGAATTATAATTGGAGTATTTGCTGTAATCTTATTGGTTTCACTAGGCACTGGACTCCAGACCTATATTACTGATCAGGTCTCAGGTCTTGGGTCAAATTTAATATTTGTAATCCCTGGTAAGGTGGGTGGTAGTCGGGCTCCCGGTGGGCAACAGACCAATAAATTAACTTTCGCAGATGCAAAGGTCTTGAGTGCAAAACTAAAGGATATTGCTGAAGTTGGACCGATAATTCAGAAATCAGGCACAGTTAAATTCCAAAGTAAATCAGACAAGGGAACCTCAGTTCTTGGAACGTCAGCTAATTATCCAAAAATAGTTAAAACGAATCTAATTAAAGGTAGTTATTTTACTTCTGCACAGGAGAGGTCTGCTGCTAAAGTTGTTATTCTCGGACAAACAGTCTGGGATAAATTATTTAATTCTCAGGACTCTCTTGAAAAACAAATAAATATTGCGGGTGCTCGCTATACAGTAATAGGAATTTTAGAAAAGAAAGGCTCAGTTTTTGGCCTGGATCAAGATAATACAGTCATCATTCCCATAACTGCTGCACAGCGTCAATTTGGAGTATCAAATGTAAATAGTATTTACATTACGGCTCTTAAGCCAGAACTGGTTACGCTTGTAGAGAGGAAGGCAAATACAGTACTACTCAGTAGATTAACCGAAGATGACTTTACTCTCCAGACCCAGGAACAGACTCTTTCAACAATCTCAAGCATTACCAACGTTCTTACTATTGCTCTGGGTGGAATTGCAGCGATCTCTCTTCTTGTTGGAGGAATAGGCGTTATGAATATTATGCTGGTCTCTGTAACAGAACGAACAAAAGAAATCGGACTCAGAAAAGCTCTTGGTGCTAGGCGTATGGATATATTAAAACAATTTCTCATAGAGGCGATTATGCTTTCATTAACAGGCGGACTAATAGGTATTGCACTTGGGCTTGGAGCATCATATCTTATATCTATTTTCTTTGTCTCACAGGTTACTTGGTGGTCCGTGTTCTTAGCTTTTTTCTTCTCAGTTGCAGTAGGGATAATTTTTGGTATCACACCAGCATTCCGAGCATCCAGACTTTCACCAATCGAAGCGCTTAGATATGAATAAAAAAATATCGATAATTATAATTATTTTAGCATCCTTGTTAATAGCTTCCATAAGTCTTAAAGGCAATATAAGTCAAAATACTGTGCTTGAGATAAATCCAAGCAGAAATAGAATTAACTCTCTGGGATCAGAAATGCCGTTTGGCCTTACTTTAAGTCCTGGATTTCACATAGGTCTTTTCGCAACTGGGGTTAAAAACCCACGAGATCTTCAATTTACTCCGAATGGGACGCTTCTAGTTTCAAGCCCAGCTACAAATAGTGTCTATGCACTACCAGATCAAAATCATGATGGTAAAGCAGATTCAAGCAAGAGGATAATTTCAGATGAGAACCATCCTCATGGCTTAGCATTTTATAATAATTACTTATTTATTGCCTTAGTTGATAAAGTAGTAAGATATAAATGGGACGAGAATAGCTTATCAGCAGTAAGAGATAAAGTACTCTTTACACTACCTCAAAACTCTGATCATAATTCTCGTACAATTGTCTTTAATGAGAAAGGAGAGATGTTTGTAAGTGTTGGCTCTACCTGTAATGTCTGTAGAGAAGTCGACCCGCTTTCAGCAACAGTAATTATATCTGACCAAGATGGAAATAATCCTCATAGATATGCTTCAGGACTTCGTAATGCCGCATTTCTATCTATAAATCCAAAAAACGATGAGCTGTGGTCTACAGAGATGGGCAGAGATAATCTTGGAGATTATATCCCCCCAGATGAGATTAATATTATTAAAAATGGTTCTGACTATGGCTGGCCATATTGCTTTGGAAATAAAGTTCATGATAATCAATTCGACCCTAGAAACCTAAATAACTGTGAAAGAACTTCTGCTCCAATCTATGAATTCCCAGCACATTCAGCGCCACTTGGGCTAACCTTTATAGACTCTAAGCAGTTTCCTAGTGACTGGCAGGGGGATTTACTAGTAGCACTTCATGGTTCATGGAATCGATCTATGCCAATTGGTTATAAAATAGTACATCTTAAAATAGATGGAGAAAATATTACTAATTCAAGCGATTTCGTAGAGGGATTTTTGCCTCCTGGATCAGAAATTGGTCCGGTCTCAGCTCTAGGAAGACCCGTAGATTTAGCTTTTGATAAAAATGGAAATCTATACATTTCAGACGATAAAGCAGGTAACGTTTACATACTTTCTAAAAAGTAGATTTTTGCATCTTTTTAGTGATTTGGTATACAATAGACTAGTTAAAAGGAAATATTAGGCATGGAAAAAATTAAACAATTTTTTAGGAAGACAAAGCGTTCGTATCGTGCTTTACCTGACAAAAAGCAGTATATTGAGTTTTTTACTGCAGCCTTGACGGTGCCTGTACTTATCACCGTAATTATAATCAACCTTAATAATTTAAAGACTAACAAAACTCCATCTCCTCAACCGCAATCGTCCGAGAGACCAATCGTGGTCAACGTTCCTGACTCAAAAGGTAATAATACTGTCATCCAACAACCCTCCAATGCTGCATGTATCAAAGGCATTGGGCCTGTCAGCATTGACTACCCTGAAGAGAGTGACATTGTAAATGATAACCCAATCCAAATTGACATTAATTATGAACAGGGGGATTATTGTGCAGTCGTCTGGTCTTACAAGATAAACGATGGCAAATTCTCTGAGTATGATGATAAATCAATTGCTCTCTACAATGTTCCAAATGGTAGCATAAGATTTCAACTTCGAGTAAAAAGTATTGTTACAGGAGAAACAAAACTACTAACACGTAATTTTACTTATAATGGTACAAGCATCACTCCAACTGCCTCAGAGTCTGCAAAACCATAAGATGCGTAGAAATATTCGACCGTTACTCACATTTATCTTAGGCTGGCCGCTTTCAATTTTTGCAATAATATTTCTAGTTAAATCTTTTCTTAGTAGAAGTAAAGGATTTACTTTGGATCTGACCCATGTCCATTACTCATTCATACTCTTAAGTCTTATCCTTTTTGCTGGCTACTTTTTTATCCGTAGCTATATTTGGTATACAATCCTCAGGTTTCATGGATACGATTTAAGCAACTCAGAATCTCTTTTTAATTGGTCTTTTGCACAGTTAAAGCGTTATATTCCAGGTAACATCTGGGGGATAGTTGGTGTTTCGTTACATTTTTCCGAAAAGAAAGTTTCTAAAAAGAACTTAAGCACATCCTTCATTACAGAGTCTGTATTAGTAGTTCTGACAACATCGCTCCTGTCGCTTCTAGGACTTCCACTTATAATCTCCAGCCTCCATCTGACTAATTATGAAGGACTCTTAAAGGGGCTAGGAGCAATTGTTGTAATTACTTTTACAATAATTTATATGTTTTCAGGCTCATTGATGTCACGATTGAAGCTTCCCAAAGCTATTTCATATGCCTTGCCTTCATTTTCAGTTTCAAAGCTGATTAAACTCTGGTCTCTTATGATGACGGCATTTCTGTGTTATGGAATTGGAACATATTTTGCAATTAATAGTATTGTTTACATTGATCCGAATAAATTCTGGTTATATGTTGGTTTTTTTATATTTAGTCTACTTTTGGGCTTTGTTTCATTCATCACTCCAACTGGACTTGGGGTTAGGGAAGGGACAATGGCAATTGGGCTTGGTAGTATAATGACGTCTCCCTTAGCTGCATTTTCCTCAATATTTACTCGATTAATTCTTATAATTTCAGAACTCACTTTTCTCGTAATATCTTTTGCTTTTTATAGGACAAAGAATTTGAATATTAAAAAAGGTTATGCCTGGATTCAGTCTCACCCGCATGAAGTAGTACTATTTCTAGGCTTTTTAGCCTTTTCGATCTATTTTATTTTTATAAGTATTCTTCGTTATCAAAATTTTTATACAGGTAGATTTGACCTTGGGAACATGGACCAGACAGTCTGGAATACAGTCCACGGCAATATTTTCCAGTTAACTAACCCTAACGGAACAAATATAGTATCCCGCTTATCATTCCACGCAGATTTTATACTAGTACTTTTAGCTCCCATCTACTTTTTATGGCAGGATCCTAGAACACTTCTTATAGTTCAGACTCTAGTAGTAGGGGCTGGTGCCTTTTTTATCTACCTCCTAGCCCAATCTATTATTAAAAATAAGAACTTATCCTTAATTCTATGCTTTCTTTACTTACTCAACCCCAGCCTCGAGAGGACAGTAATCTATGATTTCCATGGCGTCACCTTGGCAACTACGTTTTTACTAGGAGCATTTTATTTTATGTATAAAAGGAAATATGGTTGGTTCATTCTCCTCTCTATACTCGCAGCCATTACAAAAGAACAAATTTGGGCAATTATTGCACTTTTTGGTCTCTACATAATGATTATTCAAAAGAGAAGATTTTTTGGTAGTATAGTTTTTCTTGTCTCGACACTAATAACATATTTGTTGTTATGGAAAATTATTCCTTGGGCAGCTGGCGCACAACATTTTGCCCTTTCATACTATTCTAATGGTGAAGGTGCAGATAGTCCGACTAGCTTGATCGAACAATTTATCTTTGCTCCTATAAAAACTATGAACATGCTACTTCAGCCTGATAGAGTTAGCTATCTTACTAAATTATTTTTTCCACTTGGGTTCCTAGCAATTTTTGCCCCTCTCATTTTGATTTTTGCTGCACCCGATCTAACTATTAATCTTTTAAGTTCAAAAGCAGAGCTATATCAAATTTACTATCAGTACACAGCTGCCATTACTCCGTTTTTATTTATTGCAAGTATTTTTGGGGTTGCGTTTATCTTGAGAAGATTTCGTCTAATCAACCCCTTTATGATTGGTATTTATCTAATACTTGTAGGAATTTACTCAAGCTATCTCTATGGTCCTCTCCCTGGATCTAAGGAACCTAATTTAGATATGATCACAAAAATAAATCCAAGCAGAAATGAAATTTCAAGTTTACTCAGTAACATACCATCAAAATATAGTGTATCAACCAGCAATAGCTTGGGCTCACACTTAACTCATAGACAATATCTTTTCACCGTCCCATATGGCTGGGACAGTGCTGACTTTATAGTCTTTCTTAAAAATGAATCTAACGCCTATCCGAGCATAGCAGACCATCTCAGCCAAATTAACAAACTCTCTACAAGTTCTGCATACATCAAATATTTTGATGACGGGAATCTTGTAGCATTCCGAAAAAAGTCAATTTCACTCCCAAATATAAATTAAGTGTTGTCTTACTGAGATAAAGCTTTTATCATAGATATATGGTCAATGTGATAAAAGCTGATGGCAAAGTTGAGCCATTTAGTGAAGAAAAAGTCCTTCATTCAATAAAAAGAGCTGGCGTGCCTCTAGACCTCCAAAAGGCAGTCCTCCAAACCATCAAATCTAAACTTTATGAAAATATTCCAACGCACGATATCTATAGCTACATTACTGATGCACTTAGCCAGTCTGAAGAGCCATACAGCAAAGCACGTTATAGCCTCAAGCAATCGATTATGCTACTTGGTCCGACTGGCTATCCATTTGAAGATTTCATTGGAAGAGTTTTTCAAGAGTATAACTACACGACCCAAACCAGGCAGGTACTTATGGGAAAGTGCGTAACGCATGAGATTGATGTTGTAGCCCAGAAGGGTAAGAGTAAAATACTTATAGAGGCAAAGTTTCATAACACGCCTGGTGCAAGGTCCGATGTTCAAGTCCCGTTATATGTAAATTCAAGATACCAAGATCTTAAGGAAAAGTATAAATTTAACGAAGTTTGGCTGGTTACTAATACCAAAGCTACGACAGACGCGATTGCTTACGCAGAATGCGCAGGCATGAAAATAGTTAGTTGGAACTATCCGGAGAAGGGAAGTCTAAGAGATATAATTGAGGAGAGGAACCTACATCCTATCACGATGCTTTCAACGCTTTCAGTTCAGCAAAAAGCACACCTTATGGCCAATCACACTGTGATTTGTAGTGATATCCTCGACCAAGAAGATTCATTAAGCATCCTTAGCCTTCCACTAGATATTAAGAAGGAAGTTTTGCTTGAAGCTTCCTACATCACAAAAAACCATGACCATACGGAATAATTTATGCTAAAATGCCAGGATGAAGGAAGGAAGTCTAAAGTCACCTCAAAAAACCAATGAGGGTCAGTTCGATCCAGAGAATAACATTAATGATTTTATAGATAATTTATTTCCACAAGTCTTTAGCCAGATTATGGAAATAACATCTTTGAAAGAGCAGGTATTGCCATCAACAAGCGTATTAAATAGTAACGCAGAATTACTACAGCTCCAGTTTGATATCTATGACAAGGATGTTATCTATCAAATTTCTTACGCTGCGATAGGAAAAACTGATAGGTATTTTAGCTTTTCCAAAGCTTCAGAGGACGCTTCAACTGATTTCGCAGTCGCCCTGACTGACTCTCCAAACTCTTATTTTATTGCCCCATTGTCGGATAATCAAAAAAGTATCTCTACGCTTCAGTATGATGTAATGGGTGAGCCTGAAATACATACAAACGATTTTGAAACATATAAAAAGGGTATTCAGGCTCTTCTCCTGATTGGCGGTTTAAGAGATGCGGAGGCAGTACTTCTATAAATACTTTTTTTCTTTCTATTTTAACTTTCAATATTTTTACTTCAGTCATAGCTCTTCGGAAAGCGAGAAATAAAGGAACCATACTTTCTAAACCCTATAAATCATGTGAGGCTTTCGGATCTTTCGTCTGGGCAGATCATGTTATCTTTGGTCCATTTTGGGTTATCATATCGCTTGTTACTTTTCTTCTTCAAGATTTCCTTCTATTTGTATTAATCTTTTCAATTTTTTGGCTTGTCAGAAGCTCAGGCGAGGTTCTTTACTGGTTTCTTCAACAGTTTTATAACCGCCCCGGGAATGAGCCTAAAAAATTTTGGATAAACAAACACGTACCTGGTGAGGCAGTTTGGTTCATGCACCAAATTTTTTGGCAGTGTGTTGTCGTAGTTTCTTTAATTTTCACTATTTACCTCTCATTTCTTTGGCTTACACAGCTTAGATAGCTATTTATTACCCTCATCTTACAATGCTTTTATCCTATTCTTAACGGTTGAGTTTAGAATAATTACATAAGAAAGGAGGTGTAAATAACTTTATGAATATCGTTTTATGGATTATCTTTGGAGCGCTAGCAGGCTGGATAGCTTCCATGATCATGGGCACAGATGTAGAGCAGGGAGCACTACTAAATATCGTCTTGGGGGTTATCGGCGCAGTCGTCGGAGGTTTCGTTGTTAACATTTTCGGAGCATCAGGGGTTGAAGGATTTAACCTCTATAGTCTTTTAGTCGCAATTCTTGGCTCAGTCATCGTAGTGTGGGTTGCAAAAATGTTTCGCCATACGGCTTAAAAGGACGATTAAGCAGCCTTTCCAAACAGGCCGTCAAAGTACGGCCTGTTTGGCGGTGTCCTAAAGACTAACACGAGCTAATTTCATGCGCTCCACCTTATCTGACATATAGCCATTAGGGGCTGTAGTTAATTTAGTCGCATTAAGTAAAAATCCGTTCCTGATGGTGTGATCACCAAATCTGTCATTAATCTCATCGACTATCCTGATGACTTTTTCTTGCCTTTGATCTTTCAAAAAGAGTGGAAGCGAGAGGTTGGTGGTATCTTCTAAATAACCTGCCCAAACTCCTATCCTTCGAACATAACCTACTGGTAAGCCACCATACTTTTGCTTGAGGATGCTCATACCCATATGGTAAAGCTCAGGTCCCGTACTGACGAAGTTAGCTTGAGTGATATTGCCCTGAGCACTAAAATCTCCTGCTAGCCAAATCCCAACACTCCGAGATTTCTTATTAAGTCTGCGCAGTTTTAAAGCAATCTCTTCATACAGTTCGTATACATTTTGTAAAATAATACGCTGATCATGCTCATTACGTATAAGACAGTGCTGTCTACCAACAGATTTTACGACAGGTACTTCTGTGTAAGAAAGAACTGGGCGGGAATCCTGGCCTTGGCCCACATCGTGCAAAAAATGTCCTTCTACGTTACCAAATTCGCTGACGAGAGATTTGAGCGGAGCAGCTCGTAACTGAGTGAGTGTTCTTATGCCAAGCAGATGAAGTCGTGCCTCGATGCGTGGACCTATTCCACAGATATCTTGCAGCTTTACTACTCTATAAACACCTTCTAAGTTATGCGGCTTGATATAGACAACTCCGTTAGGCTTTTTAAGTCCTGATCCAAGCTTAGCAAGTAGCTTGTTATGCGAAACACCGATAGATACAGTTAGATATTCACCAAGCTCTAGGTGTATACGCTTCTTTAACTGGGTGATGAGCTCTTCAACTCCGCCGTAGAGATGGGCAGAGTAGCTTGCATCCATAAATACTTCGTCAAGTGAAAAAACTTCCACCAGGGGGGAGAAATCATTACAAATTGAGATAAATTTTTTACTTATCTCCCAGTATTTCCAAAAATCAGCAGCTACCAATTTGATTTCAGGACAAATACGTATGGCATCATAGCTACGAGTTCCAGTTACTATTCCCTGTCTTTTTGCTTCACGACTTGAAGCTATAATACAGCTTCTGCCATTAGTAGCAGTTACACCCATTGGTCTATTTCTCAGAAATGGATTACATTGCTGTTCGCAGCTAGCAAAAAAAGAGTCAAAATCTATATGTAAAATAATCCGCTCATTCATAAATAGTTATAAAGTTGACGAACCTAGCAACTACCTTCTGGATCCTGAGCATCCTCAACACTCCAAGATAAATTAGAAGTATCCAACTTCAGACGAAGGAACAGAGAACGAGTAGTAACACTGAAGATATGACAAAGGGTACTACCTGACTCACGAGTGTGGTGGTAACCAACTTCCGTAACTGTATAAACTCTGCCTCGCCACTTAATCCTCCAGGGATATGCTTTTCCATTTTCGCTATCATAGACAGTAATAACACTTGCTTTCTCATTTATATTTGACATTAGCGGTATTTCCTAATCACGCTAGCCACTACGCCACCAATAAGGAGACTTTCTCGAGGCTTAATAACAGGGTATGCCCTATTGGCTGGAAGAAGGTGAATCTGACCATTTTGCTTTTTAAAATACTTAACTGTCCACTCGCCATCGACGTTGGCAGCTACGATATCTCCGTCATGCACCACAGCATCTTTCTCAACTATGACGATATCTCCATCATGGATACCCTCTTCAAGCATAGATTCTCCTCTGACAGTAAGGGAGAAGATTTCTCCAGGCATATCCAAAAGGTATTCATAAAAATCGATACTATCCCCCAAGGATCCTTCAATCGGAGCAGGGTAACCTGCCCGAATTAGTCCCAAATGGGGGATATGAAAAAGTTTTTTGGGAAGGAGCTTACCCTTTTCATCCTTCTCCAAAATCTCTGCCTCGATTAGCTTATTAACTAAGTAAACAGCAGCATTTTTGGATGAGTAGCCGAACATATCACAGATTTCTTGATATGAAGGTAGACGACGCTGCTCTTTGTAAAATTTTCGTAGACTTTTAATTGCTCTATTCAGATCCATAGCATTGAACGTTTGTACAATTACTATACTTGTACGATCGTACAACGTCAAGATGACGAACTAGATCAAAATATAAAAAAATAATTAAGAAAGAGTTGTCATGCTATACTAAATAAGTGAGTTGGTGGCATAAATATAGATATAAAAATCTAACCATACTAGCCCTTTCGCTTATTGCTGCTTTCTTCCTCTCTGCTTACCAACCATTTCATCAATTTTTATTTAATTTAGGAAGCTTTGGGTATGTCGGAGCATTTCTAGCAGGAGCTCTTTTCGTCTCGACATTTACCGTTGCGACAGGAGCAGTGATCTTACTTTTTCTAGCCGAAAAACTCTCACCTCTTGAAATAGGTCTAATCGCAGGGTTGGGAGCAGTTCTGGGGGATTATCTTATCTTTCGTTTTATAAAAAATAATTTGATCGAGGAGATTTCACTAGTCTACCATCTGATAGGGGGAGATTACCTCACCACAGTTCTTAGGTCAAGATATTTTAGCTGGACGCTTCCAGTAATAGGTGCAATTATCATTGCTACACCTCTGCCCGATGAGGTAGGAATAACTCTTATGGGGATTTCCAAGCTTAAGACTTACCAGTTTCTACTACTTTCTTTCGTGCTCAATGCTGCAGGGATATTTTTAGTTGTATCTGCAGCGGTTATCTTTAAGACTTAGATCCACTCGAGCTATAAAGAACTAGGATGTACCAAGGAGTGCACCGCTTTTTGAGACTTCAGGCACTGTACACATACTTCGATTGAAGCAACATTGCCTAGACTTTCCTGATTCTAATTTTGAGCAAGCTACTTCTATTCTTTTCTTGCGAGTTGCTGAATTATTAGTTGAACGAATTGAGCGTATCCAATCCCATCGCGCTATTGGAGTGGTACTTTCCCAGACGTCGCATGCCTTAGGATTACCACTAAGTGCTACCTTCAAATCATTAGGAACATCAGGCTCTATCCACTCATCTGTTGACTCGAGCGCGATTTGGACAACATCTCCCGACTTAGCATGCGCTTCACTAAGTAATTTTCCACCTGGTGCAAACCAATGACTAGGCAAAAGACCAGGACCATATTTCCCATCAGGCTCAAGCACAGTCTGAAAAGGGAGCCCATTTAGCGTACCTTTTACCATAACTACCCCTCTTGATGGAAGCTTGGCTGAGGCATCTACTGGCAGATGAAGGATAGTCCATTCATTGATCTTATAGAGTTTTACTTCAAATTGAATTTGCGACATAACCGGATTATATCAGATGGTTCCCACTTGACGAAAACAGAGAATAATTGTATTATATCCCTCATAGGGGGATATATGGCTTATAGACCAAAGGACACACACGAAAGAATTACTCACCGACTCAAAATTGCACGCGGACACCTCGATAAGGTTATCAAAATGATGGACGACGACACATATTGTATTGATGTAATACATCAGTTACAGGCTGTTGAAAGCGGACTTAACGAGACAGGAAATCTTTTGTTGGAAAACCACCTCAAAGGCTGCGTCGCAGATGCCATCTCTAAAGGAAAAGCTGATGAATCTATCGCAGAAATAATGCAGGTGTTTAAGAAAAGACCTAAGTAAAAAAATAAAAATATGGCACTTGATAAATTACTAGTTGGACTGTTCAGTATTGCTGGCATTGCCTTCACATATTGGTTTTTCTTAATGAAAAAAGACGATGAAGCGTTTGTAGTCAAAACAAATACTGTAGATATTATAGTAGAAGGTGGATATTCTCCAAGCGTTATCTCTATTCCTAGGAACAAACAGACAACTATCAATTTCTTCCGTAAAGACCCTAGCTCTTGCCTTGAAGAAGTTGTTCTGCCGGATTTCAAAATCAAAAAATACCTACCTCTAAATAAAACAACTCAGGTACAAGTGACACCCACCCATAGTGGCACATTTGAAATATCGTGTGGCATGAACATGTTTCATGGAAAGATAATTGTTCAATAATATGACAGAAACAAAACAATCATTTCCAATTAAAGGTATGCATTGCGCTTCTTGTGTGAGAGTCACTGAACGGGCTCTAAAAAAAGTGCCAGGAGTAAAAGAAGCAGTAGTAAATCTAGCAACTGAAAAAGCTACAGTTACTTACGATAAAGATAGCTGCACACCACAAAAATTAGCTGACTCTATTGCTAAAACTGGCTACACTCTTGAGCTTGAAGAAAAAAGCGAAGAGATCGCTCTTGCTGAAAGAGAAAAAGAACTACAAGGGTTACGGAATAAAGTTATAACCAGTCTCGCTCTAGGTGGCTTAATCCTCTGGGGCTCATTTCCGGGACTTGTAAATACCTCTCCTACGATTTTACAAAACTTTTGGGTACAATTGCTTCTGGCAACTCCTGTACAGTTTTGGGCTGGTTTAGAATTTTACAAAACAGCTATCTCCGCACTAAAAAATAGAACCTCAAATATGGATACTTTAGTAGCTTTAGGAACTACAGTTGCATATTTATATTCTGTGGTTGTTATTGTTTTTCCTAAAATATTTATAGGACTAGGTATTGAGGTAATGCCTTATTTTGACGTGGCAACTATTGTTATTGGCTTAATCCTCCTTGGCAGATATTTTGAGGCGAAAGCAAAAGCAGGAACATCAAGTGCGATTAAAAAACTTGTAGAACTACAAGCGAAAACAGCAAGGGTTATTAAAGATGGAAAAGAAGTAGATATCCTAATCGAACAGGTACAGGCAGGGGATATTATTCGAGTACGACCAGGTGAAAAAATACCTGTAGATGGCGAAATTATTAACGGAGAGTCATCTATTGATGAGTCAATGATATCAGGTGAAAGTATTCCTGTTGATAAGGCAAAAGGTGATACTGTTATTGGCTCTACAATGAACAAATCAGGCACTTTTACCTATAAAGCTATGAGAGTAGGTTCAGACACTATGATTTCCCAAATAATAAAGCTTGTACAAGAAGCACAAGGAAGTAAGGCTCCAATCCAACGCCTTGCAGATACTGTCTCTTCATACTTTGTACCAATTGTTATTATGCTTGCGTTCGCAACTTTTGCCATTTGGTATATTTTTGGTCCTAACCCTTCCTTTTTGTTTGCAATGCTTAATACTGTGGCAGTCCTTATTATTGCATGTCCTTGTGCAATGGGCTTAGCAACGCCAACTGCTATTATGGTTGCAACAGGTGTTGGTGCTCAACGTGGAATTTTAATCAAAGATGCACAGAGCTTAGAATTAGCAAATAAAGTTGATACTGTCATATTTGATAAAACCGGAACTCTTACAAACGGTAAACCAATCGTCACTGATATTACTCCTTTTAACTCGTTCAAAAAAGACGATGTGCTCCAGTTATCTGCGACAATTGAAAAAGGATCTGAACATTCGCTTGCTGAGGCAATCGTACACAAAGCCGAAGAACAGAACATGGAAATTGGTTCTGTTACGAAATTTCGAGCTATTGCTGGTCATGGAGTCGAAGGGTTGGTTAACGCTAAAAAAATATTTCTAGGAAACAGAAAGCTAATGGACAGAGAGAAAATCAGCTATAAAGAGAGTGCTGAAAAGATGAGCAGACTAGAATGTGATGGAAAAACTGTGATGATGCTTGCAGTTAATGGAAAACTTGCTGGACTTATTGCAGTTGCAGACACCATTAAAGAATCTGCAAGGGAAGGCGTAAGAATCCTCCAAGATAAAGGCATAGAAGTCATAATGATTACGGGAGATAACCAGAGGACAGCTAGTGCTATCTCTCAAAAACTTAAAATAAATAGAGTGCTAGCCGAGGTGCTTCCAGACCAAAAGGAAGCAGAAGTAAGAAAGATACAAGCCGAAGGAAAGATAGTCGCCATGGTCGGGGACGGGATCAATGATGCCCCTGCCTTAGCATCAGCAGATATTGGCATTGCTATGGGTTCTGGTACTGACGTCGCGATAGAAGCAGCCGATATAATACTAATAAGCAAAGATTTAAAAGCAGTTGCAGCTTCTGTAGAACTTTCCAAGAAGGCGATGCGTACAATCAGGATTAATCTATTCTGGGCATTTGGATACAACGTTGTCCTAATTCCAGTTGCAATGGGACTACTGTATCCATTCTTTGGTATTTTACTTAACCCAATCTTTGCATCAGTTGCCATGGCAATGTCATCTGTATCGGTTGTTTCCAACTCACTCCTTTTGAAAAGAGTAAAGATTTGATAACTTTAAGATATTATGAAGATCAGAATTAAAAAAAAGACTATAATCATCTGGGCATCTATAATCTCACTTAGCATAATAGGTGCTCTGCTGCTCAAAACTAACTTATTGCAAAGCTTCGGCTCTTCTACTCCCAATCCAAGTGGTATTAACCTATCGACAATATTTCTAACAGGACTTCTTACAGGGGGACTTACATGCCTTGCTGTTCAGGGAGGACTTCTTGCTGCGACAATTGCTCAGAGAGAGGAAGAGGGATTAAAAGAGAATATCAAAAATACAGGAAGTGCTGTTCCAATATTTGCTTTTTTAACATCAAAATTGATCGCATACACTATCTTAGGATTTCTTCTTGGGTGGCTTGGTTCATTCTTCCAGCTCTCAATTACTGCCCAGATCATTATGCAGGCTGCTGTAGTAATATTTATGGTTGGTACTGCTCTTAATCTTCTGAATATCCATCCAATTTTCAGATACTTTATTATTCAGCCCCCTAAATCGTTAACGAGATTAGCCAGAAATCAGTCTAAAAGCAAGAGCATATTTTCTCCAGTTTTACTTGGTACATTTACAGTGTTAATTCCTTGCGGGATAACTCAGGCGATGATGGCACTAGCGATTGGCTCTAGTAATCCATTTCTAGGAGCAGCCATACTCTTTGCATTTGTTTTAGGAACTTCTCCTTTATTTTTTATTCTAGGGTATTTTGCAACAAGACTCGGAGAATCCATGAATAGAAAGTTTATGAAAATTGCCGCTACTGCACTTATTCTTCTCGCAATTTTTAATTTTAACAATATACTTGCTCTCAGTGGTAGCTCGTGGACACTAAGCAGCTTATTTCAACAATCAAAAAATATGAATATAGCTTCAGATGCTTCACCGTCTCAAAATGTTGTGATTGCTATTGAACAATCTGGATATACCCCAAATCAAATAACTGTTAAAGCAGGGACGACTGTCTCATTTAAAATTAAAAATGATGGTGTATATACTTGCGCATCATCTTTTACGATTCCTTTCTACAATTATCAGAAGGTTGTTCAGGCAGGAAATACAGAGATCTTTGCTTTAAAAATGCCAAATAAACCAACGAAGATACCTTTCATGTGCGGTATGGGCATGTATAGAGG
>Ga0138256_10001888_pt1 | contig 22503 bp, 21 predicted proteins | sample KNB2016incub_MG_FD_105486 | JGI IMG/M metagenome (GOLD analysis project Ga0138256, IMG submission 105486) | Active sludge microbial communities from wastewater in Klosterneuburg, Austria - KNB2014incub_MG | ecosystem: Engineered > WWTP > Activated sludge > Unclassified | place: Austria... | reverse complement strand
GGGTTCGCAAGCTCACCCTGTCTCGCGTCAATTATCTTGGCCGCTTTGACGATAATTATGATGGCCGGTTGAGTTTATTAGCTACTTCATGATTTTTTCTGGTTTTTCCTCCCATAACTTTCACTGTCGATTTCGATGATAGTTTCCCATTACCCTGGAATGTCTGGCTATTATTATCCGCCTCGCTCTCCTTGATCCATCGCCCAAGCATGTTAGCCCTGATTTCCAGACTCCTGGCAGCTTCTGCTATCGTAAATCTCTGATCCATCTGAACGTCCCCCGGCTGACAGGGGAAAACTGCTTGAACTGTGAAAACCGGCTCTTTCCGGTATATGGTAAAACTGCCGGTTCTAGATTTTTCTGTTTCATGCAACCTCCGAATTAGCAACCAACTAATCTGGAGCACTCAAAACACCACCACACGCCAATATATAAGCCCTGAACGGGCATCAATAAAAGTATTGACTAAACATATTGGTAAACCCTCACCGGAAGATCATATACCCACCCCTAGCAGTATCCAGATAATCCGCCCAGTCCTGCATCATCTTCGCACGTGGTTCCAAATGCAGCGCATGGTTATATGCCGCGCTTACGGCGTTCCTTGGGCTATGCGCCAGTTGTAATTCAATATGATCATGGTTGTATCCGCGTTCATGAAGGATGGTCGAAGCCATATCACGGAACCCGTGCCCTGTCATGCGCGAGTGATAGCCCATGCGATACAGGGCGTAAAGAATAGTATTATTGCTCATAAGCTTCCCGTCACGGCGTTCACTGGGAAACAACAAGGCATCATCCACCCTCAGCGATTTAATGTCTTCTATGGCCTCTATGGCCTGCGTGGACAACGGCACAATGTGTTGTGTCTTCATTCTCATGCGGCTTGCGGGTATGCGCCACTGTTTCAAGTCAAGGTTGAATTCCTCCCACCGTGCGCCAATCAGCTCGCTGGTTCTTACGAATGTTAACGCCATTAACTTCAACGCCAGTCTAGTCAATAGCTGTCCGTCGTATGCGTCAATCTTTTGGAGTAATTCAGGAAGGTCTTTTTCATCAAGCCGTGCGTGGTTCTTCTTTTTGGTGGGCTTTAGTGCGTCCTCCGGTTTAATATCTGCCGCCGGGTTGCGTTCTGCCAATCCATTCACTATGGCGTAGCGGAATACCTGCCCGCAAGTGGTTAATGCGCGTTTGGCGATATCCACCGCGCCGCGTGTCTCAATCTTCTTGACCGCAGATAGCAGGGTATGGATAGATATTTCATTGACTGGCTCGCGACCAAGGGCAGGGAAGATGTCCGCTTCCAATCGCCGTATTGTGTAGTTTGCGTGTCGTTCGGTCTTGTTGTGCTTCCAGTGATTCCACCAAAGACGGGCAACTGTTTCAAAGCTGTTCCCTGCCGCTATTGCCGCAATTTGCTTTTGTTCCTGGCGATGCCTTGAGGGATCAATACCCTGCTTGAGTAAATCGCTGGCAGTTACCCGCAGATCCCGTGCTTTTTTGAGGGTAACCCCCGGATACACGCCAAGAGAGATAGACTTTTCCTTACCGTTGAACCGGTAACGATACCGCCACCATTTGGAGCTGTTTGGCTGAACCAGTAATAGAAGCCCGCCACCATCGGATAACTTGTAGGCTTTCTCTTTGGGCTTTGCTGCCTTGATTGTTGTATCTGTGAGCTTCATATGAGGGCAAGTTTTCAGAGGTACTTGAACCTACCCTCAATATTACCCGCATTTTAATCTTGTTACCCACATTTCCCGTTGTTGCCCAGTGTTGCCTTAAATCTATCGAAACTGTTTATCTATAAGGGTATATTTGGCAACTGTGGGCAACTGCTGGTGCATAGTTGGCGGAGAGAGAGGGATTCGAACCCTCGATAAGCTTTTGAGCCTATACTCCCTTAGCAGGGGAGCGCCTTCGACCACTCGGCCATCTCTCCGATTTCAATATTTTTAGCGTTACGCTGACATGCGGGTTGCCATATTAGCATAGTTTGGCACAAACAGATTACCGCTCCTGATCCAAATCGAAAGCCTTGTGCAATATCCGCACTGCCAGTTCCATATATTTTTCATCCACAATCACCGAAATCTTGATTTCTGAAGTAGCGATCATCTGGATATTAATCCCCTCTTCTGCCAGCACACGAAACATGTTACTTGCAACACCTGCATGTGACCGCATACCCACGCCTATCACGGAAACTTTTGCAATTTGATTGCCGCCAATCACATCACGCGCTCCAATATGCGGCAAAATCTGGTCTTTGAGGATACCCATAGTTTTAGCGTATTCATTGCGGTTAACCGTGAATGAAAAATCGGTCGTACCATCGTGCCCGACATTCTGAATAATCATATCTACGTCAACATTGGCATCGGCAACCGGACCCAATATTTGATAGGCAATGCCAGGATGATCCGGCACACCCACAATCGTAATTTTTGATTCGTCCCGATTAAATGCGATACCAGAAATAATGGGCTGCTCCATTTGCTTGTTTTCCTCAAAGGTAATCAATGTTCCTTCGCCCTGCTCCTCAAAACTGGAAAGAACCCTTAGCTTAACCCGGTATTTTCCGGCAAATTCCACCGAACGGATTTGCAACACCTTTGATCCCAGGCTTGCCATTTCAAGCATTTCTTCAAAAGTGATCGTTTTTAATCGCCGCGCTTCCGCCACCACACGCGGATCCGTAGTATAAATACCATCGACATCTGTATATATTTGACACTCATCTGCCTTAAGTGCTGCCGCAAGCGCCACGGCCGTGGTATCGGACCCCCCCCGCCCCAGCGTAGTGATGTTGCCGGCATCATCTCTGCCCTGAAATCCCGCCACGATGACAACATAGCCTGCGGCGAGATCCGCACGTATAAATTTTTCATCGATCTTCAGAATACGTGCTTTGTTATACGCGCTGTCAGTTGTTATACTGGCCTGCGAGCCAGTATAACTTTTAGCCTTCACACCAAGCGCGTGGAGTGCCATCGCCAGCAAGGCAATCGACACCTGCTCACCTGTTGACAGAATAACGTCTAATTCACGTGCGTCAGGCTCAGATTGAATCTCCCTGGCCAGCGAGATGAGACGGTTAGTTTCACCGCTCATAGCAGAAACCACTACGACAAGGGCATGACCCTTTGCCTGAAAATCAGCAACACGTTGAGCAACCTGCTTGATGCGCTCAGTGCTACCTACCGATGTACCACCGTATTTTTGTACAAGAAACGCCACAAATACTCTTTATCAATAGATTGAGAATCTAAAATGTGCCCGACAAGACGCCCACTCCAAGTAACTCTCAAGAACTAAAATGAAACATCCAATGCCCGCAATGTCTCTTTGGTGAATTTTCCAGCTTCCAGTCCGTTCTGTTGTTGGTAGGTTTTTAGCGCAGTAAGGGTGCGTGGACCCAATTTACCGTCAGCAGTACCAGCATCAAATCCTGCATCATTCAAAGCGTTCTGAATCTTACGAATCAGATCTGGAGTAGCCTTAACGATTTCATGCCCATCATGAACGGCTTCCTGCACGGCTTCAAGGGATTCATCAACAGCTTCTTCTATTGTTGCAACATAGGATTTCGATCCTTCAGCGATATCTTCCGCCATTTCGCCTAATTCGGTTTTAACAGTATCACCATTAAACTCACCAAGCGTTTCCTCAGTTTTTTTAATCACAGCATCGGCTTCTTCAAGAATGGCATCCAATGATTTCTCAATGGATTCGGTGATCTCCGCAGCATCCGCATGGACTGAGGGTTCCGTAGCTCTAATCACCGCTTCATCACTTTGAGTATATTCTGGAACAACAACTGCATCCCTACCAACTTTAGTGGATTCTTCCGGCTCGTCTCCGCAACCTGCCAAGAATCCAATTACCAGAAATATCAACACACTTTTCACCAGAGTATCCAGGTTTTTTCCAGCTTCCATCTCTCACTCTCCTCGTAAAATCAATATGATGAGTTCCGCTCAAGCCCATTCACCCAAGACATATATCCAAAAACAGCGCATAGCGGAACCAACTAAGCCATTCAAAACTCATTGTATGAAGATTTATTACCTTGTCTATTACCATGACATTCTACTACGTGAGCGCAAAGGATCAATTCAAATCTGTTAATTTTGGGAAACTTGGGGTAAATTATTGCTGTGCGTGGCGATAATTACCGTAATCAGTCAACTAATCCATTCATGCAAAACGTTACTCAGACAACATTCAGTATAATTATCCGTGCCAGCCTGTTTTCTGGGATATGGTGGCTGTTGACTGACGGCAACCTGACTGCGTGGTGGTTAGGCGGCCTGTTTGTTCTGACTTCCACCCTATTAAGCCGGCGGTTGCTTCCGCCATCCTCATGGTCGCTGACTGGCTGGCTACGCTTTCTTCCTTATTTCATATTCCACTCTGTCAGCAGCAGCTTCGATGTCGCCTACCGAGCTTTGCGACCAGGCTTGAATCTGGCTCCGGTTTTAATCAGGTACCCCATGCGCCTGCCGGCAGGCACATCCCATATTTTTATGACCAGCATCACCAGCTTGCTCCCAGGCACATTGGCTGCAGACCTGGATGGGTCCTGTCTAATCGTACACGTACTCGACGGCAGAACGCCTTACTGGCAGTCATTGCAACTACTGGAAAGCCATATTGCACGGTTGACCAATCTCGCCCTGCCAACACCAGATAAGCAAAAAATACCCACATGATCCTATTCTACGAAATTATGCTTGCTTTTCTACTGGGTACCCTGGCAGCAGGATTATGGCGAATCTTTCAAGGGCCCACCCCAGCTGACCGAATGCTGACAGCCCAGCTGTTTGGCACCACAACTGTGGCTATGTTGCTCATCCTGTCACAATTATCTGGCAATCACGCTTTTCGTGACGCCGCCCTGGTACTGGCGCTGCTGGCAGCGGTAATGGCAACAGCCTTCGTGCGCCGCAGCTGGCACACAACAATGGAATCTGACGATGAGCATGATAAATAACCTCACGATCCTGCTGCTTGCAATGGGAGGGTTTTTCTTTCTGGCTGGCACTATTGGCCTGTTGCGTTTTCCAGATGTCTTTACGCGCCTGCATGCCCTCACCAAAGCAGACAACCTTGGCTTGGGTCTGATAGTGGCAGCCCTGAGCATCCAAGCCGAGTCGTGGACGGTGGTTGGCAAACTGGTGCTAATCTGGCTGCTTGTGTTGTTCGCCTCCAGCACCACTTGTCATCTGATTGCACGTGCCGCGTTACAAAATAATCTGCCACCATGGAAACCACGCTGACACCCATTCTACTGGATTACCTGCTTGCTTCGCTTTTGACACTGGTAGCAGCCTTATCCCTATTTAGCCACAACCTCTTCCGTGCAATTATTTTGTATATCATCTTTGGTTTATTACTGGGGTTCACCTGGATAAGGCTGGATGCACCCGATATTGCACTTGCTGAAATCGCAATTGGTGCCGGGCTAACAGGTGCACTGCTGCTCTCTGCCTGGGCAGTTCTGGCCCGAAAAGACAAATCACCATGCAAATCAAAAATGTGACGCGATCAGAAAAATTACACAAACTTGCCTTAACTATATTCAGCGCAATATTAGTTATCTGTGTCGCTATTGGGTTGATGATTTCCGTCTCTTTCTTGCCAGTCCGCGATGCCGAATTGATTGAGATCGTTTCCACACAGCTCCCTGCAAGTGGCGTGAGTCATCCGGTAACAGCGGTACTACTCAATTTTCGTGGCTACGATACACTACTGGAAATGGCAGTATTGCTGCTAGCGCTGATAGGCACATGGTCACTTGCGCCACTTGACGTTCAAGCGGATGACACCAGGCACTCGCCAGGTGAAATGCTCGATAGCCTGACACGTCTTTTAACGCCAATCATCGTTCTGGTAGCAGGTTATCTCTTGTGGGCAGGTGCACACGCGCCCGGCGGCGCTTTTCAAGCAGGTGCATTACTGGCCTCGCTGGGCGTCATGATTCAACTCACTGGCTGGAAACTGCCAATTGAACTAACCGGCATCTATCTTAGATTTATTCATGTTTGTGGCTTAGTCGTTTTTTTATTGGTAGCCGCATCAGGTTGGTTCAATAGCGCTCCCTTCTTCTCCCTCCCACCAGATCTGGCAGGTATACTGATACTACTGATCGAGACTTTTGCCATGCTATCGATCGGCCTGACACTCGCCACCCTGTTTTTACTGGGCAGACCGCATTCAACGCCATGACCATTGCCATACTGTATGCTTCGACCGGTATCGGCCTTTTTTCGCTGGGTCTTTATGCGTTAATCGTATTAACCCATTTACTGCGCAAGCTGCTAGCGATCAATGTCATGAGTTGTGGCGTTTTTCTGGTTCTCGCCGGCCTGGCGGCACACACGCCGAACGCTATCGTCGATCCCATCCCGCATGCAATGGTTATTACCGGTATCGTCGTCGCCATTGCTGCTACCGCTCTAGGGCTGTCCATTCTGCTTCGTATTCACGCACTGACAGGCAGAGTACATTTACCAGGTGTAGACGAGCAGTTTGATGACTGATTCGGCATGATCACGCCTGATCTCGGCATAACGCTGGTCGTACTGCCACTGACAGGCGCGCTACTGGCATTTCTAATTCGCAAACATGCTCACTGGATCGGGTTAGGTACCGCTTTGGCAGTAAGCCTTATACTAGCATCGTTACTTACCGATCTGGTTACCTCACCAGGAGACTATTACTACACCTTGGGCGGCTGGGGCGCACCACTTGGAATTGAGCTTCACCTGGACGGGTTGAGTGCATTCATGCTCATGGCGAGTGTCGTCACCGGGCTAGGTGTCAGCTTATATGCCTTTTCCTATTTTCGAATACCGCCTCAGGACAACGGCAAATCCGCTGCTTTCTGGTCGCTATGGCTCTTTTTATGGGCGGGGCTTAATGCGCTATTTCTATCAGCGGATCTTTTTAACTTGTACGTCACACTCGAACTGATTGGCCTCTCCGCCGTTGCACTAACCGCACTTGCCGGCAGCAGAGATGCGCTCATCAGCGCCATTCGCTATCTACTGACCAGCCTGCTTGGCTCGCTGTGTTATCTACTGGGTATCGCCCTGCTATATCACACCTATGCAACGGTCGATCTCACCCTGCTTTCCGGGCGCATTACCGCACAACCCTCAACACAAGCCGCGTTAGCGCTGATAACAGCCGGACTGCTGCTTAAGTCAGCGCTATTCCCATTACATTTTTGGTTGCCACCCGCGCACGGTAGTGCAGCTGCCCCGGTCAGCGCGTTACTCTCGGCTCTGGTGGTCAAGGCTTCGTTCTACTTACTCGCACGCCTGTGGCTAGAACTCTTTCACCCTATCCATAATTTAATGCCAGATCTTCTGGGATGGTTCGGTGCTGCTGCTATTATCTGGGGTTCACTACTAGCACTACGCCAGATTCGCCTTAAATTACTCATTGCCTATTCCACCGTTGCCCAGCTCGGTTATTTTTTTCTGGTTTTTCCGCTTGCAGATAACCAATCCGACGAGATGCTCGTCGGCGCCTGGCAGGGCGCGTTCTACATGTTGCTCGCACATGCATTTGCGAAAAGCGCCATGTTTCTTGCAGCTGGCAATATTCAACTATTTAGCGGGCATGATCGCATCCTCGAGTTCGATCATATCGCACAGCGACTGCCACTCACTCTTGCCGCTTTTTCCCTGGCAGGAGTGAGCATCATGGGACTGCCACCAAGTGGCGGATTCACCGGAAAATGGCTGTTACTGGAAGCCGCCATTGCGCAGGAACGATGGGGATATGCAATCATCATTCTTATGGGTGGACTTCTGGCAGCAGGTTATGTTTTCAAAGTGATTGGCCACGCCTTCACCCAAGCGCAGACAGAAAGCTTTATTTCTGAGACCCGCACCATCCCTGCCATGATGCAGTGGGTTGCATTAGCACTTGCCCTCGTCTCAATCCTGCTCGGATGCTATCCTGCACCATTACTTGAGTTGCTCACAATCGGAAACCCCTTCAATTTTTTTCATCCTGGCTCATGATTACGCAAAGCTGGCTGCCACTTCTGGTGTTGCTGACCTCGCTGCTATCTGGGCTCATCATTTTTACCCTTCCGGAAAATAACGTACGAACCCGCACCACTCTGAATCTGCTGGCGGCATTCAGCAAGATTGGGCTGGTCAGCTGGATGATCTGGCATATTTACCAAGGCCAACACTATCAGATCCATATTCAATTTCTACCGAATATCGATTTCATATTACAAATGGATCCGCTCGCTGTGATGTTTGTCAGCCTGTCTGCCGTGTTATGGCTGGTTACCACTTTTTACGCCATCGGCTATCTGGAAGGCTCACCTCATCGCAGCCGTTTTTTTGGTTTTTTCAGCCTGTGTGTTGCAGCAACTTCCGGGGTTGCTATGGCAGGCAATCTGCTCACATTCCTCATCTGTTACGAGCTACTCACACTGGCTGCTTATCCCTTGATCGTGCATCGCGGCACTGAAGCAGCCCGCAAGGCCGGACGAACCTATCTCATCTACACAATTGGTGGAGGGGTATCGCTGCTGACCGGCACAGTCTGGCTGTACACCCTGACCGGCACGCTCGATTTCACTCCACAAGGCTTTGTACAGCAGTTATCTCCCGCATTGCATCCCCAATTAACTATCATTTTCATGCTGCTGATTATGGGATTAGGCGTTAAAGCCGCATTGGTGCCCTTGCACGGCTGGTTGCCGCAGGCGATGGTCGCTCCGGCGCCAGTCAGCGCACTGCTACATGCTGTTGCGGTCGTCAAGGCAGGCGCATTCGGGATCGTGCGCGTGCTCTACGATGTTTATGGCATTGATTTCTCTGCAACACTTGGCGTTACAGCACCACTGGTGATGCTAGCAGCAATCACTATCATTTACGGCTCATTGCGCGCACTCACGCAGGACAACCTCAAACGGCGACTCGCCTTCTCCACAGTTAGCCAGGTATCGTATATCACCCTGGGCGTGGCGCTCGCCGGGCCCATCGGTGCAATCGGAGGATTGGTTCATCTGGTACATCAAGGGCTGATGAAAATCACACTATTCTTTTGTGCGGGCAATCTTGCTGAAACACTGGGCATCCACAAGATCAGTGAAATGAAGGGAGTAGGTCGACGCATGCCGCTTACCATGACAGCATTCACACTGGCCGCACTGGGCATGATTGGCGTGCCACCGATTGCAGGTTTTATCAGCAAATGGTATCTGGGCATGGGAGCGTTGCAAAGTGGCCTTACCTGGGTAATTGGTGTGCTGCTCATCAGCACGCTACTCAATGCCGCCTATTTTTTACCTATTTTATACACGGCCTGGTTTGACCGGCCAGACACAGAGCCGATCGCTCACCCGAAAACCTCCCGCTTGCTGCTCTGGCCTCCTCTGATAACCGCACTGCTATCACTTGCTGCCGGCCTGTTTGCCGCCCTGCCCTATACACCGCTGGAATGGGCACGCTTCATTGTGGATTTAGAGTTTTTGCAACCATGACCACCATATTGCTCCCATTCAGCGTCATCTGGCCATTGCTGCTTGCGGGTATGCTACAGATTCCCCGGTTGCACACACTTGCCCTTGGATTATCCCCTTGGGCTGCTTTTCCAGCGCTACCTATCGCACTTTTCGCGGCAGACCATACCATTATTGAATTGCCGTGGTTGCTGCTGGGCAGCGAATGGGGACTGGATTTAACCGGACGTGTTTTTCTAGTGCTGACAGGCGTGTTATGGGGGCTCACCTGCTGGCATAGCCGTTACCACCTTCCCTCCACACAACAAGCACGTTTCTTCAGCTGGTTTCATCTCGCGCTTGCCGGCAATATTGGGCTCATTGTATCCCTCGACATGCTTAGTTTTTATCTGTTCTTCACACTAATGAGCTTCGCCTCTTACGGGCTGATAGCACATACACGCAGTGAGCAAGCCTGGTACGCCGGCAAGTGCTATCTAATCCTTGTCATTCTCGGCGAAGCAGCACTTTTTGCCGCGCTGATATTGACTGCATCCACCTGCAATACACTTTTATTCGAAACAGCACGTCCGCTGCTTGCACAATCCGAATGGCTAAATACCATTCTGCTGCTCACCTGGATCGGGTTCGGCATTAAGGTGGGTACAATTGGCCTGCATGTCTGGCTGCCACTCGCCCACCCGGCCGCACCGCCACCTGCCAGCGCAGTACTCTCCGGCATCATGCTCAAGGCAGGATTACTCGGCTGGCTGCGGCTGCTCCCATTAGGAGAAACTACACTGGAAAACTGGGGAGAATGGTGGATGGTATTAGGTCTGCTGGCAACCTTCTACGGCGCTCTCATCGGACTTACGCAACGTGACGCCAAGACACTGCTCGCCTATTCCAGCATCAGCCAAATGGGACTTTTGACCGCAGCTGTCGGCCTTGGCCTGATTTTACCCCATGCCTGGCCTCAAATCCTGACCACAATCCTGATTTACAGCTTGCATCACGGTTTCGCCAAAGGTGCATTATTTATGGGGGCCGGTATGCTGCTGCACGCTCATCCAGCATCGCGGAAATGGCTGCTAACAGGATTATTATTGCCGGCGTTATCCCTAGTCGGTGCGCCACTGACAAGTGGCTGGCTCGCCAAGTCACTCCTAAAAACACAGGCCACACACGCACCAGGCTACTGGGAAGTACTGTGGCAAAACCTGTTGCCAGCTAGTGCAGTGGCAACTGCATTGCTGATGGCAAGGTTCGTACTCCTGACGACTAGAATAAAAAATCAACCGGACAACACCCTATCTGTCCCTGATCACAAATATTTTGCACCATGGATAATTCTGCTGCTACTTATCACTATCATACCAATGGCTGTCAACTGGCTGGATGATTTTGAAATCTCGCATTCACTGATTATCAACAGCCTCTGGCCGCTGATACTCGCTACCCTGCTTTTTCTTTATCTTCACCGGCAAACCACTAGAAATTCACCTCTAGGGCGGCGCATTGCTCATTTAGCCATTCCACCAGGCGATATGCTCGTATTTTATGAGTACGGCATTCGGAGGATTTTGCTCTGGCTCAATTACCTGTCCAATCACGAGCTGCCCTACTGGTTACTAAAAATTCAGCATATATTTCAGCGTGTTCCAGATTTATCCATATGGTCAACCCGCCTGGATCAATCAGAAAAATTTCTTAGCCACTGGCCCATCGCGCTGTGCGGGCTGATTCTGCTCGGGATAATTCTTGCCAAATTCAATTGAAGCTTGCTGGTGTTTGGCAGCTTTATGGCTTCATACAATCGATCTGCAAAGGACAGCTTTAAAACAAAACACGGATTGTAATTCAGTGTACCCGCTGGAAGCAGGTACACAAGCAGCCTTCATCACCCAAAAAGTCAACCTGAGGTGAAAAATTTCATCAGGAACACCGCCATGAATAAGCAAATTGCAGCATTGCACAACACGTTATGCTACGCTTGTTTCTTCAGAAACCACCAGGGAGGGCAGCAAATGGCTTTCCTGCCATTATATATTCCAGGAAGCAAACAGTTAAAGATCGTGATTGTGGGCGGTGGTTATGCCGGCATTGCCGCCATGGTGACACTCTATCGGTATATGCCCGGGGCGGAGATCACGTTGATTGATCCCAAAGCGGAACACCTCAAGATAACGCATGTACATGAGACCTTCCGTTATCCCCTGACCGATTTCCAGGTTCCTCTATCAGTATTGGTGCAGCGATTTGGCTTTCGCCATATCCAGAATACGCTGAATATCACCGCCGATCGCCTGATATATTGGCAAAAAACAAAATGTATTCAAGTCAACGAGCAGACTCTGCCATTTGATTATTTGCTGATTACAACCGGGGGAAACACCAATCGGAACAATTTTGGAGAACAGGTACTGGAGCTGGATGATTTTTCAGGGATGGCAGGATCAGCGCTGCTTAGCTCATATTTGTCTGCATCAAGTGATGCAGACACGTTCATTTCCATTGTGGGTGGCGGGGCAACCGGTATCCAGTTTCTGTTCGAGATCACTGATTTTCTCCGCCGCATGCGCAGCACCTGCAGGCTGCGATTAATCGATAGCGGCGAGCACGTTCTACGCCAGTTTCCGGCTGGTTTCTCTCAATATGTGCAAACCCGCATGCAGGAAGAAAGCATCGAATTCCATCCATCGTCTCATTTTATTGGTCAGCAGGAAAATCAACTGCTGCTTAAGCATAAAATAACGGGGCAACGTGTTGTTCTACCCTCAATGCTATCGCTGGTATTTTCTGGTAAACAGGCAGGAATCCTCAAAACCAATGCATTCGGGCAAGTTACCGTTAGCCAGGATATATTGGCCAATATTTTTGCGGCGGGTGATTGCGCACATTATCAGTCAGTTGGATCCAACGCTATGACAGCACAATCCGCAGTGCGCAAGGGAAAGCTAGCAGCACGCAATCTACTGCGCCACTCTGGTATCATCAAAGTCATGGAGCCTTATCTGCATCGGGATATCGGCTATGTGGTCAGTCTCGGTGCTACTGATGCGGCTGGCTGGCTAGCGATGGAGAGCAACATTGTGACAGGCATGCCGGCATTGCTGATCAAGGAAGTAGTCGAAGCACAGTATGATTTATTGTTAACCGGCGTTGATACCTATCTGATATAGATGTGCCCTGGGTTCACAATCATGTCGCGCCAGCAGGAGACTGTTTCATGTTCAATTTGTTTAACGATACTTCGGTTGCTGGAAAAGCCAGCACAGAAATTCAATGTTCAAGCGAGAAGCTGTTTGATTTCATCGGCAATCATTTACTGAAGAACTACCCAAGATGGTCGCCTGAAGTCCGGGAACTGGAACAGCTCACTCCTGGCGCTATTGCGCAGGGCACTTTGTGTCGCCAAGTCAGGGTGGATCAGGGAAACCAATCGGAATCAACGTTCAAGGTAGTCATTTTCAACCCCGCATCCAGAATCTGCTTTGAAGGAATATCCAACCCTTTTCGCTGCGATTATGTGCTGGAAACGATCGATCAGAACGCAACGCGCATATCATTTACTTTTGAGCTGCTCAGTCTTGAACTGCACATGCGTCCTTTTGAAAAATTGATACGATTTGCGGTTCAGGATGGCACCGAACGCACCGTGCGCAACATCCGCAAGCTAGTAGAAACAGAACACCCGAGTCAGGAAAAACCTCAGCCTAATTTTTAGAGCACACGCTTGAAATTGTCACACGACGGTTACAGGTGAAATTTTGGAGAAACATAATGGATTTTATTGTTGAGAAAGACCCGGGACTCATTCCACAGGTATTGTCAAAAATCCTGGATTCGTGTGTCAACGGCATTACTCTGGCCGACCCCGACCAGAAAGACTTGCCATTGGTATACGCCAACAAAGCCTTCGAAATCATCACGGGCTACTCGCAGACAGAGGTGCTGGGACGTAATTGCCGTTTTTTACAGGGCACCGATCGCGATCAAGCCGAGCGTCTGCATTTGAAAACAGCAATCGAAACCAGACAACCGGTTGAAATCATACTGCGTAATTACCGCAAAAATGGCGAGTTATTTTACAACCATCTGAATATCACTCCCCTGCTCGATGCTGACGGAAGATTGCTTTATTTTCTGGGGGTTCAATACGATGTAACTGGTCAACGTCATGCCGAAACAGAAATTGCGCAACTGAAGGCACAGGTAGCGGCCTTATCCGGATCCCATCCATAAAAAATCAGGATTCCATATCATCATTCCATGCTACTAATCAAATGGTTGGCCATCATTATCTTTGCAACTGCAGTGCTCATGATTGTGGTCGGCCAGCTAGGCTTTTTCAGGGGGAATCCACCTGATGATCTCGGGGTGCGCGAGGGCAGATTAAAGCCGCCGGCACCGACACCTAATAGCGTATCCAGCCAAACTGGACTCTACCCGGAGCACCCCCAACAGGACTATGCTTCTATTGCTCCCCTCGAAGTTGATCTTGACGGAGAAGCCATGCTGGCGAGGATCAAAACTGTTGTCGCAGCCATGCCAGGGGCACAGATTATCGAAAACACATCAGACTACCTCTACGCTCGATTCACCACACCCACCCTGAAATTTGTCGATGATGTCGAGTTCTGGTTTGATCCCGGCATGAATGTGATTCACGTCCGCTCTGCATCCCGTTTGGGCAAAAGTGATCTTGGCGTCAATCGTCGACGCATCGAGGCGATCCGATCGGCGCTTCAGCCGCTTTCAGAAAATAATAGTGATTGAAAGATCAACGCTTTTAGCCCAATATGCTGAGAAAATCAGTTGCAATATTACTTTTTCTGATTGTGGTTATCACCGCTGCCGGGTGGATACTGCTGGCAGGCAGTTTGCCACGTTACGAAGGAGAACAGTCTGTAGCCGGACTGCTGCACACCGTAACTGTAGAGCGGGATAGTGTCGGTAGTGTCACGCTGACGGGTGATAACCGACTGGATCTGACGAAAGCGTTAGGTTACGTTCATGCTCAGGAACGATTCTTCGAGATGGATTTATTGCGTCGCAAAGCTGCGGGCGAGCTGGCAGAACTTTTTGGCAGCCCGGCTTTGCCGGCAGACCGAAGTGCACGCAAACATCGTTTTCGCAGCCGCGCACAAGCAATGTTGATCGCATTGCCGGATAATCAGCGTGAGTTGTTAAATGCTTATACAGCGGGGGTTAATCAGGGTCTGGCAGATCTCACGATCTGGCCATTCTCTTATCTACTGATACAGACTGCTCCTCAAAATTGGCGTAGTGAAGACAGTCTGCTCGTCATTATGGCCATGTACCTGACCCTGCAGGAAGCCAGTATTCATCGCGAGCCAAAACTTTCTGTGATGCACTCCATCCTGCCGGAGGCTGCTTACCGTTTTTTAGCTGCCAGCGGCGGTGAATGGGATGCCCCGTTAGAAGGCAAGCTGCTTGAATGGCCACGATTTCCAGAAGAAAATGAGCTGGATTTGCGTACTCTCGATAAAAGCCTGTTGCAGGATATTGAATTTGAAGAAGTATATTCGGCCGGCAGTAACGGATTTGCTGTCATGGGCCATCTGGCAGATGGCAAGGCATTAATTGCCAATGATATGCACCTCGGTTTACGAGTGCCTAATCTCTGGTTTCGCACCCGCCTGGTTTACCCTGACCCTGAAGACTCTGAACATATGACCGATATTACCGGCGTCAGCCTGCCAGGAGCACCCGCAATCGTGGTAGGTACAAATCGTCACATTGCATGGGGATTTACCAATGCTTATGGTGATTTCGCCGACTGGGTACGGGTTACCCTCCATCCAGAGAATCTCTCCCTTTATTACGATCGAGGCGAATGGAAACCATTGGCAATTTATAGTGAAATGATAAATGTCAAGGGTGCCCCCGCTGAAACGCTAGTTATCGCCGAAACCAGCTGGGGGCCTATTCTAGAAAGCGAACACGATAGTACACCGCTTGCACTGGCATGGGTCGCGCACCGCATTGGCGCCGTCAATCTTGATCTCATCCGGCTTGAATCAGCCCAAACCGTTCATGATGCTGTCAGGATTGCTCCAGATATAGGCATTCCGGCACAGAATTTTATTATTGGGGACGATACTGGTGATATTGCATGGACAATCGCTGGCCGCCTACCCGCGCGTCATGGTAACTTTGACTCTCACCTACCCGGGAACTGGGATAAAGGCGACATCGGTTGGCAAGGCTGGATAGCAGCTGAAAACTACCCGCGCATTATCAACCCCCCCGGTGCACGAATCTGGAATGGCAATTCACGCATGATCGACGGCGACATGCTCACCGGACTCGGAGACGGCGGCTATGAATTGGGTGCCCGCAGCCGGCAAATTCGTGATGGCCTGATGGCAACAGATCGATTCTCACCTGTCGATTTGCTGGAGATACAGCTGGATGACCGTGCCATGTTGCTGGAACGCTGGAAACAATTACTCGATAACGTGTTATTGGATCAAACGGCTGACTGGAGCCAGGCCATGCGGATGGGATTACGTGACTGGGATGGGCGCGCTTCTGACCAGTCGGTATCCTACCGATTGGTCAGAAATTTTCGCCATGAAGTCATGCGAAGTGCATTGAGTGGTTTTGCTGCAAAAATAAAAGCCAGCCAGCCAGGCTTCTCGCTGCCAAGGTTGAATCAGATTGAACATGCCGTCTGGCAGTTGCTCGAGCATCAGCCACCACACTTGCTGTCACCAGGTTATCAAAACTGGCAGAATCTACTTGTGTCATGCGCAGAACGTATTGCCAAAATAGCCCAATCACAGTCAGGGGGAATAGCAGCTTATTCCTGGGGAAAAGAAAATACTGCAGAAATCCGGCACCCACTCAGCCAGGCGCTACCCGAATGGCTTGCCAGATGGCTGGATATGCCAGCTGATCCTTTACCTGGTGATCATCATATGCCCCGTGTCCAGGCGCCCAATTTTGGGGCTTCCATACGGTTTGGAGTTGCACCAGGTGATGAAGCCGCTGGATACTTTCACATGCCGGGGGGGCAAAGCGGCCATCCACTTTCTCCCTACTATGGTACTGGCCATGCTGACTGGGTAGCCGGACTTACCAGCCCGTTTCTGCCTGGCACAAGTAACTACACGTTGTTATTAATTCCCACTAATTAACCAAGGAACTCTGATATGAAAAAATTCTCCCTGATACTGATCAGCGCATGGATCGGCTTATTCTCAACCAGCGCCATCTCCAGCGATCCAGATACTCGTCACGTTATTCCACTCAATAAAATGCAGCGCCATCATCTTTTATCCGAGATGCGTGCCTTGCTTGAAGGTATGCAGGTTATTCTGCAGTCGCTGGCTAAGCAGGACATGACTGCAATTGCAAAATACGCACGCAGCCTGGGCACGGAAATGCCCCGTACCGGTGAGCGACATTTACACGAAATTCTACCCAAACCCTTCGTTGCGATGGGTATGCAAGTTCATCGGGGGTTTGACCAAATTGCAGCAGAAGCAGAAACATCACAACACCCTCAGACTATGCTGCAACAATTAAGTGATATCACCCGTATTTGCGCAGATTGCCATGCAGCTTACCAGGTCCGGTTACGCACAGCATCCGACCACAGCAAATCGGACGAACCCCATCACCATCGCCATCACTAGAAGTTTCTGTTAGCCCGCTACAAGTATTGGTTAGATAACCACATCTCAATATATTTGAAATCGTGTCGATATACTTTACACTTTCAATAAATGACACGGTTCAAGTGATGCCAACCAACACACAAAAAAAGCTGCTGGTAGTAGAAGATGATCCAGGGCTGCAAAAACAACTCCGCTGGAGTTTTGATAATTTCACCGTGGTCACTGCCGCCGACCGGGAAAGTGCGCTGGCTCAAATACGGCGGCATACACCCGCAGTTGTTACCATGGACCTTGGCCTACCGCCAGATATAGATGGCGCGACAGAAGGACTTGCCACCTTGCAACAAATTCTGGAGCTAGCTCCTGACACCAAGGTTATCGTATTAACCGGAAACCAGAATCGCGAGAACGCATTAAAAGCTATTAGCCTAGGAGCGTATGATTTCCATCAAAAGCCTTTTGACGCAAGCGTACTCAACCTGATTGTCAGCCGAGCATTCTATCTGCATCAACTGCAATGCGAAAACCGCGAGCTACTTGAATCCTCCGAAAATACGATCATATCCGGATTCATTTCTAATGACCCAAACATGATCAAGCTTTGCCAGCAGGTGCAGCGTATTGCCTCATCCGATATTTCTGTCGCATTACTGGGAGAAAGTGGCACCGGTAAGGAACTGCTGGCCCGCGCGTTACATGAACTAAGTGGCAGGAAGAAACATAATTTTGTTGCAGTTAACTGTGCAGCCATCCCAGAAAACTTGCTGGAATCCGAGTTATTTGGTTATGAAAAGGGCGCATTTACCGGTGCAACAAAACAGACACCCGGTAAAATCGAGTCAGCCCAGGGAGGCACTTTCTTTCTCGACGAGATCGGAGATCTTCCATTTTCACTACAGTCCAAATTACTGCGTTTTTTGCAGGAGCACAAAATCGAGCGAATTGGGGGGCGCGAAGAAATTCAAGTTGATGTCCGAATCGTATGTGCGACTCACCAGAACCTGAAAGACATGATTGCGGCCAGAACCTTCCGGGAGGATTTGTTTTATCGCTTGAGCGAGACCACGATTCAAATACCGCCATTACGTGATCGCATTGGCGATGCGGTATTACTTGCACATTTTTTCAAAAACCGGTTTTGTGCCAAAGATAAACGTCATGGATTGAGTTTTAGTCAGGAAGCGCTGAATGCGATCGATAACTATCAATGGCCAGGTAATGTACGTGAAGTTGAGAATTGCATCAAACGTGCGGTTGTGATGGCGCAAGGTAATCAAATCTCGGTGGAGGATTTAGGTCTGATGCCTGCCAATAAACCAACTGAGCCGGCTACTCTGCGTGAAATAAGGGAAAAAGTAGAATGCGAAACTCTGGTTAAAGCACTCGCCAGGGTAGACGGTAACGTTGCCAAAGCAGCAGAACTACTGGGCGTGACCCGGCCAACCCTCTATGATTTAATGAACCGATATGGTCTTAATAAAGCCAGTACTAAAAACTTGACACATTGAAAGGTATGAAGTGCTTTCATAGGAAGGGTACGCTTGAATCGGATCAAGCCAGTTTTACCTGCACATTTTATAAATTACGTTTCTGATCCACTGACATGCCCACTCTTTACCATGAATTAATTTTCAGATCGGCTGACCGTTCTGCCCATGCCGTCGCATTGATCGATCGCCAGCAAAAAACCGACTATGCCACACTCGCTAATACTACCCGTTCATTTGCGAATGCTTTAAACATTCATGCCCATGCTCGCGGGGAACGTCTGGCTGTTTACCTCGAAAAGCGTACTGAAGCCGTTATCGCCATGTTTGGGGCCTGTGCCGCTAGTGGAGTATTTGTACCAATCAATCCCTTACTTAAAACCGAGCAGGTTGCCTACATCTTGCAGGACTGCAATGTCAGGATACTGGTTACTTCTCTCGAACGTTACAAGCTGCTGCTATCTGCTCTACCATCCTGTCACGATTTACGTATGGTTATTCTTGTTGAGGATGTCATGCCACCATCCGTCCCTCCCGGTCTGGAAGTAATCAGCTGGCAGTCATTCCTGAAGATGACCCCTGATCAGAATTACTGTCCACGCATGATCGATAGCGATATGGCAGCGATTTTGTATACCTCCGGTAGTACCGGAAAACCGAAGGGAGTCGTACTTTCTCACCGCAATCTGGTCACTGGCGCCAAGAGTGTTGCTCAATACCTCGACAATCATCCGCAGGATCGCATCCTATCCGTGCTCCCGTTAAGTTTCGATTACGGGCTGAATCAGTTGAATACCGCCTTTTATGTCGGCGCGACTGCCGTGCTGATGAATTACCTGCTGCCCAGAGATATTCTGCAATTGATCAGGCAAGAAAACATCACCGGACTTGCAGCCGTGCCACCGTTATGGGTGCAGCTTGCGCAGCTGGACTGGCATGGCATTGATTCGTTACGCTATATTACCAATTCCGGCGGCGCGATGCCGCAAGCGACATTGGCGCGGCTACGTAATATTTTGCCTGCCACACAGATTTATCTGATGTACGGTTTGACTGAAGCCTTCCGCTCGACCTTTCTGCCGCCCAATCAGGTGGATAAGCGCCCTGATTCCATGGGCAAAGCCATCCCCAATGTAGAAGTAATGGTACTGCGTGAAGATGGCTCCCACTGTGCGCCAGGAGAACCTGGCGAGCTGGTGCATCGTGGCCCGCTGGTTTCTATGGGTTACTGGAATGATCCCGACAAGACCGCCGCCTGTTTCAGGCCGATTACTCCCCGCCAATCAGGGTTGACCATTCCAGAGCTGGCGGTATGGTCTGGCGATACCGTGCGCATGGATGAGGAAGGATATTTATATTTCATCGGTCGTCGTGATGACATGATCAAGACTTCGGGTTATCGAGTCAGTCCAACTGAAATAGAAGAAGTGGTTTATGCGACTGAAACGGTTGCTGAAACAGCAGCCTTTGGTGTCGCTCATCCCACACTCGGTCAGGCAATTGTCGTGGTGGCGTTACCCGTGGACGGAGCAGATACAGTCAAGGAAAAGATTCTTGCCGCCTGCAAACAGCACTTGCCTGCTTTTATGCAGCCCGCCCTGGTTGAGCTCAGACAAGCCAGTCTACCGCGCAATCCCAATGGTAAGATTGACCGCAAAACTCTGGCTGCAGAGTTTGCACCTTTTTTTGAGACAGAACAATCATGAAAACTGGCCAACCACTTCACAGTGCCTTGCTACAACCCTTCCCAATAGAAAATCACTGTCTCGTCGTTGGCGGTGTGTCGCTTACCCGTTTGATGCAGCGGGTCGGGCGAACTCCGTTCTATGCGTATGACCGGCAATTGATCCGCGAGCGCGTCGGGTTATTGCGGCAATACCTCCCGCATGGCATTCATCTGCACTATGCAATGAAAGCCAACCCCATGCCTGCCGTCGTACAGCATCTGGCGCAATGGGTGGATGGAATTGATGTGGCGTCAGCAGGTGAGATGAAAGTTGCGCTGGATACCGGAATACCACCAGAAAATATCAGTTTTGCCGGACCGGGGAAAAGCCGCCAGGAACTCGCTTGCGCCATTGCTGCCGGCATTGTTCTGAATATTGAATCCGAGCAAGAGCTGACAACCATCACCGAACTCGCTCAACAAATGTCCCTACGTCCCAAAGTGGCCATCCGTGTCAATCCGGATTTTGAACTCAAGTCATCCGGCATGAAAATGGGGGGGGGTGCGAAGCAGTTTGGTATCGATGCGGAGGCCGTTCCGGCGGTACTCGCGCGCATTGCCAAAATCAATATTGATTTTGAAGGCCTGCATATTTTCAGTGGCTCACAGAACCTGAAAGCGGAAGCAATCCAGGAGTCACACGAAAAAACGCTACAACTTGCTGTTCAGCTCACTGCCGCCTCACCAATTGCTGTGCGTACCATCAATATTGGCGGCGGACTCGGCATTCCTTATTTTCCGGGTGAACAGCCACTAGATCTGGCTGTAATTGGCCGAAATCTTGAAAAACTGTTGGTAGAATTTGCACCCGCATTACCCGGCGTACAGTTTGTGATGGAACTGGGCCGTTATCTCGTGGGTGAGGCCGGAATCTACGTCTGCAAGATTCTGGACAAAAAAGTTTCCAGAGGACAAGTTTTTCTAGTAACCGATGGGGGTTTACACCATCATCTGGCCGCCTCAGGGAACTTTGGCCAGGTAATCCGTAAAAACTATCCTGTTGCCATAGGAAATAAAATGGATAAGGCTGATACCGAGATCGTATCAGTAGTCGGTCCGCTGTGTACCCCGCTTGATTTGCTGGCTGACCGGATGATGCTTGCCAGAGCAGAACCTGGTGATCTTGTCGTCGTCTTTCAGTCCGGCGCTTATGGGCTGACCGCCAGCCCCCTGGCTTTCCTTGGTCATCCTGCTCCGGCTGAAGTGCTGGTTTAGGTGACTGAACACGAATATCCTTTATATTTCCGCGTGTCATTATCTGTAATGCTGGCAATTTGAACAGGGCCAGCGAAAGCATTATTTCTACATCAATTCAGGAGGCAGCATGAGTGGCATTTGTGGCTGGTTGGAGACAAATTGCGCCGCAACCGATAGTCGGCAGATAACAGAACGCATGACGAGACCACTGGCTGGTTTCGACAACAGTCCAATACAAACGATTATTAAAAATGATTGTGCGTTAGTCATTGCTGCAGCGCCTCACCTTGCCCATCTGCATGAAGCTGACGATTTACTGGTTGTCATCTACGGTGATGTTCGATTCAGGCAGACCACACCTCAGGAAAACAGTCCATCGAACGCTGTGGCAGTGGCTCTCGCCCATCAATGGCGGCAGCGAGGAAAATCCGTTCTGGCAGAACTTGCCGGAGAGTTTGTATGTTGCGTACTTGACCGGAAAGCAGGTGAGCTGAATCTGGCTATCGATCCGATGGGCACGCGCGCCTTGTATTATCAACCCATAAGAAACGGGCTGGTATTTGCCACTCGCGCCGACTCCATCCTGGCGCACCCGCAAGCTATTTCCGACATCAACCCTCAAGGCATCTTCAATTATTTTTATTTTCATATGATTCCTGCGCCTGATAGCATTTATCAGGCGCAAAAGAAGCTGCTTCCAGGTGAATTGCTGACATTTTCTCATGGGCAGATTCAGTGTAAGCGTTACACGCAAACGCGATTCAATGAAATTAGCAATCGCCCCTTTCCGGAGCTTAAGCAGGAATTTCTGGCTCTGCTGAAATCCAGTGTCCGCGAGGCGACACAAAACCAGCAGGTTGGCACCTTTCTGAGTGGAGGCACGGATAGCTCCACACTGGCAGGTATATTGACCGAGGTGACAGGTAAGCCGGCAAAAACTTATTCCATTGGCTTCGAGGCTGAAGG
>Ga0138256_10001887_pt1 | contig 22504 bp, 17 predicted proteins | sample KNB2016incub_MG_FD_105486 | JGI IMG/M metagenome (GOLD analysis project Ga0138256, IMG submission 105486) | Active sludge microbial communities from wastewater in Klosterneuburg, Austria - KNB2014incub_MG | ecosystem: Engineered > WWTP > Activated sludge > Unclassified | place: Austria... | reverse complement strand
GGAAAAACCAGATCCGAATAATAGTTGTCGAATTCAAACCAACTGGTTTTTTGTTGCGGATTCAATTTTGATAATCCTTCATATATGGTGTTCCATTCTCCTAGATATGGCAAGCCTTCTGGTTTGCCATTTAATATACTTTCTTTCAACTTTGATGATCCCTCGTAACAAATATCCCTCATGAAATTGGTATTTACTCGTACCATTGGATCATTGATAAACATGACACCCGTTTTTGTAATGGTATAGACCTCATCAGAAATTTGAATTAAACCAATTCCTATCCCGGCTTCCACTAAAACACGCAATCCGTAGTGACTGATATTGAGATCTTGCATTAACTCAGCAAAACTCAATCCCTTATCACTTTTATATAATTTTTTAAGAATATCAAAATCCCTCAATAAAACGGATGCCTGAAAAGCATAGGGTGCGAATGATATAAAGTGCGCCTTCTCCAAAGCTGTAAATGCATGATCGTTTTGATCTTTAAAAAAAGAATGTCTGTTATTAAATTCCACCACTACAATATGTTTTTAATTTGGAGCAAATATAGTCACAATGAAGATGTTCCTTTATATATTAATCGTTCAATCCCAATTTATAAGCTCTACATACTCCATCGTATTATGAATTTAATATATTCTTATATATGCTAAGCGCTATTTATTTATCTTAAGCTATCTTTGTGTAAATAATTGTCGGATGTCAAATTTTTTGGATAAACTTAAGTCCTTATTTAAATCTAAAGATTCCTTTGAAATGCAAGAATCTGAACCTAAATCGCTGATATTCAATAATGAACCTTCAAATTCATTAAATAATAATGCTACAAATCAAACAAGTATTAATGATAAAGAATCTTCATTTAGACCTAATGAGACTATAGAGAAGGTGAAAGATTTTGTTCAAGGCACTTCCGAAGAAATAGTTGAACAAGGAACCGCAATTTGGGATGCAGTCAAAGAGAAAGTTCATATTTTGGATGAAAACACCCAAGAATTTAGGGATCAAATAAAGGAAAAAGCTAGTGAAACACTTGAACGGATAGAGAACTATGTTAATACTACTGTTGAAAAAGCTAAAATACTCGAACAAGAAGAAAAAAAAATTGATCAAAATCAAGATGGTATAGCAGATCAACCCGTAGATTTTGGAAAGCCTCTAAGCGAACAGCATGGTGAACTTTTTGATAAAGCAGAAGCTTGGTTGAAAAAACAAGAATCATTAACGAAGCCAACAGAAAACCTTCCAAATCAATCTTCAAAAACCATCACTCCTTTGGAACTCCCAACTGAGGAATAGTGTTACAAAAGGGTCAAGCATTAAATCATTTAACATTAAATAAATTTTTATTATGGGTAGTTTAAGAAGGTTGTTTACAAGTATTTTTGGAGTTGCAAAACATGCTACTGAAAATGCAATGGATAAAGCAGAAGAATTAGCAATCAAAGCTAAAGAGGAAATCAAAGAAAGTACAACGGAGTTGCGTGAAAAAGCTGCTGATGGATTAGTTAAAGCTAAAGCATGGACTGAGGAAGCCGTTGAAGAAGTTAAAGAAACTGCTCAAGAAACGCTAGTAAAGGTTAAGGAATCCGAGGCATACCATACTGCTACCAACATGGCTAAAGAAGGCTGGGAAGCAGCTAAAGACTTAGGACATACAGTTGCAGAAAAAACTGCAGATTTAGCAGCTAAAGCAGAAGAAAAAATGGAACAAGTTGCTGATAAAGCCCAGGAAGTATATGCTTCTACTGTGGATAAAGTTCAAAATGTAATAGATGGTGAGGAGGCCAAAGCTCCAGAGCAAAAAAACGAAGGACCTGAACAAAGCGCTTAAATAATTAGATATTTTATTGTTATTAAGAGTGAACTTGAACGATACCAAGTTCATTCGCTTTTTCTTTAAGCAAATTTAATGCGGCATCATAATCATTTGGAATGAGACCATCCAAAATGGCTTCTCTTATGGTGTTTTTTAGGATCCCCACTTCCCTTCCCGGTTTGAGCTTGAAAAGGGTCATAATCATCTCTCCTGTAATTGGGGGTTGCCAATTTCTAATGCGATCATTTTCTTCTACCTCAGCTAGTTTTTCTCTAACCTTACTGTAATTATTTCTAAACTTTTTAACTTTTTCTGGATTCTTAGAAGTGATATCTGCCTCACACAACATCAACAAATCATCTATGTCTTCCCCGGCATCAAAGAGCAATCGCCTTAATGCCGAATCCGTAATCTCTTCTTGAGTCAAAGCAATAGGTCTTAAGTGCAATCTGACCAACTTCTGAACATATTTCATTTTATGATCCAGTGGTAATCGCATTTTCTTAAAAATTCTTGGTACCATAATAGCTCCAAGTGCTTCGTGACCATGAAAGGTCCATCCTATTTCCGGGTCAAATCGCTTCGTTTGTGGTTTAGCGATATCATGTAAAATGGCAGACCATCTCAACCATAAATTAGCGGTTTTCTCACTTAAATTATCTAAGACTTGTAAGGTATGATAAAAATTATCTTTATGGCCTTTGCCATCCTGATATGCTACTCCATGCAGCAGCGTGAATTCAGGAAATATGATATCCAATAATCCTGATTTAAACAATAAATCAAACCCAATGGATGGAATTGGACTTAAAATGATCTTTTCAAATTCATTCGTTATTCGTTCCTGAGATACAATTCGGATACGATCCTTATTATCAATGATACCCTGCCATGTTCGATCATCTATTTCATACAAAAGTTGAGAAGCAAAACGTATGGCCCGCAACATTCTTAATGGATCATCAGAGAATGTCATATCAGGATCAGTAGGCGTTCTTAATATTTTTTTCTCCAAATCATCCAAGCCTTGAAAGGGATCTATGATTTCGCCATAATTTGATTTATTAAGACTTATGGAAATGGCATTTATAGTAAAATCTCTACGAAGTTGGTCATCTTGAAGCGTTCCAGGTGAGACCAGCGGTTTTCTTGAATCATGGGAATAGGATTCCTTACGAGCGCCTACAAATTCCAACTCTATATCTTCATATTTGATCATTGCGGTTCCAAATCTTTCGAAAAAATTAACCCGAGCTACAGGTCTGAATTGACCAGCTACTTCTTGAGCCAAAAGGATCCCATCTCCCTGACAAACAATGTCAATATCTTTACTTGGCCGACCAATTATACGATCTCTAACAAATCCGCCAATCGCATATACAGGTATTCCCAATCGATCTCCGGCATCAGATACAATTTCGAAAATTTTCCTTTCTGAAGGATTAAGATCAAAAATCAGTGCATGTGGATTCATGCCAAAATTGGGATTGTCATGTTCGTGTATTCTTCTTCCATGATATCTAACAATTCAAATAAAACTTCGGGATTAGATTCAGTTACTAATTTGGCTCTGTGTTCTTTGATTCCTGGTAAAGCTTTGAAGTAATTAGTATAGTGTCTGCGCATTTCGAGGACACCCAATTTTTCGCCTTTCCAAATTATAGATTGTTTTAGATGTTGGCGAGTTGCTTCCATTCTTTCCTGTATGGTTGGTGGTGGTAATAATTCGCCAGTTGAGAAGTAATGTTTAATTTCTCTGAAAATCCATGGATAGCCTATACTGGCCCGTCCTATCATAATGCCATCTACGTCATACCTGTTTTTGAATTCAAGGGCTTTTTGTGGAGAATCTATGTCGCCATTTCCAAAAATAGGAATATGGATTCTGGGATTGTTCTTGACTTTTGAAATCCATGACCAATCTGAGTGACCTTTGTACATTTGGGCTCTGGTTCGGGCATGAATGGTTAGGGCCTTTATTCCTATATCTTGTAATCTCTCTGCTACATCCTCAATAAATATGCTGTTTTCATCCCAGCCGAGTCTAGTTTTAACAGTCACTGGTAAATGGGTAGATTTTACAACGGCCTCGGTCAATTTCACCATTTTTGGAATATCCTTCAAAATCCCGGCACCGGCTAGTTTGCAAACTACTTTTTGGACCGGACATCCATAATTGATATCTAATATTTCAGGATTTGCTTTCTCTACGATTTCAGCTGCCTTCATCATTGAATCCAATTCTGCACCGAAGATTTGTACCCCTATTGGCCTTTCTTCATCATAGATATCCAGTTTTTGAAGACTTTTTTCAGCATCGCGAATCAATCCTTCTACAGAAATGAACTCTGTATAAAGCAAATCACAGCCTTGCTTCTTACACAAAGCTCTAAAAGGCGGGTCACTGACATCTTCCATTGGTGCCAAGAGTATAGGGAATTCAGGCAAAACCAGGGGTCCAATTTTAATATTTTTCATTTCTAGGTGCAAAATTAACTTAAAAAGATCATGCTTTAACATTTTTCAAATTCTAATTGATGTTAATACTTAGCATTTGTTTGGGCCATTAATCCATTTTAAAACTTCCTTTTTTATTCCTACTTTACAGGCTTAAATTTTGTTCATGGCAATAGGTGTAATTATTTGTTTTATAGTTGCTTATATTTTAATTGTATTCGAACATCCATTAAAATTAGATAAATCGGTTCCTGCCCTTATGGCTGGTGTCGTGTGTTGGAGTATAATAGCTATTTCAGATCTTCCCCTTGAAGGAGGCACATCACTAGAAAACGGACTCTCACATAGTTTAAGTAAAATAGCTGAAATATTGTTGTTTTTAATTGGAGCTATGACTATTGTTGAGCTCATTGATTTACACCATGGATTTAAAATTCTTTCGGACCTTATAAAAGCTACTTCGAAATATTCCTTATTAGTTATTATTTCTTTTTTTGCTTTTTTCTTATCCGCCATTTTAGATAATTTGACGACAACTATTGTAATGATAACTATAATACGTAAATTGGTTTCTTCGCAAGAAGACCGATTGTATTATGCATCATTTGTTATTATAGCTGCAAATGCTGGGGGAGCATGGTCCCCTATTGGAGATGTTACTACTACCATGTTGTGGATTGATAATAAGGTGAGTACATTATTGTTAATTGAATATCTGATTGTTCCTTCATTAATTTGTATTTTAATTCCTTTGGCTATAGCCTATTTCTTGCCTGTATTCAAAGGCAAAGTGAAGGCTACTCAAAACCCAAGCGATCATCCGCATTTACCATCCAGCAGGATCATTTTATTTTTTGGAATTGGAGGATTAATATTTGTACCCATATTTAAACAGTTAACTCATTTGCCACCTTATTTAGGGATGATGTTTTCTTTAGCTGTCATTTGGTTAGTTTCAGATTTAATAAATTATCGCACATATCCTCCTGAAGAATTAGGTAAAAAATTATCAATTAAAAATGCATTGTCCAGAATTGAAATGCCGAGCATTTTATTCTTTTTTGGAATACTTGCAGCCGTTTCTGCGCTTGAAGTTTTAGGTCACTTGAGTCATATGGCTCTATATTTAGATCAGTGGTTTGGTAATACGGGAATTGTAGCTTTTATATTGGGTCTACTTTCTGCAATTGTAGATAATGTACCCTTAGTTGCTGCTAGTTTAGGGATGTATTCTTTTGAAATAGATCATGCGTTTTGGCATGAAATCGCTTTCGCTGCAGGTACAGGTGGTAGCATACTTGTTATTGGTTCAGCTGCCGGGGTAGCTGCTATGGGTATGGAAAAAATAAATTTCATTTGGTATTTGAAAAAGATAAGTTGGATCGCTTTGTTGGGATATCTGGGAGGTTGGCTTGTATTATATTTTACACATTAAATTGATTTATGAAAAAAATAGTATTCTTAAGTTTATTTTTTCTTTGGCATGTAGTTAATGCTCAAAACTTTGAAATAAAAAAATCTGCAATAGAAACCTATTTCAAAGCATTGGAATGGAGATTAATTGGACCTTTTAGAGGAGGGAGATCTTGTGCTACAACAGGTGTTCCAAGTAACCCAAATGTTTATTATTTTGGTTCAACGGGTGGAGGTGTATGGAAGACGATTGACAAAGGAGTTAATTGGAACAATATATCTGATGGATATTTTGGTGGTTCAATTGGGACAGTTTCAGTGTCAGGTTCAGATCCTAATGTTATTTATGTCGGAACCGGCGAAGAAACCTTGCGAGGTAATGTATCACCCGGCGAAGGCGTTTGGAAAAGTGATGATGCCGGAAAAACATGGCAATTCAAAGGTTTAAAAAATACAAGACATATTTCAAGAATTAGAATTCACCCTAAAAATCCTGACATTGTGTATTTAGCTGCAATCGGAGATTTATTTAAACCCAATCAAGAAAGAGGAATTTATAAATCTATTGATGGTGGAAACAATTGGAAGAGAGTACTCTTTCCTTCTGACAGTGCTGGTTGCGTTGATCTCATACTAGATCCTGTCAATCCCAAAATAATATATACCACATCCTGGAATATTCAACGCACACCCTACTCTCTTTCTAGTGGTGGTAGGCATTCTACGATTTGGAAAAGTACGGATGGTGGAGATTCCTGGGTTGATTTAAGAAAAAACAAGGGATTGCCGAAAGGAATTTGGGGTATTTCTTGTATCGCAGTTTGCCCTAGCCATAATGACCGATTATATGCAATGATTGAACATGAATCCGGTGGACTTTTTCGTTCTGATGATGCTGGATTAACATGGAAAAAAATAAATGATAGTCGAGATTTGCGTCAACGGGCCTGGTATTTCAGTCGAATTTATGCAGATCCTAAAAATGAAGATGTTGTTTATGTATTGAATGTTTCATTCCACAAATCTATTGATGCAGGTGCAAGTTTTAAAACGATTTCAAATCATCATGGTGATAATCACGATTTATGGATAGATCCAAATAATTCATTACGAATGATCGTTGGAAATGATGGTGGCGCACAAATTTCTGAAAATGGAGGCTCCAATTGGTCTACATTAAACAATCAACCAACTGCTCAATTTTATAGAGTAACCACGGATAATGCTTTTCCGTTTAGAATATATGCGGCTCAACAAGATAATAGCACCATTAGAATTCGACATCGAACGCAGGGAAATCAAATCAGTTCAAGAGATTGGGAAAGTACTGCCGGAGGTGAATCCGGACATATGGCAGTAGATCCTAATGATCCGGATATCGTATATGGCGGAAGTTATGGTGGCTTGTTAACCAGATACGATCACAGAAGAGATTTGGAGCGAAATATTAATGTCTGGCCTGATAATCCAATAGGTTATGGTGCCATTGATCAGAAATATAGATTTCAATGGAACTTCCCAATATTCTTCTCACCTCACGATCCTAATAAATTGTACTGTGCTTCAAACCATCTACACGTTAGTCATAATGAAGGACAATCCTGGGAAGTGATTAGTCCTGATTTGACAAAAAATGATTCCAGTAAAATGATGGCTTCTGGAGGGCCTATCACCAAAGACAATACATCGGTAGAATACTATTGTACGATTTTCGCAGCTGCAGAATCGCCTAGAGTAAAAGATTTGCTTTGGGTTGGTTCAGATGATGGCTTGGTTCATGTCAGTAAAAATGGGGGTAAAACATGGAATCAAGTTACTCCCCCTACTTTGCCCAATTGGTCTATGATCAATTCTATCGAACCGGATCCATTCATTGATGGTGGATGTTATCTAGCAGCTACGAGCTATAAATCAGGTGATTATAAACCCTATTTATTCAAAACTGAAGATTATGGTAAAACGTGGACTAAAATAACCAATGGAATTTCTGAGGAACATTTTACCAGAGTATTACGGGCCGATCCAAAGAAAAAAGGTCTGCTCTATTGCGGTACTGAACGTGCTTTGTATGTATCTTGGAGTGATGGAAAAAATTGGGTACCGTTTCAATTGAATTTACCGATAGTTCCAATCACAGATTTAGCTATTAAGGATGACATTTTGATAGCCGCAACACAAGGACGAAGTATTTGGACCCTGGATGATTTGACACCTCTGCGTCATGGATTGCCTGAAGTCAATGTCAAAAAGAATTTTATTCTACCTCCTAAACCAACTTATCGTATTGAAGGAAGTATGAATAAAAAAATTTCTAATTCAGGCATCAATCATCCAACAGAAATTATGTTGTATTGCTTTTTAGATTCAGTAATGGAAAACGATACGATACAAATATTTCTATTAGATCAGAAGCGAGATACGGTAAATCGTTTTTCCAATTATCCTGATGAAAAATCTACTTCTATAGAATTAACTTCGGGCAGTAATTTGGTCCTATTAAATTATAGATATCCTGCTGCAAAATCTTTGGACAATATGATACTCTGGTGGTCTTCATTAAGTGGGCCCAAAGCAGCCCCAGGTCAATACAAAATCATTTTTAAATCCAGGCAATTGTTTGATTCAACAGTTTGTGAAATTAAACGAGATATGTCTTACCCAGTTACCGATGCTGATGTAAAAAAACAATTTGATTTTATAAAGAATGTCCGTGATAAAATCAATGATGCCCATAAGACGATATACCAAATTCGTGATGTCAGATCTCAAATGAACGATGTATTATCCAGAGTTGAAAAAACTACCGCTACTGATACATTATTTAAATTAAAGGATTCCATCAATATTCAATTGACTAAAATCGAAAATGAACTCTACCAAACAAAAAATAAAAGCGGTCAGGATCCCATCAATTACCCCATAAAATTGACCAATAAATTAGCTCATTTAATTGCTTTATATGATAGTGGATCATATCCGCCTACAGATCAGGCAGAAGCATACAGAATTGAAGCAAGTGCATTGGTGGATCTTCAGATTCAAAAGTTCGAAGCCATTAAGACGAATGAACTCATGTTGTTGAATCAATTGATAAGAGAAAAAGCAGTCAATGTTATTAAGCCTAAAGAGGAGTAAATATTATCTAAATTTTACTATTTAGTACATTTATAGTGACTTTGGGCTATGGCTATTAATATAATATGAGTATTTTGAAAACTTGAATTAACTACAATAAATAATCTGTTTTTAGAAGGTGACCATTATTTTTAGTAGATGATTATATGATGAATTTATTGAATTTAAATATGGAAATCATTTTTACTAAATAAGATTATAGCTATTAATACATTGCGGTAAATACTAATTAACTCCCATTTAATAAAAGTTGTATCTTCGCAAGATAAAAGTATTTTTATGATTACTAAGGAAAAATTGTTAGCACAGATAGAATCCTTTCCAGAAAATATTTCAATCGACGAACTAATTGAAAGGTTAATTTTTATAGAGAAGCTTGAAAATAGAATATTGGAGTCAGAAAAAGAAGAAACCATAAGCGAAGAAGAACTTAAAACTATCATCTCAAAATGGTCCGAATAAAATGGTTAAGATTAGCTAAAGATGATCTTAAGGACATTTATAATTATATCAATATTGACTCTAAATGATACACTAATTTACAGATTGAAAGAATTCAAAGGCGTACACAAGTTCTAAAAAAGCAAATATTGCTAGGTGAAATTGTTGAAGAATTAGGTAACCCTAGGATAAGAGAATTGCAAGAAGGAAATTATAGAATTTTATACAGGATAGTTAGCGAAAAGGAAGTTCATATCTTGATGATACATCATAGCGCTAGAGACTTAAGGAGACATTTAAAATAAAAAAACAGGCTAACTTGAGATCGAAACAAGCAGAGCAAATTATGTGTCAATCCTGATAAAGTTTCAAATTCTTATAACTTTGGAGATATTAGTTATGTAGCATTTTGGATTGATATTTCATAGATAGTAATTTGTTTTGGTTTTGAATTTATTAAGTTCTTTAATTCAAATTTGAATGGATTCAGAAATAAAGCTTTATCTGTTGCAGTATGTCACTGTTTATATTCAAAAAGGCTTTCTAATCCTGAACTATTTTAATGCATTTGGATAAGTTTGGATGGGCTGCTTGCTTCGTTATAAACAAATGTATTCCAGATTCTTCGATCAAGAATAGTCGGTAAGATCCATTTTATTACAAGGCAAACTTTTAATGTTTTTTGCATAATCTGTGATAACAGCAATTTTAGCCCAATGTCAAACAGCAAAAATAACTTTATTATCTATTTTTTAGCTTTCATAAGGTAAGGAATTCTGATATTGCTATTGAAATGTATACATTGCACTAGAAGCATAATTGTACGCTACATTATCGTCGACTAAGACTAATTTGTACTTTCCAAGTTTTAAAAATAAAATAGAAATTCAAAATAAGACTGCCTAATAACAGAATAAATAAAGCTGAGTTTTGGAATGAATGCTGAATCTTTTTCAATTGATACTTGGACTCATTAGTTGTTGCTGAGGTTAAATGTTGTATCGGTGATGCATCAATAATATCTAAAGAGATTGGACTCAAACATCTACGGTTGGTTCCATTTCCCAACTGTCCTGATGGATTATCACCAAAGGTAAATATTTGTTTAGCCTTATCGATAGCTATGGATTGAAAACAACCGCCTCCAATTTCCACAATATCTTTTAAGCCTGGAACCAAAACCGGAGTAGATGAACTGATGGTATCGCCTGTACCTAACATTCCAAAATGATTCTTTCCCCATGTCCAAAGTCGATCTTGCTCATCAATGGCAAGGGAATGCCAACTTCCACAAGCAATTTTTTTCATTTTAGGAAGTCCAGTAAATGGTACTGGATGATCATACATTTTTTTGGTTTCTTCTTTAAATTGAAATGCTGGATCCGAGCCCCAAACCCATATGTTACCTGAATTGTCTAAAGCAACAGAATGATGCCATCCAACAGCAATGTCAACAATCGTTGGTAAAGATTCAATTCTATTGGCATAGGTTTGAATTTCTTTGCAAAGATGACCTAATTCATTGAAGTCATTAGGCCCCCATGCCCATACGCTACCATCCTCTTTTAATGCCAATCCATGATATCCTACGGTTGCAATTTTTTTTACATGATTCAACGGAGATATTTTAAAATCCTCCATTTGGAGTACATTGACAGGCCACTGACTATGTTCTCTGTTGCCATTGCCTAACTCACCAAAATAGTTGTGTCCCCAAGCCCAAACCAAGCCATCATCTTTTAATCCTAAGGTATGCCAATGTCCACCTTCTATTGCAATAAAGTGATCATGATTTTGTAACTTCTGAGGTGTTGAATGATCATATACATCAGAACAACCTAACTGTCCATAATTATTTCTACCCCATAAATATAACCTGCCAAAGGAATCCAGTGCTATACTGTGATCGTAACCTCTTGAAATGGCTTGAATAGATTTTAGATATTTTACTTTTAGTGGGATATTCGAATTGATTAATGAACCATCCCCTAATTGGCCATAATCATTTCTACCTATGGTCCAAACTTGACCAAACGAATCTAAAACTATGGCATGGCCATTCCCACCGTCTACGATTTGTGCATGAGTATTTATTATGCCTATACATGTAAAAATAGAAATGTTAAATATCTGTTGAATAATCATTAGTGCTTTCATGCGTTTAACTTTTTACGATTAAAGTTTTACCAATTTCTTAAATTCCTTATTATTGACTTGTATAACATAAATTCCTGATGGCCAAAGTGAGGTTTCAATATTCAAATTTACATCTATGGTTAGGGCTTCAAAAAAAACTACACCAGATAAATTTTCAATAACGATATGATTGTTTTTTGCTCTTGATGCATTAAATGCTAAATGTACATTTCCAGAAAACGGATTGGGATATACTATAAATGATTGATCAGAAGGTTCAATGTGATCAGTCAGTGTGGCAAAAGGTTTGGAGTATTTATAGATCTGATCATTTAACATGCCGGCATAAAGATAGTGTTGGTCATCTTCGTAAATGGTTCGAACAAAACTATGCGGGTACGGTAATCCTGTCATTTCAAAAGGTTTGCAACCTTGTTTATTACATTGAAAAAGTCCTTTTTTGGGATCGTAAACAAAAACTTTGTCTGTTTTGTCAATGCCAACTATTTTTGATCCTACACCAAAAGTATCAATGTAAATTTGCTTTTTAAGATCATAGTCAATAGTATAAAGACTTGGTCCTAAAGTAAAAATATCGCCTATTGCATTCATTTCTTTAGGGCCTGAAAAATAATCAAATGAAATATAACTGTTGAAAGTTTCTCCTCGATCATCTGAAAAGAGCATATATTCATTACTGTAAACTAAGTAAATTCTACCATTTGGATGGAAAAACATTTGAGTAATAATTCCATCACAACAAGTAACAGTCTGAATCCATTTGAAATCCGAGCCCTCTGAATTAGATTTTCCTATTGCATCATGAGCACCAACAAAAAACAATTCTTTTAAAGGAGAGATTACTATATCTAATTGATAGCCTTTTAATTTAGTTTTGAGTGTATCCCATGTTGTTCCAAAATCATCAGAATAGTAGGTCTTATTTATACAAATTGCATAATATCTATTGAAAGAACTTTTTTTAATGGCTAATACATCTTCACCATTTACTTTTAAAGGATTCCATTTATTAATTTTAGGATTAAAAATATTAAAAAAACTGAATTTGTTATACTGATATTGGCATTTTGATACAATTAAATTTCCCGTTGTATCTGAGATTATAGAAAAAACAGATGGCAAAGAAATTATACCAGATAAATCATTTTGATCCGCATCAAAATGGTCATATCTATCTAGAGTAGGAAGTTGACAATCGTTTGAACTAATAAATATTTGTTTATCTAAAAAGCAAATATTTTTATTAAAATTATATTCGTAATATGTTTGTGGCCATTTAATATTAGCTAAAGCTCTCCATGTATTGCCTCCATCTATTGACAAATATGGGGGTGTACTTTGACTCAATAAGTTATCATACTCATCTTTAAGCAGATATCCTGAACTTCTTTGTGTGGAAGGAGGAAATTGAAAGTAATCTTCCAATTGATGAGTCAATTCATTATATATTTTATTCTTAGAGTCAGACTTTACAAACAAGGTTCCATTTGGGTGCCACACTAAATTTGTTAATGTGTTAGTATAATGAGCTAAACTATCCAGTTGAATTCCAGAGTCATTAAACTTGTAAAGTGTTGATTTGTTCATTCCATCTACAAAGAAATTCTGGTCATTTCCATTGTATGAAAAATCAGTAATTTCTCCGTACATTATGGGAGAAGTTAAATACAAAGAAAATGAACTTCCACCATCACTGGACATAAAAACTTGCTTGCCAGATACACAAAAAAGCTTGTTTTGAACTCCGGCATACAATTTACTGATTTTAGGTCCAGAGTAGTTGGTTAATTTCCAATCATCTTTGATGTCACTTAGTTTATATAACTTATTTTCATTGGCCAGATATACTTCAGATTGTTCTGCTGCAGCCATCAATATGGTCTTCGTAAATTCATTCAAACCTTCGTTTTTGAATTGCCAGCTCTCACCATGGTCAAGCGAATATTGAATTCCAGAATATGGCATAGCAATAAATAAAACACCAATTTTGGTGCCTATCATATTGGTAATATTAGAAGCAACTGGACTTGGAATGGGTTCCCAAATTCCTTGAGAGGAGATATCATTTGGTTTTGATGTTATCAATAGTATAAAGATCAATATCTGACATCTGCTACAAAACGAATTCTTCATAATAGTGGGTTCAATCAAATATCGAAGATAAGCAAAATTCCGAATAACTCATTGAATTGCCTTGAATTTGTGTGTAACAAATGGCAGTTGTGAGGATTTTTGGTAACATGGCTTTAGCCAACAAAAAAAAAAGATACAAACTAGAGCCTAAATACCTATAACCAAAATTTTGTGCAATTTGTTAAACACATCCAAAAGAGCATTTGGAACAGTGAACATTGAAATGAAAGGTAATTAATGCAATGAATTCCAGTATAATCATTCTAAAGAACAGATTTTCAAGTGAATAGGTGAATTATAATTGTAATGAAATTATAATTTGAATACTCAAAATTTGCTTTGTGACAAAAAAAATAAAATACCATCTATTTTCCTATCCAAAAATATATTCTGTAAAATTTCCTTTTATTTAAATATGTTTGGATATATTTGTCATTGTAAATTTGGATAGATATTTCTTATTGAATACTGTGCTTTAGTTTTGGTTTTACTATTTTTTTTTGTTCATAGTTAAATGGGTTTAAGAGGCAATCTCATTTACCTGTTTAATTGGTCAAAAAATCAAAATTACCCGTTTTTCGTTTTTGATTTAGTTAAGTAATGCATGAAAGAACAAAGAAAACTAAAGGTCACAAAGAACATTCAAATAACATATAATGAATGATTTAAATGTCCTAAATTATATAAAATATAAACGCAACTTTTCACCAAAACTTGCGCAAACACAAATCTCCTCAGTCATTAAAAATGATACACATGAAAATAATTAACTCTTTGTTATGTTTGTTGTTAATTTCTCCGATATATGGATTGTCACAAAATTGGGCTCCAATTGGTGCGAAATGGCATTTTTCAAAATTTTATGATTATCATAAGGACATCGAAGAATTCACCTTAATTGAATCAGTTGGGGATACTATAATAAATGGCATCCCATCAACACATTTAACTATTACAAATAATTGGGCTTGCTCAATCACGAATAATAATGTTTTTATGTATCAGACATTGGAAAATAAAATTTACGTAAAAATTAATAGTGAATCTGAATTTCATATGCTGTACAATTTTTCAGCTGAAATTGGGGATTCTTGGAAATTCCCTATTAGGTTTAACTCAATGTATACAGATATACTATAGGATACAGTAAATAATATTTTTACAACCAACATAAATGGTCATGAAAGAAGAGTTTTATCATGTAATCTTGAGTTTAAACTTGGTGTTTTTTGGTATAGAGTATACAATACTCAGTTGATTGAAGGAATAGGAGATGTCCAATACATGTTTCCCTGGCAATCTCAATTCTGTGACGAAGATTACATTATTGGACTGAGATGTTATGAAGATAATGAAATTGGTCTGTACCCTTATAATACCGATGTAGAATGTGATTATATTACAGAAACTTCAAACTCAGATTTAGACCAGAACTATGACATAGAGATATTTCCAAATCCATCCTTAAACAGTATTTATTTGAATAGTCCAGAATTAAATTATTTAAAAATTGAAGTAATTGATTCACAAGGAAAAATTTTGTTTAGAGAAGATGGCTTTTTAACACAAATTGTTCTGAATGAATTAGCACCAGGGCTATATTTTTTAAGAATAGTTAATAGTAAAGGAAAAACCATCGTTAGACAATTAATAAAAAATTGAAATGAAACGAAAACATAGACTATAAACACATGCCAACGACTAAGCCCTAGGCAAATTCGCTCTAAGCCGACGTTCCCGGCGAATTTGCTGGCACGTTGCATAGCCAACCGTTAGGTAACAAATTTAACTCAATACAACTGACATCTTATAAAATTAATTAAATTTATTATGAAAACGCTTTTACTTTTACTTTTTCTGTTATTACCGACGCTAACTTTTGCTCAGACTTGGGCTCCGATTGGTGCAAAGTGGACTTACACACAAGGGACAATTAATCCCAATTTTACAACATTCAAAACATTTGAGTCCGTAGCAGATACGGCTATTAATGGACAAAGTTGTAAGAAATTAACAACAATAGAACATTATGGATCTATTTGGTCGGACACCTCACAACTCTATACTTATTCAGATAGCAATCGGGTTTATTTTCTAGATGTTACAGGAAGATGTTTAATTTATGATTTTAATGCTCAACCAGGCGATACATTCGTCCTAGAATGTTTTCATGGGGCAAACGGCCGACCAATAATAGTAAAGGTTTTATCTGTTGACACAATTACAATTAATGGGCATCAGCGAAAACGCTTTGATTATTTAGTTTCAGACTTAATTATGGATTTTTCTGGATTTGTAATCGAAGGCATTGGGAATATATATGGCATGTTCCCAGTTGTCCATCACACCTATGGAGGACCTTTAAGATGTTATGAAGATAGCATCCTTGGCCTTTATAAAAACCAATATTACTATCATAATTCAGCATGGCAACAGGACTGCAATTTGATTATAACCGGTGTAGATGATCAAACAGTAGCTAAAAATATTAAGGTTTTTCCAAATCCTTTTTTTGATGAACTTACCTTCCAATTCGCAACCAATGATCTAACTACTGTGTATATTTATGATTTATTGGGAAACCATATTTTACATCAAACATTTACAAACTCCACCACAATAAACACGATACTTCTTAAAGAAAGTATCTACTTTTTTGAGCTTAAGAGCAATAATGGTAAAAGTATAACTGGAAAAATTATCAAAAAGTGAAATCGAAGCAAATCAACTAACAATGAGGTATTTACTCAAAACCGTCAAGTAAGCAAAATCATTCTCTTATAATTTATCCGGTAATGAAAATTAATTTCCTATATTGCCTTTCATAATTTGCAATACAGCTTATATGTCCAATCGGTAAAACCAAAATTTAAAATCAATTGAAAAAAAGATTGTTCATACTTCCGTTTATAATTATTAATGGCTTGTTTGCGCAAACCGTTTCAACAGTAAGTACCTACCATAACATTGGAATTAGCCTATCGTTTTCAATAGCACCCGACCCTGGCACTACAGCTAATCTTTATGTTAAAAAACAAAACGCCACTAACTATATGCTTGCCCACCCTTTGGTCCGAATTTCAAATACGGTCTATTCTGGAAGTATAGTTCAGCTAGAAGAGAACACCGCTTATGATATTAAAATTACATCCAATCATTTTGTAGATGTAATAACAACAGCTACAACTAAAAATAGCATTTACACACAATCCAATACTGTGATATATTATGTTGATTCCGCTGCCGGAAATGATAATAATTCAGGAACAAGCATTGCTGCTGCATTTAGAACATTGGGTAAAGCATTAAAGACATTAAATGTTGCGGGAGCTACAGTGTATTTAAGAAATGGAACGTATTATGAAGGAGATTATAGTTTAAGTAAATCGGGTGCAACAAACAATCCAATCACTCTTCGAAATTATCCTGGGCACCACCCTATTATAAATGGAACTGATACAGCTTTTAATCCTAGGTGGGTGCTTCACAATGCTACCAGTAATGTCTATAAGACAAGTTCCTCTGCACAACCATTGCATGCTTACATAAATGGTAAACACATGTTTCATTATTTAAACTTAAACGATTTAGTAAACAAAAAATGGAATGAACCCAATGGTTTTTATCATGATGGAACAACATTGTATGTTCGTTTTTCTGATGGTTCTAATCCAGGTAATAATAAAGTAACTATTCCAAAATATACAGAAGCAATTGAAATGTATCAACAATCAAACATTGTAATTAAAGGTTTATCATTTTGTTATTATGGATATGGAGATTATCCACGAGCTTTATATATTCATGCATCTAATTATGTTATGGTTGATTCTTGCGATTTTCACCATACACACATAGGTGTTGCCCTAAAAAGAAATGCTGATTTTAATACCGTTCAACATTGCACATTTAATGAATCTCCAAAATCACAAATGAACTGGGATGCCGTGAAATCAGGTGGTGTTGATTATGAAGCCGGAGGAGTGAGTGTTTATACCAGTAATTTACCAAATCAAGGAAACGTATATAGGCATAATACCTTTACCGATATGTTTGATGCTATGGCACCTGGATCGGAAGATTATGCAGGATATTCCAGCAATACAGATATTTATGATAATGTCATGGACGAAATTGGAGATGATGGTATTTCATTAGATGGCGTTGCAATAAATATTAGAGTATATAACAATACAATCAGTAATTATTTAGCTGGAATATCTGCAGCACCACTATCCATTGGCCCTTCTTATATCTTTAGAAATTTATTGGTCAATACAAATTCCAGTGGATGGAAATCCAATAGTATTTACACGCCCTATCCTTTTAAATTCAATGTAAATTCATCGTTCACTACCGATTGGGTATTTCTTTATCATAATACAAGTATTTCTGATATTCCGGCTTGCGATGGATTCTTATTTAAGAATTATTCTAATTGGAATAATATAATTTCGCGCAACAATATTTATATGGGTGCTAATTATGCACTTAACAATCAAAGCAACATTAATCCTGTAAGCTTTGATTATGATAATTTATTCACAATACATTCCTCTAAATTATTTTATTGGAGTGGTACAACTTATAGTTCATTATCTGCCTTTACATCTGCAACTTCCCAAGAGGCAAATGCATTAGTGGCAAATCCAGATTTTGTTTCAATTCCGAATTTAGATTTTCAACTTTCAGCAGGAAGCCCCGCAATCGACCAAGCCATTGTCGTTCCAGGATTTAATGATGGCTTTAACGGGCTAAGTCCCGACATGGGGAAATATGAATACGGAACTGTTTCCGATATACATCATACTGTTTATTCAAAAATTTTCATTTATCCTAACCCTTCAAATGGAACTTTTATTATTGAGTCGAAAGGAGATTTGGAAATTTATAATTTACTTGGTGAAAGAAAATTTGAACAAAAATTAATTGCAGATAAAACAGAAATTGCGTTAAAGAATCAAGCTAGAGGAGTTTATTATATTAAAATTATTGCAGACAATAAAATCTACTCCCAAAAAATAATGATTCAATAGAAAACAATCCTAAAAAATTGTTGTGATTTTATTAATTCATAACACTAAAAAGCTTTTACCTACATATCAGTTTTATGTATTGGTTTTCTCGCCTTGCGGACGAGAACATCGTTAATTCTTCAATGCAAGAAACAATAAAAAATCACCAAAATTTGATACCTGTAAATTTGTTTTCCAAAAGTTTCGATTTATGGGTCAATATTAACTTTCTTTTGAGTTAGTGAAAAAGCCAATACGAAACAAATAAGAAATCTTTTTAAATAGAAATTTGTACTTTTACAACATGAATGATAAAAAAATAATTTCTCGTATTAAAGAAGCGATTAAGAATGAAGATTCAAATGCCCAAGTAATTCTTTTTGGCTCGCGAGCTAGAAATGAAGAGAAGATTGATTCAGACTGGGATATTCTTGTCTTGCTTAGTAAGTCAATAGTAAATATTCAAGATGAACAAAAAATCAGGCATAAACTTTACGACATTGAATTGGACACTGGGGAAACTCTTTCAACTTTTGTTTATTCAGTTGATGACTGGAATACTAGATTAAGTGTTACCCCTTTATATGATAACATCAAAAGAGAAGGAATATACTTATGAGCGATTTTCAATTAGATTACATAAAGTATAGGGTAGAAAAATCAAACCAAGCATATAAAGATGCGGTTATTTTATTTGAAAATGATAGTTGGAATGCTTGTGTAAATAGACTTTATTATTCTTGTTACTATGTTGTTTCAGCTGTTTTACAAAAAAATGGCGTCATGACTCAAACACATTCAGGTCTTAAAAGTCAATTCAATTTGCATTTTGTTAAAACTGGATTGATTTCTATTGAATTTGGCAAATTATTTTCAGATTTAATGGATTGGAGACAAAAGGGCGATTATGGTGACATGTATGACTTCAATAAAGAATCGGTTGAACCCTTGTTAGTCCCTGTAAAAAAATTCATTCAGAACCTTAAAGAAATTATAGAAAGATAGGCAGCTGGTAGCATTTTCTAAAAGAATGCTGGGTTTTAGTTGAGGTGCTGAACATTTGTGAAGCGAATCCCCTACTTGGAATAGGTTAATGCAATGCAGCTCTAATCTCTAAATTTTTTACAACCTCAGCCTCTTGTTCCATCCACCATTCCAATCGTTTGTAAACCTGGGATTCCGGAAAATAATTCAAAGCCATTTTTACATAAAGATGGCCGTGTTTTGCTTCAGATACCCATAGCATCTTGTAGAATTTTTTATATTCTGGATCTGTTAGATGCTCTTCAATAAGTCTGAATCTTTCAGCACCCCGTGTTTCAAAGACGGAACCAATGAGCAAATGATCCAAGAATCGTTCTTCACGACCACTGTGTAACTTTTGAATTAAAGCTTTGATATAGGGATCCTCTTTGATTTGATGCTGCAGTCCTATGGATCTGGATTGCATGAGCTCATAGACCAATTTAAAATGTTCCAACTCTTCAATTGCGGTATCAATCAGGTCGGGTAAAATTTCCAATCGATCCGGATATTTAGCAACGAGGCTCATCGCCATTGCTGAAGCTTTTCGTTCACAATCAGCATGATCCTGAAGAAAGGCATTAAAATCAGCCAAAACAGCATCAATCCATGCTGTTGGACTGGGATATTTTAAATCTAAGTTTAATTTCAAGAAGGACTATTCTTAATTCGAACTTTTATACAATAAATACATCAATACCATGAGTACAACAGCAACTCCTATTAGAATCATAAAAAATTTGCGTTCTTGTTGTTTATCAGCAAACTTACTTGGTTTATTATGCTTGGACATATTCCTTATTTTGGGACAAGTTAAGTGATTGTTCGCTCATTTAATCTTTGCTTTTTAAATTATTTTTTAACAAACCGTAAGACCTTATGGTCTATTTGCAAAAAGTAAAGGCCAGGTGGAATCATGGATATTGATAATGAATGATTTACCGTAAAACCCTTAATCAAAAGATGCCCATATAAATCAACTATCTGATAATTTATTTCTGATCTTAAATTTGTTAAGCTCAATTGAGCTTGTGCCGGATTAGGATAAAGACTAATTGAAATAGATTTGTCATCATATTGAAACACTCCCGTTTGTATCTTTTCTATTCCTTTACGAATCCCATTTCCGAAAGATGTAGCCCAAATTTCATTATTATAGGGGTTAAAAAAAATACGTTCCGGATGATGATAGATATAAGTATTTACCGGATTAAATATTGGAGTGGAAGCAGTGTGGTCTGATGACACCAACAATCCATTGGATTCTGTACAAACGTACATTTCTTTGGTATTTTTAGGGTTTATGGTACATGAATTAATATTCATATCCTTCAAAATATGAGTCCATGTGATGCCTTTATCTTTGGTTTTATATAGCCCATTGGTGCCCCTTGGCGTATTGGCCCATCCTTGAAATGCTGTAGCATACCAAGTACTTTCTGTTGGATCAGAAGGATCAATGGTGATGTCTTTGGTATAATATTGCATGTTTACATCCGTTCTGTCCATCCAAGTCTGACCCTTGTCCTTGCTATAAAACACACCACTGCGATTATAAAATGTACTGCGATTTGAATTCGCATGAGCACTAAATGTAACTACTAAATCACCATTTTTTAAAATGACTATGTTAAATGGATGACCTTGAGTTCTTGGAGGATTGGGTAGTTTTGTCCAGGTGCTTGAAGTTCCTGCCTTCAGGTTAGTTGTGGTATAAATACCGCCAATTGAGCCATCAATAACTGAAGCATACATTCTGTTATCATCAGTTGGATCTGTTGCAATCCATACCACCGGATTATTAAAATCATGCATTAGGGTAAATGAAGTGCCATTATCTACGCTCATGGCAATAGTTCCACGCCCATTGTCTAAGGTTCCGTCTTGAATTCTTGTGGTCTGATACATATCATGAATACTACTAGTCGCAGCATAAATAATTCCATTGGTATGTTTCACAAGACGGTAAACACTATTTGAATTTAAGCCATTAATAATGCTCCAGGTTTCACCTTTGTCTTTACTCGAAATGCCGTTAATATCAGAAAATCCAACATGCATCGTGTTGCTATCCGCCCATAATATTTGCCAGCTGGTTGTGTTTTCAAGACCACATCCTTTATAGTTTTTAAGTTTAGGTGTATTGATATTTATTGGATTCAATGAATTTGGATTAACATATTTAGCCTCCCATGTTAACCCACTGTTCTGTGTGGTATGAATGTATCCTAAGTCTGTAATTGCAGCTATGTTGCTATTCCATTTAGCAACACTGAATCCCCATGCAGCCTCACCATAGGTCCATGCGCGGTCACCTTGAGCACCAGACCAACCTGTTGAGATGTTTTTATTTTGAGGTGTCATAAATGTATTTATCCAAGTTTGACCGGCATTAATGGTTTTGAAGACAGTTGGTTCTCCTGATCCACTTCCGCCAGCTGCATATATTACATTAAGATCGTTTTCCGCCATACCTATAAAAATGGGATCATTAGATGATAAATTGACGTTGTTGGTTACATTTTTCCAAGTTCCAGAAATGCCTTCCAAAGTGTAAATTCCTTTTGCATAACCTTGGTATCCATCGGAAGGTGTGTAACCAGGATAAATATCACCTTGATTAAAAGTTAATATAGCACATCGAATTTGACTATTGATCCGGGCAGCTGCAAAAGATTTGATTCGTTCTCCCGACGGTAGACCAGTTAATGAAACTTCTTTCCAGTTATTTCCCCCATTTTGAGATACTTGCAGACCAATTGCTGTGGCAACAATAATCGTATCTCCAAAGAAAACACTACCACCTATAAATAAATCATTGGCTGATTTAATCGTAGTATAGCTCATCCCACCATTAGATGAAAAATAGAGCCCATCATATTGAGAAATGACCAATCTGTCTGGT
>Ga0138256_10001884_pt1 | contig 22521 bp, 16 predicted proteins | sample KNB2016incub_MG_FD_105486 | JGI IMG/M metagenome (GOLD analysis project Ga0138256, IMG submission 105486) | Active sludge microbial communities from wastewater in Klosterneuburg, Austria - KNB2014incub_MG | ecosystem: Engineered > WWTP > Activated sludge > Unclassified | place: Austria... | reverse complement strand
AGTAGATAGTTCACTTTGAAAAAAAGAAAAGTGTAAATTAATATACAAATCAAAAAGGTCTACATTCTTTGCTTATCTTTGAATATTCATTTGATTTAGCATGATGAATTTATTTAAAAGAATAGCCTACTATTTTGATGCCCTATTGGATTTGATGTATCCTACGGTATGTATTTCTTGTGAGAAAAAAATTGATGAACATACAGAGCTCTTTTGTTTGGAATGTCAGCATCAAGTAAGGATGACAGAACTGCATGAATCAATGGATAATGAGTTTACAGCTCATTTTCCAACTTTTGATAAACTCATCAGTGGATCTGCGATGTATTATTATATTAAAACTGGAAGAATACAAAAAGCACTAGAGTTATTGAAATACAAGAATCGTCCAGAGATCGGTACAAGATTGGGGCAGTATTATGGCAATTTTCTACATGCTTCAACAATCTATGCAGATGTGGAATATATAATTCCTGTTCCACTCCATACGAAGAGGAAAGCACAAAGAGGATATAATCAAAGCGAAGTTTTTGCCAATGGCTTGGCTGAAACTATGAAAGCACAAGTGCGTAGTGATATAATTTTTAGACGTAAAGAAACACAAAGTCAAACTGAAAAAAATCGAGCAGATAGAATTGCTAATATGAAAGCAATATTTTATTGTAAATCAAATTTGGATTTAAATCATCGAAAAGTATTACTCGTAGATGACATCCTTACGACTGGCGCGACCCTTCAATCCTGCGCTGAAACATTAGTACTGCGGTATCCTCATATTAAACTCTATATGGCAACTATTGCAATGGGAAATTGAGCAGATCTGGACTTAAATTATTCGTTTTTATACGTAAAAAAACGGCTAGACTAGTTATTTTATTGAATAATTGGTAACGTTTTTAAAGTTCTAAACACAGCAATATTATTCATTCCAGAAAATGAATAATTGATTTTGATTAGCAATAAAAAATTATTTCACGACAGTATGATAAAAAGTATTAAGAAAGCTTGTCAGATTTGTGGGTCTTCCTTTATAGGGAGATCAGATAAAAAATTTTGCTCAGACAATTGTAGAGCAGTATATCATCAAAGTAATAAGGATAAATCTTCAGAATTAATACTTGAAATAACAAAACAGCTCAAGGCGAATCGCAATATTCTTAAATCACTTAATCCTCAAGGGAAGGCAGTCGTAAATAAGAATAGTTTGGTTTCAAAGGGATTTGATTTTGGATATTACACCAATCTATTGCATACAAAATCTGGGAATACCTATCATTTCTGCTTTGATTATGGCTACATGTATGGAGATGATCAAAAAATAGTTTTAGTTAAAATGAATTCGTGATTGTTTTTTAATTGAATGCTAATGTGGGTATTAATTTCCACAAGTTTCAGGTTTGGTTTGTTGGATTTTTACAGAAATTTTTGAACCCATCGGAATTTTTGTATTAGTAGAAAAAGTTGGAGTTTGTTCTGCAACAAAAGCTGATTCTCGATCAAGTATCTCATCCAATTCATCCACATTTCCAAGTTCAAGACTCGATGTAGTCAACAAAAATTTAACTTCAGACAAGCTTTTACATCGCAGATCTGGTACTTCTACTTCACCACCATTTTTATTCGACACAATGAAGAATAAAGTATCTCCTCTAGCTATGGAGACATCATTTTTTTTGTTTTTTGCATCAACAATTAATTGATTTTTATAATAGACTTTCATGACATGTCCTTCGGGACCAGAATCATATTCATGACCGCTAATCTTTGAAACCAATTCAAAATTATTTTGTAATTCAGGAAGCATGTACTCTAATTTTTTTCCATATAAATCAGGAAGTGTAGATGACATTACTATATCTGCTTGATATCTTGTGGTGGTTACATAAATCGTACTACCTCTTTTAACTATAGATTTAGCGACAGGTACTTGAGAGATAATGATTCCTCCAGGCTTCCCTATGAGATGAATTGAGTCAGATACTTCGATCTCAAAACCCTTTGCAGCGGCATGTTTTTTAGCTTTGACAATATCAAGTCCTTCATATTTAGCCAAACTTATTTTTTGTCCATGATTGGTGTAAAAATTCAGAAAAAATGAATTTAAGATCCAAAGAATGGCAAAAAGAATTGCAATGCGAAGAAGAGTATATCGAAATATTCTACTTTTTAGGAAATCAAGTATTTCCGACCATTTAAATTTATTTTCAGTTTGGTTCATTTGTTGAGAATTCAATTATTTTATCAATAAAGTCATATGGTTTATACCCATTAATTGCTGTTTGATGAAAAATGCAGGTCGCAGGTGTCATTCCAGGCAACGAGTTGACTTCGATGATTATTGTTTCCACTTTTAGGTCAGGATAAATTCTTACAAAGGCATCAATTCTAGCATAGCCTTGAATGTTTAATATTTGAGCAACTTTAAGTAAATCAGCCTTGACCTTTTTAGAGATAATTTCAAATTCATCACTGTTTTTTCCAAAGCGAGCCGGTGTAATATTTTGCCCTTCACCTGCTAAAAATTTTTCTTCCAAACTCAATACTTCTCCACTGCTCAATGCTTCAGAAGGATTGAATATTTCATATGTAAAATTTCTTCTATCACCATGTGTTAAAAGTCCTCCAGTGATTTCTAGAAATTGTTCGCAATCATTTTTTGAAATTAATTCTTCAAGTAGGACTTCTTTTTTTCTTGGAAATTCTTCATTCCAATCCAAATTAAGTTTGCCTCGATCCAAATCAGAAATATAATCTGAATCTCTAAAAAGTAAATTTAAATAGGTATCTAATAATTCATCATTTGTGATACGTACCACGGCACTGCTACATCCATCATCCACTGGCTTTGCAATGAATGGAAATTTAAAATGCATTTTAACTTTTTCAATAAAAGATGCTTTGTTTTCGTCATATTTGGTTTTGTTCATCAATAATTGATCAGCTACGATGAAACCATTCGATTTAAGAATCTGGAGTGTATTAAATTTGTGGATGGTGATTGATGAAGATTCAGGTCCGCTTCCATTATATGGGATATTAAATCGATCTAATTCTTTCTGCAATGTTCCATCTTCTCCAGGCCTTCCATGCAATGCAATAAAAGCAAAATAATTATTTTCCTTTAAATAATCTAAACGAATCTCTTTGGGATGAAAACTATAATTCTGGCTGCCATATTTATCTAAGATCGAGCGACATTCTTCTCGAATTAAATTTATTGCAGGATGAATCGTGTCATGTTTAATTTTATCTCGGATATCATCAGCATTATCTTTGAGCATATAGTGAATCGGAATTTGAAATAATGTGAAATGATCGCTATTGCCAGAAAGAAATACGGGAATAGCATTGTATTTATTTGAACTTGAAAGTTTCTCAAAAATATTCCTCCCACTCTCCAATGAAATATGCCTTTCAAATGAATATCCTCCCATGATTACAGCAATGGATTTTTTGTGATCCATGACTTGTTTCAGTTCACTTAGTTTGATATCTAGATTCTGTAGTAATGGTTCAAGCCCTGAGAATTCTTTTTGATTTTGGATTCGTTCCCAAATTGAAATTCTAATTATATAACTCAAAAACTGAGAGGGATTTAATCCAATTTCAGCAGCTTGGTGAAAGAAGAATGAAGATGGCAACATTCCAGATGTAGTATTGGGATCATTGAGATAAATCGTGCCATCTGCTTTTATAAAACCGTCTATTCGTGCGTAGGTATTAAATTCAAAAAGTTCAAATAATCGAATGCTTTCCGTACGGATCCTTTGCAAATCATCGTCATCAATTTCTATTGGTGTGACTTTACGTGATAGTCCGGGTAGATATTTTGATTTGTAATCGTAGAGTTGCTGTCCTTTGATGATTTCTGTTGGAGGAAGTGCGATAGCATTGCCTTTGTCGTTTCGTATGACAATGCAAGAAAATTCTCTGCCATCGATAAATGATTCAATGATAATTTTTGTTTCTGTAAGTTTGCCCTCTAAAAATAATTTTTCCTCCTTAGAGTTTTCTATAAATTGGTATAATTCGCTAGGTTTATATATCCAATGATTTCCAGTCTTCATTGGCAAACCTATTCCTTCACGTATATCGGATTGTTGTTGGATGAACTGAATTTTTTCATCTTCACTCTTTGCCTTCCATAGCATTAAGTCTAGAGTATAACAGAAAAAAGATTTGTGGACAGCTGCTTCAACATCAGTCAACATCGCATCTCTATTTAAAATAGAAACACCTATAGAAGAGCCTTGATTTGCTGGTCTAATTACACAAGGAAATCCTATTTCTTTTTCGATATGATCATATACATGAGCAATGCTTTGATTGAGCCATTCACTTCGAGTTAATACGATTACTTTAGGAACATCGAAACCTGATAGTTCCATTATCTTTTTTTGAAAACTTTTATCTATTCCTATTGCAGAGGCTAATATTCCACTACCCGTATAAGGAATTTTTAGATAATCTAGAATTCCTTGGATTTGACCATCTTCGCCAAAACTTCCATGCAGACATAAAAATGCAAAATCGATGATTTGTTTGAGATCATTTAGTTCTCTTTTGATCCCAATTCGTTTTATCATCGCAGCAATTTCTTCGTCGGTTTCTAGCTTGAGACTTTCTGCATAAATCTGATAATTGGATTCTGTACTCGGAATAAATTCAACTGGTGGATAGAAATCTCTAATAGAACCTTTATAAATATACTTCCAGTCAAGTTCAATAAAATTTCCAAGACTATCTACAAAAATAGGTACAGCTGTGAAAATAGATTTATTGAGATTGTCATAAACTGTCCTTCCACCTGCAAATGAAATTTCTCTTTCTCTTGAAGATCCACCAAATAATATTCCTATGCGCATGACTTAATTAAGTCTGCAAAATTAGTTAATTTTTCTCACTAAATCTTGATAATGTTATAAGTTCAAGACTTACAACTTCTTATGCAAATACTATTTAATTTTTAATAATTCGTTTGATCAATGTCTTTCCTGAATCTAACTGAATTAAAGCGATGTAAACACCAGAACTTAACATTTTTGTATCGATAGTTTTATTGGTCGTATTCAAGTTATTAAAAACTGAAGTTCGAGCACCATCGATTCGTCTTATTTCAATATTTTGAATTGTTGAATTAGAAGAAATGACGATTTGATCATCAAAAGGATTTGGTATTATTGAAGTGGATGAATTGGATTCAGGTTTTATGTCGGTGACAAATTTTAATTCAAAATAGCCATGAGAATATTTACAAGAAGAACCATCATCAACAACACAAAAATAATTTCCTTCACCTAGACCATTAAATGATGATGATGTGCTGTTTCGTACGATAATGTCTCCATTCTCATTTATCAAAGTAAATGAATAAGGCATAATTCCTCCTTCAAAAACTAAATTGATTTGGCCATCTTTGCTAGTTGGTGAGGTGGGTTGGATGATTTGTTTTGATACTAATCTTACACTGTCCCAAGTAACTGGAAAAATTATTTCCTGAGACGAAGTCAAGCATTTAAAACTATCAACTACGGAAATTAAAATTTTAGCAGATTTTGAATTATAATTCAGCAAAGTATCTTTAGTGATGAAGATTGAATCATGATTCACTATTAATAAATTTTCAGTCAAATTCGGCTTCACACGAATCAATACATCCAGACCATCGCTAGGACATTTTTTTTGAATTATAGTATCAATATTGAAAGTAGCTGAAGGCAATAATTCAATATTGCTAATGCATTGTTTAGAGTTTCCGCTTTGATCTGTTGCAATGTATGTATAGCTGTATTTACCGTAGGTACCTATAGGATCACCAATTTTTTGTGTTGCTGATAATATTGAAACTTGACTCACTTTACAATTGTCAAAAGTAATAGGGCTTGGAATTTTTTCATTGCAGTTCCATTTATTATAACTTACATTACAATCCAAAATTGGAGCAATACGATCTTCTATTTTTAAGTTAATAGAATCAGTTTTTTTATTTCCAGATTTGTCGCTTATTTCAAAAATAATTTTTTGCAATTCACTCAAATCATTACAATCGAATCTATTTCTAGATGTAACTATGTTGAAACTTGTATCACAATTATCAGATAACTTGGTAATGAAGTCCATTGGGTTAATGATCGCTATTCCATTGCTATCTAAAATGATCGGCATTGAAGTTAAATTAAAGCTAGGAGAAATGGTATCTTTAGATTTTAATTCGACACTATACAATTTAACGCAGGAATTTGCATCAGTTATGGTGAAATTATATTTTCCCATCGGTAAGTTAATTGGATTCACTCCTACACCATTCCATGTAAAGTCATAAGGAGCCAAGCCTCCTGAAATATTCAAACTTATTTTCCCATCTTTTGAACTTGGACAGCTAGGGTGCGTGATGATAGAATTTATAGATAGTGAATCTGGTTCATTAATAAAGTAAGCTCCACTTAACTTACAGTTATTTGCATCAGTTATTGTAAAGCCATACATACCAGCTTTAAGATTTTGAATGGTATAAGAAGTCGCATTATTACTCCATTTAATTGATTTTGCTCCCGTACCGCCTGAACTAGCGATGCTTATTCTCCCAGTGCTTTTGCCATTACATGCTACATCCAATTTTTCTAATAGATCTACTTGAATTGATGGAGGATCGGTAAGTGTTGTTGCCAATTCTGCTGTAGCGCCATTATTGTCAGATACAGTTACAATATAATTTCCAGCACTTAGATTAGTTATACTTGCTGTATTGCCACCATTGCTCCAGCTATAAGCATAGGGTGCTGTACCGCCAGTAGGATTAACAGTGATAGCACCATCATTTCCACCTGCGCAAGAAGGATTTTTTCTTTGCGTGACAGCAATATTTATTGAGACGCCCATTAAAGACCCACTTGTGCTGTTCAATACCATCAAATCATTATTATTTCCATTGGGAATATCTGCGATAATACTCGCAACATACATACTTACTGTGTTTCCACCTGCGGAAGCTGGGGCTTTCCATGTGACATTCCAGGACACAGATCCACCTCCTCCAAATGTTTTTGCAGTGGAATGTTTCCAATAGACCTTTGGTGAACCTGAAAGTGATCCTCCAGCACCGGGACTACTGAAAGTTCCAGCATTAGCATTATTTCCATCTACAGCAACCAATTCAAATCCAGCCCTCTCAGCTGAAGTAGGCGGACTTGAAGTATTATATGTGGTGACGGTTATTGTATAGGATGCATTTGGAGTAATGACCCCTGGTAGACCAGTTATTGAAACTGAGCCTGCCAGTCCTCCCGTTGCTCCATTATGACAATTGGTACAAGTCCCTTCGCCCGGCGCACCTGTAACACCATTAGGTGGGTTACTAGAATAGGCTAGAAGAAAAATAGAGAAAATTAGCGCCAGTATCGACAGTTTTTGATTTGACATAGAAGAATTGATTGATTTTCAAATCAAAAGTAATACAATTTCTCAAATCAATAAAACCTATAAAAATTAATCTAAGCCTGAGCCGTTGGGGTATTAAATGACATTGGAGGGAAGCCTTGAGGTTCATTGTCTATAACCACTCCAAACTGATTTTCAAATTTATTCACATTATCAGCCAATGCTTTGAGCAATCTTTTGGCGTGCTGAGGTGTGAGGACGATTCTAGACTTAACTTTTGCTTTAGGCACATTTGGCATTAATCTTACAAAATCAAGAACAAATTCTGAATGAGAATGAGAAATAATAGCCAGATTTGAATAAATACCATCTGCTATTTCTTCCGACAATTCAATATTGATCTGATTTTGATTATTGTTGTTATCTTGCATATTCAAATATTAGAATACAAATGTACTACAATATAAAATTATGCAAGAAAATTTATTAAAACCATCAAATATGGACAATGAATTCATGAATGTAAATAAAGAAATGTGGAATAGAAAAACACCAATACATGTTAAATCAAAATTTTATAATAATGAATTGTTTTTAAGTGGAAAAAATAGTTTGACTGCTATAGATTTACAGTATTTGCCTGATGTTAAGAACAAAAGATTGATACATCTTCAATGTCATTTTGGACAAGATACCTTATCCTTGGAAAGGATGGGAGCCAGTTGTGTAGGCATCGATTTTTCAGAAATTGCTATAGAACAAGCTAAAGAAATGACAAATGCTTTGAATCTGAAATCGAATTTTTATGTATCCAATGTTTATGATACATTAGAATTGAATTTGGGGAAATTTGATATTGTATTCACAAGTTATGGAGTATTGGCTTGGCTTCCAGACTTGGATAGATGGGCTAAAATTGTTTCAGGGCTTTTACAAGCAGGTGGTATTTTTTATATTGCAGAATTTCATCCAGTGTTGTATATGTTTGATTTTGATAAGCAAGTATTACAGTTTCCATATTTTAATGCTGGACTTGCATTTAAGGATGAGGAGCAGTCTACCTATACAGACCATAATCAAGTTTTTGAGACGGTTTCTTATTTTTGGCAACACAGCTTGGATGAGACATTGACGGCATTAATGGACAATGGGATGGAGATTCTTAGATTTAAAGAATTCGATTATTCCCCTTATAATTGTTTTCCACATATGAAGGAAATAGGACAATCAAGCTATCAATATGGCAAGCCGGAATTAAAGCTTCCTCATGTATTTCACATTTTGGCAAAAAAGAAATAAATTGCCTAAAAATTCAAAAAAAATAAAAAATATTGTAGATTTCAATAAAACCATTATATTTGCCGTGCGAACGAACCTGTTCAAAAAATTTCATCTCACATTATTAATTCACATTATTCCATTTAAAATGTTAATTATTATTATAGAGTATTGAGAATGTGTGAGATAACAAATCAAATTTTTAATTATTAAATAGATCCAACATATGTACGATATTTTGCAGTTGAACGACATGCTCGTTCCTGAATTGAAAGAAGTTGCAGAAAAACTTGAGATTGCAAATTATAAGAAATTAGCAAAACAAGACTTAATTTATAAAATTTTAGACCAGCAAGCCTTACAGGGAAGGACAAAGGAAAGCATTGATTCAGAAGCTTCCTCTGAAGAAGCTAAGACCTATGAAATTCTTGAGGACGAGAATAATCTTCGCAATAAAAGAAAGCGATTGCAAAAACCAGCTGCAAGTTCTAATGTAGCCAAACTTGATAAAAACAAAACAGTTGAAACTGTTGAAACAGAGGCAATCACAGAAGCAGTGGAATCCACAAAAGAGGTCGTTGAAGAATCTCCAGTTAAGAAAAAAATAATTCTAAAGCGAGATCATAGCAAAGTTGAAAAACCTGCTGCAGAAGCAGTAGTAACGGTATCAGAATCAGAATCTGAGCAAGTCGAGGCTGCCCCAGTGCCAGAATTAAAGCCTAAAAAAATCATCCAAAGACCCGAAAGACCAGTTCAAGAAAAAACGGAAGAGGTTCAAGAAACTGAAAATATCCAACCAACTAAACCAGCTGAGCCTACATTCATCGTAGAGCTTGAGGGAATCATTGAAGGTCAAGGAGTCTTGGAAATGATGGCTGATGGTTATGGTTTTTTGAGGAGTGCAGATTATAATTATCTTTCATCTCCGGATGATATCTATGTATCACCTTCTCAAATAAAATTATTTGGACTAAAGACTGGCGATACTGTGAAAGGAGCAGTGCGTCCTCCAAAGGAAGGTGAGAAGTATTTTGCTTTACTAAGAGTATCTAATATCAACGGTCTTGATCCTCAAGTGATCAGAGATAGGATCCCATTCGATTATTTGACGCCTTTATTTCCAAATGAAAAATTCAATTTGACCACCTCTCCAAATGGTAGGGATTATGGCAATCGGATGATTGATTTGTTCACACCAATAGGAAAAGGTCAAAGAGGTCTTATTGTGGCACAACCTAAGACAGGAAAAACCTTCTTACTAAAAGATATCGCTAATGCAATCTCAGCTAATCATCCAGAGTGTTATCTCTTGATATTATTGGTTGACGAGAGACCTGAGGAGGTGACTGATATGAAAAGAAGTGTACATGCTGAGGTTATAGCGTCGACATTTGATGAGCCTGCTGACAATCACGTTCGTGTAGCGAATATTGTACTTGAAAAAGCAAAGAGAATGGTAGAATGTGGACACGATGTCGTCATTTTGCTAGACTCTATTACGCGATTGGCTAGGGCATATAATACTGTGGCGCCATCGTCTGGAAAAGTTTTGTCTGGTGGTGTGGAAGCGAATGCATTGCAAAAACCTAAAAAATTCTTTGGGGCTGCTAGAAAAATCGAAAATGGTGGCTCATTGACGATTTTGGCAACTGCATTAATAGACACTGGATCTAAAATGGATGGGGTGATCTTTGAAGAATTCAAGGGTACGGGAAATATGGAACTTCAATTAGACAGAACATTGGCCAACAAGCGCCTGTATCCATCTATTGACCTTACCAAATCAAGCACTAGACGTGAAGATTTATTACTTGATGATGGTATCATTCAAAGGATGTATGTATTGAGAAATCATCTTGCATACATGAAGCCAGAGGAAGCGATTGAATTTATCAAAAAACATATGTATGGTACGACAACCAACGATGAATTTTTGGTGAGTATGAACAGTAGATAGTCAGACTTTGGTTTTATAAAATACATAAAATTAATGTATTATATATTTAAAAAATAATATTTTAAACTTTTTGGCTTATATTTTTGGGTGGAATTGATTAATTTATCTATCTTTGCAGTCCTTTAAGAAAAAGCTATTTAAAAAATAGAAAATCATGAAACGCACATTTCAACCTTCAAGAAGAAAAAGAGCCAACAAGCATGGCTTCAGATCTCGTATGAAATCTAAGAACGGCAGAAGAGTATTGGCAAGAAGAAGGTCAAGAGGCAGAAATCGTCTGACTACTTCAGATGAAAGCAAGTTAAAATAAAATTGCTTAAATTCGCTGCTGCATGACACAGCGATATACATTTTCTAAAGAACTTCGTCTCAAATCCAAGGTAGATATTAATATCTTGTTTGAAAATGGTCATAGTTTCTACCATTATCCCATTGTATTTAAGTACATTTTATCAGAATCAGCCCAAGCATTTCCCAAAGTTGTTTTTGTATGCCCCAAGCGAAAGTTTAAGCATGCTACTGTTCGAAATTTAATAAGACGTAGAATGAAAGAAGCTTATAGATTGCATTGGCAAGAGCTTGTCCAACAGAGTGCTTTGCATATTATGATGATCTATTCAGACTCTAAAGTAAATCAATATGATGTAATAAAAAGAGGAATCCTAGCAGGTCTCCACGAAATCAATAAAAATACACAAACTTAGTGTGGATTTTTTTTGAGTGTCAATTTATAAAACTGCATCGTCTGTTCTTTTTTTAAAGTTTTATTTCTTTCTTGAGTGATGACAAATCGATTTTCAAAAAAATAGATTCCTTCATGTTGCCCTAATATCTTTAAGGGTAAAAATTTTAACTTCGTTTTGGAGGATGCATACAAATCAGAAAATCGAAATACAGCAATGGAAGTTGAACTCAATAAATAAACCTTGTCTTTTATCGGGTCGAAAGCAGCACTTGTGATTTGACTTTCTGGAAGGAAATGATTTCTAGCACTAAGTGTTTTGATAAAATGCAGTGGCGTGATTTTATTTTTTAGAGAAAAAGTAAAGACTTGTGAATGAAATGAAATGCCATTAGTCCAATTTTTTGAGAATAAAAAAATGGAATCATTTTTTATTATCAAAGCTTCAAAATCTTGTCTAGAAAGTTTAGTATTTAAAATTATTTTATAGGCTTCTGCATCAACTGCATCTTGGCTAAGGATATCATTGACTTTAATTTTATAAAGAAATAAAGTATCTCTTTTCTTTGAATTATTGCCTATATCAGCGATGTAAATGGAATTTTTATTGTCATAAATGATATCTTCCCAATCATTGTTTTTTACATTATTAATTTTGACAGTTCTTAAATTTTTCCCCAAACTATCTATTTCAAATATTTCAGTGTAATTCCCACCATCATTATGTGACCAGAATGTTTTGCCACTATTGATACTTGTTATTCCAGATGTCTCCAACAGATTCTTGTTTAATTTAGTTTCCGCTATTAACTCCAATTGTAATTTTTGTGCTGCTATTTTAATATTTCCGAATAATAGCAAAATGTATATTGGAAAAATTAATTTTAGCATAGACTATATTGTAATTAAAAATTACGAATGAATCACTTGTAGCTTTGCAAATTTAAGCATTATCTTTCTTTGTGGATTGTCTATTTCTTCAAATAAAATTGTGGCAATTTGATTATCCTTTTGTCCTTCGATATTTAAAATTTTTCCTCTGCCAAATTTTTGATGAATGATATAAACGCCTTCCTGTATTTCATCTCGTGTACTCGGCTTGAAGTCTTTCGGAATGTTTGGACTAGAATTAACTTTTGGTTTGATGAATATTTTTTTATTCGAAGGTTCATCATCCATAAGATTAAATACAGCTTTATGTACTTTTTCTGATTCGAAGCAAGATTCATCTATTTCCTCTATGAACCGGGAGACTTCATTCATTCGAAGATTTCCAAAAACATATCTAGTCGATGCGTGGCTCAGTATAAGGTATTGTTTGGCTCTTGTGATAGCGACATAAAACAACCTTCGTTCCTCATCCATTTCCGACTGGGAATTCATAGCCATAAAGCTAGGAAACAAATTCTCTTCAAGCCCACCTATGATGACCAAATCAAATTCCAATCCTTTAGCAGAATGCGTCGACATCAATGTGATATAATCTGGCGTTCCTTCTTGTTGATCTAATTCTGTAACAAGTGAGATGCTTTGTAAATATGAAGATAGACTCCTATCTGTGCTTGATTCTTCATCGACATCATCTTGTTCTGTAAATTCTTTAATACCATCTAACAATGCCATGACATTCTCTATGCGAGATATGCCTTCATTGGTCATATCGGATTTTAACTCAGCTGCAAGTCCACTCAATTTATATGCGTACATAGCAGCTTCATAAGCATCAGATTTCAATGCGTATTGCACCATTTCATTGATCTGGAGTTTGAAGGTAGCCAAGGCCTGTGCTGCACGATTTGGAAGAGGGACCTCTGCTGAAGCATCCCATAAAGTAATATTATTTTGAGCTGCGTATTCTATAAATTTATCGATGGTAGTATCTCCGATACTTCGCTTGGGATAATTGATGATTCTTTTGAATGCTTCATTATCTTGCCTATTGACCAATAATCTAAGATATGCAATAAAATCTTTAATCTCTTTCCTTTGGTAAAAAGACATGCCTCCAAAAACTTTATAAGGAATATTGACACGTCTCAGGTGTTCCTCAAATATTCTAGATTGAGCATTGGTTCGATATAGAATTGCAATCTCGTGATTCGGGATGTGCATTCTATTTTTATATTCAATGATAAGATCAGCTATTCTTCTGCCTTCTTCTGTGTCCGAACTGGATTTTAAGAGTTTTATTTTGGCGCCATCATTTTTTTCAGTCCAGATCTCTTTTTTTATTTGTTTTTTATTGTGTGTGATCACGTCGTTGGCTGCCTTGACTATAAAGTTAGTGCTTCTATAATTTTGTTCTAATTTAAAAACTTTAACATCTGGAAAGTCTTTTTCAAAATCTAAAATATTTTGAATCGTCGCGCCTCTAAATGCATAAATACTTTGTGCATCATCACCTACGATACATATATTGCGTGGTGAACCCGGATAGAAGGCAAGTTTTTTGATGATTCCATACTGTAATTGATTGGTATCTTGAAACTCATCAACGAGTAAATATCTAAACTGATTGCGATATTTCTCTAATACTTCATTTGGATTCTCTTGCAATAATCGAAACATTTGCAACAATAGATCATCAAAATCCATTGATCCAGCTTGTTGACATTTCTGAACATATCTTTTATAAATTTCGCTGGTGCGAGGCATTTTATTTTGTCTGTCTTGACTTTTCAGATCTTCATCTCTATCATACATGATTGGGGTGATGAGATTAGATTTTGCAGAAGATATTCTCGAGCGAATCGCATTTGCATTATATTCTTTTGAATTCAAATTGAATTCTTTTAGTATCTCATTGATTACACTTTTAGAGTCTTCAGTGTCATAGATTGTAAAATTGCTAGGGTAGCCTAGTTTTTGTGCTTCGACTCTCAGTATACGAGCAAAGATGGAGTGGAATGTACCTGCCCAAATTTTTTTTGCATCATCACCTACGACATTCGATATACGATGCGTCATTTCTTTCGCAGCTTTATTGGTAAATGTTAGAGATAATATTTGATAAGGTTTAACTCCTTTTGCAAGTAGATGAGTGATTCTTGAAGTGAGCACTTTAGTTTTTCCTGATCCAGGTCCAGCAATAACCATCACAGGGCCTTCTGTTTCTATTACAGCGGATTTTTGGACTGAATTGAGTTCTGATAAATAATCTTTCATTATAATATGACCGAAAGATATGGATATTCTTTGTATTGTTAAAATGAATATTTAATAGTAATCAAATAATGTATTGAATTGCAAATTCAAATATCAAAATTAATAATAAAAAAGGACTATTAACTGAGTTTTCTTCATCGTTGCAATTTCCATGCAAATCTAAATTCAAATAATTTATTTAATTGCAATCTATCCTTTCCAAAAAGCATTCAATCTTTTTCTCGCATTTTCTCGTATGTTGACATAGAATAAATTATAATCACCTTGATGAAAATTATTTTTTATAATTAATTGACTGCCTTTAAATTTTGGTTTGTTTACCCATAAAATGCCATTGTGAATCTGTGCCTCTATAGCATGTTCTTTAGGGGTTTCATCAAAATTAAATAGTACCATTCCTTTGTGTAGTTCTTTTGGAGCCAGTTCATCAGTAGTAGTCCATGTCAATGGATTAGTGACTGCAACGTCTTTTATTTCTTTACCCCAAGAAGTTTCAGATCCTTTTTCAAATGTGCGCCAAGAACAAAAACAACTTGTTTGATATTCATTCTGACAAACAGGGATTGTAGTAAATTCTGTTTTACTCACAGGCATGCCAGGAAGGTAAGCGACCACAAGTCTATTTTTAAGATTAGTGTTTTCAAAAAAATCATGAAGTATTCTTACCGCATGAAGAGTCCCCTGGCTATGTGCCGCTATAATAATTGGTCTTCCATTATTATAATTTTTTAAATAATATTCAAATGCATTTTTAACATCTTCATAAGCAAAGTCCAAAGCAGCTTGTTTCTTATCTTTATTCTTGATTAAGAATGCAAAGAAATGTGCTTGCCTATATCGAGGTGCATATATCTTTCCTACATCGTTAAAGATTGTGGCTTGATTTTTAATAATAAATTCATCAGTTTTTTTATTGACTTGTGAGTAAGTGATTTTAGCATTCCAAGGTTTATTTCCTTTAACGCCACCGTAACTAGTAGGGTGAATAAAAAAAACATCAGCTTCTGCAGTGCTTTGGGCATCGTGCAAACTTGGTGGTGTGAGATCAGCAGAATCAAATACAGTAGGCAGTGCAGCCCAATAGTTTGGATTGGAATAATCTAATTTTTCACTGTTTTGTGAAAATAGTAAGTTAAAATTGAAAATTAAAGTTAAAAAAAATAAATACTTCATTTGAGAATGCAATGTATCTTAAAACGACTGTCTTTTTTTAATTGTTTTGTGTAAATTATAGATTATTAATGCATTAACATATTATTTTCAGCCATTTTGTCAATTCTTATTATTTTTGATTTTTACAAATTATGGTTATTAAAAAAGATATTTTAAGTTATACTAGTGCAGAACTGGCTCCAATCTTATCAGAGTTAGGTTGGGAAAAGTATCGCATAGGACAGCTAAATAGTTGGCTTTGGAAGCATTGTGTGAGAGATTTTGAATCGATGTCCAATCTTTCTGTGAAGCATCGTGAGCAATTGAGTTCACTATTTCGAATTAATAAATTAACTGAAGATAAGAAGCAAATTAGCAATGATGGTACTGTTAAATTTCGCTATGCTTTACATGATGATAAAAAAATAGAATCAGTTTTGATTCCAGTTTCTGATGACAAGCGATTTACTGCTTGTGTTTCTTCTCAGGTAGGTTGTAGTTTAACCTGTGCATTCTGTGCGACGGGAAAAATGGGACTAACAAGGCAATTGGCAGCAGGAGAAATATTTGATCAAGTTGTTGAAGTGAATAAATTTTGTGAGGAGACTTATGATCAGAAATTGTCAAATATTGTTTTCATGGGAATGGGTGAGCCTTTGCTCAATTATAAAAATGTATGTTCGAGCATAGCGCAACTTACCTCAAAGGATGGATTGAATTTTTCACACAAGCGCATTACCATTTCAACAGCTGGTATAGCCAAAATGATCGTGAAACTTGCAGAGGACGGATGGAAAGTTAACCTTGCTTTATCGCTGCATGCAGCTGACGATGCAAAGCGTAATGAGATGATGCCAATTAATGAAAGTAATAATTTGCATTCATTAATGCAAGCTTTAAAATTCTATCATCGCATGACTGGTAATAGAATCAGTTTTGAATATATCGCATTTGAGCATTTTAATGATTACGAAAAGGATGCAAAGAATCTCGTTAAATTATGTAGCCATTTTCCAGTCATTGTAAATATTATCGAGTACAATCCTGTTGAAGGTGTTGACTATGTTAAGTCTAGCGAAGATCGATTAAATACATTTGCAAAGTACTTGTTGAAGCATGGTGTGATGACTACAGTGAGGAAAAGTAGAGGAAAAGATATTGATGCTGCTTGTGGACAACTTGCTAATAAAGGCTAGTATGACCTGTATTTTTAAATATTTTTATGATGATCAGATGTTTAATCATAGATGATGATCCTTTAATAATTGATTTACTAAAACATTTTTGTGATAAGAGTGGGAAATTTTCTTATGCACTATGTGTGAGTAACGGAAAGGATGGTTTGCGATTGATTAATTCAGAACATTTTGATTTAATTTTTCTGGATTATAATCTTCCTGACATGAAGGGGCTTGATTTCCTAGAAATGATGTCAAACTCAATTTCAGTGATCATGGTGACTTCTGAAAGTAACTTTGCAGTTATGAGCTATGAGTATGATCAGATTATTGATTTTTTAATCAAGCCACTAAGTTATGAGCGATTTTTAAAGGCCTTGGAGAGGATTAATATCTTAGAGCAAGATTCAAAGAGTAAAGTAGCGGAGCAAAGTTCAAATTCGGTTGATCCATTGTTTATTAAAGATGGAACAAGTTTGGTTAAAATTGATTTCGAAAATATTCATTTTATTAAGTCCGAAAGTAATTATGTGAGTTTTGCTCAATCTGAAAAATCAATTATGAGTATCATGACCATGAAAGATCTTGAGTTAAAGTTACCAAAATTTTTTGTTAGAGTACACAGATCGTATTTTGTCAATATAAATTTTATCAAAGTAATTAATCAGGATTCTATAAAAATGGCCAATGCAGAAATCCCAATTGGTGATAAATATAGATCAGAGCTACTTGCAAGAATTAAACAATTTTAGATTGTAATTCTTGTTTTTCTTCTTTGAATTTCTCAATACATGTATACATGATAAATTGGATTATTTGCTGTTGCTTTAATCTTTGAATGTCATTTAATTCAGAGAGTTGAGGTCCAAGGTTTTCAAGGTAATTTAAAAATACAATGAGATCAAGCCTTCGCAAACTTGTGTTTAGTTTATGGATGACATTATTGTATTGAGTGATATTTTTAGCTTCTATGGCATTGGTCAAATTGATAAGCATTTCTTGCCATTCCTCAATGAAGATATTTAGAACATGCTTAAGCTTGCTGTGATCAAAATCATAATCTTTGTAAAGTTGATTAAATGAAATGTTACCGAGATATTTTGAGTTGAATTTTTGGTGAATCAGTTTTAAAAATTGATCGGGATCGATTGGTTTTTGAAAAGTTAAATCTACCGCTGTTCCAAAAATTTCCTGGATTAAGGAATCATTTTTTGTTCCACTCACGATGATGAATAAACCATGTTTTGACAAATGTTCTGACAAGTTTGAAAATTTAACGCGGTCTTCAGAAACAGAAAAATTGAGGTCAGAGATAAGCAAATCAATTTCATTGATATCAGATTTGAGAAATTCTTCAATACTATTAAATGAAAAAACTTCAATTTGATATTTGCTAAAATAATGCTCGTACCAGAATAAAATTTGAGGATCATCATCAATACAAACTGTCAATTTAAATGGGGAGTAATAATGATTAATTTTATCTAGTAATTCTGTTTTTTTATCCTGTGATCTGAATTTTCCATTTAAATTAAAGGTAAATGTAGAGCCCTTATTTTTTTCAGAAATCACTTCAAGTTTGCTATTGAATAGCTTTAAAATATTGGTTACAATATTTAAGCCTATTCCATGACCGATTGAATGGAATTCATGTGGTGTACTCACATATCGATTCGTTATTTTATCAATATTTTCTTGACTGATCCCTATGCCATTATCTTTTATTGTAATACATAGTTCAGATTTAGTATCATTTTCAATTTTAGTCGCAATGATATTTATTTGTCCACCTTCGGGTGTAAATTTTATTGCATTGCTGAGTAGATTATTTAATATTTGATTAAGTCTGAGTTGGTCTGTAAAAAATAATTCGTTTGAATTCAAATTGTGATGAAATAGGATTTTTATTTTTTTTAAGCCAGCTTCAAATTGATGATATTTTACTATGGATTCAATATTCTCAAGAATTGCAATATCTTTAAATTGCAAACTGACTAAGCCAAGTTTTAGTTTTTTAAAGTCAAGTACATCATTTACTAATGACAGCAAATTTTGCGCACTAAATTCCAAAGTTTCAATGAATACTTTTTGTTCAGGCTTAGGATTGTTTTGTGAAATTAATTGACTTACGCCGAGTATAGACTGCAATGGATTTCTCATTTCATGACTCATGTTTTCAAGGAACTCTTCTTTATCTTTATTTGCTTGAACCGCTATTTTTCTTGATTCAGATAGTTCTGAAACTTGAGTATTGATTTGTTGTGCCATCGAGTTAAAACTTTTCGCCAATATGCCTATCTCATCTTTGCGCGCTATGTCAATGTCAGGAATTTTAGTAGGATTGTCAGAGAATTGGAGAAGAGAGTTAGTAATATTTCTCAATTGATTTGCTTGAGTGTAACTCGACCACATTGCTACAATGAGCGATAGGATGATAGAGCCAAGTGTGATTAGAAGTATATTCCATTTCCATGCTGTGAATTTTTTGAAGAAAATATTTTTCTCACTGGTAAGTCCTATAAAAAGCCTATATGTTTTTTTAGGAAATTTTAATTCACTTACTACCTGAATCATATTATCCTTACCCTCTTGTACTTTGTCAAAGATGATATTTTGATCTTGAATATAGTCGTTGAAATTAATGCTTTTATTATATTCAAATGCAAAGCACAATGAATCTATAGGATGTTGGATGAATTGATTTTTATCATTGAAGAGATAAAATTCATAATCAGCTTGAGCAAAGGCATTTAATTTTTTAAATAAATGGCTGAGATCAATATTGAGAATGACGATTCCATAAAAGCTGTCCAAATTATTATACAGTGGCGCAGCAGACCTAAATGTTGGCGTTATTGGTATTGAAATTTTACCATACTCTTTGTTGAGATCGATCACAGAGAAATAGTAGGATCCTTTTTCTTTTATTTTTGTTTCTAGATAATATGATCTATCCCCTTTTATTTGTAGCCCAGATTCTTTAATAAGACGTATCGAATCATTGAGCCGCTCTGCTCGAATAATTTCTTTTCCATTGCCCTTTTCACTTATTAATCTAATTTGTGAATATTCAGATTTACTTTTGATCAAGGCGAGGAATTCTAATTCTAACTGTTGTTTATATTTTTCTTTATCCTTAGGATTTGTTTCTGTGTTGAGGTAGAGTTCTAACAGTGGATTATTGGACAAAAATTGGATGTCTCGCTCTACATTTTCTATGAAGGAATTAAAGCTTGTTTTAATGATTTGGCTGGAAAATAATAATTGTTGTTTTGAAGAAGCTTGCATGCTCTCCTCACTTGATTTGTATATAAGAAATGCAGTCAATAGTGTAGTAAATACGATCAACACAATGAAGATGATTGCGTTTCTAAAGACTATTGAATTGCGGAACTTGAACAAGTTTAATTAAAATTTTTCAAAATGAAATAAATATAGTTTCTATTTAATCTTCGCCTTTCATCCAAAGGTAAGAAGTTATTGTAAAATAGAGGTAAATACATGTACCCATTTGAGTTTCTAGTGTCATTTCCCATAAAAATGAACTAATTAATATTCCCTGAATACCTAGAACTAGTGGAAAGTTCCAATTGCTTTTTCTAAAGGCAATGTAAACAAGACCAAATATTGATAATAAGCCTAATAGTCCACAAGCAGCCCAAGAAAATATGAATTGATTATGGGCATATTTGATCTCTTTATGATTCAGGCATTCGTAATAGGTATCTTTTGTTACTTGTTCTATATCACCAATTCCAGTTCCAGAGATTGGAAAATTTTTCACAATTTCCAAGCCCATTTGAATAGAAACTAATCTCTCAATATCTGAATAATATAACCATTTTCCTTTTTGCCATTCTGAATATTGCCATACTGTATAAGCTACTTTACTTTTGAGACTGGGCACCAAATTATATGCAGCAATAGATAAAATAAATAATGTAGCAATCATTGCTAACCATTGTATCATTTTTTTATTTTTGAGCAAATAAAAAGTCCAATAAATAAATAATCCAATATACAGTCCAATAATGCCAGACTTGACACTTATAATATGGATGAAGATGATAAAATATATGAATAGGAAGATGTAAATCCATCTTTCAAATTTCTTTGCGAACACTTCTTTTTTTACTATCCATTGCATGAGGATAAGAATCGAACACGCAATGATAATACTATATCGAATATGTGAAATTGGTGTTTTGACTGCGCCACCTTTCATGATGAATTCATTGATTTCTTGACTGTGCTGAATGTAGTCAAAAAGTATCCAAATACTTGTAAAAAATATACTAGAGATGCAGAGTAACCAAAAACCATGGATCCATTTTCTAGGGACAGTTCCTATCCGTATCATTACCATTGGTAAAAAAAGGAAGGGCAGCATCATCCTTGTAAACCATATCCACAGTGGTTTTTCCTCAGACCATAATCCTGAGATTAAGTTTACCAAAAAGACAAATATCAATATCAAATAGATTGGATCTTTGAATAATAATTTAAAATCATATCCCCATTTGGTATAAATCGAAACAAAAGGTTTTGTAATTTCAATTTTGACAATCAAACTGGCAGCCATAATGATGATGCTCAAAGAAACTAAGAACATAGACCAATTGAGGCCAAATGAAAATAGCAGCATCCCCAAAATAAAAAAGTATTTATAGTATCCTTGGTGATTTATGGCACTATTATTCATGAAATTTTGGATTTTTGCATAAGAAACACTTTGTTAAACGTAAATTTGCGACACAAAAATATAAAAGAATGTCACAAGATTGGTTTTTACCTATAAAACAAGTGATTCAAGCTATTCAATCTGAAGCGGTAAGCGATGCTGCCACTTTGGAGCGATTTAGAATTCAATATTTGGGATCTAAAAATATTTTGAAGCCATTATTCAGCGAAATTGCAAAAGTACCTAATGAATTAAAGAAGGAATATGGACAATTAGTGAATGAAGCAAAACAATTGGCTGAATCAAAATTTAAAGAATTAAGTGAATCGATTGCTGATCAATCTAGTCATGCTGATATCATTAAGCCTGATCTCTCACTTCCAGCAGCTGATATTAACAGAGGAAGTAGGCATCCGATATCTATCGTCATGGATAGAATTGTTGATATTTTTAGTAAAATAGGATTTGCAGTAGCTGAAGATAGAGAAATAGAAGACGATTGGAATAATTTTACTGCGCTCAATACGCCTGATGATCATCCGGCAAGAGATATGCAAGACACATTTTACCTTAGAGATTTTCCTTCATTGCTTCTTCGCACACATACCTCTTCTGTTCAGTCAAGATATATGACGGCCAATAAGCCACCGATAAGAATACTGGCCCCTGGAAGAGTATATCGCAACGAGACGATCTCTGCAAGATCGCATTGTCAGTTTCATCAAGTGGAAGGATTGTATATCGACAAAAATGTCTCTATGGCAGATTTGAAGCAGACCTTGCTATTTTTTGCTCAGGAGATGTTTGGTCCAGATGTCAAAATAAGATTGCGACCATCGTTTTTTCCTTTTACCGAGCCATCTGCGGAGATGGATATCTATTGGGGACTGAAAGATGAGACAGATCATCGCATTACCAAAGGAACTGGTTGGTTAGAGATATTGGGTTGTGGGATGGTAGATCCTGCAGTGTTGCAGAATTGTGGTATTGATCCTAATGAATATTCTGGATTTGCATTTGGAATGGGAATAGAGAGACAAGCCATGTTGCT
>Ga0138256_10001883_pt1 | contig 22523 bp, 25 predicted proteins | sample KNB2016incub_MG_FD_105486 | JGI IMG/M metagenome (GOLD analysis project Ga0138256, IMG submission 105486) | Active sludge microbial communities from wastewater in Klosterneuburg, Austria - KNB2014incub_MG | ecosystem: Engineered > WWTP > Activated sludge > Unclassified | place: Austria... | reverse complement strand
GATGATGCAGAGATACGTCAATGGCGGCAAAGCATTTATCCTCGGCGACGGACCCGGCGTTGGAAAGACAAGAGAGGAACTCGCTCTTGCTCAAGCATATCTCGACCACTTTGGCAAAGACAAAAAGGTGTTGTTTGTCCTCATAAGCGAAAGCAGTAAGGAGAACTATATCAACGACGCCAAAGCCCTTGGAATAGACTTGAATCAGTTTGAGTTCCAAATGTATCACAATCTCGCCAAGTCGAAGATATGGGAGAATCAATACGGCTTAGTTGTTTTCGACGAAGCCCACAACCTAAAGAATGACACCGCAAAGAAAAGCATTGTCGGAAGAAATCTCAAGTCAGACCATTTCTTGTATGCAACGGCGACACCAATGGATAAAATTATCCACGCCACTTATTTCCTATCGACGATAACCGGACAAAGCGAAGATGAAATCGCGGAACAACTTGGACTCGAACTTATTACGACAACCGAAGGCAGTATAGACGGTAATCCATATACATACGCAAAGACATTGCCGGGCGTAACCCTTAATGAAGCTCTTACGCGCTTAATGGCGCTAAGAAATGTTGCCGTCGCCAATGGCGCATTTCTCCGAAGGGAATATCCGTATTATGGCACATTGTCTATCGAAGAAATCCCTCCGGTTGGAAACTATTATGAATTTGAAGCCGCAATTGTCAAACGTGCAGAGGAAAAAACAAAGGCGTTAAGGTGGTTGCAGAAGCAAAAGAATTGGTCACAAAGCGAACTCGATGCAAAGATAAGATTGGTAAACCAAGCCAAGACAAGCGCGTTAAACCTTGTGACCGAAAGAGAAAAGTTGCGCTATCTCGCGGACCAAATAATTGAGGAACGCAAAAAGGGCAGACAAGTAATTGTCTATCTTAACAATATCAACCCATACACTTTAAAATGGGTACTTGAACCCAAGTTCACCCCGGGATTCACGGCAAACTTCAAAGGTAACGCAATAGAGCTTATTGAAATGCTTGAAGAAGCCGGTATCAAACAAGGCGACATTGCACAAATATATGGTGGCAAAGGCAAAACTCAAGCCATTGCAGACTTTCAAAGCGGGAAAAAACCAATAGCGATTGCGACACAGAAAAGCGGTGGAACCTCAGTAAACCTCGACGACACAGTTGGTAACGCCCCGCGTACCATGCTTATCGCCACACTGGATTACGGTGGCGACCAAACACAGCAGACCTTGGGAAGGGTATCGAGAAGAAACACTTTAACCCCGGCAGATGTCAGAGCAATTTTCATTCGTGGCTCTCAGGTCGACGGCAGACGTATGCAAATCGTCAACGACAAATTGGCGACACTTGCGGCGATACAAAGCGGTGCAGAACTCGACTTAGCAAGTCTTGAAGAAGATTTAGGGCGGGAAGGCGTTGTTGACAAAACCAAGGAAGAAGAATTTAAGAAACAAGTCGAGAAGGAAATCGAGGAAGACACCAACCCTAATCGTCACCATTACGCCGTCGGGAAATTCAGAGTTACGGAAGACACCGAGAAACAAACCGTTGCCATTAAGTTCAGCGGTATGCCGTCGGTTGACGTCAGGAATGTTCTCAAAGCCAATAAGTTCAGGTGGTTTCCTGCAGAAAAGGTATGGTGGGCACCGATTACTCCGGAAAACATTGCAACTGTTATAGGCATAGTTGGGAAACCATACAAGGAATCTCCGCAGAACAACGCCGGAACAAACCTTGATGAACTCGACGAACTAAGCCAAAGAAATTCGATTACAAAGAAAAGCAAACCTATTGCCAACTTAGAGAAGGAAAAACAACGTCTTACCAAGTTAGGCATTACCGATAAATGGGCGCACTTCCTTGTCGCCACTAATCCCGGGCTGATGAATGGCGTAAACACCGCCGATGAATTAAGAGCAAAAATCCGGGAAGAATTATCGGCAATCACCGACAATCTAAAAGACTATGTGGTTTCGGAATACAGTAAAGGCGTTGACGCCTTAATCGAACAAACCATTACGGACTTGGAGATAATGCGCGACGGACCACTTAGAGAGTTCGAGAAGGAAAATATGCGCAGTGAAGCCGGAAAGAAAATGGTGTTAAAGGAAAAAGCAGATGAACAGCTAAATGAATTTAAAGCGTGGGCAGATTACATTGTCAATCAAAACGATTATGAAGAGCCATTCAAATTAGCTCTAATGAAAGTCGTTGTTGGACAGAACTACAACAAAGCCACGGATAAAGTCACCGGCAGAACCAAGCAGACACTAAAGAGTCCAATGCCGTTCAATCCCGCCGCAATTGCAAGGGTCCATGATAGCTTTGCATTTGACGAAGTACTGGCTAAAGAATATGTTAATGTTTCTCAGGAAGAAGCGCAGAAAGAATTAGAACGCATGACAGCCCTTGGGAAACAAAAGACAGAAGGCAGGTGGGTCAAGTTCGCCGGAGGCAGTGCAAATGTAAATACTCCCGAATTTTCACGCAGTGTATCTATGCTTTCGGGCTTAGTTCAGGAAACCAATTGGTGTACGAAAACCAATGCAAGGTCACATTTGTCAGGCGGTGATTTTTACGTCTATGTCACCGGCAAAGATACGCCGAGAATCGCGGTGAGAATGACAAACGATGCCATTGCCGAAGTCAGCGGTATAGAAGAAGGGCAACAAGTGGAACCCGCAATGGAGGAAATAACGGCAGAGTTCCTTAATTCAGGTATAAAAGGCGGGAAGCAATGGCTTGACCAAATTGAAAGAAATAAAGCAATAAGAAGACTTGATGAAGCCACAATTGACGCCGAAGATTTAACCCAACAACAGATTGACGATATTTTCTTAATGCTAACCACACACGACAGACGCTATGGCAACGCAAGGGAGAGGCAGGTAAATCGGAAATTAATGACCGGCACAAAGCAGGTAGTGTTTGGCAAAAAGTTGGGGTACGAAACAGATGAGATATGGATAGCCAATATAGACTTCGACACTTCTTTTAACGATATTCTTGTCGCAATTTTAGATGTGTTAGAGCATGAGTTGGGAAGGAAGCCGACGGATAGCGAGTTGACAAACACAATTAAGAAAGTCCTTAAAGCTAACCAATTACCGGCAAAGAACAAATCTTCACTGAGAAAAAAAGTAGAGGGGCTGTTTGGTGTAGAAGATGACTACGACTATGAGTACAGCACATATAAAAGACTTAAAGAAATCTTAGACCAACCACTTCACAAAGTAATTGTGGGCGACGTTAGTATGCGCCCCTTGTACGCGAAAAAAGATAAAGCCGAAAAGCTAATTGCTGAATACCAACTCAGCAAAATAGAGCTAATCTATGGCGGCGTACATTATCAAAGTGATTACTCGACGGAACAAGTAAGTGGAAGATATGTTGAAAAACAATTAGACCCTATTGCATTCCCAGAGGTAAAGAAAATAAAAAATTCTTTGCAGATTGGCGAATACACGACGATATCAAACCAATTAATTTCCACTAACGAAGACAATTTATTTGGAAGTTCAGGTAATAATTCTTTATTCCCGAAACTCGAAACCGCGGGGCGTGTAGAGGTATCTCTTAGTGGTGAGTCCATTAAAGACTTTGTTGACGGCGGAACCGATAGGTTGCACATAAACTTTCCGTCGCTGATGTCGGCAACGAGTATCGAAATATACAACGGCGGCAACAACAGAACCAAAGAAGAAATAGAAGCGGTTTCAGACAGAATCTTGGTATCAATGCCTAAACTAACCACCGTTAATGAAGGCGGGTTACAGGTACGGCATTTTGCGGTATCGGCACCGAACTTGGTTTCGGTTGACGGAGTGCTTGACATATACAGCGCAGGGAAAGCTCAAGAAGGACACGAGTTTCCGAAACTGAAACATACCGGCGAGTATAGAGTCCATAAAACCACTACAAGTTTATATGGCTTGGAAACCGCAAAGGATTTCAATGTCAACAACGGTGCGTTGCAAGACTTGGGAAAGCTAAAACACGTTGGGTCCATATCCTCTGAATTGATAACAGATGTTTCAAATATTGAAAGCGCGGGAAGATTGAATTTATCAAATCCTAAGTTCGACGTTAATTCCGTGCGCAATATCAAACGAGTCACCGGCACTATACTTTTAGACAAAGGGAAACTCCACCATTTTACGTCGTTAGAATACTTGGGCAGATTGCATCAGAACAACCTTGATATAACCAAAGGCTTCCCGGCATCGCTGAAAGAAATTGGTACCGCAGATGTCAATGCAAGAAACCCAAAAGAACAACCCAATGGTTGGTACAATGTAAAGAAAATATACGAACTTGATATCGTAAGTTATGACAGCGACGTAACATTTGAAGGCTTAACTGACGTAACCAATGTTCACATAGAGTCATGGCAGAGAGAAATGCCGCAAATAGATTTTGGCTCAACATTGAAACAATTGAAAGGACATTTGATATTGAAACTCCCCGAGTCCTCCGAAGTAAATATTCAATGGGGTGCGTTAGAGCGTATCAACGGTAAGATATTGATAGCGAATACAGAGTCACGCATGAAACATAATGACCCGGTTCCGTTTTCAGAACGGAAGCCCATAATCATACCGTTTAAAAATATCGGCACCTCAACAACAAGGGAAAAACTAAGATATGCAGGTGACAAAGGTTACGCTCGTTTCTTAACCGGGCATGGCGGTAATTGGCACTATAATTTATTGCCGATAATTAACTCCGTTTATCCGGTTGTATTCACTAAGTTGGAAAAATCGCCACAACAAATCGCCAAACTAATGTTCAATCAAAACAGCGCTCTGTTTAAAGACGATTTATTAGGCGAGGGTATGCGCAAGTTTAATTCCTCGTGGAACTTAGAGAATCTAAGCCAAGGACAGCAATCAATTTTAAAAGCGTTACAAGATTATTATGGCGGGAAAAAGCTAAATGCAGTTACTCCAATACCTTCTCCGGTAATGCCCGGGGAAACCGTTTATGAAATAGATGTGGAAAAAGATTTACTGACTGACGAAGACAGAACAGATTATTCCACTGAAAGATATCAGCTAAATATGATTGAGTATGAGCTAAGACCAGACTATTCGGAAAGAGATGGGCAAAAAGCATACGATTTTGGAGTCGACCCTATCTCACTTGGAAAGCGTTGGGATAAAGAAAGCGACCCCGGCTATATGCCTAATGACTCGGTAATCGCAGGTATTATCGCCATAGCGCAGAAAAGAATAGCGAAGCAAACCCAACAAAATATAGAAATCGAGGCAAATGGTAGAGAACCGAATCCACTTTACGGTTTCCGTATTATGTCAAATGATGTGTCGTTATTGAACGACCTCGAAGATTATGCACAGATTCAAATGGACCCCATGCAAGGCGGTGTATTATTGGAACCATGGCATATAGAAAAAATTCATCAAGCGCTGTTATTCCAAAAGCAACAAGCCCAAATTAAAAAGCAAGTCAACTACCGCACTCCGGAAAAAGGAATTATGGGAGTCGCCAATACGCAACGCATGAAAGCCGCCATGGCGCAGATAATAAAAGCACTTCCGGGCTTGGCGGGTAAAATCAAAGTAGTTGATACCGCTACAATGAGAAGGGAATCAGAGATTGGCTTTGACGAAGAAACGCCAAACGGCGTAGTGGCGCGTAACGGCGATATATTGTTGCTTGAAAACTCGTTCAACGAAGACACTATGTTCCACGAAGCCGCTCACATTTTTATCTCTTACATAAAGACAAAGTTTCCATTGCTACACAAGGCATTGTTGAACTCAGCCATGGAAGCCACAGACCTTGTTGCCGAAGTAAGTGCGGCTTATCCGGAACTAAGCGGGGAAGCATTGCAAGACGAAATAGTGGCGACGGCACTCGGAAGTGCGACAGCCAATATGTTCGCCACACAAAGCCAATGGCAGAAATTCAAGAATTTAGTTCAGCAATTTTGGGCAAAGATTTTTAACAAACTCGGAACCCCGCAGTTTGCCAAAATAGAAAATCCGGGCGCAACTACATTCAATCAATTCATAGAAGCCCTCAGTAAGGATTTGTTGAGCCCAACCGCCGTTGCACAGTTCGAGGCGTCGCAAGTCGCGGAACTCGCTTATGGCAAGACACTAAAGCTAAGTACAAGAAATACCTTTACGCGCTTTGAAAGAGATATGGGCGTAAACAGTGAAACCAAAGCCGACTTCAAGGAAAGCGACTTGCAAGACCTCAGTACGTTGAGAACAATAGCGAATAATCTCGTGAGGTCAATGGAAATGCGCGTCGGTTGGCAGGTCCGGGAAGGCAGAAAGATTATGAGGCGTTTCACCAAAGCCCCCGGCGTTTATTTCTTGCATTCCGGCATTGTCAGACTTGGAAATATCAACGACGTTTTTATACTGGCTCACGAACTCGGGCACAAAATTGATTACGAAGTATTTGACTTCCAAAGCCATGTAAGGTTTGCAAACATGACAAACGAAATGGCGCAGGTCCTAATGGCAAACGGACTTCGCGACGCCGTGAAGCGCAAGAAAATGCTCGATAAACTCCGCGCAACACATGGCAACGATTTTGTCGACAGCGTATTGCACCGTCAGGAATTAAGAAATGAAATCAGAGATATTAGTGGCTATGCGTTGAAGTCAGTCGCACAAGATAAGTGGCAAGAGCCCATTGCGGAATTTATAAGATTCTATGTAACGGCACCGGCTTATGCAAAAGCAAAGGCGCCGAAATTCTATGCCTTATTTGAAAGCATTATCTCCGCCAACCCGGCCATAGAAAATGCGTTGTTGTCGGCGCGGAAACAATATGATGAGTTCCAAAAAATGGACAGCCGACAGCAACAAGAAATGTTGATTGAAAGACCAAAGGAAAGAGGTTGGTTATCAGGTATTGTAAGAAACATGACAACCGGCAAACTAAGTTACAACCTATTTGACAAATACAAGCCGATTGAATTATTGGCTCAACTTGCAAAGCAGAAAGACCCCGGAATGGCTTCTGAAGATAATCCTTATTTGCAAGTCCTGAGTTTGCTCGGCGTTGACGGCAGAGCAGAAAAGTTTTTAGAGAACGGCTTTGACGCCGACCAAGAAGGCATACTTAAAATCTACAACGAGCTTCTCAGCAAAGACATATTGCGCCAATTTGAAATCTACATGATTCAAAAGCGTAACCTCGAATTGCATGACAGAGGACTAAGCAATGCCGCGACAATGCCCAAAGACAAGGCATTGGAAATCATTGCCAACACAGAGGCACAACTTGGTAAAGAATATCTTGAAGGACTTGCGCAGAAAATGTATGACTACAATACTAACTTGCTGAATTGGTATTACCACAACAGCGGTGGCAAGTTGTCGGCGAAGTCATTGGAAGACATACTGAAATACAATCAGTTTTATATCCCATTCAAGAGATTCTTTGACGAAGAAACGGAGTCAACCGGAGAAGTCAACATAAGGAAAATACTAAATGACACAAGCCCGAACCCCATACAAAGCATTAAAGGCAGTTCACGTTCCCTCATAAGTCCATTGGAACAAGTGATTAAGAACACCTATGATTTAACGGTCGCCGCTCAGAGAAACGTCGTACTGAAAACACTTGTAAATGCCTTAGACAAAGTTGACCCCTCGTTGGTCCAAGAGATACCGGCAAAAGTTGTACGCAGAGTCCGCGTATATAACCGTTGGAAGAAAATAACAACTGTTGACGGCGAGGTTGTGGAAAACGAAGAACAATCCGATATGGTTCTCGCATTTACGCCGGAGTATAAAAAGCCGGAGAATGCCGAAGTCGTCACGGTTTACGAAGACGGCAAAGCACATTATTATCAGATACCAAAAGAGTTTTACGACCAATACTTTGTAATGAACGAGCAGGTATCAAAGCTGATTCAATTGGTGTCATTGCCCACAAGGTGGCTTCAAGCCGGTGCAGTTGTATTTGACCCCTCGTTCTCGGTATTCAATATCCCGCGTGACCAAATCTCGGCGTTGGTAAACAGCAGGTATGGTTACAAGCCATTCTATGATATGTTCAAGGGTTTTTTCAGTGTGATAAAAAAAGACGATGCCTACCGCAAGTTCATGGAGTCCGGCGCAGACCAAAGTTTCCTTACCTCCATGGACCAAATGATGTCAAAGTCTTATTTGGAAAGACGACAGGGCAAAGGCGTAACGGAGTTGTCAACAAGTCTTAAAGGATATTGGAAGAAATACAGAGGTAATTGGTTACTTGCGTTGCAAGACCTCAATCGGTTATCGGAATTGGGAACAAGAGTTGGTGCTTTCCGAAACGCCTACAAAAAGACCGGCGACGTCTATGCCGCCATGGAAGAAGCGCGGCAAATCACCGGAGATTACGGCGTAAGAGGACAACACATGGCAAATGCCTCACGTCTATATGCGTTCTTAAACCCGAGATTACAACACCTAAAGTTGACCGCAGAAGTACTTGCGGGTAAGCGTGGAAGCCGTGGAGAGAAACTGTTGAGATTAGTGACGTGGTTGGCAATACCGACACTTATCAACCACGTTATGATACTTTGGGACGACGACTGGCGGGAATTATACTTTGAACTTCCGGAATGGCGACGCGTTGGCTTTTGGAATATTCCAATTCCGGGTACCGATACTTTCTTCCCGGTCCCCAAGGGTTTCTATGGGCAATTCTTTGGCACAAGCATAGAGTATATGCTTAACTTTATGTACGTCGAAGACAAGAGCAGTATTCCCGCATTGGCAGAACAAATATTTTCAGAGCTTTCGCCCTTTGCAAGTGTCGTCGATTTCTTCCCGACAATCGGCAGACCGGTTGTAGAACAGTTGTCAAACAAGAAGTCTTTCACCGGCAAACCAATTGTTCCAAAGCGATTGGAGTTCCTCGACGCCAAAGAGCAATACACGGATTACACACCGCGAATATATGTTTGGGCGGGAGAGCTTGGCTTGTCGCCATTGCGTGTTGAGGCATTGTTCAACGGATATTTTGGAGGCACGGCTAAGAACGTCGCCAATATGACAGATGAAATGTTAGAAAGTTTTGGACTCGTGCCGGATAACGACAATTCGAGATTCAGAGTGTTGGGAGTTGACCTTACGCAGATGCCAATACTTAGAAGGATTCTCACGGAGAAAAGTTACGGCACCCGAAGTCAAAGCGTGGAATCGTTTTACAGCACCTTAGACAGAATGGAAGAAGTCAATAAGACCGTCAACGACTTTGTGAAATCAAATGACGTCACCGGGGCAAAGGAATATCTTGCCAAAGACGACAACGAAAAACTATACAAATACTATCTCAACAACAGTCCGGAAATCAGCAAGTTTAAAGTGATACTGAGAACAGTTGGAGAAGTGAAATCAGAAATGAAGTCAGACCCCGATGCCATTGACCAAATCAACTTGAACGTGACTAAACTCGGGCAAGACTTCAATAGCGCCATGCAACAAGGCAAAGACTTTAACGTAGGGAAAGCATTTGACGAAATCCTGAAACAGAAGAAATGGAACGACAAGGAAAAGACAAAAGAACTTGACAAATTCAAACTCGATTACAAAGAGTTGACGCCGGAAGAAAAAAAGAAGATAGAAAAGAAAAAAGGCGTACAACATCAAACCCAAGTCGATTCTATTTTTTATCATTTCGACGTCAAACAAAGCGACGGCAAAACGTATTCATACGAACCGACGAAGAAAGAAATTCAGCAGAAAAAAGTTGACCCCAACAGAGTGCTTAACTTGCTCACGGGACCCGAGGCAATAAAGCGTTTACAAAAGAAAGTGAAAGACAAAGACATAACCCCTGAACAATTCCGTGAAATGATTGCGGCAAGGCGTAACGCCGTTCAGGGATTCAAAAACTACATTAACGAAAACAAATGAAAACAATTTTAATCGCAGTATTCCTTTTGGCTTCATCAATTTGTTGCGCCCAACGATATGATGCCAAGTACGATTCAATCAAGACGGCTTTAAATGACAGCACCGTTATCATGCAATCCGACACCCGGTATGAACTCAACCAACTTGTGTTTTACAACGTGGCTTCCGGCGACAAAATCAGGGTATCAAGCGTAACGACCGATAGAGAAGGCAATGATACCGTGGCTATGCCGTTACGCGTAGTTGACGGTAACGACTACAAGAACCTTGACTCAGCTCTTATTATGGTCGGCACCAATGTTCAGGTGCCCGGCAATGGAACATTGATAGTGGATTTGCTCAATCCCTTTATGGGAAAAGTTTTAATCCGCGGAGTCGCTTTCAGTGGCGCAAAAGCTATTTATATCCGCAAATTAGGATTGACTTTTTAAGTATAACAATCTACATTTGTATAGTCGTGGCTGACAGAGGGGTTGCCAAGATACTACGTATATCATTGTGGTTGCGAGTGTGTCTGGTAGCCCCTTTCCTTTTGTGTTGACAGATATTAAAAATATACATAAGTTGCGTTGAACAGTTTGTTCGTTTCATTTCTGTTATCCTCTAAAACCCTCTCGGAGTGGATGCCGGGAGGGTTTGCTATTTCTATTGACAATTGTGTAATATATAAATATATTTGCGCTCATTATGAAATAGATTGATTTGGCAAAAGAAACCCCGGGGTTGCAGAGTCCGGGGTTTTCTTATTGACATTGGCGTAAAAACATTTTAGTTTGCAATGAAAAGAGAAAAGTTGTATCATTTCGCTTCTTTCAATTGGGTGGTTCCCCGCTGAGTAATTGGTGGGGAATTTTTTTTTATTGACAACATAGTTATTTTTGTATATTTTTGTATAAGTAAATCAAACCAAACAGAACATGATAAAGCAAAACAAGTTCTTGGTAACAATGCCATACGTCGTTAAGAAGGCGTTGAATCTTGTTTCCGTAGAACGTAATGTATCACTCAAGCACGTTATTCTCGAAGCCCTTGTCGGGCACCCCGAGATTAACAAACAGCTTAAAGACACCAAAGGGGACATGAAGAAAGAGGTTCCCGCTATTCTCAAACTTTACTCACAAGCAAAATGACAACACAAAAGTCAGTTCCGGCAGTAATTACAATCCCGCCTAAAGATAAAGCCGATATCAACACCGTAGTTGCGGCAATGACGGCAAAGGCGAACATGAAAATAAAGACGCAGACCGATTACGAAACAGCGGCAACAATTTTGAAAACAATTGCCGAAAAAGAAAAGGTGATTGAAGCCAAGAGAGTCGCAATTGTAAAGCCGTTCAACGACGGCGTGAAAAGTGTCAATGATATGTTTAAAACAATGTCGGCGCCACTTGCGGAAGCCAATAAAACGCTCAGAGCATCAATGACGGAATACATCAAGGCAGAAAGAGAAAGAGAAGCGGAGGCATTGCGTATCGCAACTGAGAAAATTGAGAAAGCAACGGCGAAAGAAGAAGCCAAGGTAGATAAAACCGACGCCCTTAGTGTTGCCAAGTTCGAAAACAAGATTCAGCAAAAAACGGCGAACATCATGGGCGCAGTTACACTGGCGACAACAAAGACAGACGCGACAACAACCGTGGTGTCATGGGCTTGGGAAGTCGAGGACTTTAAGAAGTTGCCCGACGACTTCAAAGAAATTGACGGCAAGGCATTGAATCAGGCAAAGAAAGACTTAGGACCCAACGGCGAACCCAAACCAATTAAAGGCGTGAAATGGACAAAGGAAGAAAACGTAAGACTAAAGTAAAACCGGCACAAGCGGTACCATTAACCGATAACTCCGGCATAAAAATTACCGGAAGATTCGAGTATTTTGACGACAGATTTTACACCGTCGTTGTCAAAAATACAATCCATGAAGCATGGCTAAAGAATATTCCGGATAAATGTATAGACCGCGATTACGGCAATGGTGAATACAAGATATGGTTGCCAAGCGTAACCACTATCTTAGGCGTGGTAAGAAATCGCCAACTCGAGAAATGGCGTGGCGACGTCGGAAATATTCTCGCCGACGACATAAGTACCGCAGGTAAGGTCAGGGGTTCAATAATCCACAACGCAATTGACTTGGCTTCGCGTGGAACCGACATAATCTACCGTAACCCCATGCTTCAAATCATTACCGACGAACAGATAAAGAAACACAAGAAGAAAACCCATAAGCCGGTGTTTATTGTTGAATCTCAGGAAGTAATGGTTCAGGTAGCGCGTTACGCCATGCTCTTAGATATTCTGCAACCCGAAGTCAGGGAAACCGAACAATCCGTAATTAGCTTACAGCATTGTTTCGGTGGCACCATTGACCAAGTATGGTATCTCAGAGGCGGTAGTTATAAGATAAACAGTGACAGAACAGAAACTAAGATTGAGGAAGGACTTTACCTCGTTGACTTCAAATCAGGTAAGCACTTTGACGAACTCGCCACACATACGCAGTTAAGCACATACTCGAAATCCATGAATTATCTCGGCAAGATTAAAGGCTGTATCGGAATCCACCTCAACAACAGTAATAAGTCGGGATTACTCGGCGTAAAGCTATATATCTTGCCCCAATACAGAATGGAAAAGTTTTTCGACAGATTCATTTGGCTGAGAAACGAGTACCTTATGAACCACGTTGAAACCCCGAAGGACTATGAAGTTCCGCTTTTAGTTCAGTTACCAAAGAAATATTTTCAACCACAACCACAACCACAACCACAAAATAAACAAGGAGAAATACAATGTTAGGAAACCGTCAGTCAATCATTTATTGCAATGTTATCAACGGTAAAATTGCAATCGCGGCAAAGCCCGGTGAACCCGGCGCCACGGCGTATGTTAACAAACAAGGAGATACAAAGTACTATTTTTTCCATGATTTTGTCGAAGGCAAAATCGCAAGGATTGTAAAGAAGGGACCGCCACCAAACCACCCCGAGTTCGCCGAAACATGGAATGTCACAATAGTCGATAACGGCGAAACCTACAATCTCCAACTCTATGTAGGCGGAAAACTTGCAAGGGCGTTCTTCTGCACATTGCCGAATGTCGATGCCTCACAGATTGTAAGATACGAGCCAAAGATGAAAACCTACGAAGGCAAACCCGATACTTCGCTCATGGTGATTCAAAACGGTGAAGCTCTAAAGTGGGCTTACACCAATGATGACCCCGGAAGAAGACCGCCGGTAGAAGTGACGACGCTGAAATCCGGGAAGAAAGTAATTGACACAACGGAACAAGATGATTTCTTTGGACAAGAAGCCGAGGCATTCAACAAAACAGTGCATAACGTCAACGAAGACACCAAACAGCCCGAGAATAAACCGGCGGAATCCGACGAAAGACCAGACGTAGATGCAATGCCTCCGTACGAAGACGACTTGCCATTCGACGACTTGCCATTCTAAAATCAAAACTCAACCACGATGCCAAAAACACTCGAGGAAAGAATCAACGAACAAGTGGAAGCAGATGTAAAACGGCTGAGAGAGGACATAGAGTCTTATTTGTGTGGCTACCCTTGTGAACAAGGTGAAGCCAATGTTAAAAGCACTAACTTGTCGAATTTATCTATACAGGTCAACGAACACACCGTTGTTTCCGCAAGTCAATTGTTAGGCGCAATCGCGGAAGCAATTACGAGGAATAAAAGAGATTCACTCCAAGACAAAATGAGCAAGGCAATATTTGAAACCATAATGAGCTTAACAAACGACAATGGCGGAAAAAAGTAAATACGCGGAACTGCAGAAAGAGTATGTCGGCATTTATGAATACGTCAAGACGGAATATGACGAAATGCCGTCAACAGTTGTTACCCGGCTCTCGAATTTAGTTATACACCTTGCGAGGGTCGGGAAGATGTTAGCGGAAGTAGAGTATCTTCTCAACGACAGAAAGCAAAGACTTATGGAATCAGAAGAAATCGAAAGGTACTCTACACCGAGTATGCAGAAGCAATACTTGGATAGTTTACTCAAGCACGAGCAATATCTCTACAAATGTGTGGAACGTCTTGGCAGTTCTATTGTCCACCAAATCGACGCCTTGCGTTCACAACTCAGTTATTTCAAAACCGAATTATCAAACACTTAAAGAAAATACAATGTACGTTAACCAATCGCCCTCAGTGGGCAAAATCTCGGAACAAGAAATAAAGCAAATGACGGCAGAAAAACAACGGTTGGAACAAGACGAAGCAATGTTGCCGACATTAATGGCACGGCTTGAAGTCGGAGTCAAATTTTTGAAAGGCATAATCCCGGAAATAGAAGACAAAGTATTGGCAATTCACAACGACGGTCCATTGGGCGCCAAGATACACGAAGCACCGGAAGAACCTGTTACACAAAACCAAACCATTGTTTTCCGCTTAATGGGTTTGGCAAACAATCTTGAAAATTCGCTGATGAAACTCGAAAGACTCAGAAACGAACTAAAAAGTATTGTTTGATGCCAAACAAGATTATGCTATCGCTGAACATTGAAATAACGACGTCACGACGAGGACCGTTATACGTCACGACATGGCAAGACCTATCAGGGGAGAGCAAAGCGGGGTTCGAAGACGCCACAAATAAGTTATTGGACAAAGTTCAGGACTTGATTTGGGAAAGAGAAATAGAATTACGAATTGGGGTTACAGTAAAATCGCAAAATAAAGCCCTCAGATGAACGAGAATAAACCAAGGCATATCAATACTCGGGTAACGACGTCGGAAGTCAATGGCGGTAAGTTTCCGTTGACCACGGTTGAAATCAGGAAGAACTCAAGAATGGGTTTTTGCGGTTTTTTTTGTTTCCTTGTTATAGTTATTCTTTTTTTTCTATCTCTTTCTTTCTTAAATTTTTTTCAATCCTTAACTACAATAATTTATTACTATTCTCATAACTTTTCAGAGCCCCCTCATGCTCTTAACATAACTCTTCGTCGCCCCCTCGACGACAGTAAACGAAATATGGGTATAAAAATATAGTCAAAAATTTATCCCCATGAAAAACAGAATAAAAACGCAATAAATAACCCAAACAAAATAAGCCATGAGCATACAAACGGAAGTAAGACGAGAAAGCTACGAAAAAGCAAAACCAAACTTCAACGAACAAGAAAGACTTGTTTTGGAGTGTCTTGTAACCGGACCACAGACGGCATGGGAAATACGGAAAATGCTGATGTGGGTTAAGCAAAAAGAAATGCTGATAACAAGCATAAGGCGCACTTTGACAGACCTATCTAAGCCCGACAAAAAAAGAGGGAGGGGAGTAATCATAGAAGCCATTGGAAAGCGTGAGGGATTGCCCAACGGACCCAAAGTAACTACTTACCAAATCATACCAACATTATTTGATGAAATCCGTGACAACAGCAGAATCGAATCATGGTTCAGGAGAAAATGAAGAACCATGGGATATTGAGGAAGACCTCAAGACCGCGCCTTATCAAGGCGACAAACATGGAACAAGCAAGTGCTTCCCGATAGACGAAGGCGTACTGGCAAGGTATTACGGCGGGAAGCGCGTTTACCGAAGCCGGAAAGACAATAAAAGCATTTACGAATAACTAAACACACTCAAAATGGAAGAAGTAAGTTTAAGAACATTGACTGCAGAAGAACTTGGCAATATCAGTATCGAAACAAATGAAAATGGCTTTACCGTATGGGCTACGGAGAAAGGTGGAATGAAACATTGGCTTATTGACGGCTCGTTAATACTTGATGAAGAAAACCCATACAGAATGACTATATCATTAAGCCCACCCATACACAAAGAGCGCAAGTATTGTTCTGTATATGACGACGCAACAAAAAGGGTAAAGATAATGGCGAGGGATTACCAAGTCCCGCCCAAAGAAACAATAGTGTTCGAGCCACCCAAAGAATGGCAACTCAAAAGGAAATTAGTTAAAATGTTCAGAGATATGCAGTCATTTGAGAACTTTACCAACAGTGACGGAATTGAGGTATTGCAAGTCGACGTCAAAGTCGTTGAACAGTCGCAATATTATCAAGAAGGATTTGCGGCGGTAGTATTTTACCGGGAGTTGCAATAATGGGAACAGACATTAAGTGTTGGGCAGAAGTCAGGAAGGGCGACAAATGGGAACTCGTGAAAGACGAGATATTCCCGGAGTACATGAGCAGAAAAGAGTATAGCAGTGCGTGTTTTTCTCTAAGGAATTACAGCGTGTTTTCATTTCTCGCCGGTGTCAGAAATGAGTACGGTTGCCATGTATTGGTGATGCCAAGAGAGTTCCCCCAAGACAGCGAGTTCCTGCATGAAAAAATGCCGTGGGGAGATAAGAAAACAAGACAAGAAGAACTTGAAAACGATTATGACGCTTTTGGGAAATCATACATTATGCTAAAAGAGTTGTTGGACTTTAAATACGACGACGAGTATATCTACGACCCACGCTATCGGCGTGACGACGGCGGCATTGGGCAGAAGGTTTCATACCGGCAATGGTTGGGCGAAATGTTCTTTCGTCATTTAGAAGTGTTAAAAACTTTGGGCGACCCCAAAGACGTAAGAATTGTTTTTTATTTTCAGTAAACCAAAACTAAAATGGCAAATATAGAAAACGGAACAAGCGGTCAAGCCGTTGACCATTTCCTTGTGTTGCAATACAAGAAGTTAGAGCTAAAAGCAAGACGAGCAATGCCCGGCAATGAATCATTACAGCTTGACATCATAAGGGATATGGAAATGGACAGCTTGATTGCGACCATAACAGCGGGGATATATAAGACCGAACCACAACTGAGGACTACAACGACTGAGCTTGGGTTCAAAGTTAAATATGTGGACAGTGTTTGGGAACAAATCAAGGTGTGGCTATCCCGATATAGATTGTTCGGCTTTCTCAGAGAGAAAATAAATTGGCAAACCTTTCAAAGGCAATTTTTGGTACAGAATTTTGTCGAGCATATATACCCCAACCTAAGTTTGAGGTACATAGGGGGGGAAGAAGACTGTATGAAAGTGCTTTGTAATCATCAGGGCTTTTATACCGAAGAAGACATACATAACGCGTGGGTAAAGTCAGATATGCCATTGACCAATTTAATGCTATGGGACACTTTCCGAAAAGAACTTAGAAAAGAAAGATTTGGGGGAAATGGAGAAAATTAAAGTCGGCAAGGCACAACACGAAGCCAGAGTAGAATTGGAAAGGCAGTATGTCTACCGGCACGGCAAAAGGTGGGAGTGGAATGGCAAAGTATTTTTTAACGGACTTCCCGGTGTTCCCGAGTACGAGTACATAGAAGCATTAACAACAAACAATAAACCAAAAGAAAAATGAAAAAACCAAAAACACAGACAATGACAATGTTCCTCAATTGTGCAGACCAATGGCAATGGCGGTTACAGGCACACAACGGAAATATAATCTCGGGTTCCTTAGAGGGCTACCAAAAGTGGCAGAAATGTTGGAATGGTTGGGTAGCAACGAGGCACACACAGGAAACAAAACAGAACTACTGTCTTCAAGTCGAAGAACCGAGATTCCCGCTTCAAGCCAAGAAAGCAACTTATGTAAGGTCGGGGTTGAGGAGAAAAGGAATGCTTGTCACGGAAGCAAAAAAGTCTTGACTTCATGTATAAATATTTGTATCATTGTATAACTCAAACCAACAGCCATGAGTGGTAAAAAATCCAAAGCAAAGACAACAGCGGTAACAGTCATAGATACCGCGGTAACAACTAAGAAGCCAAACTATGTGGAGGGCTTGGTGTTGTTATTTTCACAAATGTATGAGCAAAGCCGGGGAATCGAATATGTTTCAATAGGCAAAGCAGGTAAGCCGTCAGGTGTAGATACGGCGGCGGTTGGTGCTTTGTTGTCGTTTATGAAAAAGAAATATCCCGAAGCCAACTCAGCAGAAATGACGGAACACTTTCGCAGACTTTATGAAGGTTGCCTCAGAGTAAATGACAAATGGCTATACGACAATATGTCGTTGTCGATAATACGTTCCAAGTTGAATCAAATCATTGCGTGGATAAAGCGCAACCCAACCGGAGAAGAAATAAAGGCGCCGAACTATCACGGTGTCAACCCTCATAATTTACCACAGTGGATGCGGACCGAGAAATAAAACAGTTTGACCAATTTGCTAAAGCCGATACCGGACTGGTGCCGGAAGACTTTATCGGCTCAGAGAGTAACGCCGAGATACTATGCAAATTACCGCCGTTACAAGTCAAGCGTTTCAACAGTGACGAAAAGAAAGCAATTCTTCTTGAGCTGATAAGCTATGCTTATTGCAAAAATGAAACCATACCGGACCTCGTTGTAGAGGCGTGGATAACCGAGTTCGAGAGGTTGCAAATGAGTGCATACCAAGTCATTAAGTCAATCAGGGTAGCGAAGTTGTTGCCGAAGAAATTCGTCACCGAGTTTGCAAGTTTTGTTTCTATTGACACAAGTGTTTACAATGAATATTACAGACATACTTTGGCGCCGAAGCATGAGCCATGGGTAGGGAGAAGGGTCAAGGTAATCAAAGACTGTACCGGACCGTGGGAAACACTTTGGAGTGGGGAAGAATATATTGTCGAAAGTGATTATCCCCATGGCGCGGTTTCGTTAAAAAGCGAAAGATGTAAAAACATAGTATTCCCAAGAGAATATTTCAGACTTATCGAAAACCAAATAATAACTACAAATGGATAAAGCAGTAATGGAAGCCGAATTGCTCAAAGCACAAGGGGCAATTGAAAAATGTTTACAAGAGTTGGAAACACCCGAAGTGCCTTTGGTTTATCCAACGAGAATGTCAACGCCGGTGTTGGCAAATGGCAGTGGCGACGTCTTGATTGCGCCGTATTGCCCGGTTGAATACATACCAACTAACGGCTTGTTGAAGTTCCAAATGTTTTATTGGGGTTGGGGCGCACTAAGGGGTTGCGGAAGCCAAGACGGAATGCCGGGTTCGTTTTACAGCAGTAACGCCTTTGTAATTCCAAGCGGTCAGTACGGCGGAGTAACGCGCGTCGCCAACAGCTATTACAATACTTACCATAAGTGGATTAACAACAACACGGCTTGTGAGTCAAAGTTTCGTTGGCAAGACAAAGACCTGATAAGACTTGGTTTCGGCGGAGAGTTGAATATGCCGTCGTTAATTGGCGGTGAAGACAGAAGCATTCTCGCCGCGGGGGTCAATGGCGATTTCAACATTTATTACCGTACTCAGCCCAAGCCGAGAGAGATAAGCGTGCAGAGATATATTTCGTCAACTCAAAGGTGGACTGGCGCCGGAAGAAAGATATTACCTTTGCCCGAAGGATATTTAGACTCAGCAAGTCAAGACTTCCGTTGTCAGTGGTATTCAATGCAAGTCTTTCATGTAGCTTATCAGGGATATTTTGGCTTAGTAAATACTTTGCGGATAGGGGACAATGGCGAAGACACAGAACAGCAAGACCCAAGTGGCGCGGAACAGACGATGCACACACGGTTATTTTACAGTAATTCGCCATTTGAAACACCATGGATTCCATGTTTGGGCAACAAAGAGTTCCTCCCGAAACCGGCGGAGATAAAACAGCAATACGCCGTTGGCACAGTTGTTGGCGACAGCGTGTATTATTACAGCACCGAAGCAAGAAGGCGTCACACACAAAAAGAAGAAGCGACGAAAGACCAAACTAAGAATTACTTTGGTATCTATTTGTACCAACACAAAGTAAGTGATTTAATAAAATTCATTCCCAAATAATGGACAGTCAAACGCCATGGTTGTTGCCGGTAATCAATATGGACTCTGAGTGGATAACACCGATATTTGCGCTTTGCGTGGGCGTGTTTTGTCTTGTAGTGTTATTCTACTACAATCGCAAAGAATGGGATAGGGTTTATTTCAGTGCCCCGGCATTAAGGAAGATAATAACGATACAAAATGCGTTGCCAAACAAGGAAATAGGCGGTTTATTGTTTGGAGAAAGTAGTTTCGGCTATTACTATGTCAGGGATATCACAACTTTGGAAAATATGTCTAACATTAGTCACAAAGCATATATCCCCGACTCAAGAGAAGCCATGGCACAACTGCAGGTAGCAAGAAGCAACGGTTGGCAACTATTGGGAGATTGGCATAGTCACCCTAAGAATGCACCGATACTAAGCCCGGAAGATATTGATTCCGCAAAGAAGAAGCGAGAGGTATGGGGTAGCAACTATGTCGTGATGATACTGGCGCCGTCAGGTATTGGGGCATGGGTAGTACGGCGAAAAGCCATACGTCGTCAATGACGTATAACGATATTGAAATCGCCGTCGTGCATTTATTCGGTGTCAGGCAACACATTATTTTACCGAATTTGTCATGGGCTATTCTAAACAGTCGCGAAGCCGATTTAGTGATTCTCAAGCCGTCAGGACATTGTACCGAGATTGAGATAAAGCAGTCGTTCTCAGACTTCAAAGCCGATTTCAAGAAGCGGCATAGAAAGCCGGGTTACAGCGAAACATTTTTCCGGCAATTGTATTACGCCATACCCAACGCACTCACGGAGAAAGTAATGCCGTTACTTCCGGGACACGCGGGGTTGATAATTGTTCACGACGTAGACAATCCATACGCACAAATAAAGAAGAAAGCACCGGTGAACAAAGAGGCGTTACCGCGGACAACAGAGCAACAGTTCAATATCATGCGGTTAGCTTGTATGCGGTTGTGGACAGCAAAGGAACAAGTAAATTCATTAAGGAAAATAAACAAACAATGGAAGAAATAAACATAGCCGTACTCAAGCACAACACTTTGTTCGTTGGTTCGAAACCAACTCAGCATATTACGTCAAATAAAGATGTAACAATGTATTGGAAACTATCTGAACATGGAGAGATTCAAGGCATTGTAATCCGCACAGCAGTTGTGTCGTCGGAGATAAAGCGAAGCCCAACAATCCGGTCCTCTTACGAATATGTTGCAGTAGAAAAATTTGCAGAAGTATTTGTGCCGATAGCAGAAGTTATGGAAGTCAGTTGTGTAACGACGGAATACAGAGTAGCGACGGAAGCAGAGTATCTTGAGAAAAATAAGGAGAGCGAAGATGAAGAAGGAAATTAAAATTTACGTCATGCGGTGTGACTCAGACGAGGCAATTGCACAAATGCCGTTAAATGCGTGTGTGTTGTCGATGAAATTGGTTAAACAAAAAGGCAAGCCCGAAACGATATGGATAGCGGCAATGTCGGACCCCCACAGTATGATTTCAATTGGTCCCCGCAGATTCAAGTTAAGAAAAGCCAATGAAGAATTTAATCTCCGCGACGATAAATATTATCACGACTTCTTTGTGACAACGGTTCCACATGAAAAAGGCGATATTTTTGTTTTCGAGTCTAAGCCAAAACTTAATGAATCACAAAGGACAAAAGGTCTTGATTTTGCAATAGAGCAACCAAAGATAGCGTTGGCACTGGCGTTTGAAGCCGGTGCGAATTTAGTTCATCAGGAATGGCACGACCAAGAGTTTTGCCGGGGCGATAAATGTCCGTGTGGGAATCATAGATTAAGTTATACAGATTTCAAGGAATGGTATGACTTGATATACGGAGAGTCAAAGGAAACTAATTCACAAACCTAAAACAATAAAAATGCCATTTAACCAAGACCCATTCAAGCCGTGGAATGACCCATTCTACAAAGATTCACCGTTTGCGCCTCACAATGGTATCGACCGCGACAATCCTTTCAAGCCGTGGAATGACCCATTCGGTGACGAAGACAAATTAACAGACAGAGAAAGAGAAGACTATGGCTTACCTAAGAGAAAAGACGATGCCGACGATTACGAGTAATTATCCCGGCGTATTTTTTACTGAGCCGAGAATAACTCTAACTTGGGAAGCAGTAGTAGCCGAGAAAGATAAATACGAGTCAAGAAGGATAGCACTACTTGTGGAGTTGACAAATAAATACAGAATAACAAAATGGAAAACAAAACATATTTCCAAAAAGCGCAATTTTTCGCAAGGTGGATTTACCCATTTTGCAAAAGACTCGAGATAGCCGGGAGTGTAAGAAGGCAAATCGAGAAACCAAAAGACATTGAACTCGTCGCCGTTAGTCAGGGGCTAAAACTCCACAAGTGGTTTATCGACAACAAGCATTTATTCAAAATCGAGAAGAACGGCAACAAATACAAACGCTTTTATTATGACGGCGCAGATTATGATTTATTCATTGTTCAGCCGGAAGACTTTGCGACTCAGTATTTCATTAGGACCGGCAGTAAAGAGTTTGTCACGAAGTGCATGACTCAGTGGAAACAGAAAGGCGGGTCAGTTAAGAATTGCGTATGGCATTGTGCCAACGGTGACGAGAAAAGACCGGAATCAGAACATGAGATTTTTGAAATGTTGGATATCCCATACTTGGCACCAAGAGATAGGACTTGACAACGGTGGAATATTTTTATATATTTGTATAGATGATAACACAAAAGCAGAGAGAGGACATACAAGCGGGAATGAACTTGTTGAGAGAAACAATTGGAAGCGTTGTGGAGTCGCAACCGAGGAACAATGATGATGTCATAACTAATAACACCGCGGAGTTTGCATTGGTAGCTGTTGAAG
>Ga0138256_10001882_pt1 | contig 22528 bp, 23 predicted proteins | sample KNB2016incub_MG_FD_105486 | JGI IMG/M metagenome (GOLD analysis project Ga0138256, IMG submission 105486) | Active sludge microbial communities from wastewater in Klosterneuburg, Austria - KNB2014incub_MG | ecosystem: Engineered > WWTP > Activated sludge > Unclassified | place: Austria... | reverse complement strand
TATCATAAGAGACTCCGGGTGAAATACCAAGTACAAGGCCATTTAACTTTTGTTCATTTTGTGAATTACTGAGGGAATAAGTATCTATTTCATCTGCGCCAAAATATCCTGCTCCAAGCTCGCCAAAAAAATAAAATTTATTTGCTAATTTTTTATACTGCCTTACAAACAAGCCTGCCAGGTATTCATTTCGCCTTTCATTGTATGGAGACGAACCACTTATGCTTTCATCATACTTATAATGGCCGAAACCCAATACCTATCCAAAAGCTAAATTTTCTTTTACAAAATAACCTCCCGATGCATTTATATTAAACCCATTTTGATTTTGCTGATTGGAGGGGTTATAAGTTATATCATTATAAGAAACATCACCGCTTAATAATACAGAACCTTTGGTAATTTGTGCGCTTGTATTTTGAATGACACAGGTAATGATTGCTGCAAGAAAAAATATTTGTTTTATATATTTTCATTTATTCAATAAAATTTAAAAATTAACTGAATATATAAAACAAAAAACACTCCCCCTCTTTTTACGAATCTATTTAAGTACTAAAAAAAAGCGTACTCATTGGTACGCTTATTAAAAATGTTTTATGCTCTTTGCTTTGCAGGAGTCTTTTTACGATTTACTTTTTTAAGCGCCGCATTAATGGCCTTTGCCAGTTCATCATAAGTGGGTTTAGACACCAGTTCACCGTTTACAAAAAAGGTAGGTACATCTTTTACACCACGGTCAATTCCTTCTTTTAAGTCGCCCTGAACCTGCCACCCAAAAGTAGCGTTCACCAGGTCATCAAGAAATTTTTTATTCTTAACACCGGCTTCTTTAGAATGTAATTTTAAACTCGTAGTTCCCAGGTTGCGCCTGTTTGCAAATAAGATATTATGCATTTCCCAAAACTTGCCATCTTGTGCAGTTGCTACTGCAGCTTCACCTGCTTTTAAGCTACGCTGGTGTATTTTAGTAAGCGGAAAATGACGGAAATTAAACCTGATTTTTCCATCGAAATCTATCAATAGTTTTTTTACAATTTCATTCGCTTTTGCGCAAGCTTCACTTTCATATTCGCCAAACTCTTCTAATGTAACGGCGGCTTTAGGATTACCTACAAACACATCTCTTGGTTCAATAATTTCTAAAACCTCTTTCTTAAATGCCATAATAATTCCTTTTATTTTTAATTAACCTAAAGTAACAAATTGGTTTACAATCGGATGAAGATAATATATTTTAAAAAACAAAGTCCAACCACTCGTACAATATTTTATTAATGTTTATATTACTCTATGATTTTCAACGTATTAATAAAAATATAATTATCTATTTTCTTAAATTATACAGGTTTAGGTACTTCATTTCTAAAAACAACATTTCCATCAAATACATCTACCAAAACCGGTTTTTGCTTATCAATATCACCTGCCAGGATCCTTTTACTTAATTGATTCACAATTTGTTTTTGAATTAACCGCTTCAAAGGTCTTGCTCCAAATTGGGGATCGTAGCCGAATTCTGCTAAATAATCCAATGCATATTCACTAAACTCAAGTTGTATTCCATTTTGTGCCACCAATTTTTTAAGTCCGTTCAACTGTATTTGAATGATCCCTTTAATTTCTTTCCGCATCAAAGGCTGGAACATGATAATTTCATCTATCCGGTTCAAAAGTTCGGGGCGTATTGTTTTTTTGAGTAACTCCATCACTTCTGCTTTGGTACTATCCACTACCGTTTCAATATTATCTTCATTTACCTTTTCAAAATTTTCCTGGATGATGTGGCTTCCCATATTACTGGTCATGATAATAATTGTATTCTTAAAATTTACTACCCTGCCTTTATTATCAGTTAAGCGGCCATCATCTAATACCTGTAACAACACATTAAATACATCGGGGTGTGCTTTTTCAATTTCATCGAGTAACACAACGGAATAAGGTTTTCTTCTTACTGCTTCAGTAAGCTGGCCACCTTCATCGTAACCTACATAACCGGGAGGAGCACCTACCAATCGGCTTACGGTATGCTTTTCCTGGTATTCACTCATATCAATCCGGGTCATCATATTCTCATCATCAAATAAATATTCAGCCAGGGCTTTAGCCAATTCTGTTTTACCCACGCCTGTAGTACCCAGGAATATGAATGAACCAATTGGTTTCTTAGCATCCTGCAAACCGGCACGGCTCCTGCGTATGGCATCACTTACTGCTTCAATGGCTTCATTTTGGCCCACTACCCTGTTATGCAATTCCTCCTCAAGGTGAAGGAGTTTTTCCCTTTCACTTTGCAACATTTTTTGAACCGGAATCCCGGTAGTTTTAGCAACACTTTCTGCAATATCCTCTGCATCTACTTCTTCTTTTAGCAATCTCTTCTCAGATATTTCATCTAATTGGCCGGTTAGTTCATTTATCTGGCTTTCTTTTTCTTTCATTTTGCCATATCGTATTTCAGCTACCCTGCCATATTCACCATTTCTTTCTGCCTGCTCAGCTTCTACTTTTAAATTCTCGATATCTGCTTTCGCATTTTGAATTTTTTCAACCAGTTCTTTTTCTTCTTTCCATTTACTTTTATATGTATCCCGTTCTACTGCCAGGTTTGCAATCTCAGTATTCAAGTCTTTTAACTTGTCATCATCATGTTCTCTTTTAATAGCTTCTCTCTCTATTTCCAATTGCCTGATCTGTCTTTCTAATTTATCGAGTTCTTCAGGCATGCTATTCATTTCAAGCCTGAGCTTGGCAGCGCTTTCATCAATCAGGTCAATCGCTTTATCGGGTAAAAACCTGTCGGTAATATAACGATGGGATAATTCTACCGCCGCAATGATAGCTTCATCTTTAATGCGTACATGGTGATAGGTTTCATACCTGTCTTTTAATCCCCTTAAAATAGAAATGGCATCTTCAACCGTAGGTTCATCAATCATCACTTTTTGAAAACGCCTTTCGAGTGCTTTATCCTTTTCAAAAAACTTTTGGTATTCATTGAGTGTTGTTGCACCAACTGCTCTTAACTCTCCCCTTGCCAGCGCCGGTTTTAAAATATTGGCCGCATCCATGGCTCCATCGCCACCGCCGGCACCTACCAATGTATGTATTTCATCAATAAATAGGATGATCTCGCCGTCGGCAGATGTAACTTCTTTGACTACCGATTTTAATCTTTCTTCAAACTCTCCTTTATATTTCGCACCTGCAATTAGCTGCCCCATATCTAAAGCATAAATCACTTTTGATTTTAGATTTTCGGGTACATCGCCATTTACAATACGCATGGCCAATCCTTCTGCAATGGCTGTTTTACCCACACCCGGTTCACCCACAAGGATAGGATTGTTTTTAGTACGGCGGCTTAAAATATGTAGTGTCCTCCTGATCTCTTCATCCCGCCCAATCACAGGGTCTAATTTTCCTGCACGGGCCAGTTCATTCAAATTCTTAGCATATTTATTCAATGCATTAAACTGGGTTTCCTGTGTTTGAGAACTTACGGTGTCACCTTTACGCAATTCTTTAATAGCAGCAGTTAAGCCTTTATCGGTTAATCCCGCATCTTTTAGCAGGTTAGCAACGGCATCGTTACCCTGTACAATAGAGAGTAATAAATGCTCAGGGGTTACAAATTCATCTCCAAAAGTTTTTAATGAAGCATTTGCACGTAAGAGCATATTATTGGCTTCCCTGCCCATATTTTGAGCAGGCTCACCAGAAACGGTGGGGAGTTTTTTCAACAACTCTTTGAGTTTATTTTCTACCAGCTTTATGGATACATTGTTCTTTTTAAGGAGGTAATCTACGGGGCTGTCTTCTATATTTAGTAAAGCCTGTAATACATGCTCCGTTTCAATAGAAGGGTTCTTTGCGTTATACGCAAGTTGTTGTGCTTGTTGCAAGACCTCCGATGCCTTTATTGTGAAATTGTTTAAATTCATAGCTTTATATTCTTTATTCTTCTTTTATTTAAACCTTTATGTACAAAACCAAGTCCAACTCCATAAATCCTGCTATTATGTCTTATCTAAAACATTTAAACTGCCTACCTTACTTACTTGTTGCAAGTTTTATGCTATTTTATCAGGCTGGTATCAGCCAGCAAAAAAATACGGCAATTGATGAATGGTTGCAGAACCATATTGAGCGCTTAGGAGGTAAAGCGGTTTTAATGATTTATAAAGATGGAAAAATATGGTACCAACAATCGTTAAATGAAAAGAAGGGAAGAAAAAAGGTTATTGACCGGTTTGCGATAAAAAAAATGTCAAAAGATAATCCTGATTTAAATAAAGATTTTAATGCGCAAAGCATTATTCCGTTAGCGAGTTGCAGTAAATGGTTGAGCGCAGCCCTGGTAATGACTTTTATAGATGATGGCAGCTTGAAATTACAGGATACAATTGGTAAATTTCTTCCAGAGATGACGCAGCAAGGCAAGGGGAATATCAGCATTCAACAATGTCTCACTCATACCACTGGTATTTATAGCAATGGCTTAAAAGAAAACTGGGAAGTATTAAAACAAGGCAACACGATGGAAGCAGTAGCGAATGTCATTGCATTAAGAGAAATGGAAGCAAAACCGGGTACCGCATTTCATTATGGTAGTATTGGGTTGCAGATTGCGGGGGCTATTTTAGAAAAGATATCAGGCAAATCATTTGAGCAACTTTTCCAGGAACGTATCGCCCTACCCTGCCAAATGACAACAGCCAGTTTTGGTAAAAACAGAGTAGTACTGCCCGCCGGTGGGGCAAAAGGTTCCGCTACAGATTATCTTCATTTTACTGAAATGATATTAAATAAAGGGATGTATCAAAATAAAAGGGTGCTTTCAGAAAAATCAATTGATTTGATGCAATACAATTATATAAGTGAATTAAAAAAGATTCACAGCCCGGAACAAAGTGGTGATTTTGGCTACGGATTTGGAGAATGGACGATGACAAAGGCATCTACTACAAAGAAGGCAACGGCAGTTACGAGCCCGGGGTTATTTGGCACTTTTCCCTGGGTAGATTATACAAATGGATATTGTGCCGTATTGCTATCTTATAATTTACAAAGCAAAGGCCGGCACGAAATATATACCGGCCTGAAAAAACTCGTAGATAGCCAGTTTCCTTAGAATGCCTGAATTGACTTAATTTTGCTGTTTATTTTATTTATGGAATTAACAGGTATGCATCATAAACATTTAATCCGGCATTTATTTTTTACACTTTTATTCTTTTCACCTAACATCATCCTGGCACAACAAAAAGGAAAACTGTTGAAAGGGATGTATATACAATGGGGGTACAACAAAGAATGGTACACAAAAAGCAATATTCACATCAAACTTTCTAATGGCAGTGATTTTACATTGCATCATGCTAAAGCACATGATAAACCCGATTATGATGCGGTTTTAAAAAAACCATTAGAAATATCAATTCCTCAATATAATTACCGCTTTGGTTTTTACTTAAATGAAAAACATACAAAGGCCATTGAAATAAATTTTGATCACATAAAATATGTCGTAACAGATGGGCAAATGGTTGCTGTAACCGGTACCATCAATTCAATACCCGTTAATGGTGATAGCGTTATAAATGCCGCTCATTTTCTTCACCTGGAGCATACCGATGGTGGCAACTTACTTCATATAAATTATGTACAGCAACAAACAATATTGCTTACCCACGCAAAGAAAAGACCGTTGTTAAGTTTTTTATGGAAGCTGGGAGCCGGCATCAATATTCCACGTACAGACTTTACCTGGAAAGGCGACCGGCTGAATAACAATTTCCATATTGCAGGTTATAACCTTGCAGCAGAAGCTGGTGCCAGGCTATATGCCACATCACATGTATTTTTTGAATTCACGGGAAAAACCGGTTATGTAAAATACCTGAATGCATTGGCGAATACCACTACAATGAAAGGGAACAGGGTGCGCCACGGGTTTGGGTATGCCGAACTTATTGGTACACTTGGATACCAGTTTTCATTTTAAGCAATTCACTTGTTAAAAGCTACAAAGTTTTTTTCATATTTAATATTCATGAATGATACAGATAAAAATACCAGCATTGTAAAACAAACTGCCGCACAACTTGGGTTTGATTATTGTGGAATTGCAAAAGCCGCTTATTTAGATGATGATGCCCAAAGGCTGGAATCCTGGTTATCAAAAGGGATGAATGGTACCATGCAGTATATGCAAAATCATTTTGACCTAAGAGTGGACCCTACCCAGCTGGTTCCGGGCGCTAAATCTGTAATTAGCATCCTGTATAATTATTATCCCACAGAACAACAGGTAGCAGGTGCGCCTAAAATTTCAAAATATGCTTATGGCAAAGATTACCATGAGATCATCAGGAAAAAATTAAACGAATTTCTATTTTTATTACAACAACAAATTGGCGACATACAAGGCCGGGGTTTTGTAGATAGTGCACCTGTACTGGAACGTAGTTGGGCACAAAAGAGTGGCTTGGGCTGGGTAGGTAAAAATGGTAACCTGATACATAAAGAACAAGGCTCATTTTTCTTTATCGCATCGCTCATTACCGATTTACCACTTACCTATGATGATTCATTTGCCAAAGATTATTGCGGTACCTGCACTCGTTGCATAGATGCCTGCCCTACTGAAGCTATCTTACCAGATAAGGTGATCAATGCACAAAAATGTATTTCCTATTATACAATCGAACTTAAAGAAGAGCTGATAGAGGAAAAAAACAAATGGCAAGATTGGATATTTGGCTGTGATGTATGCCAGGATGTATGCCCATGGAACCGCTTTAGTAAACAAACACGGCACGAAGAATTAAAACCTATCCCCGAAATCATGAATTTTAAAATGGATGATTGGGATAATCTTACAGAAGAAAAATTTAAAATTATTTTTAGTAAATCCCCATTGAAAAGAACAAAATATACAGGCATCAAACGGAACCTCAAATTCATAGAAAAATTATGAATCAAAATGTAAATAAGCTATATCATATTGCTCAAAAAAAATCAAGAAATATTATTGGTTTAATGAGTGGTACTTCATTAGATGGGTTGGATGTGGCCCTTTGTAATATTACCGGATATGGAAATAATACAAGTGTAAAAGTTGAAAAATTTATAACATGGCCCTATGTACAGGCATACCGTAATAAAGTGCTTGAAATTATTTCAAAGAAAAATGTGAATTTAGAAAATGTATGCCTGTTACATGAAATTACCGGCCTGCTGCATGCTGAAATAATAAATAAATGTTTAAAAAAGTGGAAAATAGATGCCCTGCAAATTGATCTTATAGCGAGCCATGGCCAAACCATTTATCATGCGCCCAGGCACCTGCATACTCATAAGAATTTGCCAAATGCTACTTTGCAAATAGGAGATGCCGATCACATTGCTGTAAAAACCGGGATAATCACAATTGGTGATTTTCGTCAAAAACATGTTGCCGCCGGTGGCGAAGGGGCGCCCCTGGCTGCCTACGGCGATTTACTCTTATTTAAAGAAACCGGCCGGGATGTGTTTTTGTTAAACATTGGCGGTATTGCCAACTTTACTTATTTACCTGTAAAAGGATATGTATTTAGTACCGATACCGGACCGGGCAATACCCTGATGGATGCATGGACACAAAAGAATTTTACAGGCTTTACCTATGATGAAAATGCAATCATTGCAAAAAAAGGAACAGTCCAACAGGCCCTTTTACAGGAATTAAAATCTCATCCTTTCTTTTCATTGGCGTTTCCAAAAACTACCGGGTTAGAATTATTTAATATGCCATTCCTCCAGAATGCGATATCCCGTACCGGGAATAACAAGATTCCTATAAACGATGTGATGGCTACATTAAATCGCTTTACTGCAGAAACGATTGTTCATTCTTTACAAAAATTTATAAATTTAAAACGCAACCCCATTATATATATCAGCGGCGGAGGTATGCATAACCCAATGCTTATGGAATTTATTGAAAAAGAAATAAGCCCGGTACAAATTGTTTCCACCATTCAAAAAGGAATTGAACCGGATGCTAAAGAGGCAGTTTTGTTTGCAGTACTTGCCAATGAAACAGTAGCCGGGCAACCGGATGTTTTCGCAAAGCATTTAAAAGGGATGCCTGCTGTAACGATGGGTAAAATAAGTTTTCCCGGTTAAGGATTTTTAATTAAGTATTGTTGTAATGATTGTAAAGAAGAATCAATTGAGGGGCCTGATATTTTTTCAGTAAAGATACCACTCAATTTTTCCCAGGGATACCAGCGTAAATGCGTAATGGCACGCCATTGTACTTGTTTACTGCTTTGGCTTTCTTCAACAGGCAACAAAATAATTCCATTATCAATATCCAGTTCTCCTTCACGGCTAATGGTAAACTTTACACTTTGTGGGGTACGATCATATAAATTTATTTTCACTTCTTTGCCTTTTGCCATCCAGCTTGCGGTTTGTGACAATGTACCATCCTTTATTTTTATTTGTGCACTATCGGTTTTAAATACCGGTTGCCAATGTTTCCAATTGTGAAGGTTTCCAATTTCAGCCATAATGCGTTCATCCGTTGCATGAATTTGTATGCCACGCTCACTCACAACTTTTGATGGAATAAACAATGAAAAAACAGTTAAGAATAACGCCATCCCCACAAACACAAATAACATACCCTTGATCGCATGCATGATTTTATAATTTTATTCCCATTTAAAAACTTTGATCGCTATAATATATGTTACAATACCCCAAAGCATCAAAATACCAATTTCATTCCGGCAACTCCACAAGCTTAATCCTTCAAAAGCCACCCCTCTCATGGCTTCATTTAAATGAGTAAGGGGCATGAGCTTGGCAATAGGTTGTAACCAGCCCGGAAATACATCAATAGAAAAAAATGTACCGCCTAATAAAAATTGAGGCAGGGTAATAATATTGGCAAAAGGAGGAATGGTACTTTCATTTTTAGCCAGTCCACTTACAATAAAACCAAAACCCATAAACACCAATAACCCTAAAAAGCTTAGAAACATTAACGCCATAAAAGTTTGAAAGCCGTGAACCAATGTAAAACCAAAGAAAAAATAACCGGCCAAAATGATCACAACTGCGGTTATCATTTGAAAAATTACCCGGCTCAATGCCTCACCCAAAACAATATATGTCCGGCTTATAGGAGTTGCAAAAAAACGTTTTAAAACCTGGGTGGTCCGTAAACTGAAGAACATAAAAGCCACTCCAAAAACACCCGCACTCAATAAAGAAAATCCCAATTGCCCGGGTAAGATAAAATCAATGGTTTTATATTCCCTGATGGTTTCAATATCTTTCGTTTCATCAAAATGAAAACTGGCAACCACCGGGCGTGAAGAATACATTTTATTGCTTATCCCATTAATAATATTATCCAAAAGGTTCTTTAAAGCAGGCCACTTATCATTGCTACTGGTTGTACTGGATAAGGTTAATTTGTAAGGTGCCCCGGTGGAATCATTATTTTTATAAATGCCTACCGTACCGGCCAATGATCCCTTTTGTTTAGCATCTGTAAGCTCTTGTGGGGTATCATATTTTAAAAAACGGATTGAAGGATTATTTTTTAAAGCAGTATAAATAGGATTCATCGTATCTGAGCCCGGTTGTATAATAATTTTAAAACTACTCCGGCCGCCACCATTGCCTATAAAACCAAATACCAAAATAAAAATAAAAGGAAATGCAAAACCAAAGATCACGGCAGAAGGACTACGCAAGATGGAACGCAAACTTGCTTTTGTAATGGCTAACATGGCCCGGAACTGGCTATACTTCATCTAAACGATAAGATTTATAAAAAAAGCAAAAGTAGGTAAGGAATAATTGTGAAAAAATTTTTTATCAAAAGACATTTGACGTATATTTGTACGTCAAATGGCAGATAATATAAAAAAATCAATAAACAAGCCGGCAAAGCAAAGCCTGGCACATAAGGTACCTGCTACGGGAGAAGGGCTAGCACCTTATTTGAATACCCGTATCCTCCCCGATTTAAAAGATTTTTCATATAATGATTTTAAACGAATAGCTGATAAAGTGAATTTTACACAATCAGAATGGTCGGCCATTCTCCATATAAGTGAACGCACCCTGCAACGTTATGCAAAAAACAATAATAATTTTGCGCCTATTAATGCAGAGAGGGCGTTACAAATTGCTGCCTTATTAAAAAAAGGAAAAGAGGTGTTGGGCAGTGAACAGAAATTTTACCAATGGTTAAAAAGTAAGCCCTATAGCCTGGAGGGGAATCTTAGTATGGATTCATTAACAACGGCGGCAGGCATTGCACAAGTTTTTACACAATTAGGCAGAATAGAACACGGATTATTTACATGATAGGATACCGCATCTGCAATAAAGATTACGAAGACGATACCTCGGGCTATGGCGCCAAATTATATGGGGGCAGGTGGAATAGTCCCGGTTTGCCGATGCTTTACCTGGGGCAACATGTTTCATTATGCGCATTAGAACTGTTGGTTCATATAAAGCAAAGCGATAAAACAACTCCTTTTTCCCTACTTTATATAAACATACCAGATAAACTATCAACTATTTCACTCAATATTGCAAAGCTTAAAAAAAACTGGGAAAATGATGTAACCTATAGCCAATTCATGGGTGATGAATTTATAAAAGAGAAAAATGCATTAATCCTGCAAGTGCCGTCAGTATTGGTTCCCGAAGAATTTAATTATTTACTGAACCCACTTCACCCCGATATGAAGAAGGTAAAAATTATAAAGACAACAAGATTCCATTTTGATAAAAGGTTATTTTCTTTTACATGAACAAAGCATACATTTTATTAGGCGGAAATATCGGCAACCCCATTAAAAGCCTGGAACAGGCAACCACTTATATTCAACAAATAATTGGTAAAGTAGAAAGGGTTTCTTCATTTTACTTAACGGCTGCATGGGGCAATACTATACAACCCGACTTTTTGAACCGGGTAATAATTGTAGGAACAGATTTATCATCTTTGCAAACCATGCAGGCCTGCTTAGCTATAGAAAAAAAAATGGGACGAAAAAGAACGATAAAAAATGCTGCCAGGATTATTGATATTGATATTTTATTTTTCAATAAAGAGATCGTACAAACAAAAGAACTTATACTTCCCCACCCGGCCATGCAGTACCGGCGTTTTGTATTGGTACCCCTGCAAGAACTTTCACCCAACCTAAAGCATCCCAAATTGAATAAAACCATACATCAATTATTAAAAGAATGTGATGATACGCTTGATGTGAAAAAAATTTAATAACTCTAAAGCCGATTGGGCTTATTTTGCAACTGGATGAAATATAACTTTATCACCATAGAGGGGAATATAGGAGCTGGAAAGACAACATTGGCGCATATATTGAGCAAGCATTATAAGGCTCGTCTGATCCTGGAAGAATTTGCAGACAACCCATTTTTACCCCGGTTTTACGAAAACCCGGAACAATATGCCTTTCCGCTGGAATTGTTTTTTATGGCAGAAAGATATAAACAATTAAAAGAATTGTTGCATACTAAGGATATGTTCCAGTCTGTAACCATTTCAGATTATCTTTTTACCAAATGCCTATTATTTGCAAAAGTAAATTTACCCGATGAGGAGTTCAGGCTCTACCAAAAACTATTTGACATCATCAATCCACAGATTGTACAACCGGATCTTTTAATTTACCTGCATACTCCCGTAAACCGGCTACAAGAAAATATCAGGAAAAGAAATCGCAGTTATGAACAGGATATACCAAATGATTATCTTTTTTCTTTACAGGAAACCTATACACAGTATATAAAACAACATAATATAAAAACCCTTTTTGTAGATGCTTCCAATGCCGATTTTATAGGAAATGATGCACATATAAAAACCATTACAGATGCACTTGAAAAAGATTATGAAACAGGGCAGTATTATATCACCTTACCCTAACCGTAATGAGCGAGCCAGAATCTCATAAAAACCCTTACGCCCCCCTTTATTTACCGGAGTTCAGGAATTTTGTAATTGGGCGAGCCATTTTTATGATGGGACTGCGCATGACGGTTACCATCCTGGGCTGGTGGATGTATGAACTTACCAATAGCAAGCTGGCGCTGGGTTTCCTGGGTTTATCAGAAGTAATCCCGGCATTATCACTCGCTTTATATGCCGGTCATTACATTGATCTGCATGAAAAAAGAAAAGTACTTTTAACGACCCTAATTCTATTTACACTATGCGTGGTTTTTTATTTTTTATTATCATTACCACAAACCCAATTGAAATGGGGCCATTGGTCTGTAGCTGCAGGAATATGTTCTGTAGTTGCCCTGAGCGGTGCATTAAGAGCCTTTAGCGGCCCCTCTTTTGGCTCATTAATTTCACAAATTGTACCCCGTGAAATTTTACCGCAAGCCGCTTCTATCAGTTCGGCAAGTTGGCTCATAGCTTCTATCAGTGGACATGCGATCGGTGGATTTTTAATTGCCTTTGCAGGCATCAATAAATCTTTCTTAATTATTTTATGCATATTATACACAGGTATTTTTTTCTTAAGGAAAATAAGCCCTAAACCCATTTACGTAACTAAGGACGGCCGTACCTGGCAAAGTGTAAAAGAAGGCTTGCAATATGTTTTTAAAACCAAAGAGATTGCCGGCGCTATGACACTTGATTTATTTGCTGTTTTATTTGGAGGGGCTGTTGCCCTGGTGCCGGTTTTTGCCAAAGATATTTTAAAAGTAGGTCCTATTGGTTTTGGCTGGTTAAATGCAGCTACTGATATTGGGTCTATCATTATGGTAACCATACTTACTATCTGGCCCATGAGAAACAGGCAGGGTAAAAAATTATTTTATGCCGCCTCGGGATTTGGGGTTTGTATTATCTTATTTGCGATATCCAATAATTTTTGGTTATCGTTTTTGGCATTGCTTGTGAGCGGATGTATGGATGGGGTAAGTGTAATAGTACGCAGCACTATTTTACAACTAAAAGTACCAGACGAATTAAGGGGCAGGGTATTAAGTGTAAATAGTATGTTTATTAATTCATCAAATGAATTAGGTCAATTTGAAAGCGGTGTTGCTGCAAAAATTTTGGGTACTGTGCCTTCCGTTATTTTTGGAGGTTGTATGACGCTGGGCGTTACCATCATTACCTGGTTTAAAGCACCTGCATTAAGAAAAATGCAATATTGATCAATAAGTGATAATGATCTCTGCAGGTTTACGTATTTTTATTTTTTGCCAACCCGGTGCCCTTTCTAAAAGCCTTATGGCAGCAGCATTGCAGGCAGTACAATAAGATCTAAGCACTTTAATTCTGAGTGCATTCCCATTTTCATCTGTATCAAAATGCAATATGGTCTTATTTGTTTTTTTATTAAAATCTGCTTGTGCGCTCAGCTTCATGCTATCTTTTATGTAGGTATTGTAGCTTTCTAAATTACCTGTAAAAAACACATTATTTAACAATACTGCACGGGGCTTTATTTCATTTATCATTTGCGAGGAAACTGACCGGGTACTTACCTCATTCTTTTTTCTTTTAGCGGCATTTGCAGTAACTACTACTTCACTCAATGCCTCATCCTGCCTTTGCAGAATGATATCATTATTTACATTCTTTGCATTCAAATCCTTTAAAGCAGTAGTGTAACCCAATGCTGAAACTTTTACCTGTGTTGTAGAATCCGGAATAGCATATACAAACTTTCCCTGTGCATCTGTTTGTACACCTGTTTTATTTTTATCATTTATGATGATAGCATTGGCAACCGGTTTTCCTTGTTGATCTATTACATTTCCTTTAATAAAATTGGCGGCATTTACGCCTACTACATTCCCTTCTGCACTTCTACCTACAGGTATTGTTTTTTTAAGATAAGGTTTTTCTTCACTGGTAACCTGGCCAGCATCTTCTGCCTTTTCAATGCTTTTTTCTGCCATCACATCTTTATGCGTTTCTGTGACAGACCCTACTGCATCGTCATTTATTTTTTTATCATTAGCAATAACGGGCTTTAAGTTGTTTGTATTTTTTCCCTCAGAATGTGCAGAGTTTTTAACAATCGCTTTTTGTATTTCTGGCTTTTGTTCAACTACTGTGTGCACCGGGCTCATTACTTTATCAATGACTGAATCAATTGAATTTTCCGGCGCATTTAAATTTTCCTTTTGTACTGATGCCAATGGCGTGCTACCCAAACCTGTTTCATATTTTTGCTGATATAAATACCAACCAATGCCTGTCAGAATAATAAATACAGCGGCTACGCCGGCAATCCTTGTAAATGATTCTCTCTTAAACCAAACTATTTTAGTTTTACTTTTACTATTATTAATTTTGATTTGTAAATTTTCAACATCCTCAACGCTCTTATCCGTATGCCGATACCCATCCATTTCATCTTGCAAAAACGGATCTTCCAGCGCTTGCATTTCAAGCGAATGCATTTCGGCAGCAGGCATTTCTCCCCGATGATAACGATCAAAATCTGCAGCCGTCCATTCTTTTATATTTTTATCCTGATCTTGCATTAACTCAATTGCATTTGTTTATCCATACAATTTTTAAGGTTCCGCCTCCCGTTTTGAATCAGGCTACGTACCTGTTTCCATTCAATACCCGTAATTTCCACTATTTCATTATAACATTTATTCTTTAAATAAAAGAGTTCAACAGTCCTTTTTTGATCCATACCCAGGTTATCTAAACAAAATTGCATGTATTTAAAAGTATCTTCATTCGTGAACTCGCCATTCAGATGCACAATTTCTTCGTTTTGCATAATGGAGATATCCACATCTGCTTTTCTAAATTTTTTATCCCGCCTTATTTGCATCAAACAGTGGTTTTTAGCCAACTGGTACAACCAGGATTTAAAATAACTCACTTCGTATTTTATTAATTTAGATACCAGTTCTTCATAAATATTCATTACGGCATCCTTTGCCAGTTCTGTATCTTCCAGGTATTTTAAGCAAACGCCATACACTAAATCAGTGTATCGTAAATACAAGGCTGATAACAGTTCTAAATCTGATGACGTTTTATACGCACTCACCAGTTCTTCATCAGTTTGGTTACTATATTTCTTGCTTTTAATAAATGGCACCCAGCAAAATTAGTTAAATTAATATTGTGGTTTTATTTCCCAAAAATGGGAAAAAGGTATGCTTGGTTATGGATTGGGCTTTCTTTCAAAAACCAATACTGCATTTTCGCTTAAACTGGCCTTACTCCTAAGTTCAAAACGTTGCTTACCCGCTGTAACTACAATTAAAGCTGTATTGGGAGGGATGCTTCCGAGGTTCTCTGCATATAAAGTGATCTCGTGAATATTGGTATCCTTATCAAAGTCAATATCTATATTGATGGGTTTATCAGATAATCGCTGATGACTCACCAATAATTTTTTATTATAAAAAACAGAAACGGTATCTCCATCAATTTCGCCGTTATCATATATTTTTAAATTGATATGATCCACATCCAATGCAATGCGGCTTTGTTCCGTTTGCTTACGTTCTTTCATTTTTGTGGTAATAAGTTTATGGTCCGGTAATACAGGTGTAGGAACCGGCACTTTTTTTATAACAGTATCTGCTATTACCGGTTTTGGAGGAACTGGTTTAGGTTGTGGTTTTACTGGTGGCTTCGGTTTTACAACCGGCTTGGTTTGCGGCTTTACAGTTGACTTGGGTTTTACAACCGGTTTAGGTTTTACCACAGGTTTTGTAGGAATCGTCTTTTTCAATGGTGGCCTCACTGTTCTTTTGGTTTCTGGAAAACAGGGCGCCATATACACCGGCATTCTGTTGGGCAAGGTAGAAGCCCTGGTAAGTGTGAGGTAGGTTCCATCATCAAACAAACTATTAAAAGAGGAGGTACTAACCCTGGCCCTTAATTTATTTGCAGGATCATCTTGTTCTTTCCACAATGTGAGATACATAAAAACGTGCGAACCGCTATTCTCAAAAAATTCTATACCTTTTAAATACCAGGTTTTGGTTGCGGCATCAAACCGGCCTTCAAATTTTGCTTTACAATGATCGGGAGGATTGTTTAATTCATAATCGTAAGTATAACCGCAAATACGACCACCTCTTTGTTCGATATTCACTTGAAGGTGTTCGTTTTCCATACGTCCCTCCCATCTGCCTTTAATACTCTGTGATTTTGACTGCAGGGCAAATAAAAAACTTATCGTTGTAATAATTAATGGGTAAAGCCTGTTCATTACATTAAAATTAACTGAAAAACTTTTTCGAATATAATTTGCATGGTTTCTACAAAAAATTTAATAAAGTTTTAGCTATAAATGAGGCATATTGATAAAAAATTTCATTTTTGGCATGGAGTGTGAACCAGTTAATAATATCATTACTATAAAAATCAATATAAATCATCATGAATAAAGTAATCATAAGTTTTACAGCAGGCATTATTATAGGCGTTTTATTTGCTCCCAGCAAAGGAAAAAAAACAAGAAAGAAATTAAATAAATTGTGTGAAGCAGTAAAACATGATTGGAATTCTGCCACTTCATTTGTAGCCGGTAAAATAGATAAACTCAAAAAAGATAAGGAGCCCGAAGCTGAATTTATAATTGCTGAACTTTAATACCGGTAAAGCTGCTTTTTAAATATTATTTGTAACTTACTTAGCTAAGTACAAATAAAATTTTGAAAGAGTTTATATCTTATTTTGAAACATTAGATCAGCATCCTGTTCAAAGGCTTGCCATATTGGTGGGTGGCCTATTATTATTTTGGATTTTAGAAGGCGGCATACCCCTATTTAAACTCAGTTACAAAAAATCGAAATCAAAACATGCCGGCGTCAATTTTATTTTTACTGTAATTCATTTACTCATTCATACCTTTCTTGCCATACTAATTGTATTGCTGAGCGACTGGTGTTTAAAAAATGAGTTTGGATTGGTATATTGGTTTGATGCCGGCGTTTGGGGTACCATCATTATTTCATTTTTAGCACTTGATTTTTTTGGCGGATGGCTGGTACATATTACAGAGCATAAGGTTCCGGTGCTTTGGCGATTTCATGTAATACACCATAGCGATACCAACGTAGATGTTACTACGGGCTTACGACATCACCCGGGTGAAAGTTTACTTCGGGGTATTTTCTTTTTTTTGGGTATTATGGTAAGTGGCGCACCCATGTATGCTGTTATGATCTTTCAAACGATACTGGTAATTTCCACCGCTTTTACTCATGCCAATATTAAACTCCCGGCAATGCCAGACAGGATTATAAGCTGGATATTAGTATCGCCTAACATGCATAAAGTGCATCACCACTGGAAACAGCCCTACACCGATAGGAATTATGGAGCTATTTTATCTGTATGGGACCGCTTGCTTGGAACATTTGCAAAATTAGATCCCAAAGAAATTAAATATGGGATTGACCAATATTACCCGCAGGATAAAGATGAAGATGTAATGATGCTGATGCGCAATCCATTTATGAAGCAGGAGAAAATAAATAATACTACTGGTAAGGCGTAAGTATTTCTTTTAAAATTGCATTTAAAGCTTCTGTATTTTCTAAAACAAGCAGGTGTTTGCCTTCCATTATGATATGGGTAGGATGCGTATTTTTTACAGGCAATACTTCATCCTCTTTACCGTGAATATGTACATAAGGGTTGGGTAATGTTTCATTATGCCAATTTAAAATTGCATTTACCGCCCAGGTAACAAAACGGGGATCCGTATCTTTTATCACCTGGCGGATGAGTAATTTATTTTGAGGTTGTTCTGTAGTAAATATTCTTTTAGCGATGGATACATTTTTATACATAGCCGCAGGAATTAATTTATGCAATCCAAACCGGCCCGTCCATTTAAATAAGCCGGGTAGTTCATTTGCTAATGGTACCGATGATATTAAGATAGTGAGAAGTGGTTGAAATTTTTTTGATATTTCAGTTGCAATCATACCGCCCATTGATACACCCAAAAGCATAAATGGTTCACTCTTATTTATATTTTTAGCTAGCCGCAAAGCATAAGATTCAAGTGTTTCCTCTTTACCCGGAATTTCCCAATCAATATGTACCGCTTCAAACTGATGGGGTAGTTTTAAGTTTACAAAAACCCTTTTATCGGCGCCTAACCCGCTAAAAATATAAATTTTCACATCTTAAATTTACGAATAAATAAATGTAAAAATTTACTGCTTATCAATTTTTAGTTTGCAGCTTTAATGCGTGGATCTACTATCCTGTAAAACCAATCGGATAAAATATTTATCACAATAAAAATTAAGGCACTTAGTAAAACGGCCCCCATTACAACCGGGTAATCCAACTTCTCTAAGGCATCTACTGTAATTTTACCTATTCCTTTCCATCCAAAAATATATTCTATAAAAAATGATCCTGCAAGCAGTTCGGCAAACCAGCCCGTAACCGCCGTAATTACAGGGTTTAAGGCATTTCGTAATGCATGAACAAATATTACACGGGTTTTGCTTAATCCTTTTGCGTATGCTGTTCTAATATAATCTTTACCCAACACATCCAGCATAGAACTCCGGGTGAGTTGCGTAATAATGGCCAGTGGCCTGATTCCTAACGTAAATGCCGGGAGTATTAAATTTTGCAAATTCAAATATCGTTCGCCGGTAAGTTCATCGGTTTCAAATAAGCTTCCTGTAATATGCAAACCGGTATAAGAATGTAATACGATTCCAAAAATATATGCAATTAAAATTGCCATAAAAAAAGAGGGTGCAGAAATGCCTGCAATGCTTGCAAATACAGCTGCTCCGTCTAACCAGGTGTCTTTTTTTATAGCTGCCAATATCCCCAATAAAATTCCAAAAAAACATGCAATCAGCATAGCTGTGCAGGCTAATACAATGGTACCGGGCAATGCCTCTGCCAGTACTTGTATGGTATCTTTCTTGGTTTGATAACTCTTTCTCAGGTAAGGAATTTTAAACCCCAATTTTGTGTGGCCGCCTACGAAAAACCCTTTTAATTCTTTGGTTTTAATTTCTGCTGCATTATGAATTCCAATTGGCGAAACATCGTTCAGGTATAAAATTAATTGTTTCCATTTAGGCTTATCAAGGTTCAGGTCTTTGCGGATATTATCAATTGTTTTTTGATCTCCTGTTTGCCCCATCACCAATCTTGCCGGGTCTCCCATGCCCTGAAACAACACAAATACCAACAGCATCACCCCAAAAAGAACCAATAATGAATAAAATATTTTTTTAATGAGCCAGCGCATCAATATTAAATTTAAAAATTCACATCTGCAATATCGGCTTTACCCCATTTCTGTTGTATAATGCTTCCCTTCATTTCATATAATGTAGGGGTACTTCTTGCTGCTGTTTTAATGGCAGTAAAATCGCAGGTAAACACAATGGGATGTAAGCTACTATATCGTTGAGTTGTAGCTTCTCGCTGAGAAGTAACAAAATATAATGGGATAGATTCCGAAAGTATCTTCCTGGCAATATCTATATCTGCATGGTAACCGGCTTTAATATCATCGGGATTGTTTACAAATAAAATAAAATACCTTCCCGGCTGGCTCAATATGGCGTCTGTACTATCCGTTCCATCTGCTGTGCTGAGCATAAAATCATTTATCAAAGGAATATTATTTTTTCCTTTCTCTATCAATATTTGTTTACGATCTACAAATTCCCAACTGCTATCGGGGAGATCCGTCATTTTAAAATCTTTTTTTTCTCCATTTTTTTGATAAATAAATGTATAATCATATTTATCCGGTACCGCATCAGCCGGCATTTTTCTTAGTGCCAGGATATCATTACCCGGTTTAAAAGGGAGGCAATCTTTTATGGGTAAATGATTGAGTACATACCATTGCAGTAATATGGTTGCTGCAATACAAAGGATTGCAATTGTTGCATTCATAAAGGGCTTGACCAGAGGATGAATATATTTTATACCAATAATGAGTATGATGGTAAATAGTAAGAGTATAATATCCTTGGTGAATGTTTGTATTGGCGTAAGTGGGATACAATCTCCAAAACATCCACATGCCCTTATTTTGCCGCTGAACAATACATAGCTTGTGAGGAATGTAAAGAATAGCATCAGCAAAAATAAAATCCACACAGTAATTTTTTTATGCCAACCTAGTAATAGCGCCACTCCTACCGCTACTTCTAAAGTAATCATGATAATAGAAAACGGAACCGCATAATCATTTAATCCCCGCATCATCGAAACCATAAACCCACCATTGCCCCAGGCTTCAAAAAATTCCTGCATTTTATAAGCCAGGCCAAGCGGGTCAATTGCTTTTACCAATCCTGAAAAAATAAATAATGCCCCTGTGAGTAACCTGATGATGTTTACGATTATTCTCATGCTTTTAGTTTTTATGAATGCCTTCTTCCATTAATATCAATGCGAAAACTGCATAATTAATAATGTCATAAAAGTTTGCGTCTATTCCTTCGCTTACCGTTGTTTTTCCTTCGTTTGCCAAAATTTGTTTGATCCTTAAAATTTTGGCAAGGCTTAGATCTACAAAACTTTGCTGACTCATCTCTCTCCAGGCCTCTCCATAGTCGTGGTTTTTAGCCTGCATCAATTGCTTAGCTTTGCGAAGTGTATGATCATATTTTTCTTTTACTTCACCCACACTTAATACTTCGGGTTCTTCAGCATTTAATTCTAATTGAATAATACCAATTACCGCATAATTCAGGATCCCTCTAAATTCACTTTGAATATCGTCCTCTATTTTCTGTTCCTTTTTATCCTGTATGTTCCGTATCCTTTTGGCTTTAATATAAATTTGATCGGCTACAGAAATGGTACGGTACACACGCCACGAAGTTCCATAGTCTGCCGTTTTTTTTAAAAAGGTATCCCTGCAATTTTCAATTACCCGGTCATATTGTTCATTCGTTGTCATATACTAATTATCTACCTATATTTATATTAATTTGTTAAACGGTTCAAAAATACAATTACTCAATCACATGTTCTCAATAAACTGTAAAGGTAAACTCTTAAGCCTGCAACAACCAACGGTAATGGGAATTTTAAACTTAACACCCGATTCTTTTTATAAAGGTTACCTGGATGAAACTGATCAAAATATCAAATTTAAAATTCATCAATTTGTAATGGAAGGTGCCGCTATCATTGATGTTGGTGGGCAAAGTACCCGCCCGGGAAGCGATCGGTTAAGCGCTGAGGAAGAATTGGCCAGGGTAATTCCTTACATTAAATTTATTGCAGCAACCTATCCGGATGTATTCATTTCAATTGATACGTATTCCAGCATCGTTGCAAAAGAGGCCATACTGGCTGGGGCGCATATCGTAAATGATATAAGTGCCGGTGGCATGGATGCAGAAATGATCGCTATTGTGGCTCAATTAAAAGTACCATATATATGTATGCATATGCAGGGCGTGCCAGAAACCATGCAACAAAACCCATTATATGCAGATATCATACTTGAATTAACCCGATTTTTTGTAGAACGGATACAGCTATGCCGAAATGCCGGTATTACAGATATTATTATTGATCCCGGTTTTGGATTTGGTAAAACAATAGCACATAATTTCAGTATTTTAAAAAACCTTTCAGCATTTAAAATATTGGATTGCCCAATTTTAATTGGCCTCTCAAGAAAAAGTAGTATTTACAAAACATTGGGCATAAGTGTGAACGAATCGCTGAATGGCACAACGGTATTACACACGATTGCTTTATTACAGGATATACAAATTTTAAGGGTACACGATGTAAAAGAAGCAAAAGAAGCGGTGCTATTGACAGAAGTTTATAAAAAAGCCGCCCAATAAGGGCGGCTTCGATTCTATACAATTTATTTTATTTCTTCTCCTTGTGGGCTTGTTTCAAACTATCAGAAAAATGTTTTCGCATCTCCATCATTTTCTGCATTTGAGCATCTGCTTCTACTTTTGCCTGTGCTTTATTTAAAACATCTACCACTTCTACATCAAAAGTAAGGATAGAATTTGCAGGAATTTTTGGAGCAGGTGAATTTGCACCATAAGCCATTGGGCTGGTAATATAAAATTTTGCTTTTGCGCCTTTATTAAGCATTTTAAAACCATCTGTCCAGCCTTTAATTACGGGTTGCCCCAGGCTCGGGTCATTGGTCATATTTACCAAAATAGGATCATGATTTGGAAAACCCGGATCTACATTTGAATCAAAAACAACTCCATCCATTGTTTTTCCAGTATATTTTACTTTTAAAACTACGCTGGTATCAATATTGGGTCCGGTACCTGCAGTAAGAATTTCTACAAATGTTCCTTCAGGCGCTTTTTGTACCTGTATCTTATTTTTTGCAAAAAAATCTTCCAAAGTTTTAATGTCTTTTTTTTCCTGTTCTTTTGATTGTTCTTTCATCCGGGCTTCTACCTTAGTTTGTTCTTCTTTAAAAGCAGTTTCAGCTTCTTCTCTTGTTTTAAAAACATTTA
>Ga0138256_10001881_pt1 | contig 22529 bp, 15 predicted proteins | sample KNB2016incub_MG_FD_105486 | JGI IMG/M metagenome (GOLD analysis project Ga0138256, IMG submission 105486) | Active sludge microbial communities from wastewater in Klosterneuburg, Austria - KNB2014incub_MG | ecosystem: Engineered > WWTP > Activated sludge > Unclassified | place: Austria... | reverse complement strand
GGCCCTGGTGAAGCTCTGGTTCGGGCCGGATCCGGTCAAGCCCGAGGTCACGGGGTTCTCGGGGCTTCGCTTGCTGGCGCACGACGGTGGGCTGGTGGCGCGGGCGGTGGTGGCTCGGCCTGCAGAGGGCAGCTACGCCACGTTGACGCTCGGCACTGCCGCGGCGCAGGGCTGGCTCGCCACCGCAGCGGTGCTGGTGGCGCCGATGGGGGCCGCTGCGCCGAGCACGCCGGTGCTGGCCGCCCTCGCGGCGCCGCTGCCATCGACCCGGAGCCGCGCGGAAGAGCCCGCGCTGATCGCGGTCGAGCGCTCGTCCGGTCTCGCGCGCTGGGCGCTGCTCGCGCCTGTGGCCTCGGCCGACCAGTCGATCACCTACGAGATTGCGGGTGAGGGCACGCTCCCGGGCGCGGCGAGCCCGAGCGCGGCGCTGATCGCTGACCCCACGGGCATGACGGTCGCGCTGGTGGACACGGCCGGCGGCCGGGTGGATTGGTTCTCGACGGGCTCGCGGCTCTGGACCGAGAGCGCGCTGCCGCCCGAGGTCGCGGGTCTCGACGGCGCAGCCCTTGCGCTCTGGGGCTCGCACCTGCTCGTCGCGGGCGGCGCTCGCGACGGCGTGCTCGGCGCGGAGCTGTGGGATATCGGGTTGTTCGGCGGGCCGGTGTCGCTGGTGCGATCGGATCTGCCGGCGCGGCGCGGTGCTGCCCTCAGCGTGAGCCCTGGCGGCGAGCGCGTTCTCTACGTCGGCGGCAGCGATTCCAGCGGCTCGAGGCACGACGACGTGTGGCACGTCGGTCCTGGCGCAGCCGCGACCGCGCGCTTGTTCGGAGACACCACCCGCGCGAGCACGCTCGAGCTGGGCATCACCGCCGTGGTCGACTCGGTGTTCGAGGGCGCGCTGCGAGCGCTGACCCTCGATCTGACGCGCCCGGAGCTGGTGAGCACGCGGCTCAGGACCGCACGCGGCTGGCAAGAGGCGCGCGTTGCGGATGAAGGGCTCGCCTGCGCACCGACCGACGCGCTCGGCGGACAGCTGTGCTCCCTCGGGGCCGAGTGGTGGTCGAGCCCCGGCGCTGTCCCGTGCGGCGCGACGGGCAACGCGTGCGAGGGCTCGCGGGGCAGCCTCGCAGCCTCGCATTCGCTCCCCGGCCCGGCAGTCGCGGCGGACACGGATCGCCGCTCGGTCTGGGTGCTTCGCGAGATGAGCATCGAGCGCTGGTCGGTCACGGGCTCCGCGCCGGCGCTAGTCGCGAGCGCGGTGCTCCCGGCGAAGGCACGCGCCCTTTCAGTCAACGCAGAGGGCGCGGTGGTGGCGACCGACGCGGGGGTGACCAAGGTGCGCGCGGTTGGCGCAACGCTCAGCCTGGACGCGCCTCTCGCGCTCTGTGGGCGCCCGCTGCAGATGACGGCCCTCGGCGAAGCGAGCTGGGCGATCGTCACCACGGTCGGGCTCGCGATCGTCGGCGCGCCTGCCGGCGAGCCGCTCGCGCTCCAGTCGATGTCGTTGCTGGTCCCCTCGGCGCCGAAGCCCATCGCGCTCGGCACGGATCCGGCCTCGACGGCGCTCTGCAAGAAGGCCGACACCATCTTGCCGGGGGCCATGGTCGACGCGCTGGCGAAGCTGGTCGCGGTCGCCGCCGGCGACCAGCGCCTGCTGGTCGCGTCGGGGCCGGTGCTGTTCGACGTGGGCGTGCGCGATCTCGGGCACCCCACGCTCGGCGGGCAGAAGGTGATCGTGAACCCGCTCGAGGCGCTGCGGCTCGACCCCGCTGGCGGCCGGGCCTACGGCGTGAGCAAGCACGGGCAGCACCGGCCGGTGATCGATCTGCGCGGGGGCGGGCTCGCCCTCGCGGGCAACCACGGCGTGGAGAGCTGGGTGCGGCGGCGCGATCGGGGCGAGCTCGCGGTGCGGGTCCTGCCCGCTCAGATCGAGATCGCGAAGGTCGTCCCGTGAACGGCGCATCGCGCTGGCTGGGTGGCGCGCTGGTGGTGGTGGCGCCGTTTCTGGTGCTCGGCGGCTGTCCCGGTGGCGAAGACGGCGGCGGCGCGGGCGGCACCGGAGGCGCGGCGGGTGACGCCGCCGGCGACGTGGCGGATGGCGACGGGGCCGAGCCGTGGGATCCGGTCTGGCACGAGACGAAGCCGAAGGACTGGCCCACGGTGGGCCCCGAGAAGAACCCCAACTGCGGGCCAGGGTGCCGGGTGGCGCTCAACGTGCCCATCAGCAGCACCGTCGACATCCCCGGATACACCACTGGGCGCGTGATGGGGCTCTCGTCCAACGGGCAGGGCGTGGCTCTTTCCCTCGTCGGTGAGAGCACCACCTCGCTTGTGCCTCGCAAGAACGACACGGGGCACATCCAGCTCGGCATGTGGGGCGACTACATGTCGAGCGCGCGGTCCTTCGGCATCGGCGATGGCCAGATCGAGCTCACGAGCCTGCTCACCGGCGAAACCAAAGTCGTCTTCCGGTGGGAGCCCGTTGATGGCAGCGCAGACGGCAGCGAGCTGACGGCTCTGAACGACAAGTACGTGTTCTACACCTTCAAAGGGATCCACTCGCGCAACCGCCAGACCGGCGAGCAGAAGTGGCTGGCGTTCGGTTCGTGCTACTCGGTGTGCGCGACCGAGAGCCTGCTCGTCTGCGAAAACGGCAAGATCTACGTCCTCGACCCCGAGCTGCCGGAGATGAAGGCGAAGAAGAAGCTCGATGACGGCAAGGAGCTGCAAGTGGACGGCAGCTGCGCTGCGGATCGCAAACAGTACGCCTGGATCGACTATCGCGACCCCCCAGGCCCGGGTTCGAACTTCGACTTCACCCGCAAGGGCGGTGAGGTGTACTTTCACGACTTCACGACGAAGAAGACACGGCGCGGGACGTTCGACTCGCCCGACAAGCCCCGAGCCAAAGTCTACCCTGGGATTGGCGACGGCCTGGTGGTGTGGAACGAGCCTCCGCTTGGCGCGGCGGATCCAAGCCCCGAAGACTGGGGCTCGTACTACGGAGGAAGCACGGCGCTCGCGACGCTCGACCTGGCCACGGGAAAGCGGTGCCAGTTGCCAGACGTGAACTTCGGCAGCACCCTGGCGTACAAGTCGGTGCACGGCCGCCACGTGTACGGAAGGTGGTTCGACAAGAAGACGGTGAAGACCTACCTCGTCGACATCGACCTCGACTACCCGGGCTTCAACTGGCAGTGCCAGGACACTCCCGGCTGGGTGCAGTGAGGGCCCCCGCCGCCCTCACGACGCTTCCTCGATCAGCTCCGCCCGCCGGGCCCGGATTTGACCGGCGATGCGCGCTGCGGCTATAGCTGATGATCAATCAGAAGACCGTGTCGTCGACTGACCGACACGATGGAGGACGATTCATGAGCTTTGGAAAGATCCTGGTGGCAGCCATCTCGGTGTTTGGCCTGACGATGGCGGCTTGCGGTGGGGACGACGGCGGTGGCGGAAGCAGCACGGGTGGGAGCAGCGCGGGCGGGACCAGCTCGTGCGGGGGCGGCGGCAGCGGCGCCACCGGCGGCGGCAGCACCGGTGGCAGTGGCGGCTGCGGCGGGGGCGGCGGCAACGACTGCCCGGAATACACGAATTGTGCTCAGGCGAAGTGCGACAGCGCTTACCAAGAGTGCCTGGGCAGCGGATACAAGACCGGCAGCTATGCGGGCGGCAAGTGCGAGACGTACATGAAGTGCGTCACTGCCTGCAATTGCGACACCACCTGCACCTCGAAGTGCACCATGGATTCGACCTGCCAGGGCTGCATGACCGGCACGCTCGCGTCGTGCACCACTTCGAATTGCTCGGCCGAGCTGCAGAAGTGCGCGGGCACCGGCGGCGCGGGCTCGGGCGGCGCGGGCTCGGGCGGCGCCAGCGGCGGCGGCACCTGTGCGGATCTCCAAGCCTGCTGCAACAAGCTGAGCGGTTCGGACAAGACCACCTGCGACTCGGCCTACAACGGGGTCAAGGCGGGCGGCGACGCGGCCTGCAACAGCGTGCTGCAGACCTACAAGTCTTCGGGCAAGTGCTGAGCTGACGGCTGAGGGCGCGTCGCACCGGCGGCGCGCCCTCGCTCAGTCGCCCGCGTCCGCGTCCAGCGCGTCCGTCGCGTCGGCGGCATCACCGGCATCACCGGCATCGCTCTCGGCGTCCGCGCCGGTGTCCGCGCTCGCGTCCGCGCTCGCGTCCGCCTCGGCATCGGCGTCGGGGCCCGCGTCGGCGCCGCCGTCGAGGCCACCGCAGCCGCCCACGGGCTTCACCTCGAGGGTGGCCTCCGCGGCGAGCGGGGCCTGGGTCTCTTCGTCCAGCACCGGCGCGCCGTCGCGATCGCGCAGCTCGACCCGGAAGGTGTGGCTGCCCGCGCCCAGCGCGCCCAGCTTGGCCTCGAGGGCGGTCTGCGCGGCCTGAACGGTCAGCGCCTCGCCGCTGCCGCTGGGGTCGACGCGCAGCACGGCGGTGCCGCACACCCGGGCGCTGCCGCACGTGCCCGGCGGCCGGAGGGCGAAGTCCGTCACCGCGATGGTGACCACCACGGTGTGATCCGTGTCGTGACCCAGCTCGACGCAGCCCGGGTCGCTGGGCTGCCAGCGGGGGCCGCCCACGCCCTGCACCGCGACGATCGAGAGCGTCGGGGGCGGCGGGGGATCGGGTGGGGTCGTTTCGTCGTCGTCGCCGCAGGCCGTCACCAGCAGCGCCGCCGAAAGCCCGAGCCCCACCGCGAAGGGGAGCAACGCATTCTTCATGTCTTCGCCTCTGGGAGCGCCTTCAGCTCGAACTCGTCGAGCCGCGCGCGCTCCGCGTCGATCTTGAACCCGCGCACGCTCTCTTCGAGCTCGTCCGCGAGCCGCTGCAGGGCGTCGCCCTGGGCCACGGCGTTCTCGCTGGACGACAGCACCGCGACCGCGATGCGCTGCACCGCGTCCATGTTGCGGGCGATTTCGTCGGAGGCGATGGCCTGCTCTTGCACGGCCGAGGCCGTGTCGTCCACCACGCTGATCAGCGTCTTCAGATCGGCCAGCGTGGTCTCCACCAGGCCCGTGCCCTCTTCGACCACGCGGGTGCCGTCTTGCATCACGTTCACGGCCTCGGTGGTCTGGTCGCGGATGGTCGCGATCAGATCTTCGATGTCGCGTGCGCTCTGGCCGGTCCGCTTGGCCAGCGAGCTGACCTCGTCGGCGACCACGGCAAAACCGCGGCCGTGCTCGCCGGCGTGGGCGGCCTCGATGGCAGCATTCAGCGCCAGCATGGTGGTCTGCTCGCTGATCTGCCGGATCACCTCGACGATGTTGCCGATGCGCTTGCCGCTCTCGCCCAGCGTGCCGATGCGCTGGGCAGCGTCCTCGACCACGCGGCGGATCTGCTGCAGCCGCTGGATGGCTCGGGTCACGGCCTCGCCGCTCTGCTTGGCGGTGCGGGTGGCCTCGGCGGCGTTCTCGGCCACCTGCTGGATCGACGACGACAGCTCGGTGACGGCGGCGGTCGAGTTCGAGATCTTGCCGGCCTGTTCTTTCGCGCCGTCCAGCATCTGCTTGCTGACGCTCGAGATCTCTCCGCTCGAAGCGTTCACCTGGAAGGCGGTGCGCTGCACCCCCGCAGCCAGGCTGTGGATCTTGGCGAACACCCGGTTCAGGTTCCCGGCCAAGATGCCCAGCTCGTCCTTGGTCTCGACCGAGAGTCGCTTGGACAGGTCGGCCCGGCCCTGGGTCAGCCCTTCGGTCGCGTCGATGTAGCGCCGCAGAGGCCGCGTGATCTGCACCGCGAGCGCGTAGCCGATGGCCAGCGCCATGACCAGCGCCACCACGAACCACACCGCCATGTCACCGATGGCGTCGCGGATCTTCGCCGCCTGGTGCTCGCGGGTCCGCACCATGTAGAGCGTGCCGATCTTGCCGCTGTCGGGGTCGCCGTTGCGCTCGTACCCGAACACCGGCTCGCTCCAGACGTCCCAGGTCTTGCCCGAGAACTCGAGGATGGGCACCTCTTGCTCGCCCTCTTTGGCGGTCTTCGGGCTCTTGGCGGCTTCGGCCAGCGGCTCGCGTTCGTCTTTGCCCAGGGCGCTGGCCACCACCTTGTCGCCCGAGACCAGCGCGAAGCGATGCTGCTTGTCGGGCTTGTCGCTGCCGCTGTTCGCGGCCACGTCGGCGAACCACCCGTCGAGCTGCACGCCGATCAGCACCGTGCCCACGATGCGCTCGCCGCTCGGGGCGCCGGGCGCTTGGCCTTCGGCGCGCCGCACCGTGGCGCCGGCCACGCGGTACGCCTTGCCGGCGATCAGCGCCAGCTTGCCGCGCACCGGCTTGCCCTCGCGCAGGTCCGAGTAGAGCCGCGTGGTGCGATACTCGCTGGCGGGCAGGCTCTTGATGGCGCCCACGGGCACGGTGTTCCCCGAAGCGTCGGAGATCACCACCAGGTCGGGGGCGATGGTGCTCTGCAGCGGCTCCATCAGGCGCTTGACGGCCTCGCCGACCACCGCGGCCTCGGCGCCGTCCAGCGCTTGGGCCAGGCCCGTGTCGCTGGCGATGATCCGCGCGATGGCATAGTCGCTGGTGCCCAGGCTCTGCAGGTTCGACTTGTAGCGTTCGTAGTGCTTCTGCAAGACCGGGCCGCCGCGGCCACCGGTGCTGGTGACGGCGTCGAACGCTGCCCACGCTCCCAGCGCGAGCACCATCACCGACACGGCGATGATCGTGCCCATGATCTTTCCGCGCACACTGAGCTTCGGCCCGCGCATCGGGGCGAGAACCTACCTCTGTGGGGGCAGGGCTGTAAAATCTCGTGTGAAATCAGGCACGGGCCCGGCGGTAGCCGCGGTTTTGGGCCCAGGTGGCGAGCACGATCACCACCGCGGCCCCCAGGCCCAGCGCCGAGAGCGCCGTGGGGTGGGCCCGCATCAGGCCCAGGCCCAGGCCCCCGGCCAGCGAGGCGGCGGGCACGGCCACCCCGATCACCAGCGTCCGCGCGAACGCCCGGCGGGCGGCGGGCATCGCCTCGTACAGCAAGCTGGCCACCGGTGTGCGCAGGGCGTTGCGGAGCTCGCTCTCGACGAGCCGCGCTGCCAGGGCGACCACCACCCACGGGGGCCCGAACGAAAGCAGACTCTGCGCCGCCAGGTAGAGGAACGCCCAGCCGCTGTTGAGCCAGGGCAGTCCGCCGGCCCCGAGCACCCGACCGACGACCAAGACCTGGAGCAAGAAGGCCACCAGGTTCGCGCCGGTGAAGTAGGCGCCGAGCACGCGGTTCAAGTCTGCTTCGCCGTAGGCGGCCTCGAGCACGGCGCCGCTCTGGGTGACCAGCGCGAGCCGGCCGATGGCCAGCGCCACGGCACCGACCACGATCGCAGTGAGCAGGCCCGACCGGTCGCGCTCGGTCGCCGACCCCTGGGCCGGCGGCGGCCGCGAAGGCGCGGCGCCCGGGCCGCCGCGCACCCAGACCAGCGCGAGCACGTACAGGGCGGCCGACAGCGCGACCGCCCAGTGGGACGAGAGCTTCGGACCCAAGAGCGCGAGCACGGGGCCCGCAGCCACGCCGCCCAGGCGGCCCCCCGCGTGGATCACCGGCAGCACGCGCGCCGCGCCCAGGCCCGGCCAGTCGGCGAGCGCGAGCACACCGAAGTGAATGGTCTTGAGGCGCGCCACCGAGCTCACCAGCACGTAGGCGGCGTAGGCGCCGGCGGCGGTGGACAAGAGCGCCGCGGACGCCGTGAGCAGCAGCGCGCAGGCCACGACCACGATGCGCATCGCGCGAGCCGCTCCGACTCGTGCCAGCCCCCGCTCGGCCGCGACCGAGAGCAGCACCTCCACCACGGCGCGGAGCGCCAGGGCGGTCGGCAGGGCGATCGCCCCGACCCGCGACAGAAAGGCCGAGAGCACCACGCCTTCGGCCAGGATCTCGGCGGCCGTCGTCAGGCCCATCAGCAGCCCCAGCCGACGCACCCGCGGCAGGCTCTCGGGCTCGATCCCCAGCAAGCGGGCGGCGCTCACGCCTGCGCGCCCGTGCCGCCCGCGTCTCGCGACTTGCCGAGGGGCCAGGTCGCGCGGGCAAGCTTCCGACCGGCCTGCGCCAAGGCCTTGCGCACCTCGGTCACGCTCGGTCGCGCCCGCGAGTCCCGGCGCAGACACGCCGCCAGCACCACGCCCAGATCCGCGAGCTCGGGCTGACGGGCCAGCGCCGCCAGCCGCTCGGGCCAGCCGTCGTGGCTGAGGTGCTGCGAGAGCATCGCGGTTTCGTCGGCGGCCTCGAACAGCGCCCGCCCGGTCAGCGTCTCGAAGGCCAGGCAACCGAAGGCATAGATGTCGGCGCCGAGCGGGCTCGGCGTGAAGCCGTCGGTCATGATGCCGATCACCTCAGGCGCGCAATAGTCGAGGGTGCCGCAGCCCGGGCGCAGCTTGCGCCCGCTCAGCCCGAAGTCCACCAGCACCGGGGTGTCGCCATCGCGCACGATCACGTTCGACGGCTTGATGTCGAGGTGGCCGACCCCGACGCTGTGCATCGCCTCCAGACCGGCCAAGATGCCGTCGAGAAAGGCCAGGCCCCGCTCCACCGTGAGCGAGCGGCTGCGGATCAGACGATCGAGGCCCACGCCGCGGATCAGCTCCATCACCAAGATGGGCTTGGGGCGCGCGGCCAGATCGAAGGTCACGAACCGGGCCAGGTTCTCGTGGTGAGGCAGCGAGAGCAACGCGCCGGCCTCGTCGCGGAACAGCGCCATGAACTCTTGCTCGGACAGGCTGCGGGCGGTCGCGGGATCGAACTGCGGCACCTTGAGCGCGAAGCTCTCGGCCTTGGTGTCGTGGCGCTCTTCCAGGCGCCGCGCCACGAACACCGAGCTGACGCCGCCCGCGCCCAGGGGGCGCACCACGTAGAAGGCGCCCAGGGTTCGGCGGGGCAACAGCCAGTCGGGCAGCTCGGCGCGCCGCCGCCCCAGCGGGATGGCCACCACGTCGGTCGGCGCCTGGGCCGGCAGCTGATCGACGTGCGAGAGCACGCTGCGGATGGCCGACGAGAGCGGGCCGGGCAGATCCCGCAACAGCTCGTGCTTGGCGGCGGCCAGCTGTTCGGCGTTGGGGGGAACCGAGGCGCTGACCGCGCGCTCCAGGAGCAACGAGAGGGCGGGCACGTCGGCGACGACCTCGGCCAGGTCGCCCTCTTGCTCGAGCACGCGCCGCCGTGCGCCACCCGTCAGCGAGCGCAAGGCGTCCAGCGAGTGCTCGAGGTCGTCGATGGCCGAAGTGCCCCCGGACTGTTCGACGATGTCCGACACGCCGCGGGCGGCCAGCACTGCCTCGAGCGAGCGCGAGAGGCGAAGCACCGTGCCGCGCAGAGCTTCGGCGCGATGCGAGCCCCCGGCTGCCAGACCCACCGAGAGCCCCAGCACGCGCCGCGCGGCATTCGCAGCGGGGGCGTCGCCCTGCAAGCTGTGGGTCTCGGTGTCGTGGGTGCTGTCGGCGCGCGAGTCCGCTCCGCTGGCCGAGGGGTCCAGGAACCCGGCATACGCGCCCAGCACCGCGCTGACGTCCTCGTTGGTGCTGGCTTCACCCAGGGTGACGATCGAGTGGCGGTCGGACAGGTGCGCGGCCACCAAGAGCACGATGTCGCTGGGCTCGGCCACGCCCTCGCGCGCTGCGGCGTCGCAGGCTCGGGCCAGGGTCGCGCACACGATGCGATGCACCGAGGCGTCGGGGCCTGCCGCCAGGCGACGGAGCAGCACCGCCAGCGCGCGGCGCACCCGGCCTCGGAAGCGCAGCGCCACCTCGTCCGCCTCCGAATGCGCGGTCTCGGCATCGATCAGGTGGAGCAGCGCACGCAGCCGGCGCTGATTGCCCAGCGATCCCAGCCGTGACCAGGCGGCGTCGCCCTCGCGCTCTTCGGCGTCCAAGAGCCAGGTGCCCAGCTGGTCGAACAGCCGATCCATCCCCGGCAAGCTGGCGTCGGTGTCGCCGGGGCGTCGACCCAAGAGCAGCAGCTCGGGCAGCCGGCTCGACTCGAGGGCGACCCCGTCGAGATCGGTCAACAGCGAGAGCGACTCGGGCAACGACTCGACCTGATGCGCGTCGAGGGTCAAGAGCCGGTCGAGCGCCCGCCGGGCCAGGCCCTCGGCGTCGAGGGCATGGTCATAGGCCGCACGGGCGCCGCCGGTCTCGAAGGCGACCATGGCGCGCCGCAGCGATTCCGACAGCCCCTCGTCTCCGCGCTCGCGGTCCAGGCTGGCGAGCGTTCGGGCCGTGATGCCGCGCAACGCCGGCGGATCGCTGTCCAGCTTCGAGGCCAGCACCGAGCGCAGCATCTCGGCCGAACGGCTGCCGAACCTCGACGGGCCGAGCTCGGCGAAGAGCTGGGCCACGGCCTCGGCCACGTCGGGCCGGCGCGACGCAGAGAGCAGGTCGAGCAGCTGCTCGGCGGCGTCGGGCTCGGTCTCGATCACCGGGCCGAGCCCCCAGATCATGGTGGCCGTGATCCCCGGGTCCTTCTTCAAGACCTCGCTCTTGAGCAAGCGCTGGCAGGCCTTGAAGCCCGCGGTGGCATCGGCCGCCATGGTGGCCACCAGCGACACCGCGGCGCGGCGCCACTCGGTGGGCGACAGGCCGGGCTCGAGCCCGAGGTCGATCTGCTCGCGCAGCTGGGGGTCGACGCTGGCCAGAAGCCCGCGCGAGACCGCTGCGTGGCGCCAGACCAGCGGCTCGCGATCGGCCAGCAAGCGGCGGCGCACCGGGCGTACGAGCTCACCGGCCAGCAGCTCTCGCGGCAGCGCGTCCCCGTGCTGCGCCCGCATCACGGCCTCGCGTGCGGCCCGCTCGAGGATGCGCGCGGCCATGCGGCGCGCGGGCAGCGCTCCGAACGACGGCCGCACCATCCAGCGCTCGGCCAGCTCACGACGCGTGGCCAGGGTCAGGGCCAGGGCGTCGCCGTCCACGCCAGAGCCGATCGGCACGTCGATCACCAGCCCCACGCGGGCGCGCATCGTGGCAGGCTCGAGAGCCTTGCCCGAGCCCAGCGCCATGCGCGTCGCGACCGCCGCGAAGGTGCCGGCCGTTCCCTCGTACAGGCGCGTGAGCACCCGGCGCCCGATCTCGCGGCGCTCGGGGCCGACGGGCAGCGCCATCATGATCTCGTAGAGCGCGACGGTGGCGGGGCCGGGGGCGATGAAGTCCAGATCGTCGGCCAGGTTGGCCTCGAGGGCGACCCGGCACGCCCGCGCCAGCGCCTCGGGATCGGCGCCGTCGAGCGGTGGGGGGCCGGTGACCCGCATGTGCTGGCCGAGGGCCGCCAGCGCCTGGCGGAAGCTGGCCGCCCGATCTTGGGGATCGGTCAGCCTGCCGACGGCCAGCAGGGCAGAAGCCGGGTGAATGCGGCCACGCATGGCGTTCGCGGCAGGATATCCCACGGACCGCAGCCGGGAAAAAGCCGGGGAGAGAACCGCAGTTCACGCCGTCGATCGGGTCCCGCCGTCCACGCTGTGGGCACGCCACTGCGGAAAACGGCCCAGAACCGCTTGGCCCGGTCCTTGAAAGAGGGGGCGGCGAGCCGGGAGCACGAACATCATGAACAAGTGGATTTCGAAAGCAGGGGTTTTGGTGGCGGTGGCGGCGTTTTCGCAGGGCTGTGTGCTCAAACCCGAAGACGATGCCTCGCGGTTCCAAGAGGTGATTCCGCAGGCTGACCACGTGAAGGTCGCCGGGCCCGAGGACGCCCAGAAGGGCGGCAGCGCCTCTCAGAGCATTCAGGCCGACGAGCCTTGGGCCAACGGGCCGTGGGCGAAGTATTACGGGTTCACCCGCCACGTGCGGAAGAACGTGAACCAGGTCGCGGGGATCGTGCTGGGCAGCGTGTGGATCATCGTTCACACCAAGCCGACCAGCGTCGACGAGAAGGAGGCGACCTGGGGCCCGTGGACCGACTCGCTCGAGCCGGTGACCTATCAGTTCCGCGTCACCGAGGTCGGCGAGCACGAGTACGAGTACCGCCTGGAAGGTCGGCCGAAGAATGCCCAGGGCGAGTTCAAGACCGTGCTCTTGGGCAAGGGCTGGGGCAAGGGTCACGCAAGCCACGGCGACGGTTACTTCACCATCGACCTGGACGTGGCCCACGAGCTCGATCCGTTCACCAACGACGGCGAGAGCGGCAAGGTGAAGATCACCCACGACCTGCCGCCGAACATCACGTCGGATCTGTTCTCGCAGCCGCGCACCATCACCGCCGAGGTCACGCCCAGCGCGAGCGACGCCTGGTTCACCGTGACCAGCAAGAGCGAGGCCGACGGAACGGGCACGCTCAAGGTCGACGCCTACGCCGACGCGGATGACAGCCAGACCACGAAGAACGAGGACATCGTGATCCTGAGCCAGTGGAACGCGAGCGGTGCGGGGCGCGCGGACATCACGCTCACGGGCGGCGACCTGCCGGCTTCGATCGAGAAGGTGAGCGCGGTCGAGTGCTGGGGCTCGGACTTCTTCCGCGTGTACTACGAGGATTCGGTCGGTTACGAGGAGAAGGAGGGCGAGGCCAGCGCCTGCGCCTACGCCTCGGCGCCCGCGCCCTGATCGACGACGACGCCTCGGCGTCCGCGCCCTGATCGACGACGACGCCTCGGGGCCCGCGCCCTGATCGACGACGACGCCTCGGCGCCCGCGCCCTGATCGACGACGACGCCTCGGCGCCCGCGCCCTGATCGACGACGACGCCTCGGGCGCCCGCGCCTTGCGCTCGCGAATCCCCCTCGTCCCGCCCGGGAGAGGGGGATTCGGCGTTCCATTCCAGACCGTGTTCCTCACCTGGAGTCCACGTGGCGGACAGGAAGCGCGGAACACGGGGCGTGTTCCTCAGCTTGAGTCCACGTGGCGGACAGAAAGCGCGGAACACGGGGCGTGTTCCTCAGCTTGAGTCCACGTGGCGGACAGGAAGCGCGGAACAGGGGGCGTGTTCCTCAGCTTGAGTCCACGTGGCGGACAGGAAGCGCGGAACAGGGGGCGTGTTCCTCGGTTTGTGTCCGTGGGGCGGACAGGAAGCGCGGAACAGGGGGCGTGTTCCTCGGTTTGTGTCCGTGTGGCGGACAGGAAGCGCGGAACAGTGCCGTGTTCCTCACCTGGAGTCCACGTGGCGGACAGAAAGCGCGGAACACGGGGCGTGTTCCTCGGTTTGTGTCCGTGTGGCGGACAGGAAGCGCGGAACACGGGGGGCGCGTGAACGGACGCAGGTGCGCCGCAACGTCGCACGCAACTGGCGCCGCGAGTGGCCGATGAGGAGGCATGTTCATTCACCTCGTCGCTCGTGCGCTTCGCGGACTCAAACCCATGGCGGACCCGGAATCAGCCTGGTGGCTGATGTGGCGACTGCGGCTCGACTTTCCGTTCGCGCTGGCGGCCTGCCTGATGCCGGACCACCTGCACCTGATCACCTTCACTCTGGATCCAACTCGGGTCCGCACGCGGATGACGCGCGTTCTTGGACAGCTGACCGTCCGGCTCGGGCTCACGCACCTGTTCGAGTCGGTGCCGACGCCGGAGGTGATCGCCAACGGTCGACACCTCGAACGGCTGCTCCGCTACGTCTGGTTGAACCCGTGTCGCGCCAAGCTCGTGGGCGATCCGCTCGCGTGGCCGTGGTCGACCTATCGCGGGGTGCTGGGCGCCGAGGTCGACCCGTGGGTGAACGCTGAGGCGGTGGCCGCGGCGATCGGCCGGCCGCGGCGAGGTTTCGCGAGCTCGCTGCACGCTTACGTGACGAGCGACCCTTCGGTGGGCGTCACCGGCTCGCCGCTGCCCGCGCTGGCGGACGCGCGCGCGGTCCCGGCGGTGCCCCTCGAGGCCGTGCGTTCGGCGGCGCTTGCGGCGACCCCGTGGTCCGCACCCTGGCTCCGCCGCCGCCTGGTCGTCCAGCTCGGGGCGCACCAAGGTTGGCGCGACGTGGCCGCCCTCGCGCAAGCCTCCGGTCTCTGTCCGCGGTCGGTGCGTCGCGCCTTGGGGCGCGAGCCCGACCCCGCTGCCCGTCTCTGCCTGAGCGACGCGCGGCTCGATCTCGCTCCGGGCGTGGTTCGTCCGCTCTCGCTCTGCCCGCGCCGTTGGGTTCCCCCGCTGGGCGCTGAGGAAGATGCCGTGGCCGCCGTCGAATTGGTCTAGCCTCGGCGGCATGCAGAAGATCGGTCTCGTGGGGCTGGCGGTGATGGGCGAGAACCTGGCGCTCAACATCGAAGAGAAGGGCTTCCCCATCGCGGTCTTCAACCGCAGCACCGACAAGGTCGACGCCTTCGTCGCGAAGCACCCGGGAAAGCAGATCGTGGGCTGCAAGTCGCCGGCGGAGCTGTGCGCCGCCCTCGAGCGGCCTCGCAAGATCATCATGATGGTCAAGGCCGGCAAACCGGTGGACGACACCATCGCCAGCCTGATGCCGCACCTCGAGCCGGACGACCTGTTGATCGACGGCGGCAACGAGTTCTTCGCCAACACCGAGCGCCGCAGCCGGGAGCTGGCCGTGCGCTTCGTGGGCATGGGGGTGTCGGGCGGGGAAGAGGGCGCGCGCCGCGGGCCGTCGCTGATGCCGGGCGGGCCGAAGAGCGCCTACGACGAGCTGGCGCCGATCCTGACCCGGATCGCCGCGCAAGTGGACGATGGCCCGTGCGTGGACTGGATGGGACCGGGCGGCGCCGGGCACTACGTGAAGATGGTGCACAACGGCATCGAGTACGGCGACATGCAGCTGATCGCCGAGGCCTACGACGTGCTGAAGACGCTTGGCGGCTTCGGCAACGATCAGCTGGCCGACCTGTTCGCCGAGTGGAACCGTGGCGAGCTCGAGTCGTTCTTGATCGAGATCACCAGCACCATCTTCCGGAAGAAAGACGAGCTAGGCACCGGGCACCTGATCGACAAGATCGTCGACGCCACCGGCATGAAGGGGACCGGGAAGTGGACGGTGCAGCAGGCCGCCGAGCTCGGAGCCCCCATCCCGACCATCGCCAGCTCGGTCGAGGCCCGCATGCTTTCGGCCATGAAGGCGGACCGCGTGGCCGCCTCGAAGCAGATCGAGGGGCGGACCCTGCCGGTCGGCGCGGTCGACCCGAAGCAGCTCGCCGAAGACGTGCGCCACGCGCTCTACGCGGCAAAGGTGCAGAGCTACGCCCAGGGCATGAACCTGCTTCGAGCGGCCTCGAACGAATACGGGTGGAGCCTGCGGCTCGGCGCCATCGCGCGCATCTGGAAGGGTGGGTGCATCATCCGGGCGCGGTTCCTCGACCGCATCAAGCAGGCCTACGACCGCAACGCCGATCTGCCGAGCCTGTTGGTCGACGCCGAGTTCGGCAAAGAGCTGGCCGAGCGCCAGCTGGCGTGGCGCCGGGTGGTGGCCCTGGCAGTCCAGTCGGGCGTGCCGGTGCCGACCTTTTCGGGCTCGCTGGCCTATTTCGACGGCTATCGCCGCGAGCGCTTGCCGGCGAATCTGCTGCAAGCCCAGCGCGACTTCTTCGGCGCCCACACCTACCAGCGCACCGACCGAGAGGGCGTGTTCCACACCGAGTGGGGGTGAGATCGACGCCGCCCGGGGCTAGGCGAACGCCCCCCCCCGTACTACGAACTTTGCCTGACATGGACCTCGAGCGCGCACGCGAGCACTGCTTTCTTTCCGGCGTGGGTGACGTGGGCGAGCAGCTGTGCGCCGCGAACATGCCGTTCGGCATCGCCAAGATCCAGCACGTGCAACGCCAGCTGGGCTTGCCGATGGACGCCAGCTTCATCGGTGCCCCCGACGCCACCGTGACCCGCAATGCCGCCCGCTGGGGGCAGGGCTTCGGCTACGGCGGGCGCATCCAGTGGACGGGCGACTTCTGCGTGCTCGACATCAAGAGCAATCACTGCGGCATGATCGCCGTGGCTCTGCACGATCCGCCGCCGCCCGCCGAGCTCGAAGCGCGCGCGCGGCTGCTGGTGAAGAACCCGCTGGTGGTGGACGACGTCGAGATCGAGTTCGACCTGACCGAGAGCAACCACTTCCTGGACATCTGCCAGATCCGCGAGCGCTACGGCAGCGACGCGCCGAAGGCCGACACCATCGCCATCATCCACTCGTCGGGGCACGAGCACCGGGAGCGCTCGCCGAAGGGGCCGGGCATCTACTGGGACGCGAGCGAAGAGCTGCGGCGCATGATGGAGACCCGGGAGACCCCCTGGGGCCCGCTGCACGTGCTGACGGGCGACAAGGCGCAGGAGTTCTACGCGGCTTACCGCTGGTGCGAGGACTTCAGTCTGCGCCGCCGCGAGGCCCTGGCGCGGGTGCTCTTGGGCCCGCTCGACGTGATCGTCAACCGCACGCACCAGGGCCAGCTGGCGATGAACGACGCCATCTTGGGCTGCTACAGCTTCGACGACCGAGACCTGGCCGGGGGGCAGCTCTTCCCGCTCACGCTCTCGCCCACGCTGCCGGCCTATCTGGTGCAGCCGCTCCCGAACCTGGACGCGGCGGCCCTCGATCAGACCGGCTTTCGCCCGCGGGCCGAGCGGCTGGGCCTGGTCGATCGCCTTTCGAATGCCAACCTGCTTCCGCACGGCGGCGGCTACAGCTTCGCGCAGTACCAGCAGGTGAAGGGCGTGGTCGCCGAGGCCGATCACCAGCGCAGCTTCGAGATCGAGAAGCCCGGCGGCGCGATCGATCGCGTGAGCGACGTGCGTGCCGCCGCCTATGGCTACCGCGGGGACGAAGTGCGACAGCGCATGCTCGATCTGCGCCTGGGTCAGCCGGTGGCCAAGGCCGAGATCACGTACATCTTGCGGGTCTGAGCCGGCAACCTCTGCGCGTGACCCCGCGCGGCCGGTCACGCCACAATTGCTCGGGTGAAGGACCTGATCGCCGGCGTCGCCAGCAGCTTGGTCGGGTTCGTCTCACTTCTGATTGCCCTCGGCCTTGGCGGTGAGCGCGCGCTCTTCTTCTCGAAGGCCGAGGCGACCACGGGCACCGTCGTCGAGCTTCGCGAGAGCCGCTTCAGCAACACCACCCGCCGGGGGAAGTATCCCGTGATCGAGCTCTCTACGCCCGGCGGTCAGCGCCGCCGCTTCGAGGGCGGATCGTCGTATCCCCCCAAGTACCGCGTGGGCGAGCCGGTTGCCGTGGTCTACGACCCCGCCGATCCAAAGGACGCGCGCGTCGACTCGTTCACCGAGCTCTGGCTCTTTCCGACCCTGGCGGGTGGGCTGGCAGCGCTGTTCGTCCCCCTGGGCGCGACGTTGCTGCTGCTTCGAGCTCGCCGTGTCGCCCGCGAGCGGCTGCGCGCGACGGGCGTTGCGGTGGTCGGGGTCGTGACCGCGGCACGCACGTCGTCGGTGGAAGAGTGGGGCAAGACGGTGCAGGTGCTGACCGTCGCCATCGTCGACCCGCGGACGGGCGCGAGGCGTGAGCTCGACAGCCACCGAACACCGGGCAAGGGCGACGAGTGGATCGGGAAGTCGCTCACGGTGTGGGTCGACCCGAAGAACGTCGAGCGCTACCTGGTCGATGCGCCGTACCCGGGCTGACCGGGGGCGACGGCGCAAGGCGGGGCCGCGCCGAGAAGCACCCGGCTCACGCCCCGGACGTGCACGCGCTGGCGCTGCAGGTGCCGCCTTCACACACCGTGCCGCACGCGCCGCAGTTCTGGGGGTCGGTCTTCAGATCGACGCACTTGACCACGCTCGAGCCGCCGTCACCGGCGTCCGTGCCGGCGTCGCCGGCCGTGCCGCCGCAGGCCGAGAGCCCGGTGCCGCAGCTGCAGACCCCCGCGTTGCAGCTGCCGCCGGGCCCGCACTTGTTGTTGCAGGCGCCGCAGTTGCCGTTGCTCTTCTGCACGTTCACGCAGACCGCGGGCGAGCCGCACTCGAGGTTGCCGGACGGGCACGCGCACTTGCCGGCGGTGCACTCGCGGCCGCCGGTGCAAGTCACCCCGCAAGTGCCGCAGTTGGCCTCGTTGGTCTGCAGATCCACGCAGGCCCCGTTGCAGTCGGTAGCGCCCGTTGGGCAGCTGGCAGCGCAGGCGCTGCCCGTGCACACCTGAGCGGTGGTGCAGGCCGTGGCGCAGGCCCCGCAGTTCGCCGGGTTCGTGGTCAGATCGACGCACACGCCGTTGCACAGCGTGAGCCCGCCGGGGCACGTGCAGGTTCCGGCCTTGCACTCTTGCCCGCCGGTGCAGGCGTTGCCACAGCTGCCGCAGTGGGCCGGATCGACCGTGAGCTTCACGCAGGTGCCGCCGCACAAGACCTGTTGCGTGGGGCAGCCCTGGCTGGTGCAGCTGCCGTTCACGCAGGCCTGCCCAGCGCCGCAGGCGTTGCCGCACGCACCGCAGTTCTGGAAGCTGATCTGCGTGTCGACGCAATGGTTGCCGCAGGCGGTGGTGCCGGTCGGACACGCGCACTTGCCGGCAATGCAGGTCAGGCCGTTGCCGCACTGGGTGCCACAGGTGCCGCAGTTCTGCGAATCGCTCGAGGTGTCGACGCAGCTCTGGCCGCACAGGGTGAGCGATGGCGCGCAGCCGGCGGTGCACGTTCCGGCGCTGCACACCTGACTTCCACCGCAGGCCGTGCCGCACGCGCCGCAGTTCTTCGCGTCGGTGGCGGTGCTGACGCAGGTGCCGATGCAGTCCGTCTGCCCGGCGGCGCACACACACGCGCTGTTGCTGCAGATCTTCCCGCCGCCGCAGGCGTTGCCGCAGGCGCCGCAGTGGGTGGGGTTACTGCCCAGATCGACGCAGCTCTGCCCGCACTTGGTCAGCTGCCCGCTGCACACCGTGGCGCAGAGCCCCAGGTCGCACACCTGGCCCGACGCGCAGGCGCTGCCGCAGGCGCCGCAGTTCGTGGCGCTGGTCTGCAGGTTCACGCAGGTCGAGCCGCACAGCACCTCGGCACCGCTGCAAGTGGGCACGCCGCCGTCGCCTGCGGCCCCATCGCCCGCGTCACCCGCATCGCTGCCGCCGGTGCCCCCGCCGCCCGAGCCCGCGGTGCCGCCGCCCGAGCCCGCGGTGCCGCCGCCCGAGCCCGCGGCGCCGCCGCCCGAGCCCGCGGTGCCGCCCCCCGTGCCGCCGCTGCCGCCGGTCGAGCCGCCCGCGCCGTCCGAGCCCGCGTCCTTCTTGCCGCCGCTGCCGCCGCCCTCTTCGTCCGAGCTGCACTGGGTCTGCGCCAGGGCCAGGGCGCCCAGCGTGAACAGCAGGGTGATGGTGCGTGCCGACTTCATGGGCAGGGTCCTCCAATTGCCGAGGGTACCGCTCGGGCGTCTCGAATTGCAACGCTCGAGACGCCGCGAGTTGCAGAGGTGTCGGCGTCGCGACTACCCTTCAACACCGCGATGAAGCAATGGGTCGGGGTCAGCGCAATTCTTCTGTGGGTGGGCTGCAGCTCGTCGAGCACGAACCCCGGTTCGGGTGGGTCGGCCGGGGGCGGAACCGGGGGCGCGGCCAGCGGCGGCACCTCGTCCGGCGGCGCGCCGTCCGGGGGCGCGGCGGGTGGCGGCGGGTCGGCCGGCGCCGACGTCGGCCCGTGCGCGAAGGCCTGCTTCAACAAGCACGCCGATCAGCTGGAAGAGTTCGGCGCCGCCGTGCAGGGCTGCAACACGCAGTGCTGCTCCAAGTGCGACTGCGGCAGCGGCACCACGCCGCTGCCCGGGTGTCTGACCTGCATCAAGGGCAACAGCTGCATGCCGACCGATTGCGCCGCCCTGGGGTGCAAAGAGGTGGTCGCGTGCCTGGCGGATTGCGGCGCGATCTGATTTTCAGTCTTTGGCCAGGAACGGATAACGCCAGCTGGTGGGCGGCGCGAAGGTCTCTTTGATCGTGCGGGGTGACACCCAGCGGATCAGATTCCACAGCGACCCGGCCTTGTCGTTCGTCCCCGACGCCCGGGCGCCGCCGAACGGCTGCTGCCCCACCACGGCGCCGGTGGGCTTGTCGTTGATGTAGAAATTCCCTGCCGCGTGCCGCAGCCGCAGGCTGGCGCGTTCGATGAAGGCGCGATCCTGCGAGAAGACCGCGCCGGTCAAGGCATAGGGTGAGGTCTCGTCGCACAAGGTCAGGGCGTCGTCGACACGAGCGGCGTCGTACACGTACCAGGTGAGCACCGGGCCGAAGATCTCTTCGCACATCGTCTTCGACTTCGGGTTCTCGGTCTCGATCAGGGTGGGCTGAACGAACCAGCCGACCCGGTCGTCGTAGGTGCCGCCGGCCAAGATCTTCGCGCCGTCGGCCCGTGCGTGCTCGATGTATCCGGTGTGATCGCGGTAGGCGTTCTTGTCGATCACCGCGCCCATGAAGTTCGAGAAATCGCGGACGTCGCCCACGGTCAGCTCGCCGATCATCGCCACCACGCGCTCGCGTACGTCGTCCGCGATGGTGCTGGGCAGGTACACCCGCGAGGCGGCGCTGCACTTCTGGCCCTGGAACTCGAACGCGCCGCGCACGATGGCCACCGCCAGCGCCTGGCGGTCGGCGCTCTCGTGGGCGAAGATGAAGTCCTTGCCGCCGGTCTCGCCGACCAGCCGGGGATAGGTGCGATAGCGATCGAGGCGCTCGGCGACGCGCCGCCACATGCCCTGGAACACGCCGGTCGACCCGGTGAAGTGCACGCCGGCCAGGTGGCGGCTGTCGATCACCCGGTCGCCCACCGCGGCGCCAGAGCCGTAGACCAGGTTGATCACCCCGGGCGGAAGCCCCGCCTCGGTGAGCAGCTGCATGATGAAATGCGCCGAATAGGCCGCGGTCGAGGCCGGCTTCCACACCGCGGTGTTGCCCAAGATGGCCGGGGCGGTGGGTAGGTTCCCCGCGATGGAGGTGAAGTTGAAGGGCGAGACCGCGAACACGAAGCCCTCGAGCGGGCGCGCGTCGACCTGGTTCCACATGCCGGGCCCCGAGAGCGGCTGCTCGGCCAAGATGCGCTCGGCGAAGAGCACGTTGAAGCGGAAGAAATCGATCAGCTCGCACGCGGCGTCGATCTCGGCCTGGTGCGCGGTCTTGCTCTGGCCGAGCATGGTGGCGGCGTTGAGCACGGGCCGATACTTGGTGGCGAGCAGATCGGCGGCCTTGAGGAACACGGCGGCGCGGGCGCTCTGCGGCAGCCCGGCCCAGCCCGGCTGGGCCTTCACCGCGGCGTCGATGGCGGCGTCGATCTCGGCGGGCCCCGCCAGGTGGAAGCGCCCGAGCACGTGGGCGTGGGCGTGGGGCATGGTCGCGGTGCCGAGCTTGCCGGTCGTGACCGCCTTGTCGCCGATCACCAGCGGCATCTCGATCTCGGTCCCGCTCAGCCGCTCGAGCTCGGCCTTCAGCGTCGTACGCTCGGGCGTGCCCGGCGCGTAGCTCAGCACGGGTTCGTTGACGGGCGCGGGAACGTGGGCCTCGGCGTTCAGCATGCGCGGCAGGGTAAATCAGCGTCGCTGGACGAGCGACAGCGATTTCACCGGCTCACGGACTGACGTCGAAGCACGCCCGCATGTCCCAGGTTGCCGGTGCGGGGGGAGGCGGCGGGGGCGGCTCGCCCGGTGGCGGCGGCGGAGGCGGCGGCGGGCAGGCTTGCTTGGCGGCGTACAGCTCGATCGTGCCGACCGTGCCGGACAGCGTGAGCTTGGACTTCGGGTCGGCGCACCAATCGACCGGTGGGTGTGAGGCGTCGCCCGGGAAGCGGAGGGGGCCGCTCAGCGCAAGGCCCTGCGTGCCGGACGCCCAGGTCACGTGGAGCTCACCGCCGCCCTCGATTGCGGCGACCAGGCTTCCGGAATCGAGCGTGTGAGTGGTCATCGGATCGACGCGCTCACTTGGTGTCCGCGTGGCAGTCGCGTGGCGGACAGAAAGCGTGGAACACGGGGCGTGTTCCACGCCTGGAGTCCATGGGGCGGACAGAAAGCGCGGAACACGGGGCGTGTTCCACGCCTGGAGTCCACCTGGCGGACAGAAAGCGCGGAACACCGCCGTGTTCCACGCCTGGAGTCCACCTGGCGGACAGAAAGCGCGGAACACGGCCGTGTTCCACGCGTGGAGTCCATGGGGCGGACAGAAAGCGCGGGACACGGCCGTGTTCCACGCCCGGTGTCCATGGGGCGGACAGAAAGCGCGGGACACGGGGCGTGTTCCACGCCTGGAGTCCACCTGGCGGACAGAACGCGCGGAACACGGCCGTGTTCCACGCCTGGAGTCCACGTGGCGGACAGAAAGCGCGGGACACGGGGCGTGTTCCACGCCTGGAGTCCACGTGGCGGACAGAAAGCGCGGGACACGGCCGTGTTCCACGCCTGGAGTCCACCTGGCGGACAGAAAGCGCGGAACAGAGCCGTGTTCCACGCCCTGTGTCCACGTGGCGGACAGAAAGCGCGGAACACGGCCGTGTTCCACGCCTGGAGTCCACCTGGCGGACAGAAAGCGCGGGACACGGCCGTGTTCCACGCCTGGAGTCCACCTGGCGGACAGAAAGCGCGGGACACGGGGCGTGTGCCAACAGGGGGCGTTCGCTCAGAACGCCGTGAACCCGCCGTCGACGCACAGCGTCTGACCGGTCACGAATGATGCGGCGTCGCTGGCCAGGAACAGCGCCGCCGCCGCG
>Ga0138256_10001879_pt1 | contig 22543 bp, 14 predicted proteins | sample KNB2016incub_MG_FD_105486 | JGI IMG/M metagenome (GOLD analysis project Ga0138256, IMG submission 105486) | Active sludge microbial communities from wastewater in Klosterneuburg, Austria - KNB2014incub_MG | ecosystem: Engineered > WWTP > Activated sludge > Unclassified | place: Austria... | reverse complement strand
GGCTTCGGCCACGCTCTCGCCCATTTTGGGCAGCAGGATCTCGATGTGCGACATGGGTCGGTTCTACGGGGCGAATGTATCCGCGAAGCGCGGGATATGGGAGAAGCGTTGAAGAGGAAATGCTTGGGAGGTGTGCATGGATGCCCACCGGCACGCTCAACCCTCGCAGATCTTCGGATGTCGGCTCCACTGCGGCTTCATTTCCGCGCTCCCATCCTCACATTGCTGGGTCATCCACCCAGCATCCCGAATCCTTTCCACACCAATTTCACATCCTGCCATGGATGGTAGTCCTTGGCGTAGGTAATGTTGATGCGTTGAACGACCAGCGGGTCCGGTATGAGATGATGGATCATCACCGGGTCGATGATACCGTTTACCAATTTAGGCAACTTCGATATGGCACCCTGCGGGTGGTACCCTACCCAAGAACGCTTGCCACGGATCACCTGGATAATGTTGGGGATGAAGTTCCCTTTGGCATCCACGAACCAAATGGCGACCGGCAGCGTGACCAGGAGCAGCAACGCAATGATCACATCCACTGTGCGCTTGCGGCGGCGCGCTGCGCTGCTGCTTATGGCGTGCGCCTCAAGGATGTTGAGGTCCTGCAAGCTTTCGATACTGCTGGGGCCGATTATGAACTCGCGGGCGGGCTGCGCGATCTTGAACATGGCACCTGTGCGGCGCAACTGCTCCATCAGTTCGATGATACGGCCCCATTTCAGGTCCTTGGCGCAGAACACTACTTCGTCGATACCGTTTTTGCGTATGCGGCGACGCAATTCCTTGTCGGCCTCGGGCAGATCGGCCATGGAAGCCTCCACCTGTTCTTGTCGGCCCAGGCCGAAGTGCGTCTGCCACAGGAGGGCCAAGGCATGTTTCGTCTCCCCCGGCGAACCGATGGCGAGTATGCGCTGGCGTTCGCGATCGCGCAGGCTGTATCCGCGCAAGCCGAGCAGGTGGAGTGCGAGCCGCACCGAACAGAAGCACATGGTGAGCCACGCACACGCGATAGGCAGTTGCCACCACGGATCGATGATGTAAGGAAGCAACAGTGCCGCCATTAGAACCATTACCACGCCCATGCCCTTGGCGACATTCGAAAGCCGAACAGGGCGATCATATGCGCCGAAGAGCGCGAGAACACCTTGCACCACCGCTGTTCCCAAGGCCATGTCAATGAGCAAGCGCGATCGGCCGATATCGTCATCAACGAGCGTAAGGAACGCCCAATAGGACAGTGTCAAGGTCAAAGCAAAGTCCAGCATGGGCAGCAACATGCGGCGGAGGAAACGCACCACGATAGCACCGGCTGCGCTCAGGTAGATGCTGCCGTTGATGAGCAAACTGAAGAAGTCAGTACGCCGCCGTGTGAAGTGCTTCTGCGCGAAGATGGCCATGGCGTTGTAGAACACGAACACGTAGTTCACGCTGCTCTTCTTGGTGCTCTCGCCCTTGTAGTGTATGATGCGCGCATCGGGGAAATACCAGTTCTCGTAACCGCCCAGCGTGATGCGGTAGCTGAGATCGATGTCCTCGCCGTACATGAAGAAGCTTTCATCCAGCAAGCCCACTTTGTCCAGCGTCTCTTTACGCAGGAACATGCAGGCACCGCTGAGGATCTCGATGCGTGCCGCTTGGTTTTCAGGCAAGTGCCCCAAGTGGTACCTGCCGAATACTTTGCTGCGTGGGAATAACCGGGTGAGACCGATGATCTTGTAGAACGCCACTGCCGGCGTGGGCAGCCCGCGCTTGCTCTCGGGCAGGAAAGCCCCGGTACCGTCGATCATCTTCACACCCAGACCGCCGGCCTTCGGGTTCGCATCCATGAAGGCGAGCACCTTGTGGAACACATCCTCGCCGACAACCGTGTCAGGGTTCAATAGAACCACGTACTCAGCAGTGCTTTCCTTGATCGCTTGGTTGTTCGCACGACTGAAGCCAACGTTCTCGGTATTGGCGATCAACTTCACCTGCGGGAATTTCCCGCGTACCATTTCCACACTGCCATCCGTGCTGAGGTTATCCACTACGAACACATCGCCATCGATGCCTTCAAGCGCCCGCAACGTGGTGCGCAGGCACTGCTCCAGGTAGGCCCGCACGTTATAGTTGACGATGATGACGCTCAGCTTCATGATCAGAAGACCATGGAATGAGACGATAAGAAAAAGAAGAGACCAGGATCCATCTCCAGGTTTTTTGAGCATTCGATCTTCTGATCATCTGATAGGTCCCTCATCTCCTCACGCTTTGTTCGTATGGCTTTCGATCCGCGATGCTACGGCCAAGTGTCAGTTCGTCCACGTTCTCCAGTTCCCCGCCCACACTTATGCCACGGGCTATCATGCTCACCTTGAGGTGCGGATCGGCCTCAGCGGCTTTACGGTTCAGGTAGAAGCTGGTTGTATCACCTTCCAACGTTGCGGGCAAGGCCAACACCACTTCCGTGATCTCGCCGTTGGTGAGGCGCGCTAATAACTGACGGGTGTTCAGGTCGTCCGGGCCGATCCCGTCCATCGGGCTGATCACACCACCCAGAACATGGTATAGCCCCTTGAATTGGCGGGTGTTCTCGATGGCGATCACATCGCGGATGTCTTCCACCACGCAGATCAATGCCCGTTCGCGGCCGGGGTTCGCGCAGATCTCGCAGGTAGGCTTGTCACTGATATTGCAGCACACGGTGCAGTACTGGACATGCTCACGCAAAGCACGCACTGCATCAGCGAACCGGTACACCTCATGCGGCTCGCGGCGCAGCATGTCCAGTGCCAAGCGCATGGCCGTGCGGCGGCCAATGCCGGGCAGCGTGGCCAATTGATCCACGGCATTCTCGAGAAGTTGGGAGCTGAGCGGCATAGGGGGCGAAGCAAAGCAAACTGTGGCAGGTTGCGCACGAACGGTACAGTAAGTGCGTTAAGCCCCGTTACTTTTATCCCGCATGACAACGCATCGCTACCTGCTGTCCACATTGGCAGTCTTTTTCTGTTCCCTTGTTCTGGCGCAGGAGATCACTATTTCCGGACAGGTCACGAGCACCGACCCCGACCGTATCCTGTACGACCTGATGGTGGTGAACAAGCGTACTCGCTTGGGCATATTCGGTAACGCTGACGGGAGCTTTCTGGTGAAGGCGTTGAAGACGGACACGTTGCTGATCGGATCGGCCGGGCACCAGACACAGCCCATTTGCATGGTTGACAGCGCGACCAAGACCGCCTACACCGTGAAGCTCCAGTTGCAGTTGGTCGTTATCAGACTACGCGAGTTCAAAGTGGTGCCCGATCGTGACCTTGCCGACATCCAGAAGGACATCAAGGAACTGGGGTACAACGAGGACGACTACATCATCGACGGCGTGGATGCCCTTCAGAGCCCGATCACGTTCCTCTACCAGTCCTTCAGCAAACGGGAGGCAAGCAAACGGATCGTGGCCGAACTGCGCAACGAAGACCGCAAGCGTGCATTGCTCCGGGAGCTGTTGAAGAAGTACGTGGAATACGACATCATCAACCTGAGCGATGCAGCGTTCGACGACTTCATCGATTTCTGCCGGGTACCGGACGAAGTGATCAAGGGGCTGTCGCAGTACGATTTCCTGATGTACGTGAAGAAGAAGTATGAGCTGTACAGCAGCCTGGGTCCTACACGACAGCACTAGTGGTTAACCTTCTGCGTGTTGCTCTTTCGACGCTGCTGTTGTGGTCGTTCGTGCCGGCCCTTCCACAGGATGAGTCGATCCTACGGAGCATTGTGCTCACCGATGCGGTCATCCATGCCAAGCGCTCCGGCTTCCAGTTCGAGGGCCTTATGCGGCAGGTGATGAGCGACACCACGTTCCATCAGGCGTTCATCAACACCAAGTACCATCCTCATCGGCTTACATCGTTGTTGAGGGTGCATAACAAGGATGAGAAGGAGGTGGCCCTCTTATTCAGGAAGGGGAGGTTGGAGAGAAAAGGAAGAATTGCGGAGCTGGTGTTGGACAGCGTAGTGGAGATCGGTAAGCTGCGTAACCGCGACAGCAGTTTCCGCTACCTGACAGCGGAGATGTACGATGATGTGTTCTTCTCGAAAGCGCCCTACACTGCGAGCAACAGGATCAGTAAGCATCAGCAGGACATAGACCGCAGCAGCAGGTTCGACAAGTACAAGACCGAATTGAAGAAGTTCATGTTCGATCCCGGACAAGAGATCGGAACTGTGCCCTTCATCGGCGATAAGATGGCGCTGTTCGATACGACCATGATCCCGTTCTACGACTATAAACTGGACGTCGATCTCAAGAACGGCCGCTCTTGTTGGCTCTTTACGGCCATGGCACGCGACAGCGTGAACGGCAAACCGGCCGACGAGGACGACACCGTGATCAAACGCATGAGCACGTGGTTCGATCAAGAAACGACCCAAGTCTTGGCACGCGAATACCGGATCGCGCATGATGCGTTGTTCCTGGAATTCGACATCAACATCACCGTGCAGAACAAGTGGTTGGACGGAACGTTGCTCCCCGTCACCATACACTACGATGGTGTATGGGACATTCCCTTCAAGAAGCGCGAGATCGTGCGCTTCGATATGGTAATGGACGAATGGGTGGTAGTGGAGTGAGGGGATGCCTCAGTGCTTTCCCTGCGCAGCCAGCCAACGTTCCGCATCCAAGGCCGCCATGCAACCCGTACCCGCGGATGTCACCGCTTGGCGGTAGACCTTGTCCGCTGCATCGCCGCTCACGAACACTCCGGGAATGTTGGTATGCGTGCTATCGGGCTTGTGTTTCAGGTAGCCGGTCTCGTCCATATCGAGGATCCCGGTAAAGAGGTCGGTGGCGGGTTTGTGGCCAACGGCAATGAACAATCCCGTGACGTCCAGCTTCCGCTCCTCGCCGGTTTTGTTGTTGATCGCAACAATGCCCTCAACGGTGTTTTCACCGAGCACATCCTTCACTTCGGTATTGAACAGCACTTCGATCTGCGGTGTGTGTTCCACGCGATGCACCATTGCTTTGCTCGCGCGGAATTCGTTCTTGCGTACCAGCATGTACACTTTGGGGCACAGTTTGGCCAAGTAGGTCGCTTCTTCGCACGCGCTATCGCCAGCGCCGACCAGGGCTACGGTCTGGCCCCTGAAGAAGAAGCCATCGCAAACAGCGCATGCGGTGACCCCACCACCGATATCGCGCAGACGGATCTCATTCGGCAACCCGAGCCACTTGGCGCTGGCGCCAGTCGCAATGATCACAGCATCGGTATGGATCTCCGTTTTCTCATCCACCCACACCTTGTGAACAGGACCGCTGAAGTCCACCTTGGTGACCCAGCCACTGCGCACATCGGTTTCGAAACGCTTGGCCTGCGCTTTCAGGTCCTCCATCATATCGGGCCCTGAGCGTCCGTTCGGGTAGCCCGGGTAGTTGTCCACCTCCGTGGTTTGCGTGAGTTGGCCGCCGGGTAGCGGTCCCTCGATCACAACGGGCTTAAGATCGGCGCGTGCGGCGTAGATGGCAGCGGAATAAGCTGCGGGACCCGATCCAATGATCAGGCATTTGATGCGTTCCGGAATGGTGCTCATGTAAGGGACGGCGAAACTAACGGCAGGGGCGAAGCACCGCCGCGGCAATCGATAGTTGTTCCGTGAAATGCCAAGTACTGCTGTGCCTCGGCTATGGATAGCAGGCCAGCGTATCCACCCATGGACTCCAGCAGGCCCAAACCCCCAAGCCACCCACAACGTTGCTTTTGACGTTACTTGGTGTGGAGAAGAGGTCGCCTTGCGAGTTCGCGTTACCGTCCTTCGAGTTGTAGAACTCGAATTCCTTCTGGCCGAAAGCGACGTACTGCACCACAACGGTATCGCCACGCTTGAAGTAGCCACGTTCCTCGTTCTCGTCATCGTCCGCAGTACTGAAGGGCGCGCTGCCACGGTTGATGGCCCAGTCGAATGAAAGCCCGTCAATGAACTGGTCTTCGAATGCGCCGAATTGCGGAGCGATGAAGATCTCGTCCTTCTGCTCGCCATCCGTTCCGGCGTTGATGCGCTTGCCCATCCACCGGTAGCAATTGCCCAACCCGCTTGGATCGCTGGTGGTTTGCCAAATGAAGCCGAGACTATCGTCGCCGGGATCTTGTTCGGCCAGCTTGAACCAGAGGCTGTCCAACGGTTCGGGATCCATCATGAAAGAGGAACCGGTTACCGTTTTGCCTTCAGCCTGAACGTTCAGGGCGTATGTGGAACCTATCTGGCCCAAGAAGCTGCCATCGGTCTTCGTGTAGATGAGAATATCCGCCACCTGGATGGCGAAAGGATCGATACCGATCATCTGTCCGGCACGCTCCAAGATGTCGTCCGGGATACTGAACCCGCTTACAGCATCGAGCTGCACGGGACCATTGCCGTCATCCACCGTAACGGCAGCTGTGCGAACGAAGATGCCGAGCAGACTTGCGAAGTCGGTGGGGGCGAAGAAGCTCTCGGTGCGGGTGACCACAACGATGGGCGGCTTGCCCGGTTCGATGGTGCCATTGATCACCAACTTCTCCTCAGCGGGCGGAAGTTCAACGGTGATCTCCTTGGTGCATGCGGCAAGCCCACCCACCACAGCGATCGCGATCAATGCGTTGCGCATCAGAATTCGAAGTTCCATGTAATGCTGGGGAGTATGCTGAACAGGCTCACTTGCTTGGCTACCACTTGGAAGGTGCCTTCGCTGGGTATGCCCTCATTATCGAAGTAGATGAAGTAGGGGTTGCGGCGGTTGTAAACGTTGTACACGGCGAACGTCCAACTGCTGCGGTAGCGGCGCGGCACTTCCGTCACCTCGCCTGTGGTCTTGTCCTTTTTCTGGCGCGTGGCCTTATTCCGGAGTGTAGCGGCCAGATCAAGCCGGTGGTATGGCGCCATGCGGAATCCATTGCGCTCCGTGTACTCGCTCACCAATTGACCTTCCACCCAGTAACGGTTCACAGGCAGTGTTACCGCTTGGCCCGTGCTGTAAACGAAGGTGCCACCGAAGGTCCAACGTGCGTTGTGGTCGTAGCTCAGCACCAAACTCATGTCGTGGGTGCGGTCCCATCGGCTCGGGAATTCCTCGCCCTTGTTGAGGTTGTCGAATTGCCGCATGGTCTTGCTCCACGTATAGCCCGCCCAGCCGTTCAACTTGCCGAAGGTCTTTTTGATGAACAACTCCAACCCATAGCTGTAGCCGTCCCCATAAACGAAGTTGCGATCGTAGTTGGTGTTGCCATTGTCCTGCGGAACAGCGCCATCGGCGTATTCGATCAGGTTGTCCATTGTTTTGTAGTACACCTCCACGCTTGTCTCGAAGGTGCGGTCTTTCCAATCCTTGAAATACCCGGCGGCGTATTGTGTGCCAACCAGAGGCTTCACATTCTTGCCACTGGGCACCCACACATCGGTGGGCAGCGCAATGCCGCTGAAACTGGCGAGATGCACATACTGTTGACCGCGATTGAAGCTGGCCTTCACGCTGCTATTGGCTCCGGTCTTGTAACGCGCACTGATCCGCGGTTCCAAAGCCGAGTACTGGGCAACGGTTTCGCCGGATCCGTATTCACGGGTGCCGATCTCGGTCCCTTCACTGTCGTACAAGTACTCGCGGAAGTTGCCTACGTGCGCGAACCAGGTGAAGCGGAGCCCAACGTTCACGCGCAGCAGGTCTGTTACGTCGAAGTCATCGAGTACATATAGAGCTGCTTCATGCGCATTGAGTTTGCTCGGTTCCTCGATATCGAATTGTGTGTCGCCCGCATCGATCCTTACCGTGCTCGGAGTGTAGAGGTGCCGGGTGTATTGACCGCCATACTTCAAGCTGTGCCGAACGTTCAAGTAATGGTTCAAGTCCAGCTTCAATGAGTAGTCGCGGATACCGCTGAAGAGTTGGAACGAGAACACATCCTGCGTTGCGTCGAAGAGGAACTTGTAATCGCTGAAGGTCGCGGTGGTGTTCAGGAACAGCTTGGGGCCGAAGACGTGGTTCCAACGCGCGGCCAGTGTTGCATTTCCCCAAGGGATGCGGAAGCTGGGGTCGCCGGCATTCGTGTTGTCGAAGGTGAAGACGTCGCGACCGAAGTAACCGCTCAAGTAGAACCGGTCCTTGTCACTGAGGCGGTAGTTCGCCTTGGCGTTGATGTCGTAGAAGTAGTAGCCACTGCCGGCGAATTCGCTCGTGTCGTTCACGAAGGGCTTCAACAGCAGATCGATGTACGTGCGGCGGGCACTTACGATGAACGAACTGCGCTCCTTCATAATGGGGCCTTCCAACGTGAGGCGACTGCTGATCAAACCGATACCGCCCTGACCGTGGAAGCCTTTGTCGTTGCCCTCCTTCATATTGATGTCGAGCACGCTGCTGATGCGGCCGCCATAATTGGCCGGCATGCCGCCCTTGATCAGTTCGATGTTCTTCACAGCGTCGGCATTGAATACACTGAAGAACCCGAACAAGTGGCTGGCGTTGTAGACCACGGCCTCATCAAGAAGAATGAGGTTCTGGTCCGGTCCGCCGCCCCGCACATAAAAGCCGCTGTTCCCTTCACCGTTCCCCTTCACCCCCGGTAGGTATTGGATGGTCTTCAGAATGTCCACTTCCCCCAGCAAGGCCGGAAGTGTGTTGAGTTTCTGTACATCGATGCCGATGCGGCCCATGTCCGTGCTCTCGGTATTGCCCTTTCCCTTCTTTCCGGTCACTTTGGCCGCTTGGGTTTCGTAAACCTTCGGCTGCAAGTCCCAATTCAACTTCATGTCAGCCTTCAGTTCCACCGTTTTGGTGAGTTCCTCGAACCCCAGGTAACGCACGACCACCGAATACGTTCCGGCAGGAATGGTAAGTGAGTAATACCCGTAGGTGTTCGTGGAGGCGCCCTTATTGATCTCGGTCACCACAAGGCTTGCACCGATCAACGCCTCACCGCTGGAGGCATCCTTGATGAATCCGCTCAAGGTGGGGTTGTTCTGGGCGGTCGATATGGTTGGGAGCAGGCTGGCCACCAGCAGTGTCAGGAAAGTCGCACGCATCGTTCGTTCTTGCCTTGGGCCGCCTTGGCCTGCACAGGCGGGGCCAAATGTAGCCGTGCGCTTTCCGCAACTCCGGCCGTTCGTCAAGCTCCATTGTCCGTTCATAATGGCACAATGGCCGTCAATACCAGTCTCGATCGTGGACAAGTCGTTCTCTCGGGAACAATTGGAACACAGGTTTCGGGGATCGGATCCAATGTTCCTTCGTATCCGCCCAGCCCCGAATGGTCTAAAAAATACCCGGATTCTGGTATTTCACGGACCAACTGCCTGTCCGAACTTTGCTCAACTCCTGACCCCGCCCATGAACATCATCAACATCCTTCTTGTAGACGACCACCACTTGGTCCTTGATGGCATGCGCGCGTTGCTTTCCCAGGAACCTGATTTCCAAGTAGTGGGCGAGGCGCGCAACGGGCGCGAGGCTGTGGAAAAGGCCACCGCTTTGAGGCCGCATATCGTGATCATGGATATCAGCATGCCCGAGATGGATGGCATTGAGGCTACACAGCTCATATGCGGGAATAAGTCCCTGAAAGGCACGAACGTTATGGTGCTCAGCATGTATAGCAACAGGGAGTTCATAAATGAACTGATGGAAGCCGGTGCCAAGGGCTATTTGTTGAAGAATACCGGCCGGGCCGAGCTGCGCGAAGCCATTCACACCGTCAGTGCAGGTCAACGCTACTTGTGCAAACCGGTGCAGGAAACTATGGATGCGCCGGTCAAGAGCCGCTCACGCAAGGAAGGCGAAGGATTCGTGCCGATCACGAAGCGCGAGAAAGAGATCATAAGGCTGCTCCTGGCGGAGAAGAACTCGCACGAGATAGCGGATGCGTTGCACCTGAGCCCGGCAACCGTAGAAACGCATCGCAAGAACATTCTCCACAAACTCGACATGCATAGCACCGCTGGTTTGGTGCGCTATGCCATGGAGAGAGGGTGGAACCTTGAGGGCTGAACACTACCAGCCTTTCCCAAACCCCAAAACCTACAGCATCATGGCATCTTGGTCAACCTACCCGAACACCACTATTGGCGCTGGTGACAAGCACATTGTCACCGTTGAGAAACCCAGGAATTATGCAACCGGTCCGATCACTGGACGCGGCTTTGAAGACGATCCCTGGCTCTTGAATTATTCCTCCATGGACGGAGCACCGAACGATATGGATCCGAGGCACGTTGCCACAAGGGTTCCAGATGCAGTGGAACGTTGGGGTTATTATCGGGTGGTTGTCAATGGAACAGCGAAGCCCAAGGAGAAGCTGAAGGTGCGGGATGGGGCCGGTGGAGGAGGTTCAGCCAAAGCAGGAGTGAAGAAACCGGCGACCAAGAAGATCGCACGGAGGAAGAAATAGTCAGCTCCGGTCATTGTCGTTACTACTGAACCACAACGGACACAATACGCACGGAACAATGGAAGCGAGCTCGGGACAGACGAATGGCAAGGGCGCTGCATGCGCCCTTGCCATCTCCATTCTATTTGGGTGTGGGACGAATACTGTGACCGAAAGAGCTCTCTGGGTTCAGCGATCATTAGAGGCGTTGAGGGATAGTATCGATGGAGGAACCATCGCTTTGGATCAACTGATCGGGGGCGTTGAATGTTCCTCCGTGTTCCGGTCACAGCATCAGCCGCTGATCGATAGTATGTGTGCGGTGCTGGTCCCGGGCTCAACCCGTCTATGGTTCGAGGTGGATGATGCTCCTTGTTGGTGTTTGTGCAACGACTTGGCCGGGCTTGGGAGACCGACGCTCGATTCGCTCATTGCGCAAAAGCGGATCGATCATGTTGCCCGGTTCAAGGAGCGCTCAAAGAGCTGGATGCCGCTGGACGGGTTTCCGCCGCTGGGGGTCAAACGGGCCCAACCAATATCATTGCCCGATACGTCAGGCCGACGGAGTGTTGTTCGTGCCGTTCATCGTCGCACAACAGCGCAAACGGATCCCGGATGTGATCGCGGGGATCATGAAGTTCCCTTTGGCGAAGGTTGTATCATGGTTGAAGACTTGGTGGAACTATACCGATCGTGGTACTCGTACATCGATGTCACCTACTACCCGAGTGATCGGCCATGGACCAGCGTGGTGGTGAGTATTCATGATGGTTCCATGACGATCAATATTCCGCCCGACCTTATGGAACATGACGAGGTCGGTGGCGAATTGATCGCCTTTCTTCTGGCCCATGAAATAGGCCACGCGAACGGCGAGGTTTCAGAATGCGGGTCCAATAGTGAGGTTGTTTGTGAAGGAGATGCGGATCACTGGGGAGCCGCCTACGGGATGCGAGAGGTTTTTGAAGGCTCCGATTACATCCGGGTCAGCAAGGGAGCTCAAGCGCAATTGGAAGCTTATTACGAAAGCCTTGGTGCGGACGATCAACGGTGTGGGAATCCGTTCTGCTCGTGCGAAGACCCATCGTGCGGCCATCCACCTGCGGTGTGCCGGGCACAGACGATCAAAATGGGCAGATGGGCTTCTCAACGACGTCCTGTTTGCAATGACCGCTGGCACACGAACCGCTCGGGTGACTGCGAACCTTGTCGGGCGTCTGCTGCGGATTGACGCGATGTGAAAAGCAGGTCAAGATGGATCGTCGAGGATGCCAGCAACCACTCCTGATGAAGTGGGTTCTTATGTGCGCGCTGGCCCTGTGCATGCGAGTTGCCGCGGTTGCACAGAGCGATCCGACATTGAGAACCCAGTATGACCGCTACAATGCACTCTTCGATACCCAGTCTTATCCGGAGATCAGGGCTATGATCCTTGGCATAAGGGTCGAGCCGGGGCGGTCCAGGGACCAGAAGTACCTTTCCACGGTTGTTGAGGGAAGGATATTGCGCGTTTCCGGTGATGCGTTTGCAGCATACGCAGTCATTGATTCCTTGCCGGTCTTGCCCAATTCAGCGGACCCATTGCTGCTCTACGCCATCAGCAGCGAGCGGGGTAGGATATTCAAGGCACTAGGACTGTATCCGAAGGCAGTTGAAGAGGCTGTTCGTGCTTATCATCTCGCGCAGGCCTTCGGTTTTGGCGAGGAAGAAGTGAAGTCACTGGTACTGCTTGCGGAGATCGATCGACACCAGGGTAGCTACGACGAGAGTCTTCGAAAACTGATCCAAGCTGAGAACTCGTTGCATGCCAACGGACTGGATAGGAACTTGTGCAACATCCTCATTGATCGCGGGAATGTGTTCTACGACCAGGAGCGTTGGTCGATGGCCCGGGAGCAATACGAAAGGGCACTGGATTGTGGCAGTGCTAACGGCTACAGCGCGCTCGTCAAGAACGCGATCTTGAACATCGGGTCAGTGACCTATTACCTGTCCGATGCTACTGCGGCCTATGCGTACTTCGACAGCGCATTGACACAAAAGGACATCCGGGCTGATAGGACCTTCGAGGCCGACGTGATGTCCAATATTGCCATCATTGCCAATGGCGAAGGGGATGTGCATCGAGCGCTTCGGGCAGGGTATCGCGCTGTTGAGATCCGAACCGAGTTGCATGATTCCGTAGGGCTGGCCGAATCACTTCTCTCTTTATCAGGGACGTATTTGGGAGCGGGCAACGCAGATAGTGCATTGATGTTGGCCCGTGCATCGTACGAATTGCTGGTCGGCTCGGGCTCGGCACAGAAGCTCTCGGAAGCAGTATACCGTTTGTATGAGGTATATGACCTACAAGGGAATTGTGCAATGGCGAAGGAATACTTGGAGAGATCCAGCGTCGTAAAAGCAAGGTTGGATTCGGTCAAACAAGGTGAAACCATTCACCGCCTTGAGATCGCATACGAATCCGAAAAGAAGGAACAGGCTCTTGTGCTTGCCAGAGAGGAGGAACGGACAAAACGAGCCCAGCGCAATTGGCTGATCGGCCTCAGTGCGGTTTTGGTCCTGCTTGCTGTAGTCCTATTCCGGAATTACAGTGGCCAGAAGCGCATGCGTGCCCAAGAGCAGGTGATCCACGACCGCGAGGTCAATGACCTCCTCAAGCGGCAGGAGATCAATTCATTGGATGCCATGATGAAAGGGCAGGAGCAGGAGCGGCAGCGCGTGGGCAAGGACCTGCATGATCGCATCGGCAGTATGCTGAGCGCCGTGAAACTGCAATTCAGTGCATTGGAAGGGCGCATGGAGCAAATGGAACTACAGCAAAGTGAGCAGTACCAACATGTGTTCGACTTGTTGGATGAGACGGTGACCGAAGTGCGGCGCATCAGCCACGATATGGTGCGCGGTACCCTCAGCCAGTTCGGACTGGTCAAGGCATTGGAAGACCTGCGCAGCGCCGTACATGTGCCGGGCAAGTTGAGCGTATCGATGAGCGTATTCGGTATGGAGGAGCGGCTGGACCAGGACATGGAGATCGCCATCTACCGAATGGTGCAAGAGTGCGTGAGCAATGTGATGAAACACGCGCGTGCAAAGGAACTCTCGGTGCAACTCACGCGGACCACAGCCGCGCTCAACATCATTGTCGAGGACGATGGTACCGGGTTTGATCCGCTTGCCAGTTCGGAAGGCATGGGCATGGGCAACATCAGGGAGCGTGCGACGGCGTACAATGGAGCGGTGAACGTTGACAGCCGACCTGGCCATGGCACGACGGTTTCCATCGACCTTCCGCTGATGCGCCCACCCGATATCGGGTAGAAGACGGACAGAACGCCGCTATCGGCCTCGAAAATTCACCTTTTCTGGGTATGGTTTCAGCTTTTCACGAATGGCACTTTTGGTTCATTCTCGGACCAATATCAATAGCCATGAAATACTCGATCGGAAAGTCAGCGCCAAGCGCGCTAGCCTATATGCTTGTTCTCCTGCTGGGCATCATCTCTTGGAGTGTTGCCAGGGGCCAAGGGCAAGTGACCATAAAGGGCGAGTTATCCTCACCAGAAGAGATCATCAGCCGGCAAACCGTTACACTGCTCGGCCAGAACGGGGAGGAGGTGCCCGTGAATCTGTGCCGCAATGGTCACTTCAAGTTGAGCCTGCCGCTCGATCAGGTGCATGTGCTCCGCTTCACCAAACCCGGTTGTGTTACCAAACAAGTGCGCATTGACACCCGCGCAGCCTGCAAGAAGGACCCGAAAAAGGACCGCTTGGTGGCGTTCGAAGTGGTGCTGCACGAAGCGGAAGGACAGGAAGCCGAACAGTACGCGGGCGCCGTTGGTGAGATCCAGTTCCACAAGAGCAACGGCCGAATGAAGGTGCGTCGCGACTATACCCAACGAGGCGATCTGGCGGTAACACAGGAAGTGATCGGTCAATGATCGGAACGCGTCGCTGCCCGCGGTCCGGTGCGGGATCGATCGCATTGTTAGATTCGCCGCCCCATTCGGGGTGTAGCGCAGCCCGGTAGCGCACTTGCATGGGGTGCAAGTGGTCGCTGGTTCGAATCCAGTCACCCCGACGAATGAAGAAGCCCCGGACCGTCCGGGGCTTCTTCTTTTTGTGGTACCAGCCTTCCTTACCTGGAAACCTCGGCGTCCTCTCCAGGCCGCACCACGGTTATCCATTTGCCTTGCGATCGTGCGTTGATCGTGTTGTCGTACATCGCCTCGCACACGGTGCCCGGCAAGTAGAATCGCCCGGCATATGAGGCATTCAGCATCACCTTGTACGTGACGCTTCCGCCGCGCCACAGATCGAAGTAGGTAAGCACCCGATCATCCCGCACATCCTGGTAGTCGTAGTAACTGGCTTGTACCGCACTACCCGAACCCTCCAGCCGCGTGTTGCGGATCTCCCAGCCGCTGGGGAAGACCTGTGTCAGGGCCAGTTCATTGTAGCCCTTCAGGCTCGGGTTGGTGATCGTAACGGAGGCAACGAAATCGGTGCCTTGCTCCAATTTGTCGATACTGATCGCAGTGCCGTTCGCGGTTTCGAATGTCACGAACATGCTGAGCCCGCTGCTCTCCGCCTGTTCATCACCGGCCAGGGGCGTACCAGTACGCACCATTCGCAGGTAAAGCAGGTTCTTACCACTGTTCTTCACGCCTACAGTGGCCTTGCCATCGGGTACGGCCAGCTCCGTGCGCACAATGGCTTTTTCGCTGAAGCGGTCTTTCGGCGTTCCGTTCTGCGTGAGCGCGAACGACATGCCCTTGCCCAACTCGCCACCCTCAGCCAAGCGTGCCACAGCCATTAGGCCGAAGGCGGTGCTCTGGGTGCTGTACCAACTCTCTGAACCCAGTCGTTTGGCGATATCCTGGATCAAGCCGGCGGCTTTGGCCTTGTCGTTCATCTTCAGCAACGCTTCGGCGATCATGGCTTCATCGCGCAGGTCGCTGCCATAGGTCCAAGAGAGTTCCGTGTACGGACTGACGCGCGGGCTTACACCGGCGATCAGCTGTTGCGCCACTTCGCGGTTGTTGGTGACGGCGTATGCGGCCGCGAGCATCCACTTGGCCTGATCGCTCAATCCCGTCATGGTGCGCATACGGTTCATGGGCGCCAGCTCCGATGCGTTAGCCGTTGCCAGTACATACAGCCGGTAGGCTTGGGTCAGCTGAGAGTGGTGGCGCGTCCATCCATCGCGCTCCGAGAAGTTCCAATTGCGTGCAACGCTGCGCTGGTTGCTGAGCCAGCGGCTCTTCATCGCCGCCGGGATGTTGAAGCCTTTGCGTTCGGCTTCGGTGAGGAAGTGGCCCACATACACCGAGCACCAATCATCCACGTAAGTGCTTCCCGGCCAATAGGTGAAGCCCCCATCGGCGTTCTGGAACTCGCGCAACTTGCGGATCGCGGCTTCCACGTTACTGCGCATGTATTGTGCACTCTTGGCATCCACCTCGGTAACGTCGGCGATGTACAGCTGCGGGAACGCTTTGCTGGTGGTCTGCTCCACGCAACCATGCGGATAATCCATGAGGTATTTCAACCGGCGGCCAAAATCGATGGGAGGGATGGTGCTGAGTTCGAGGTAAGCGCTGTTCGTGCCCAGCAAGCCAACGGGATTGGGCGTCGCTTGCCAACTCTGGCCGGGCTCAATGATCACTTCCTCGGAGAATGTCTGCGGTTGGTTCGGCTGGCGCACCGCGATCTCAATGCTCTCAGCCGCTTTTTCACCGGCGCCTTCAGCGATCAATTTCACCTTGCCCGTGCCAATGGTCTCGGCCATGCGCACCTTGAACACGGCTACTTGATCACCTTCTTCCGTGAACTTCAACTGGATCTTGTCCGGGCCCTGCAATGTGAAGAGCTTGTTCGCTTCCAAGCGGAGCTGAACATCCTTGATCTTCTTGTCCATCGCGAACACTGTAACAGGCAGATCGACGGTTTCGCCCGGACCCACCACCCTGGGCAGTGTTGCCAACAACATCAGCGGTTTCTTCACTGGTACGGCCTTCTCAGTGCTGCCGTATGCGCGCGCACCATCAGTGGCGACAACCATCACACGCACGCTGCCCACGTAATTGCTGATGGTGAAGCTGTGTTTCGCGTTGCCGTTCTTCCCGATGGTGAATGGACCAACGAAACGTACCACCGGTTTGAATCTGTTAACACGCGATGGGTCGACCGGGCCAGCATCATCACTGCCACCGAGCGCGAGGATGCGTTCGAGTTGGCGCCCGAAAGCACCGATCACTTGGTCGTACATGTCCCACGTGCGCACGCCCAACGCTTCGCGGGCATAGAATGCCTCCCAAGGGTCAGGTGTCTTGAAGCGCGTCAGGTCCAGGAGTCCTTCGTCGACGATGGCCAAGGTGTAGGTCATCGGCAGGCCTTCCTTCTCCTTAACGCTCACGCTGAAGGGTACATCGGTGCGGATCTCCTTCGGTGTTTCAAGTACCGGCGCAATATGCGTTGCGGGATCCTCCACTAGGATAGGAATGACACCGTAGAGCCTTATCGGTAGATCGTTGATGGTGTTCGCGTGTGGTTGCACCAAGGTGACGTGAACGAAGATGTTCGGCGCCATGTCGGCAGTAACATTGAATTTGTAACGGGTCTCCTTCGCCTTCAATTCCACCCATTGCGCATCAAGAATGCGACTACCTGTTTCCAAGCTCACCAGTGCACGACCGGTCCCGGAACTCGGGATCACGATCTCAGCTTCGTCACCGGTGTGGTACTTCTCCTTGTCGCTGTTGAAGTTGAGCATGGCAGCCTGCTCAGCATCGCCACGACGGCTGCGGCCTTCGTAGCCCGGCCAATCGAAGTACACATTGCTCGCACACGCGTGACCGCTGGCCGGATCGTACACACGCACAATGAAGCGGCCCCATTTCGGGCGGTCGACGCGCACGTTGGCCGTCGCCTTTCCCTTCGAGTCGGTGACGATATCCTGCGTGCTCTCCAACCGGATGCTCGGACTGGTCACATAGCTGGCCGCTTCATCGTATCCACCGTCCCACCACCAGTCGCGTTCCATTTTGTAAACACTCACCTTCAAGGCATGGCCGGCAAGCGGCTTGCCGTCGGGGTCGATCGCAACCGCGCTGAACGTGTAGTTGGTATCCGTGCGCAGCGTTCCCCAGGCATTGCGGGGGTCGGGCCCGTGCACGCCGGCGTAGCTTGAATAAGGTAGGTAAACGGCGCGTTGGTTGTCGGTACTTGCATCGCCGCCAGCCTCGAAAATGCGTGTGACGAAGTTGGCGTTCACAGCTGCCGGAGCACGCCCGTTGAAACTGATATCCATGGGGAAGGTGGCCTTGCCGGTTGCATCCAGCTGCCCATCGAACACCACGCGTTCATCGGTGTTCACACCTGTGTACAGGTCGTCGAAGTTGTACTTGTCGTAGCCCTTGAAATCCGCCCAACCGCGTGTCATGGTAACCGTGGTACGCGCTTTCAGGTTCTTGGCCGGTGCGCCGTGCAACCAGTTGCCCGTGAGCACCTGCTCTTTTTTCCGACTGATCGATGTGATCCGCTCCGGCAGGTCGATGTTCACTTTCAACCGGTTCGGCTTTATCGTTTCAATGCGCAGCGTATGGTGGAACGATGTGCCACCCACGTTCACGCGTGCGTGCCAAGCGCCGGTGGGCGCGTCGGGGCTGGTGGCGCAACGGAAAGAGTACAGCCCGTTCACGGAACTCGTGCGCACATGCTTCTGGTCAAGTCGACCGCGTGCATCGGTGATCTCCAAGGTCACCGGGTGGTCCTTCGGCAGCGTTTTGCGCGGGTCTTGAAGCATGAAGCTCAGGTACAGCGAATCACCCGGACGCCATACTCCACGTTCCCCGTAGATGAAGCCCTTCAAGCCGCGTTCGACGTATTCTCCCTCCACCTCGTATTCGCTCAACGACAACGAATTGCCATCATCCAACTTCAGGTAGCCACGCTGCGAACCTTTGCTGGCCACAAGCAGGAAACCCTTGTGCTTGGTCTTCGGCAAGGTCACCAACCCTTCACCGTCCGTAACGAGTTGCGCAAGGCTGCGACGCTGTTTGTCGAGGACATCCACTTTCACGCCGCTCATCGGGGCGGTGCTTTTCAGATCGCTCACGGCCACGAGCATGCTGCCATCGTTGCCGCGCTTGGCGATCAGTCCGAGGTCGCTCGCCAGAATATTGCGCGAGACGGAATGATGCTGCGTGTAATACGAGCCGCTGCAAGGGTCCTCGCGCTTCCGCCAGTCGTATTCCTCGTCCTCGTAGTAATACTCCTCCTCGTAGTCGTCGTAGTAGTAATGATCGGACCCCTCGTCCCATTGGCCACCATCACCGTCATCGATATCCTGCGGTGCGGAGATGATCTGGCGTGGCTTGTCCTTGTCGTTCGGGCAGGGGTATATGCTATGCTCCCTGCGGAAGTCGAGTTCGATCCGATAGATGGCCCCTGGTTCGGTCTTGATAAGATCCGCAAGGTCGAGATAGTGACGGTTCCAACGGCCCACCTTCGGGGCTTCCTTGCCCTGTAGCGGAATGATGCGGTGCAGCACTTGGCGCCCTACGCGCGCCAGTTCGTACTCGCCGTCGATGTTGTTCACCTGCAGGAATTGGGCGACATTCTCCTCGTAGATGCGGATCACACGCACTTCAACAGCGCTCAGGTTCACAGCATCGAACGGGAACAGCAGACCATCCGTGGACGGAAGGATGGTGCCTTTGCCGACCAAGCTGATCGCTGGCTTGATGTCTTCGAACGTGAGGTCGACCGTGATGTCTTTCCCAAGTGTCCGGTGGTTCACGTTCGCCAAGCCCTCGGCGACAAAGGCCTGATGTTCGCCACTGAGCCGTGCCTCCGGGTATAAGAGCAACTTGTTCCCATCGATGGCCGGTCGCACATTCTCTTGGCCGCTGATACCCGCCAAACCCGCGAGGTCCTGAGCCGGATCCAATGGATCACTGAACAACAGCGTTGCGAATTGTTCCTCCGCGCTGGTGGTGCTCGAACTGACCAACACCAGATCACCGATAGCGGGCACTCTGAAATAGAGTGCGCTATCGATATCGCTCTCGATCTTCTCACCGTTCCATGTGATCAGCACACTGTCGGGCTGCTCGCCACGCAGCACGCTGTCCACGCTGAAACGATGGAATTGACCATTGGCTTCGTGTTCCCATGTGAGGCTCAGATGCCGCTTGCCTTGCGTAACGCGGATGCAACCTTCAACATCCTGTCCAGTGGCATCGTCACTGGTGTATACTGATGCGAGCACCCGTTGCCACGTGAGATCCGTGCTGCTCAATGCCTGCATGTCGGTGATGCGCACATCCAGGCTTTGCCTGATGGTGCTTACTTGGAACCGGAATTCCTCCATGCCCTTGGGCACTTCCATGATATCGCCCAGGCGGAAGACAACTTCGTAGGTCTGGTCGCTCTTCAAGCGCTCGGTTGGCCGGAACGCAAGTGTGTTATGGTCCAGCCATTCAACAGCGCCGTCCACTTCGGGATGCAGGTCGAACAGATCCTGGATCGCGGCGACGGATGTGTCCTTCCATGGACGATCTTCCGCCAACCGGACCAGGATGGCGGCCCTTGCGCTGATATGCCCGTATGTGAAGGCCGGGATGTAGGGGATGAAAGCGCTATCGGGTTCTATGCGCTTTGGATCGCCTTTGCAAGCAACAAGCGTGGCACAAACGACGAAAGCGCGCAGTGTTGCGCGCAGCAAGCGGGTGGTGGCGTACATGGCCGGTTAAGAAGTAGGGGGAGAAAGGTAGGCGGGCGTGGAAATGAACGCGGATCGGGCGTTGACTATTGCGGTTCAGGCAGTATTTCACGGCAAGGCCGGTTAGTATGCACGCCTACATTTGGCGCCCCACAGATCCCGAATGATCCATTTGAAGATGAAACTGTTGGCCGCTGCCACCGCGGTATTACTGACCGCTTGTAGCGCAGACCCGGAAAGTGCTGATACAGTGGACGCGGATGAAGCAGCGATAGAACATGTGATGGACAAGCATAGCGCCTCAACACCTGATGAAGCGTACATCACTCATCTGGACCTTGAACTTGCCGTTGATATGGCGGCCGAAGTCATCACTGGTACGGCCACCTACGATATCGTGAACCACGGGAAAGGAAGGATCGTGTTCGATACGCGTGGGCTGACCATTGCGGAAGTGAAGGATGCCGATGGCAGGGTGCTTAAGCACACATTGGGTGACAGTACGTTCCTTGGACGCGCCCTGATGGTGGAGATCGGGCCCGAAGTGAAACGGTTGAGCATTGCGTATCGCACGGGTGCTGGGGCCGATGCACTGCAATGGTTGTCACCGCAGCAAACAGGGGGCAAGAGGCATCCCTTCCTGTTCACTCAGGGCCAAGCTATCCTTACGCGTACGTGGATACCGATCCAGGACAGCCCGGGCATTCGCATCACTTACAATGCCAACGTTCATGTGCCTGCAGAGTTGATGGCGGTCATGAGCGCTTCCAACACCACCACCCGCAATGCCGCAGGGAATTACAGCTTCAGCATGCTTCAACCGATCCCGCCCTACCTCATCGCGTTGGCGGTGGGGGATATCGAGTACCGCAACATCGGGCCGCGCACAGGCGTGTATGCTGAACCGGAGCTGGTGGACAAGGCCGCCAAGGAATTCGCTGATATGGAGAACATGGTCATCGCAGCGGAGGAACTCTATGGTCCCTATCGCTGGGGCCGGTATGATGTGATCGTGTTGCCGCCGAGCTTTCCGTTCGGTGGTATGGAGAATCCGATGTTGACATTCGCAACACCTACCATCCTTGCGGGTGATGGTTCGCTGACCGCTTTGATCGCGCACGAGCTCGCGCACAGTTGGAGCGGCAATCTGGTGACCAACGCCACTTGGGATGATTTCTGGTTGAACGAAGGCTTCACCGTGTATTTCGAGAAGCGCATCTGTGAAAAGATCTATGGGCAGGATTACGCCGAAATGCTTGCGGTGCTGGGGCGGCAGGAATTGACGCGAACCATGCACGACCTCAAGGAAGATGGCCATGACGCGGACACCCGGTTGAAACTGGATCTGGCCGGCCGCAACCCGGATGATGGAATGACGGATGTTGCTTACGAGAAGGGCTATGCTTTTTTGACCCTGCTGGAGGCCGAGACCGGTCGTGAAAAATTCGACGCATTCCTGCGCGGCTACTTCGACGCGTTCGCCTTCAAGAGCATGACCACGGAGAAATTCCTCGCCTACCTGAAGGAGGAACTGCTCGACCCCGGGAATGTGTCATTTGACTTGGATGCATGGGTCTATCAACCCGGCTTGCCCACGAACGCTCCAGTGGTGGCGAGTCATCGGTTCGCATTGGTGGATTCCGCCCTTGTGCGCTGGAGCAGTGGTGTGCCTGCGATGGAATTGGCCACAGGGGATTGGAGCACCTTTGAATGGATGCATTTCCTGCGGGGCTTACCGACAGGCATCACCACGGAAAGGATGGCCGAACTCGACAAGACATTCGGCTTCACGGCATCGGGCAACGCCGAGATCGCCTTCACATGGTTCGAGCAGTGCATTGCCAACCAGTACGAATACGCCTATCCAGCACTTTCCGAATTCCTCGTTCATGTTGGTCGGCGCAAATTCCTTACACCGTTGTACACGGCGTTGGCCGGCACGGAAAGCGGGATGCTTGTGGCCCGCGCCATCTACAAGCAGGCCCGGCCCAACTATCACAGCGTAAGCACCCATACCATTGATGATGTGCTTGGTTGGCAGAAGATGACCGAGCCGGTGACGATGTAACGTGTCGGCGCCGAACAACAAAGCCCCTCGATCCGATCGAGGGGCTTTGTTGTTGGATGGCACCAGCCTTAGCGCGCTACCGTAATGCGGCTGGTATCACGCGCCTGTCCGTTCGCAACCAGCTTCAGCACGTACTGGCCATCGGCCAAAGCGCTCAGATCGAGCGTGCGCTGCGCACCCATCGACAATGAACCGAAGCCCTGAGAGATGGCGAGTTGACCCAGCATGTCGTACACCTCCACGCTCAAATTCCCGGCATTTGCGGCATTGAACGTAACGGTGACGATTCCCGTGGTAGGAGATGGGAAAACCTCGGTGAAGGCGATCCTGCCGGCTTCATCCAAACCGACCACACAAGCCTGCGGGTTG
>Ga0138256_10001876_pt1 | contig 22555 bp, 12 predicted proteins | sample KNB2016incub_MG_FD_105486 | JGI IMG/M metagenome (GOLD analysis project Ga0138256, IMG submission 105486) | Active sludge microbial communities from wastewater in Klosterneuburg, Austria - KNB2014incub_MG | ecosystem: Engineered > WWTP > Activated sludge > Unclassified | place: Austria... | reverse complement strand
TCCTGGACAAGGGCTTGGCCAGCGGCAGCTTCCACTGGTACCGGGTGCGGGCACGTGGCACGGCGGGCAATAGCCCGTGGAGCGATCCGGCACGGGCGATGGCACGGTAAGCGGCGGAGAAAGACACATTGCACAACGGCCCCGGAAATTCCGGGGCCGTTGGCGTTGCGCGCGGTCCGTTCCTACAAAAGGTCGTTCGCCAGATTGGCCAGCGGGCTACGCTCGCCTTTCTCCAACGTGATGTGCGCGAAGAGCGGATCGCCCTTGGCCTTGTCGATGAGGTAGCTGAGGCCGTTGCTCTCGCTGTCGAGGTAGGGCGTATCGATCTGGTGGATATCGCCGGTGAAGACGATCTTGGTTCCTTCCCCCGCGCGGCTGATCACGGTCTTCACTTCCAGTGGCGTGAGGTTCTGCGCTTCGTCCACGATGAAGAAGATATTGCTCAGGCTGCGACCGCGGATGTAGGCCAGCGGGGCGATGGAGATCTTGTCGTTCTCCAGCATCTCATCGATGCGCTTGGGCGTGTTGTCGTGCTTGTCGAAGCCACCCTTGATCAGCTTAAGGTTATCCCAGATCGGCTGCATGTACGGGTCCAGCTTGCTCTGGATATCACCGGGCAGGTAGCCGATGTCCTTGTTGCTCAGCGGCACCACCGGCCGCGTAACGTAGATCTGGCGGTATTCGCGGCGTTGCTCCAGTGCGCACGCGAGTGCGAGCAGCGTCTTGCCGGTTCCTGCGGAGCCCTGCATGGTCACGAGCTTGATCTCCGGATCGAGCAGTGCGCTCATCGCCAACGCTTGTTCCGCGTTCTTCGGACCGATGCCGAACACGTGCTTCTTCTCCACGCGGTCCACGGAACCGCTGCGCGGATCGAACTTGGCGAGGATGCTCTTCTTCTTGTGCTTGAGGATGTAGAAGTGATTGCCCTTGGGCATTTCGAGGCCGAGTTCCGCCACGGGCATGCTGCCGCGCTCGAAGAGGGCATCGATGTTCTCCTCCTTGAAATCCTCCACCACGGTGCGACCGGTGTACAAGGTCTCGTACACGTTGCGCACCTTGCCGGTGAGGTAATCCTCACTGGCGATGTTGAGGCTCTTCGCTTTGAGCCTGAGCGCGATATCCTTGGTCACCAGCACCACTTTCCGATCCAGGTTCTGCCGCTGGATGGTGAGCGTGGCGTTGAGGATCTGGTGGTCCACCTTGCCGTCCTGGAACACCTTGGTGGCATCCACGCCATTGAGGTCGTGCTTGGCCACCACCTTGAACTTGCCATGCGTGGCGCCGTTCAGCGGGATCCAATCCGTGAGCACATCACGGTCGGCTATCTCGTCGAGGTGCCGGATGAATTCCCGCGCCTCGTAGTTGATCGTATCGTTCCCCTTTTTGAAGGTGTCGAGTTCTTCGAGTACTTGTATCGGTATGGCCACATCATGCTCCTCGAAGCTGGTGATGGCCGAGTGGTCGTACAGGATCACGGAGGTGTCGAGTACGAAGATCTTCCGGTCTTTCTTCTTCATTCTCTCAATGAACGGTGTGATCCAAAAGTATCGGGGTGCAATGCGGAGCGCGGGCGCCGCGGGTCGCACTTATCCACGATCGATCGTTGCGAGTGGCGATCAAGAAGAACGATCGGATGGGTACCAAAACAGAGCGGGGAACACCGTGTAGGTGCCCCCCGCTCCCATCCGATGTCGGCCGTGGCCTTGATCGCATGCCCTTGTCCTGTTTCCCTTACGCCTCACATCCTCTTGCGATGATGCTCGCGCTCTGTTCGGCGGTTCGATGTCTGTCTGGCAAACACCTTTCGTTCCGCGCGTGTGACCTCTTACCAGGTTCGATGTAGCCGAAGCCCCATCGCACGCTTCCCGAATTCACCCCCGATACGTTGATCCGCCGGATGGCGGATCGGGATCCAAAGAACGTTGGTGACGCGAACGTAGTCCCACGCGTTCCAGGCGGAAGAATTCCGACCCTTCAGCTTATCCACAACTTCTGCACAGGCCTAGCGATGCAGGAGCTGGAGCGCAGCAGCCTGTCCTGTAGGCCGGAGCAAATAGATGCCTGCCGCAGCAGTGATCGGCACGCGCACCACACCGGCCTCGAAGGGTCCGTCGTAGGTGTGGAGAACGCGACCATGCACATCGAGCAGTTCGAGGTTCGCGGCGATGCGTTGATCGATCCGGATCACATGGTCCACTCCTTCTTGCCCGATCCAATGCATACCGTGATCCACGTTCCCGATATCTCCGATCCCTTGGCACGGATCGATCACTACCGCCACGAAGGCTTGCGCATTCGCACAGGGTGCAAGGCCCACAACGGTGTATGTGTACAATCCCGCCGGACCGATGGCCGGTTCAACGATCCCGTTGGAAGGACCACCTGGGCCTGTCCACGTACCACCGGCCTGCGCGTTGCCGAGCAAGGGCAAGAGCGCGAAGGGTGCTGCGTTCTGGCAGACCGTTACCGTGGTACTCGTGCCTGCTTGTGGCGCGGCATTCACGGTGAAGGTGAACTCGGCTGTGTCGTTAGCGCAGGGCGCACTTCCGTACACCACATACACGAGGTCATACACGCCCGGTGTGTTCAGGAACGATCCGTTGGTTCCTTGGCCGTTGTAGAAGAAGATCCCGGTGAGGTCGCCGCCGTTCACATAGCTGAACAAGGAAACAGCCGCACCTGTGGAACAAAGCGATGCCGAAACATCGTTCCCGGCTGATGCTGGATCCTGTAAGGTGATGGTGAGCGTGGCCGCGTCCTGCGGGCAACCACCGGGACAGTTGGTGGTGTAGGTATAGGCACCGGCATTGTCGGCACTGGTGTTCAGCGTTCCACTGAAAGCACCGCCACCGGGTCCGGTCCACGTACCACAATTCGATGCGCCGTCCAGGAAGATGATCAGGTCGTACAGCCCGGAGTTCTTGCAAAGCGTGATCGCATCATCAGCCCCCGCATACGGTGCGCTGTTGATGCTGATGTCCGATGCATTCACACTTCCCGTGGTCGATGGCATGTTGCTGACCACGCGGATGCGATACCCTGTACCCACCGGCGTGAGTGCAGGAATGGTGCAGCTGATGGAACCACTGACCGTGGAGGCCAATGTGCCGATGACGACCGGTGCGGCAAAGCTTCCGGATGCATCGCTCAATTCTGCGGAGAAGATGTTCCCGCCGGTGTACGCGCCGACCGCCGTGTATGGAACGGAGAGTTGTGCGCCTTGGCAATAGGTCGTGGAAGCGATGGTTCCCGTAGTGATGCTGTTGGGAACCGCCGTGGCGGAAACGATGCGGATATCATCCACGGAGAAGGCAGGGTCCTGTGCGCTCGTGGTGGTGCCGTTGAAAAAGCGGAAGCCGAAACGCAGGGTGGCCTGGTTGGAGAAGGCCGGGAGCGTGATGCTCTGCTGCACCCAATTGCCTTGGTTGCGGTACTGGCTGATGGGTGTGGTGAGCTGCGTCCAGGACGTACCGCTGTTCGTGCTGTAGTACACTTCGCCGTAGTTGGCCGTTCCACCGGAACAAAGCCACCAGAAGGAAAGGGTGATGTCTTCCGGCCCGGTGGCCACATCGGTGGACATCCGTGCGAAGTGGCTCGCGGCGTTCGCGCACAAGCCATCGGCCGCAAGGAAGCAGCTATTCAGGATGCCGCTGTTCTGCGCGGCCACACTGGTGATGTGCAAGTAGTTCCCGTTCGGGCTGGTAACACCACCGGGCTGCGCCGGTGTGTTGGGCACACTGAATGGAAAAGGAAAGCCGATGCAGACCACGGTCCCACCGCCGCCGGTGTAGGCATTGTTGATCAGCCAGGTGTTGTCCGGTGAATTGCTCACGCCACCCTGGTCTGTCGTGTTCAAGGTGATCGTCGGTGAACTCTCGAAGGTTTCACTGAAGAGCGTGGTCTGCGCGTGGATCGAGGAGTAGAGTCCAAGGGCGAAAAGGAGTACGGGTATGCGCATGGGCGATCGGGGTTGGTCCGCGCAAGATAGAGGGAAGGACGTTTCCCACACCGCGCACACGGCGGAGTTCCCGGAAAGAACGAAGCCCCTGGAGAATGGCTCCACAGGGGCTTCGGGCAAGAGGTTCCGATCAGCGCGCGATCGTCACCGATCGTTGGAGGATCGCGGAACCATCCACGCGCGTTGCACGCAGGATATAGACGCCTTCCACAACACCTTCCAGACCGATGCTGAACGTGGCGGAGTTGCCCGCACGTTTCTCGATCACGACCCTTCCACTTGCATCGATCAGTCGCATCACCGCACCGGCAGGCAACGCACCATCGATCCAGATGCGGTCATCCGCAGGTATGGGTCGGACCACATAGGAAACGCCTTCAACCTCCTCCACGCCGACCGGTGAATACCAAAGGGTATCCGAGAACAACTGGCAGCCTGTGTTCACAGTGGCCAGTACATAGTAGTTGCCCTCCACGGTCGGGGTGATGGCTTGGCCGGTCTCTCCGGATACGACCGTGCCGGATCGGTACCACTGGTAGGCAGTGGCTGTCGTGCTCGTGATCACACCGGCGTTCGCGCTGATGGTCGGCCGTTGTGCGGTGCATACCTCCTTGATCTTGTACAAGCGGCCATTGCTGTTGTTGCCCGCGTACATCTCAAGCGAATTGTTCTCCCCGATACAGGAGAACCCAAAGCCACCATTACCCAACACTTGCGTGCGCACCCACGCGCCGAGGTCGTTCCGCTCCAGGGTATAGAACTGCCCACCGCAATAGTCCGTGTAGATGTACCTGCCCTCGACGCGCCAGTAGGTGGGTCCGCGATACACCCGCCCCCCGATCACCGAGCACCAATTCTGTTGGCTCTGCGGATGTGCTGCCACGGGTGCCACATAGGATGCTGCGGGCAGGCAACCAGCGGTGTTGTATGCGTTGTTCGCCTCGTAACACCGCCAGCCGAAATTCGGTCCGGTCAAGTCGCCCGCCGGCCAGAAGTCCACTTCTTCCACGGCGTCCTGTCCGACGTCACCGATCCACAGGTCGCCGGTCACGGCATCGAAACTCCAGCGCCACGGATTGCGCAAGCCGTTGGCGAAGATCTCCGGAAGCGTGTCCGTGGCGGTAGCGAAGGGATTGTCCGGCGGAACGCTCCAACCGGTCGGTCCGCTCACATCGATGCGGATCAACTTGCCCAAAGCGATGTTCATGTTCTGCGCATTGTTGTTCGGGTCGCCTCCACTACCTCCATCGCCGAAGCCCACATACAGGTATCCGTCGGGTCCGAAGGCCAGATCACCCCCATTGTGGTTCCAGAAGGGCTGCGCACGGGTGTAAAGGATCTGCTCACTGTTCGGATCGGCGACGTTCGGATCCGCCGTCACTGAGAATCGTGAGATACGGGTGGTGCCACTCCCGCTTCCGGTCACATAGTCCACATAGAAGAAGCCATTCGTGAGGTAATCGGGGTCGAACGTGAGACCGAGCAGGCCCTGTTCATTCTCCGTGCTCTGCACACGGTCGGTGATGTCCAGGAACGGCGTGGGCAACACGGTGTTGCTCGCATCCATGATCTTGATCACCCCGGCCTGTAGCGTCAGGAAGAGCCGATCATCACCGCAATGGCTGATGTCACAAATGCGCGTGAGGCCGGTAGCGATCTGCTCCAGTTGAAGCGTAACAGCGGTTTCCTGCGCTCGTACGATCCCGACGAGCAGGAGCGCGAAAAGCAGGGATGGTCTTCGTAGCATGGTTCCAAAAGGGTTTGTCCAAAACTAGGCGTCCATGCACCTCGGTCCGGAACCACGTTCGACCAAGACCTATTTTCGCCGCCCCGTTGTGGGAATTGCGCCGATATGGATCTGCACGAAGCCATCGAACACCGGCGAACCTTCGCCATCATCAGTCACCCGGACGCTGGAAAGACCACGCTGACCGAGAAATTCCTGCTGTATGGCGGTGCCATCCAGACGGCCGGTGCGGTGAAGAGCAACAAGATCCGTCGCGGGGCCACCAGCGATTTCATGGAGATCGAACGGCAACGGGGGATCAGCGTGAGTACCTCCGTGATGACCTTCCAGTACGGTGGCAAGCTCATCAACCTGCTCGATACGCCCGGTCACCGCGACTTCGCGGAGGATACCTACCGCACGCTTACTGCGGTGGATAGCGTGGTGTTGGTGATCGACTGCGTGAAAGGTGTGGAGGCACAGACCGAGCGGCTCATGGAAGTGTGCCGGATGCGCAATACGCCGGTGATCGTCTTCATCAACAAGCTCGACCTCGAAGGCCGCGATCCCTTCGACCTGTTGGATGAACTGGAGGAGAAGCTGCGCATCAAGGTGCGGCCCATGAGCTGGCCCATCGGCATCGGCGCCACCTTCCAAGGGGTGTATGACCTATACAGCAAGGGCCTGCGCATGTTCGACCCCGGCAAGACCAAGGTGGAACAGAGCAGCGTGCGGATCAACGACGTGCATGACCCGGCGATGGTCGATCACATCGGTGAGGACGCCACGGCCTCCTTGCGGGAGGATGTGGATCTCATCGAGGGCGTGTACGAACCGCTCAGTACGGAGGCGTATCGTGCGGGTCGCATCGCGCCGGTCTTCTTCGGTAGTGCCTTCAACAACTTCGGGGTGAAGGAAGTGCTCGATGCCTTCGTGGGGATCGCGCCGCCGCCAGGTCCACGACCGACGGACCAAGGCGAGATCGCACCGGATGATCCGCGCTTCAGCGGTTTCATCTTCAAGATCCACGCGAACCTGGATCCGAACCACCGCGACCGCATCGCGTTCCTGCGCGTGTGCTCGGGCCAATTCCAGCGCAACACCTATTACCACCACGTCCGGCTGGACAAGAACGTACGCTTCTCCACCCCCACCAATTTCCTCGCCGCTGCGAAGACCATCGTGGACGAGGCTTGGCCCGGTGATGTGATCGGCCTGTTCGATACCGGCAACTTCAAGATCGGCGACACACTCACCGACGGTGCTTCCTTCAACTTCCGTGGTATCCCGGCCTTCTCCCCGGAACTCTTCCGTGAACTGGTGAACCTGGATCCCATGAAGAGCAAGCAACTGGACAAAGGCATCCGCCAGCTCACGGACGAAGGGGTTGCACAACTCTTCACCCAACAACCCGGGAACAAGAAGGTCGTGGGCTGCGTGGGCGAACTACAATTCGAGGTGATCGCCTATCGCTTGGAGCATGAATACGGAGCGAAGTGCGCCTTCCAGCAGATCGCGGCGCACATGGCCTGCTGGATGACCAGTACTGACCCGGAGGAATTGGATCGCTTCATCCGCGTGAAGGCGCAACAGATCGTGCAGGACAAGGACGATAACCCTGTGTTCATGGCGCCGAGCGCGTACATGTTGGATCTGGAGAAGCGGAACAATCCCTCGATCACCTTTCACACCACCAGCGAGTTCAAGACCCTTGCAAGTGCCGACGGTGGCGGATCGTATTGACAACTCTTAACGGCCAAGCGGACGCCGTCCACGTTGAAGGTCCGTCGTTCCGTGGAACGGTCCTTGAAAGACCCGCCGACGCCGATCCTATTTTCGCGCCCATGAACCGAAGGACGATCCTCCTCGCCATCACCGCCCTCATCACCGTCACCGCCTCGTTCGCGCAGAAACCGGCGGCGACCGGTGCCATCAAGCGCACGATCGAAGTGCTCATCGGCGGCGTGGCCAAAGGCGACACCATATACCTGGCCAACTACTACGGCAACAAACTCTACTACACCGATACCGCCAAGGCCGATGGAAAGGGCAACGTGGTGTTCAAGAGTCCGAAAGGATATGAAGCCGGCGTGTACGCGGTGGTGGTGCCCGGCCCGAAGTACTTCGAGATGATCGTGAACGAACCGGTGATCAAGCTCACGACCACCAAGGCTGATCTGTTGGGTACCTTACAGGTGAAGCAGAGCAAGGAGAATGAATTGTTCATCGGGTACATCCGCTACCTGAATGACCAGAAGCTGCGCGGCGATGCGTTGAAGGCCAGACTGGATGTGGCGAAGGACGAAGAAGCGCGACTTGCCGTGCGGGAGGAAATGAAGCAGTTGGATGTGGATGTGAAGAAGTACCAGCGCGACCTTGTGGCGAACAACCCCGGCACACTCGCAGCCAGCTTGGTGAAGATGAGCATGGTGGTGGAATTGCCGCCCGCCCACAAACCGGATGGCAGTGTGGACAGCGCAGCCGCCTACTACAATTACCGCGCGCACTACTGGGACAATTTCGACCTCACGGACCGCCGCATTGTGCGCGTGCCCGTCTTCGCGAACAAGTTCGAGGAATACATCACCAAGGTGGTGCCGCAGGTGCCCGATACCATCGACCGCCTCGCGGATGAGTTGATCGCGCGAACGGATACCTGCCTCGATGTGTTCAAGTACATGGTCCACAACATCACGAACAAATTCGAGAGCAGCGACATCATGGGCATGGATGCGGTGTTCGTACACATGGCCCAGACCTACTACTGCCCGGATCACGGCCGCACCACGCGGGTGAACTGGATGGATGCCGACAAGATGGTGAAGCTGTGCGAGCGCGCACACAAGATGGCTCCGCTCGTGTTGGGGAAGAAGGCACCGTACCTCGCGCTTACGGACACCACGGAGGAGAAGTGGATCAACTTCTATGACCTACCCGCGGAATACGTGGTGATCATCTTCTGGGATCCGCACTGCGGACATTGCAAGGAGGAACTCCCGAAGATCCATGAAGTGTACACGGAACGCCTGCGTCCGCTTGGTATCGAAGTGTATGCCGTGGCCAAGGCCGTGGATGAAACGCTGATGAAGGACTGGAAGAAGTTCATCCGCGAGAAGAACCTCGATTGGGTGAACGTGGGCCTGACCTGGCACGTGTTCGACGAGGCCAAGAAGGATCCGCGGAAATTCATCCCCGGCCTCACCACCATTGAAAGTCTCAACTACGCCGATACGTACGATGTCTTCAGCACACCGAAGCTCTTCGTGGTGGATGGTGACCGCCGCTTCGTGGGCAAGAGCCTGACGGCGGACCAGATCGAGGACCTGGTGTTGAAGCTGCGCGAGCGCAAGGCGAAGAAATAAGGTGAGGGCCTACCCTTCGGTCTCCTTGGTCCAGATGGCCTCGGTGATGCTCTGGCCGTTCTTGAAATAGAAGGTCCCCCACTTCGCGATCACCTTGCTGTATTCATCACCCTTGTTGCCCACCACCACTATACGGCGGATGATCACCTTGTTGCCTTCCGTGGAGCTCTCCTCGGTGACCCCTGGCGGGTAGTCCTGCGCCAATTTGTTCCGGTTGTAATCCGCGAAGGCCCGTGGCTGGTCCTTCGGCGTGGCATCCAATTGCTCCTTGGCGCGGGCACGTGTTCGCTCACTGGCTTGGGCATAGGCAGCGTCACGCGCAGCTACCGCACGCTTCTCGTCCTCGATCACATCACGACGCTCCTGTGTGAGCAAGGCCCCGCGCTGTTGGCGATCCGCTTCCTGCTGGACCACCTGTTCCACCCGCTCACGCTCGGTGTTCGTGCGCTCATTGGCCTGGGCCATACGCTGCGCTTCCGCCACGCGCAACTGCTCCGTTCCGGAGACCACGTCCTGTGCAGCCTCCGATTGGCGTTGCTGCAAGGTGCCTTCACGTTCCATGATCCGCTCCTGTCGACCAAGGGACATGTCGTGCTGCTGGGTGCTCGACGCCGTGGAGCGATCGCGACGTTCAGCCTCGATGCGATCCAGTTCATCCTTGTAAGCCTGCACCTCCGCCGCACTCAACTGTCGCCGTGATTCATCACCGCGATACAGCCCGGCCGAGCCTTCCTCGATACGTTCCTTGTCGCGCACTGCGCCACCTCGCCGTTCTGCGGCTTCACCCGCATTCGCCGCATCCTCCGCTTGAAGGTCCTCGCGCAGTTTGCGGATCCGCTCCCATTTCTCGCGCTCCTCCCGCTCGAAGGCATCGCGCAGGAATCGCTCTGCTTCCTGTTCCTTGCGCGGATCCACGGTGGTCGCTTGTCTTTCGCGTTGTGATTCCTTTTCCAGTCGGGCCCGTTCAGCGGCCAACTCCGCTTCTCGTTGCAAGCGTTCCATTTCGGCTACCATGCGATCGATCTGGTCGATCTTGGCGAGTGGATAGGTCTCATCCGGTCGGATATCGCTGGCTTCCGCATAGATCCCGCGTGCCTCCGCATACTTCTTCGCGCCGAGCGCTTCATCCGCCAGAAGGACCGTACTCCGGTAGCGTTCCTCCATTTCCTTGGTGCTCTCGCGGCTCATCCGATCACGCTCCGCTGCCAACCGACGGGCTTCCGCATCACGTTCCTCTTGCGCACGCCGTTCAGCTTCGAGCCGATCACGTTCTTGTTCTGCGGCCAAACGCGCGCGATCAGCGTCCTCCAGTTCTTTTCGTTTGCGCTCCTCCTCCGCAAGGCGGCGTTGCTCGGCCAAGCGATCGGCTTCGGAGAGCGCGGCTTGTTTCCGAGCGATCGCATCGTCGATGGCGGCCAAGCGGTCCTTCGGATACGTCTCCGTGGGTTTCACACCCAAGGCATCGGTGAACTTCGTGCGTGCCTTTTCGAATTCCTCCTTGGAGAAAGCCAGGTCCCCTGCTGAGACGGCTTCGCGGTACCGGCGATCCAATTCCTCGGCTTCCGACTTCAGCCGCCGTGCTTCCTCATCCGCGCGGGCCTTCTCAGCTGCGGCCAGATCCGCCGCGAGGCGATCGGCCTCGGCTTTTCTTGCTCGTTCAGCGGCATCACGATCAGCAGCATCAAGCGCTTCCTGCGCCTTCCGTGCATTCTCCCCGAGGATCCGCTCGATCTCCGCCAAGCGATCCGCCGGGTGCTTCTCCGTCGGCTTCACACCAAGTGCTTCGCTGTACGCCGTGCGTGCGGGTTCGTACTTCTTCGCGGTGAAGTCGCGGTCCGCTGAAGCGATCAATTCCGCATAGCGTTTGTCCTTGTCCGCCATTTCACGCGCCAGCCGCTCCTCCTCGGCCTTGGCCAATGCCGCTGCATCCAGTTCTGATCCGATCGCGGCGATGCGGTCCTTCGGATGCTGCTCTTCCGGTTTCAAGGTGGATGCATCACGGTAATCCACCAAGGCCGCAGAGAGTTTCTTCGAGTCGTAGGCCCGGTCGGCACGCAGGATCAGTTCACTGTACTTCGCTTCGCGTTCGCGGTTCCTCTTTTCCTCTTCCGCCTTTCGGGCCTGCTCCGCGATACGGGCATCCACTTCCGCGATCCGGTCCTTCGGGTAGCGTTCCATGGGCTTCAACGCAGAAGCCTCTTGGTACTTCGCCTTGGCGGCCGGATAGGACTCACTTCCGAACGCGGCGTCGGCTGCTGTGATCAACTGATCATACTGCGCTTGGATCGCTTCCAACCGCTTGCGCTCCTCCGCTTCGGCTTTGCGCTTACCGACCAAGGCCAATTGGTCCTTCGGGTATTTCTCTGCGGGTTTCAGACCAGAAGCCTCGGTGTACTTGGCGGTGGCGACATCCCAGTTCTCCGCCGCAAGCGCTTGGTCCGCGGCCGTGATCACCGCTTGGTACTGTGCATCGAGTTCCCGTTGCTTGCGCTCCTCCTCGGCCTTCTTCGCTAGTTCCTCCTTCTTCTTGTTGATGGCGGCGATCTGGTCCTTGGGATATTGTTCTTTCGGCTTCAACGTGCTGGCCTCGGCGTATCGCGCGATCGCATCATCCAGTTTGTCGCCGGTGAAGGCCTGCATGGCTTCGGCCAGTTTCGCCTTGTACTGTTCATCCAAGTCCTTTGCCAAGCGCTCCTCCTCTGCCTTCTTCGCCAATTCCTCGCGCTTCTTCGAGATGGCCGCCAATTGATCCTTCGGGTATTTCTCTTCGGGTTTCGATCCACTTGCTTCGGTGTACTTCGCCTCCGCCTCGTCATAGCGCGCGGCATTGAAGGCCAGGTCCGCAGCGGTGATCGCCGCTTGGTACTTCTGCTGAAGCTCTTTCGCCAAGCGCTCCTCCTCGGCCTTCTTTGCGGCCTCATCGCGTTTCGCAGCGATGGCAGCGAGTTGGTCCTTCGGATATTTCTCTTCTGGCTTCAAGGTGGAAGCCTCGTTGTACTTCGTCGTGGCGATATCCCAACTCGATGCCTTGAACGCCACATCACCGGCGGCGATGGCAGCATCGTACTTCTGCTGGGTCTCACGGGCCTTCTTCTCCTCTTCCGCTTTCTTGGCGGCCTCGGCCTTCTTGACGGCGATCAGTGCGATCTGGTCCTTGGGGTAGCGCTCGTCGGGTTTCAAGGTCCCGGCATCGGTGTACTTGGTAGTGGCCTGATCCCAGTTCTCTGCCTTGAAGGCTGCGTCCGCTGCGGCGATCGCAGCGGTGTATTTCTCCAACAGTTCCTTCGCCTTGCGCTCCTCCTCCGCCTTCTTCGCAAGATCGGCGAGGAGCCCATCGATCTCCTTGATCTTCTGCTTGGGATAAGGCTCGTCGAACTTGGCATCACTTGCCTCTTGGTACTTGGCCTTGGCCGGCTCGTAATTCTTCTTCCCGAAAAGGCCATCGGCTTCCTTGATCAGTGCCGCGTAATTCGCCGCGCGATCCTTCTCGGCATCGGCCGCTTCCAATCGCATGCGCGCATCGCTGAGTTTGGCCGTTGCCACCGCGTCGCCGACCTTCAGTGTGAGTGCTTCGGCAAAACTGTCCACGGCCTTCTTGAAGTCGGCTGCGGTCATGGCCGCATTGCCCTGCGTCATCAGCTTTGCGAAATCCGCCTCGACGTTGGCTTCGCGCTTCTTGCGCTCTTCATATGCCTTCAGCAAACGTGCTTGTGCATCGCGCATGCCGTTGGTGTATTCCACATCGAATTCGATGTTGCCCACGGCGGCGTTGTACTTGGCTTTGCCGAAGGGTTCCAGCAGCACGGAGTAGTCCACACCCGGGATGTCGGCCATCATCGTGAAGTCGATGTTCATGCCGTGACCACCTTGTCGGTCCTCTTCGGGTATGTTCCGCGTATCGATCGCGATGTTCTTGCTCACGTAGCCCGCCTTGGCGCACATCACCTTGTAGTCTGCGCCGTAATCCAGGTTCACTTCGTATTTGCCACTGGCGTTGGTGGGGATCTCCAACACCTTGCCCCCGTTCTTGAACACCGTGATGGCGACGCCTTCGAGCTTCTTGGCCGTACTGAAATCCTTCACGGTGCCGTACACCATCACCACATCCACCTGTGCGCTAGCACCGAGGAATGGCAGTGTGAACAGGGCAAAGAGTGCCGCGCGGAGGACGTGGTGGATCGGCATACTGGTCGATACGTTCCTGTGCAGGCAGGAAAGACGCGGCAAAATACGACAACTTTGACGGCATACCCTACTCACATGGGCTTGAGCTTCCGGGAGGTTGGTGGCTTCCACCCTAAGCCACACTTGGTGGTGATCGGCGGTGGCATCGTCGGCCTTTTCACGGCCTTGTTCCATAAGCGGAGCCATCCCCGCCATCATGTGGTGGTGTTGGAGCGTGGTACTTATCCCAGCGGTGCCAGTGTGAAGAACGCCGGCTTCGCATGCTTCGGGAGCCCGAGCGAATTGCTTGCGGACATCCGGAATGAGGGAATGGACGCGGCCTTGAACCGGGTGGAGGAGCGCTGGCGCGGGCTGAATGAACTGCGCGCCGAGCTCGGCGATGCGAACATCGGCTTCGAGGGTTCTGGTGGTCATGAGATCTATCGGACCGGTGGTCCCCTGTACCCGCTCGTGGCGGAAGGGTTCGATGGATTGAACGCGGCACTGCGACCGATATTCAATGGTCCCGTTTTCCAATGGTCCGATGAGATGATCGGTCGATCAGGATTGTCCGGGGTGGACCACTTGGTCAGGACCACCTTCGAAAGCCCGATCGATACCGGAAGGATGATGGAGACCCTGTTGCGAAAAGTCAGTTCCGAGGGCGTTCATTTCCGGCCCAATGCGGAAGTGATATTCATGGAGGACGGCCCATTGGGCGTAATGATCTCGCTACGCGACGGATCACATATGGAGGCCGGGCAAGTGCTGGTGGCGACGAACGGATATACCTCGTCCATCCTGCCGGATCTTGATGTGATCCCCGCACGTGGGCAAGTGCTGTTGACCGAGCCCATTCCCGAACTGGCCTTACGCGGAACCTTCCATGTGGACGAAGGCTTCTATTACTTCCGGGACTACCAAGGTGCCGTGTTGCTCGGCGGCGGAAGGAACCTGGATGTGGCTGGTGAGACCACAACGAACGATGGAACGACCGAGCAGATCCAATTTGCGTTGGAGGATCTCTTGCGGACCGTGATCCTTCCGGGACGTGAATTCAAGATCGTGCGACGGTGGAGCGGCGTGATGGGTTTTGGTGCGACGAGCAAAGCACCCTTGATCGAACGCATCAGCCCGCGGGTGAGCGTGGCAGTGCGACTGGGAGGAATGGGTGTCGCGATCGGGATCCGCGTGGCGCGGAAGGCGGCAGCTCTGCTGCACGATTGAACCTACATCCTTTCGGGCACTTCGATCCCCAGACACCACATGGCCTTCTTCGTGTTCGTAGCCACAGCGGCACTCAGGATGATCCGGAAGGCTCGCTTGGACACATCTTCTTCCTTCATGACCGGGATCGATTGGTAGAAGGTGTTGTAGGCCTTCACCACTTCGTAGGCGTGGTTGGCGATGGACGATGGATCCAATCGCGCAGCCGATTCCGCCAACACACCGGGGAATTGGTGGAGCAGCTTGATGATGTTGCGTTCCTCGGGGAGCAAGGGCCAAGTGACCATGTACTCATGTGACCATGTGCCCATGGTGCCGGCCTTCCTTAGCAATGATCGGATCCGCGCGTAGGTGTATTGGATGAATGGTCCGGTGTGTCCTTGTAGATCGATGCTGGCGGCGGGGTCGAAGAGCATGCGCTTCTTCGGATCCACTTTCAACAGATAGTACTTCAACGCAGCGAGGCCGATCATCTCGAAGAGCGCCGTCTTTTCCTCTTCACTGAACTCATCGAGCTTGCTCAATTGCTCACCCGAAGCGCGCGCCTCGTTCACCACTTCCTCCATCAACTCATCGGCATCCACCACGGTGCCCTCGCGGCTCTTCATCTTCCCGGTGGGCAGGTCCACCATGCCGTAGCTGAGGTGGAAGAGTTCATCGGCCCACGAGAAGCCGAGCTTCTTCAGGATGAGGAACAACACCTTGAAGTGGTAGTCCTGCTCGTTGCCGACGGTGTAGATCAATTTGCTCAAGCCCGGATATTCCTCGAATCGCTTGATCGCGGTACCGATGTCCTGCGTCATGTACACGCTGGTCCCATCACGACGCAGCAGCACTTTCTCATCGAGTCCCTCCGGAGTGTTGTCCACCCATACGGCGCCGTCCTTTTCGTAGAACACGCCTTTCTTCAGGCCTTCCAACACGTCGTTCTTCCCCAGCACATAGGTCTGGCTCTCGTAATAGAGCTTGTCGAACTCCACGCCCATGCGGGTGTATGTGGAATTGAATCCCTCATATACCCAGCCGTTCATCTTCTCCCACAGCGCGCGGACTTCAAGGTCGTTCGCTTCCCATTTCAGGAGCATGGCTTGCGCTTCCAGCAGGATCGGTACTTCCTTCTCTGCTTCCTCCTTCGACCTTCCACTGGTGATCGATCCTTCGATCTGCCTTTTCATTTCGCGATCGAACTCGACGTAGTATTTCCCCACGAGCTTGTCGCCTTTGGTCCCGCTGCTCTCCGGTGTTTCGCCGTTGCCGAACTTCTGCCAAGCCACCATGCTCTTGCAGATGTGGATGCCGCGGTCGTTGATCACCTGCACGCGCACCACTTCGTTGCCCGCCGTTTGCAGGATCCGGCTCACGCTATGTCCGAGGAAATTGTTGCGCAGGTGTCCGAGATGCAGCGGCTTGTTGGTGTTCGGCGAACTGTACTCCACCATCACTTTCTTCCCGGTCGAGGGAAAGCTGAGGTGGTCGCTTTCCCCATTGCCGAGGAATTCCAGCCAGTACGTATCCGCGATGACCAGGTTGAGGAAACCCTTCACCACATTGAACCGAACGACCACTGGAACGTTGGCTACGAGATGTTCGCCGATCGCTTGTGCGGTCTGTTCAGGTCCCTTTCCACTCAGCTTCAGGAATGGAAAAACGTTGATCGTCACATCGCCTTCGAACTCCGGCCGGGTCTGTTGAAAGCCGATGAGTTTGACATCCAATTCCTTCGAGAAATGGTGCGTGAACGCGGCTTGAACCGCAGAGGCGAGTACGGATTGAAGAGGATCCAGTGACATGGGACGCAAAGGAAGGACTTGCCATCGAACCACCACGGAGGATGGCGGCCTGCTGTTGGTGGTTACACCGGCAACTCTCCGGCGCGCGGGATCCGATGTCCGCGGAGTTCCTCCAATTGGTCCGCCGTTCGTTCCAGTTCCACACGCACAGAGCGGTGCTTGCGCACCAAGCCGAGATGCAACACAAGAATGATCAACAGGAGAACCGATGCTCCCACGCCGGCCATCCGCCAGCGACCGATGCGGACATCCGCTTCATTGATCCGTTGCTCCGCCAAGCGCTGTTCGACCGACAATGCACCGAGTTGTTCTTGTACAGCCAGGACATCCGCTCCGGTGAGCGCTTGTGCCAAGCGTTCGGTCAGATCGGCTTTGTTCAAGGAGTCCTTCATCCGCATGAGGCTGCGCGCAGTGCCAAGCGCACCTACCAGATCCCCTTCCCGTTGGAGCAACTCCATGCGGACGCGCTGCACCTCGGGCATCTCGCGCAAGGCGTTCAACTTGTTCAACCGGTTCTCGGCATCGGCGAGGTATCGTTTTGCATCCGCCGTTCTTCCCATGTTCAGTGCGGATGTGGCCAGATCACGCTCGAGCCACGCCTTTTCCAGATCGGTTCCATGTTCACTGGTGTGGCGGTAGGCTTTGTTCAAGAACGGCCACGCATCGGACCACTGCTTCCGCTCCACGAGCAGGTTGCCAAGCAATCCGTTCGCGAAGGCTTCACCGGAAGGATCGCCGATGGCGACATAGATGCTGATGGCTTCCCGCAGCACGACCATGGCCTCCTGTTCCTTCCCGGCGGTCCGTATGGCGTTGCTCATGTCGCAGAGCCCGTTGGCGATGGCCGTGCTGTCCTTGGATAGGCGCATGTGTACCATGGCTTGCTGCGCGTGCGCGTATGCTTCGGTCTGCCTTCCGGTCTCCATCAGGACCGTGGCGATCCATCCGTGATCATCGCCCATGGCGCGTTCGCTGCCCATACCGCGCGCAAGGTTGAGCGCTTCCATACTGCGCTCCAGACAAGCGCTGTATTCACCGGAAAGGAAGTGTGCATACCGGAGCGCGTTCAATCCGTCATGTTCACTCCCGCGATCGGATGCCAGCTTCGCCATGGAGATCGCTTTCAGGGCCACCTCTTTCGCCAACGCGGCATCGCGATCCACCAACGCGTACGCACTATCCGCCATTTCCCGCGCAGCCGTGCTTTGCCCAAGAACGAGTGACCCGCTGGCCACAAAGGTTCCCATGGCCAGAATGACCGGGAGCGCACTTCTTCTTCGCATGATATCTGGCTTTGATGCCGAAGGAAGCATCCGGGGTGTTCCGCCGGACCGACTGGGCGGGCGAACTTTCCCGCAGCCCGTGTTCACAATCCTTACCGAACGACCTCGAGGAAGTTCTCCGCAAGCATGCAGCGCACGCTACCGCCTCCAACGGTCTCGATGACCGGGATGGGAACAGGGATCAGTTGCGTATGGCGCTCCAACGCGATCCGTTGGTGCGGCTGAAGTGCATGGAATGCGGTTTCACTCAAGAAGGTGAATGACGTTTTCTTGCGTGATGGCCCCGGATCGATCCCCTTCAGCTCAAGCAGGTTGCCCACGTACTTGTGCATTTGGGATAAGCTGAGGGCGATGATCTCGCGGCCGCTTTTCGCCAACTCCTCCTCCACTTCTTGGCGCTCCGCCGGGTATGGCATGGCTTCGAAACAGACCACGGCGAAACGCATTGCGATGCTCATGATCACGTTGGTGTGATACACCGGTTGACCATTCAAGCGCCCGTCCATGGTGGCCGTGAAGGCGATCGGGGTGTAGCCGAAGCGTTCACTCCATGCACTCAACGCGCTTTCGTGTGTGCGTGGTGAGAGGCATGCGAACGCCCGCTGCTTGACCCGATCCAGAACCAGGCTCCCAGTGCCTTCCAGGATCCTCCCTTGATGTTCCCAAGCGCTCAGGTCCACCACCGCCCCGATCCGAAAACCCTCGCGTGCCAACGATCGCGCAAGATCCGGGTCACGCTCGGCGCGGCGCGAAGGCGTACACATGGGATAGAGCACGACGGTGCCGTCGGCGTGTGTACTGAACCAGTTGTTCGGGAAGACCGCATTCGGCGCTTTAAGGTCGAACGGATCGAGGACCGTAATGCCAATGCCGCACTGCCGCAGGGATCCCAGAAGGCCATCGAATTCCTCGGCTGCCGCTTGAGCCACGTCGGTATCGGAGAGTTGGCGCTGGAATTCGTTCGTGTCAGCCGTTTCCGGGTCGAACCGGAAACCCGTGGGCCGGACCAGAATGACGTTGGCTGCGGACTGGCTCACCGGCCACGTAGAATGGGGAACAACGGTTCGAGGATGCTCAGCGTCGCCTCGGCCATGGCGTTCTTCACATCCAGCGCCGGGTTGATCTCCACCACATCCAAAGTGGCGGTCTTGGGATCGGCGCAAAAGCCACTGAGGAGTTCGCGGGCCTCGTTCAGGAAAAGGCCATTCGGCACCGGCGTACCCGTCCCCACGGAGATGCTGGGGTCGAGGCTATCCACGTCGAAGCTGATGTGGAGACGGTCGCAACCGGTCAGGTGCTTCAAGGTTTCCTGCACCGTTTTCGTCCCGCCCTGCTTCCGAAGCTGTTCCACGGTGATCACTTTGATCCCGTGTTCCTTGATGATGGCTTCTTCTTCTGGCTCATGATCACGCAACCCGATGAAGACCAGATCGCGGGGCAGGAGTTTGGGGCCGCTGACCCCGATCTTCCGGAGCCGGTCCCAGGTGTCCATGGTGTAAACACGCGGACGATTCCTACCCTTCTTCTCGATCTGCATCAGCAGCGCCAAGGGCATTCCATGGACGTTCCCGCTGGGGGTTGTCCAAGGGGTATGGAGGTCGGCATGGGCATCGATCCAGACCACGCCGAGACGCTGGTCCGGAAAGGCCATCTTGGTTCCCGAAACGGACCCGATCGCGATTGAATGGTCGCCTCCGACCACGATCGGGAAGACGTTATTCCTCAGATACTTGTACACTTCGTAGGCCAGATCACTTTCGAAGCGGATCAACCCATCGATGTGGTGGGCGTTGGAGGCTGAATCGTCCTCGTAAAGCACGTCGTTCTCATCCCGCAGAATGCTCTCTTCGGCATGGCCGAACAACTCGCTGCCCAGTTTCCAAGCCGCCACACGCAGAGCGGCCATGCCCATGCTGGTGCCACGGGTGCCAGCCCCGATCTCCGAGGCCGCTTCGATCAATCGCAAGTCCATCGCGGCGCAAGGTAAGCCGGGGCTGCGGAGCCTTCCGAACCCAGGCCTGCCTCCCAGCGTAACACGGCCACCGTCAAGAATTCCGACCATGCGAAACCAGCTCCTGATCTCCTGCGCAAGCGCCCTCTTGTTGGCCACGGGCTGTGGCACAAGCCTTCTCAACCGAGGTGTCGAGGAGGGCACCATCGAGTACGCCCTCAGTTTCCCGGGCTATGACCCGAACGGTTTGATGGCCGGGATGCTGCCGGAGCGCACCACGCTTTGCTTCACCGAAGACAAGCAGGTGGCCGAACTCAGTGCGGGTATGGGGATCTTCCGGACCATGATGCAGGTGGATAACAAGGGACGATCCATGGATTACCATATGAGCATGATGGGCAAGAAGATCGTGGCCCACTTGCAACCGCGGGACATGGACCTCTTCAACAGTGATTATGGTAGCCCGACGATCCTCTTCACGCAGGATGTGGACACCATCGCTGGCTACCCGTGCAAGCGTGCCGTCGCGGTCTTCGATCGGATGCTCCAACCGGAGATCGATCTCTGGTACACGGAAGCCATTCAAATGAAGAACCCGAACTGGTACGGCCCCTTCGCGGAAGTCCCGGGTGTCCTGCTGCGCTATGAGATGGTCCAGAACGGCATCCGTATGCATCTCGATGCCATTTCGGTGACCCCCGGAACCGTGGATCTGGCCAAGTTCGATACACAGAAGGAATTCGATTCCGTGGCCCCCGCAGTGCTCCACCAACAATTGGGCGAGGTGTTGAGCACGTTCTCGATGTAAGTGGAAAGGTTCTTCGTATTGAAGGTTGTTCGTTGTTCGGCCCTGAGGTCGAGCGGATAAGATGCGCTTATCTACGAGCAACCTTCAATACGAACAACGGCCAACCTCCCTCCCCAACCCCGCCCTGTTGATAATAGCCGGGGCCTTCGCCCCGTTCCCCTTGGGTGCCCCGATACTTTTGATCGCACCCCCTCGCATGTGCGAGGAATTTCCGCATTCACATTGGCCAACGAGAAACGCAACCGGCTCCGCGAGGAAGCCAAGGCAGAGGAACCCGCTCCCAAGCGGAGAAGCAGGAGGACCGCCGACAGTGATGGCGAAGGCCGTTGGTCGCGCTTCAAAGCCTTCTTCGCGAATGAGCGGACCCATAAGGTCTTCGGCTTGGCGCTAACGCTCGGTGCGCTCTTCCTCTTCACGGCCTTCGTGTCCTTCCTCTTCACCTGGCGGGTGGACCAGGACCTGATGTCGCGTGGTTGGTGGGAGATCTTCAGCACGGATATCCGAGCAGAGAACTGGCTCGGCAAGTTGGGCGCGATCATCGCGCATCGCTTCATCCATGTATGGTTCGGGCTTGCGGCCTTTGCGCTTCCAATGTGGAGCTTCATCGCTGGTGTACGCATCCTGCTCGGCACATGGTTGCTGCCTGTGCGCCGCACGTTGGGTTGGACCGCGATGGCCGCAGTGTGGATGCCCGCACTGTTCGGCTTCTTCTTCCGGGGCGAATACAGCTTCCTGGGTGGTGGGTTGGGCGTGGTGATCACGCGGAATCTTACGACCTTGTTGGGTGAGTTCGGCGCTGGAGCATTGCTCGTATTCGCTGCTGGTGCTTTCGCGGTGTACACCTTCAACCTGTCCTTCGGATGGGTGAACACCCTGTTGGAAAAATTGAAGCCTACGGTGAAGGAGGCGGAAGAGAACGTCGTGGAACCCGAGCCGGTCGTAGTGCCGAAGCCCGGTGTGCGATTCCGTAACGAGCCGGTGATGGAGACCGCGTCGATCATTGAAGAGCCTGTGAAACCGAAGCTTGAACTGGAGGTGGAGGAAGTCGAGGAGCCGGTAATGGAGGACCCCGGGTCGCAGCCCGGGGTGACAAGCCCTGCGTTGGAATTGGACACCACCCCGAACGAAGTGGTGGAACCCGTGGTCTCCCCTGTGATGAGCGGCATGGACGACCTGAACGGCATGAGCGTGGTGGCCAACACCGAGGAGAAGACCTTGAGCGAGGACCAGATCGAAGAGCGCTTGAAGGAATTCGGGGAGTACGACCCAACCCTCGACCTGAGCAGCTACGAGCTACCTCCCATCGACCTGTTGGTTGATCATGGCACTGGTGAACTCACGGTGACCAAGGAGGAACTCGAGGCGAACAAGGACCGCATCGTGGAGACGCTCGGCCACTACAACATCGGCATCGACAAGATCAAGGCGACGATCGGGCCGACGGTGACGCTCTACGAGATCATCCCGCAAGCGGGTGTGCGCATCAGCAAGATCAAGAACCTGGAGGACGACATCGCGCTGAGCCTCGCAGCACTCGGCATCCGCATCATCGCGCCGATCCCCGGCAAAGGCACCATCGGCATTGAAGTGCCCAACAGCAAGCCGCAAACCGTGGGGATGCGCGCGGTGATCGCCAGCGAGAAGTTCCAGAACAGCACGGCGGACCTGCCCATCGTGCTGGGCAAGACCATCACCAACGAGACCTTCGTCACGGACCTTACCAAAATGCCGCACCTGCTCATGGCCGGTGCCACGGGCCAAGGGAAATCGGTGGGCTTGAACGCGATCCTGGTATCGCTGCTCTATAAGAAGCACCCGAGCCAGATCAAGTTCGTGCTCGTGGATCCGAAGAAGGTGGAGCTCACCCTCTTCAACAAGATCGAGCGGCACTTCCTCGCCAAGTTGCCCGGCGACAGCGATGCCATCATCACCGATACCAAGAAGGTGGTGGCCACACTGAACAGCTTGTGCATCGAGATGGACGATCGCTACGAGTTACTGAAAGAAGCGCAGGTGCGCAACATCAAGGAGTACAACGCGAAGTTCATCAGCCGCCGCCTGAACCCGGAGAACGGCCACCGCTTCCTTCCCTACATCGTGCTGGTGGTGGATGAGTTCGCCGACCTGATCATGACGGCCGGTCGCGAAGTGGAAACACCGATCGCGCGTCTCGCGCAACTCGCGCGTGCCATCGGCATCCACCTCATCATTGCCACGCAACGTCCGAGCGTGAACATCATCACCGGTACGATCAAGGCCAACTTCCCGGCGCGTATCGCCTTCCGC
>Ga0138256_10001875_pt1 | contig 22592 bp, 19 predicted proteins | sample KNB2016incub_MG_FD_105486 | JGI IMG/M metagenome (GOLD analysis project Ga0138256, IMG submission 105486) | Active sludge microbial communities from wastewater in Klosterneuburg, Austria - KNB2014incub_MG | ecosystem: Engineered > WWTP > Activated sludge > Unclassified | place: Austria... | reverse complement strand
TTTATTGAAAAGGGTCATATATAAAACCCAATCCCTTATTATTATTGTATCAAACATTACCCACGAAGGTTGCAGAAGCAATAATTCGTAAATTGTTGCTTTATTACTTCCTCAAAAAACTCTAAAGATTCTAATGCTGTGGCAGGCCATCATAAGCGGATTAACACTAGGACTGATTCTCGCGCTTTCTGTGGGCCCGGTTATATTTACGATTATTAAGCAAAGTTTAAATAACGGACACAAGGGCGGATTCAGTTTTGTGGTGGGTGTTTGGTTAAGTGATATTGTATTAGTTGTTGTTAGCAATGCTTTTTCAGAGTTGGTAAGGGGCCTATTGGAATATAAAAAAGCAATAGGGGTTATTGGCAGCATATTCCTGATAGCAATGGGAGTTGTTTATATCTTCTTTAAAAAGGTGACGCTGCAGGTAAATCAGGATGGCACAGAACAGCGTTTTCGAAAAAGAGATATGCTGAAGATTTTTTCTTCGGGATTTCTTATAAATACGCTTAATCCAAATGTCTTTATTTTTTGGTTGGGTGTTGCAACGGCATTTACAGGAAAATTCAGTTTAGCAAACAGGATAATCATTTTTTCTGTCTGCATTGGCATAAATATAATTGCAGACATATTAAAAGTAATATTAGCCGGAAGGCTGCGAAAAAAGCTAACCTTGCATAGTATAGGAATAATCAACAAGGTTGCTGGTACAATCCTAATTGGCTTTGGTGTTGCACTTATATACGGGGTGCTTTTTCTTTCAGATAAAATGGACTAGTATTAACAATTCCTTATCTCGAATAAACCGATGGTAGCAGTAACTTACTTTCTTTCATGAAAAAACTACTAACTGTTTCTTTTTCCTTCTTTCTGTTTGTTACCGGTTTTTCGCAGGCAACAGACTATATCATTATAAAAAAGCAGAATAACCGCACACTCAAAACATATTATTCAGGTGGCTTTATTTCTGCAGAAACCTATGATGGCTTTAGATTAAATGGTTATATAAAAGCTATTCAAAACGACTCGATAATCTTACAGCAACAAGACACTCGTTTGATGGCTACCGAATTCGGCACCAAGGTTGACACCTTCGCCTATACAATGGGCATTAACTATAGGTTAATCAAGAAATTCAATTTCGGCAGCAACGAGATTTATTATAAGAAGCGCGGATTTGCAGCCGTGACCGTTCCAAGACTGATGATGATTGGTGGTATTGGGTTTATAGGTCTTGAACTGATAAACACCGCCTATAGAAAGGAGCCTCTTAATTCGGGAAACAAGCTAACCTCACTGGGAATAGCCGCTGGTGTTGCTGGTGCCGGCTGGCTAATTACATTTGTTTCAGAGAAGCGAAACAAGGTGGGCGGAAAGTATAAGGTGGTATATGTAAAGGCTACAGGACAAGACAATCTCCCTAAATAGTATATTGCATCGAAATGCAAGGATATAATGGCGGCAAAAGGCAACAAGCGAATGCAAAAAGTATGGCGGATAATTAAAAGGACGCTGATTTTTCTTTTTATTTTCCACCTTTTTTATATCCTGATATTAAAATGGGTAGACCCTCCTATCACTATAACACAGTTTGTAAGTTTTGTAACGGGTGATGGTTTGAAACGCGATTATGTTTCAATGAATGAAATTTCTCCATATGCAAAACTGGCTGTTATCTCATCCGAAGATCAATTGTTTCCCGATCACAGTGGCTTTGACTGGAAAAGTATTGAAAAAGCGAGAAGTTACAATAAGAAAAAGCCCAATCGTATAAGAGGCGCTTCAACAATTAGTCAGCAAGTGGCTAAAAACGTTTTTCTATGGCAGGGAAGAAGCTATTTCCGAAAGGGTCTGGAAGTATATTTCACTTTCATGATAGAGTTGATATGGGGCAAGAAGCGAATATTGGAACTATATCTTAATATTAGCGAAATGGGCAAGGGTGTTTATGGAATCGAAGCAGCGTCACAAAAATATTTCAATAAACCAGCCCAGAAACTTACCAGAAGTGAAGCCGCAATGATAGCCGCTTGTTTACCCAATCCCAAAGAGTTTACGGTTAAGCCCATCTCGCGTCATGTAGCGGGTAAATTTCCGTGGATTCTTATTCAAATGATTAATCTGCAGGACGACCCAGACATACAAAACCTGTTGCAATAAGGGTTAAAGAATTGTATCGATTGCGGAAATAGCGCGAGATAAACGCTCTTCAGAATTGCCTCTGATATCAACCCAGGGAACCTGTTGGTTGATCATGATATCTTCATAAATATTGTATAGCCGGTTTCTTGTATCGTGGTCGGGATATTCGCGAAGCTCATCTTTTACCCAGGGAAGGTCGGTGTTGCAAAGAAGATAAAGATCATATTTTCTGGATACGATCTGATCCAGAATCCATTGATGGCAATTATTAAAAACAAACTCACACCATACTTTCAAAACATACATGTCGGTATCGATGAACAGCAGTTGTGAAGAATTTGAATATTCGTTTGATGTTATATTATTTGTATAAGCGTCTTCAAGCGCTATTTGCCCTTTGGCTATGGTAAGAAGCGTATCAAAAGAATAATCTTTCCCGTTTTCCAATAAGTAATTCCTGGCAAACTCAGGGCACCAGCTGGCTTTATAATGATCAGACAGCTGTTGGCAGAGCGTACTTTTTCCGGTACTCTCGGGACCAATCACGACTATCTTTTTTAATGTAATTATTTGTTTTTCCATGCCGGCTTTGCTTTAACTACTTTCTTAAAGATAGGACAAGATGGGCCATGGGCGCCGGGAAGATAGCCGGTACTAAGTAAAAACTCATTTACAATTTCACCACCAGTAAAGCGAAATGTCTTTTTGAAAAGCTTTGTCCACTCTTCTCTAGTAAGCGGGTGATGGCGATCGAGCCATTTCTTAAAGCTTCCAAATTCTTTTTGTATACCCAGAATGGTTTTCGCGTTTTCGATAGCTGCATGAACCTTCAATCGGTTGCGAATAACACCTGCATCGTTTAATAATCTGTCAATATCTTTTTGTGTATAAGAAGCGACTTTTTTAATATTGAATTGATGATAGGCTTTTCTGAAGCTTTCCTGTTTTTTTAGAATGGTTGTCCAGCTGAGACCAGCTTGATTTATCTCGAGAATCAAACGACAAAAGAGCTCATTATCTTCTTCTATGGGGAATCCATAATGCTGGTCGTGATAAATCTTGTGAAAGGATTGATCTTCCGCTTTCATGGTTGCGATAGCGGAGCAGTAAGTGTTTGGATTATCCATTTAATTGAATTTTTTTGGCTTCCTTCTTCCATTCTTCATATCCCCACCATGCAAGTAATAGAAACAGTACATACATAAGCGTGAATAGCATTAGGCCTTTATAGAAGTTCAGTGGAATAGCAACAATATTAGAGAATATCCAGGCAATCCAGTTCTCAATTTTTCTTTTAGCCATCCACCACATGGCGGTTATGGCTGATGACGACACCAGTGAATCAAGAAAAGGCGTGTTGCTATTTGTAAATGTGCTAAGGATAAAAAATAAGGCCACCCAGAAAAAAACGAAAAAACCAATGCCAATAAGCAGCTCATTTTTGTTACACCAGCTTATTGGGAAGGCATATTGGTTCCCGTCTTTTTTTTGCACCCAATTATACCAACCATAAACACTCATGAGGAAGTAGTAGATATTAAGGGAGGCGTCGGCGTATAGAGGTGGACTGACCATGAAAAAATACACGTAGGCGGCAAGGAGAACGCCAATGATACCGGTGGGGTAGACCAGGACATTGTTTTTACGTGCGTACCATACACTGGCAATTTGGGTAAGAGTGCTAACCCATTCTGGCCATTTGGTTTCACGTATGTTTTGGATGAATGTGTCCCAGATTTCGGTTAGCGTCATGTTTCAAAGATAAAAGCAAAACCGTTAATATTCTTTGTATCCCGCCGATAGGGTTGCAATACTTGGTTTATTTGCCCGCAGATTTCGCAAATAGCGCAGAATGCATTGGTAAAAAATGAATATCCGGTTGAATTGAGTTTAGGAATAAAATCAGCGCCCTCAGCGTAATCTGCGAGTTTGTTTTCCCGCGGATTACGCAGAGGGCGCTGATAAGGGGTTTTGTTTGGAGTTGAATTTTTGCGGGCTAGAGGCCGTTCACTTTTCTTAGAATGGAGCCAGAGATATTGTCGGTATTAAAGTTTACCAATAAGCCGAGTCTCAAGCCTGATATTTTCAGGTAAGCAATCACTTGCTTGTGATGTACCGCAGCAAGCTCAGCGACAGATTTCACTTCTATCAATACTCGTTCATCTACTACTAAATCCATTTTAAGTCCAACCCCCAAGTCGACACCTTCATATATTACATTTAATGGCACTTGGCATTTTACGGATAAGCCCCTGACCTCTAATTCATAGATTAGTGCTCTTACATAAATGATTTCCAGCAATCCGGGCCCCAGTTTGTTGTATACATCGAAAATGGCTCCTCTGATCAGATAAGAAATTTGATTTTCGTTCATAGCCTCAAATTTCGTTCGGGGACATGGTTGTAAAATCAATATTGAAAGAATCGGTTGTAAAGTGAAGTTGTATTCCTGGGTAGGATGGTATACGAAAGCCACAAAAAAATTCAGCATCTTTGCAACTCAATTTGTTTGCATATGAAAATTGCGGTGCTTGGTGCAGGAATGGTAGGCAGGGCTATTGCTTTAGATCTTGCTATAAAATATCGTGTCACTTCTTTTGATGTTAGTGATAATAATCTAACAATTTTAAAGGGCAGGAATAGTGCCATTGAAACAAAGAGGGCAGACCTACAAGAGTTTTCCTCTTATAGTGAATGGCTTTCAGATTTTGATATGGTTGTAACCGCAGTTCCGGGATTCATGGGATATAAGTGTCTGGAAGCGGTTATTTCTTGTGGTAAGGATGTAGCCGATATTTCTTTTTTCCCAGAGGATGCGCTTCAACTAGATGCCCTTGCTAAACAAAAAGGTGTAACTGTTATTACAGATGTGGGCGTAGCCCCGGGGATGAGCAACCTGATACTGGGTTATTTTAATACACAGATGAAGGTCACATCCTTTGAGTGTTATGTAGGGGGTTTACCTATATATCCGCAGCCACCATTTTTCTACAAAGCACCTTTCTCTCCAATAGATGTAATAGAGGAATATATTCGCCCAGCACGATTAAAAGAAAAGGGTGAAATAGTAACAAGACCCGCGCTTACCGAAAGAGAAATGATGCAATTTGATGGGGTGGGCGAATTGGAGGCTTTTAATACGGACGGGTTGAGAAGTTTATTATTTACGCTGCCTGATATTCCGGATATGAAAGAAAAGACGCTTCGATATCCAGGACATATAGACCTGATATTAAAACTCAAGCAAGCAGGTTTTTTTAATGAGAAAGCTGTTGAAGTAAAAGGGCAAAAAATTTCACCACTTGAATTTTCGTCACGAGTACTTATTGATTCGTGGAAGCTGGGAGAGGAAGAAGAAGAGCTTACGGTGATGAAGGTTATTGTAGACGGGGAAAGTAATGGTAAAAATATTCGGGTTGACTATTCTTTGCTTGACAAATATGATACAAAAAGCAAAACCTCTTCAATGAGCAGAACAACAGGATATACCTGTACTGCTGCAGTAGAATTGATTAACAAAAAACTTTTCACGGAAAAAGGTGTTTTCCCTCCTGAGTTAGTTGGAAGTAAGAAAGAATGTTTCGAATACGTATTACAACATCTTAATGAAAGGGGGGTTAAGTGGATCAGGAATTTGTAAGCGCCTTTTCTCTCTGAAAAAATTTCAATTCGTTCAATACAATTCTTATTTCGTCGAATGAGTAGCCAACGCCTAATCTTTCTTTGAATAGAGTTGATGATGCGGCAATTCCAATCTCTTTTATTACAATAGCAATTTCATTAATCCTTGATTCGGGTAATAGTTCTTTGGCTTCAATTGCTCCGGTAAGCACAAACTGTGCGAGGTGACCGTGAATAGTTCCTTGTGTTAAGCCGCGAGTTTCAGCAATTGCGGCAACAGAATTACCGGCCTTAAACATTTCAAGGGTTTCTTTTTGGCTACTACCTTTTGGCACCTTACCACTTTTCTTTACAGTTACGGCCTCGAAAGCGGTTTTTGAATAAAGTATGCCCAAAGCAGTATGTCCATAGTCGGGGAAATCGGCGTTCTGAAGTTGGTTTGTCTTCTCCCAACAAGCGTCTTCCATTTCAATAATTAATTTCACCGCTAATTTTACTCTAGCTTTTTTTTCCAGTAATCGGGCTTCCTGATGCAGAGGTTTTATTATATCCTCATATAATGTTTTGAGAAACCAGTTTATTCCATTTGAAAGACGTTTTGGCAATAGTTCTTTATCTAATACATCACCTTCTTCTGTAATCAGCGATTTCAATTGGAGGATAAATTTATCAGCCACTTGTTTTTGTTCAAGTACTTTTTCAAATAGCTTATCTACTTCCAGATCTACTACGGTTTTTGTTTGCAACAATCTTATTGATGCTATCTCTTTACTGAATTCTTCAAAACCTACAACAAGGGGTTGCCAGTCGAAAAGATTTATGATTCGAATTCTGTCGAAGCGCTTTTTTTCAACTTCTAAAAGATTTGGCAGGGTGTCGAGATCCGATTCGTTTGCTGAGAATGCAATTACCTGTGGGTCGGTTGCAATGGCGTTGAGATGTATTTTCGATAGAAGAATGATTCCATTCAAGGAAGTGCATCTGCTTAATGCAACATAAACTTGTCCGGGAGCAAATGCTTGTCCCGCATCTATTACAGCTTTCTCAAAAGTAAGTCCCTGGCTTTTGTGTATTGTTACCGCCCAGGCGAGGCGTATTGGATATTGAGTAAAAGACCCCAACTCCTCTTCTTCCAATCCTTCCTTTTCTTTATTATAATTATAGCGGATATTTTTCCAGGTTTCTTTCTCAAGTTTTAGTGGCGTTGAATCTCCATCTGGGAGTACAAGGATTTCTTCGGGTGTGATTTTTGTAACAACGGCCAGCTTTCCATTATAGTAACGGCGCTCATCTCCAGTATCATTTTTGATGAACATTACCTGTGCTCCTATTTTAAGACGCAGGGTTAATTCAGTAGGAAGAGCGTTTTCATTGAACTCCTTTGCAATTACCCCATTGAAAGTATACAGAGGACCTTCTAATTTTTCAAGTCCTGCACTGTTAAGGGCATCTGCTTTCCTGTTATGTGTGGTTAATGTTATTGTGTTTTCTGGGTGTGTTTCTGCAAGATGGGAAATATGTCTTGCATTTAAAGTGATAAGGTCATTATCATTTACAAGGTTGTTGCGCACCCTGTTAAGGATATCAATGAAGTGCTGCTCGTTTTGCCTGTATATTTTTTTCAGTTCAATATATAGTGGTGGTGCTTCCTGAATTACTTTTGACTGGAAGAAAAAGGGCCCTGAATAACATGTTTGGAGTAACTCCCATTCTTCACCTTGCACAACCGGAGGTAATTGGTAAAGGTCGCCAATGAATAAAACCTGTACACCACCAAATGCTTCCTGGTAATTTCTTCTTACACTTCTTAGTATTTTATCGATGGCGTCGAGCATATCACAACGAAGCATACTCACTTCGTCGATAATAAGAAGCTCCAACTCTTGTAAAACCTGTCTTTTTGAACCATTTAGTCTTACTTGTTTCATTAGGCTATTTGGGTCGGTGGCAATGGTTGTTGTGAAACCTTGTTGCGGAACGGGTAGATAGGGGCCAAAGGGCAGTTGGAAAAGGGAATGAAGCGTTACACCACCGGCGTTGATGGCGGCAACTCCTGTTGGCGCCGCTACAACCGCTTTTTTTGTTGTTTTCTCTTTTATGTATTTCAGAAAAGTAGTCTTACCCGTACCCGCTTTTCCAGTAAGGAATAAATGGCGGGAGGTGTGATTGATAAAATCAGCTGCCAGGGCGAAGGCGGTATTTCCGTTATCTGGTGCGAAAGACATGAGTGCAAATTAATTGAATGCAATTGGTAAACAAAGGGAGTTATATAAAAACACCCGCCGTGCTGATTCAAGTATGCCAGCCTGATCAGCAACAACGGGTGTGTCCCGGGGAGAAGGATCAGACTTTTTCTTTCTCCTTAGCTCCCATCAAAAGAACCTCGTTCGCTTCCACTTCGGTAACGTACCGTTTTTTACCTTCTTTATCATTGTAATCACGGTGTATCAGCTTACCCATAATTATCACACCGGTTCCTTTGTCCAGGTATTTTTCAACAAATTCTGCTGTTTTGCCCCAGGCAACCAGGTTGTGCCATTGGGTTTCTTTAACCTGATCGCCGAGGGCTGTTCGGTAAGTTTCATGTGTGGCGACACTGAATCGAGCCCATTTTTTTCCATTTTCAGTTGTTTTTACTTCGGGGGTATCTCCCAGGTTTCCGATTAGTTGCACTTTGTTTTTTATCGAGAACATAGCGAATGATTTTTTCCGCCATCCGGCGGATGGTTAACAATCTTTTGTTTTGTCGTATTCTTTTCGACCAACAGTGCAAAGATGTGGTTGTAAGAAAGCGGTAGTCGGTTTTTTATCGCTTACTTTCGGGTATAAGTAGTTGCAACTTGTTATCTACACCTCAAAAAGCGGTTTTAAAATTAAAACCGTATGATAGAATCAAATTTGAAATGCTGTTTGTTATGTGAAAAGCCACTCAGGGGCAGAAGTGACAAGAAATTTTGTGATGATTATTGCCGCAATGGATATAACAATCGGGTGAAAAGCGCCGAGAGGCCTTTTTTAAAAGGGATAAATGCTATTCTATTTAAGAATAGAAAAGTATTGGAATCATTTTTCGCAATAGAAACAAAACCGTTGCGTGTAAGCAGGGATCAGTTATTACAAAAGGGATTTCGCTTTGATTTTATTACATGCTGGTATACCAATAGTAAGGGGAATACTTATCACTATTGTTATGAATATGGGTATCTTCCATTGGAAGGCGACCAATACCTGATTGTAAAACGAAAGGGATTGATTATTTAATAGCCCTTACATTCATTTCTCTCTCTGTAACGGAGTTGTGGGTGGTTCCGGAAATTAATCCCCTGCAACCTTTGCTTCCGCAACGGCAAACGAAAGATTCCATATGTTCATCGAGGAAGACTGCATAATCAAGGGTCAACTCCTCGCCCTTTGGAATATCTCTTAGGGCAATAACATTCAAACCATCGCAAACAGTATTTGCTGCACAGCTATGGTTTTGTGGGGCCCAACCAGATGGATCTTCATCCCAAAGAAGGAACACTTCATTGCTTACTGGGTAAGCATATCTGCGGAATATCTCTTTTTGATCTTCATTCCAGTTTTGTTCTACAAAGCGACGAGTGGCCAGACGTTGTGAACGACCTTCTCCTTCAAACACCACTTCACCGGCGGCAATACTTTGAGTGGCATAAATACCATAACCGGCGATAGAATTACCTCTTACCTTGAATTTTTTCTGTTTTCTGGCATGTCGGGCAATGCCTTCACGAATCATATGTTGTAAGAAACCGGCCTGACCAATACCATCAAATTTCAGGATAAAGTCGGCAGAGCCTTCATATCCATCTTTATAGAATACAGAACAGGTAAAATTGATTTCAAGGAAGAACAATTTTCCTTTTTCATTTACTCGGAAGTCGAGACGGGCATATCCTACACCACCAAATCCACGGAAAATCCTTTCGGCAGCTTTCCTGAGTTTATTCTCGAGTTTTTTGTCCTTACAGGGAACATTACAATCGGGATGTAGTTCCGATGTTTTTAGTGCATAAGTTTTGAATTCCCTTCCTTCGGGGAAAAGGTATTCAACGGGCTTGAAAACGGTGCAGGTATTTGCGGCATCACCATTGGCAGCAACCAATACGGTGAATTCGCGGCCAGCAATATATTCTTCGACCAATAATGGTCCAAATTCTTCTATTATTTCATTTACTTTCTGGAGAAGCTCTTCCTTATTATGTACCAGGGAATGCTCATCTACTCCAAGACTATCTCCTGCTTTTGCAGGTTTTACAAAAAGCGGGAAGGAAAGGTGCTTAACTGCAAGAGCAACATCTTCCACTGATTCAATCAAAACAAACTGGGGAGTAGGTACGCCTTCACAATAGGCTACATATTTCATCAGCTCCTTAGTAGGATCGTATAGTTTGGATGAAGGTCCGGTATGCGGAAGGTTCAATAATTCGAAACTGTGTATTACATCTATTGAAGGCACTTCCCATTCGAGGTATCCTTCGCAGATGTTTACAAAGAGGTCGTATCCTTTCTTGCCAAGTTCTTTAAGTTGGCGATAAGTGGTTAGCTTATTAAGGAATACGGTATCCACTGTATCGTTGGGGAGCAAGGGTGCGAGGTCCCTTGGTGGATCGTAATTCTTGTAATCCACTCCTGTAGTGGAATAATCGGGTTGTAGTACACAAACTTTCATACGTGACTGCGTAATGAATGATGGGTTAATAACGAATCATTCAAAAGTATAAGAATAATTGTATTAAAAAAATTAATCAAACCTTTTTGTAAGTCCTTCCTGTATGATCTCTGCTACCAGCTGGGTAAAGGTTTTACCCGATACCCTTAATATTGCGCCTATCGATGTATAGTCTTCGTCTTCACTTAATCCGCATTGTGCGTTTACTTCCAATACTGATAATTTACCTGTTTCAGTATCCTTTCTTATATCAAGTCTTCCATATCCCTTACCCCCAACAGCACAATAAGCTTTGAGGCTTATATCTTTCAGTTCAGATGAAAGGGGTTCAGGTACAGGTATATAGTTATAGAAGTTCTCGTTATTCGGCATTGGGGTTTCGTCTTCATATATCTCCCAAAGTCTGTCGAATGAAAGGAACTTTTCAGTATCTGGTAATGAAGGATGGAATACTCTTTCAACGGGTTCATAGATGATACAACTTTCGGGGAAGTCTGAATTTCCGACTATAAGGGTAGTGTATTCGGGGCCGTTGATGAATTTTTCTGCCAATAAGCCGCCGGTGGTGAGTTGCCATCCTCTGTAGCCCTGGTTAAGTTCAGCGATTCTTTCAAGAAGTTGTGATTCGGTATGTACAACATTTTTTACTGATACACCCATACTTCCACCTGATATAGCTGGCTTAATAATAAGCGGAGGTACTATTTTCTTACAGAGTGCGGCGGTTTCTTCATCGCTGCCGTTTATCACTGCCCAATCAGGCGTTGGAACACCGGCATCATCAAACGCCACTTTCATTGGGATTTTAGAAGTGGTTATATCATAGAAATGCGCATCTGAACCGGTATAACGAATCTGTTGTTTTTCTAATTCATGGATTACTGAGACTCCGGGGGTACCATTTATCTCATCTCCATCACAAAGATTTATTACCAGAGGTTGTTTACCATTGCTGGTAGCTTTGATGTGTCCAATAGTATTGCTGATACTTTTCATTGACACCGGTTGCCACTCCCATTCCAGATTCAATTGGGAGAATACGGCAGTATATTCCTTTAGGCTTTGTGAAAAGTCGTAATAGTATTCAAGATTAGGGTCGTTGGTTTCCAGCTGGGGTACCAGTACCCAAAACTTATAAGACTGAAGGGGATCGGAAGGAGGCGGATTCATGCAATCAGGCTATTTCGGGTTTTGCTTTCCGGTGAAGCTTTTGTTGTATAAAATTAGTTAACCGGTATTGAAGTAATGTTTCTGTAGAAAGGAAGGACGCCCCTTGAATAATCTGAAGACAGTTGGGGGTACCACATTGGCAAAGGAATGGTTGATTCATTTCCCATTCGGTAGATGGATAGAAAAAGGTCATTTCGGTACCTGGTTCTATTGGTTGTAAACAAACCAGCGCCATAGCATCTGTATCGAAAAATACATTAGGAGTACAACTATGATTTATATACTGGAGAAACTCTGGTTGCAATGTAATATGAGTGGTTTCGCCTGTTTGTACAGTTAAGTAGGTAGGCGTGTCCGATATACTTCCAGCAAAGAAAGCACAGATAGTTTCTCCCGGAGAAAATGATTGGGTAGCACTTAGCTGTTGCTGACCTGTTCCAGTGTTTTTTAACACTTCGGCAAAGGGTGCCTTGAATACAAGTTCTTTGTTGTTGTTTGAGTTAGTAAAGGACATCTGGTAGAATATTAATGGGTAATTAACTTAAAGATAACTATATAATGTTTCCAATTACATATAGCCAAATCTTTTTTATCAACCTTATTGACATTATATGTGAATAGCGATAGCTATTGTTAATGCAATAGAATTTTCATTAACCAATGCCATTGTAATTTTTATAAGAAGTATTCTTTAAAAGAGGATAACAACTATTAGTATTATTGGAAATCCAAGAGTAAACCAAACCGTTATTATCTATTGATATAAAGGATTATTACCCTATTATTTAGTAAGTGAATCGCTTTTTAGGGCTCGGGTTATACCGAATGTATCAACAAAACAGAATGATGATAGAAGGCAATGAATAGTGGAAATTGTTGTTATGTGCTTTATTATAAAGCAGATAGGTATAAATAGCTTATAAGATGTAAAGCGTTTGAGGATCTATAGGAGGTGATAGATTTAAACAATACACCATACATATTAAGGAAGGGATGATCTTATTGAAGAACTTCTTATTTGAAGTTCCGGACTTAATACCCGTTTTTCAAATTCAACAACGGGTCGTTTACTTTCTATTAATTGTAATAGTAATTCGGTGGCGGCCCTACCCATTTCTTCGGCTGGTTGACGGATAAGGCTAAGGGGTGGATCTACTAGTTCGGCGATATCGGTATTGGAAAATCCAACCAGGGCCATATCATCCGGAATCTTCATACCTCTGCGTTTGAGTGTTTTGAGGCAGCCCATGGTGAGTTTATCACTGGTTGTGAATATGGCATCGGGTCGTTCTTTCTGTATCAGAAGTTTGTTGACAGCTTCTTCAACCTCAGAAAACACCATTCCTCCATAAAAGCAATGTTTAGTATATCCATTCCCTGGATGCAAGTTATAAGCGTTAAGTGCTTCCTGATAACCAGCCAATCTTTCGGCTGTAATTGAAAGATATTCAGATCCGGCAATGGCAGCAATCTTCTTATAGCCACTTTGTATAAGATGCTCGGTCATTTCGTATGCCCCTTTATAATTATCAACAATCACCTTATGAGTATTGATTTCGTCTGTTATCCTATCGAACAATACAATAGGCAATCCTTTTGCATGAAGTGACTTTAAGTGGCTTAAATCGTTTGTTTCTGTTGACAATGAGATTAGTAATCCATCCACTGATCGCGAAGCAAGGTATTGCAGGTCGATTACTTCTCGGTCGTATGATTCTCTGCTTTGTGAAATGATAACGTTATAGCCACGGTCATAGGCTATTGACTCAACACCATTAATGATTTGGGAAAAGAAGTTATTTGCGATTTCACAAACAACAACACCAATTGAACGACTTCTTTTTTCTTTTAGACTTTGAGCAATGGGGTTAGGGCGGTAACCGAGTCTTTCGGCGCATTCCAACACCAACAACTTTGTTTCCGGGCTTATTTCATAGCTATCACGCAAGGCCCTTGACACCGTTGAGGTAGAAATACCCAAGGCTTTCGCAATATCTTTTATAGTAACAGCTTCGAATTTCATTTAATAACAGATGACCATTAAAGATAAAGAATAATCATTGTCATGATTGGTTGCTATTGTTATATACGTTGAAACCATTGATTTGGTGGATAGTACCAGTTAATTCAAATCAATACAACTTGCAGGTTTCGGGAACATTGTCGGGAACGATTGCGTAAATAATCCCAGCAGTAAGGCCATAACAAGCGGGTTATTAGTCTTAGTTTTCATTTGAATTAAAGAATTGGTAGCCGAAAAGGGTGCTAATTCTTATCAAACGATCAAAATAAGCTATATGAAGAAAACCTTGCTCCTTATTGCAAGCGTCCTCTGCTTAATGTCTGTTGCATACACTCAAACCAGGCAAATCAAAGGACAAATTTTAGATGAAGGCGGCCAGCCACTCCCTCTTGCGAGCATTCTGGTTAGTGGTACCAATAATGGTACACAATCGGATAAAGACGGATCTTTTACTATTTCTGTTCCCGGCACGGGAGATGTTACACTTGTAATATCTTTTACTGGTTACAAGAAGCAAAATGTAAAGACAAACGGAAATGCTCCTCTTAAGATCACCATGCAAAAAGAAGCCAGTAACCTGGAAGATGTTGTTGTGGTTGGTTATAGTTCTGTAAGAAGAAGAGACCTTACAGGATCAGTTTCTTCTGTAAGTGCTAAACAACTTAAGGATGTTCCTTTATCATCTGCGGCCGAAGCATTGCAGGGAAGACTTGCGGGTGTACAGGCTATTTCTACAGAAGGTGCACCTGGCGCTGAAATCATTATAAGGGTTAGAGGTGGAGGATCCATTACACAGGATAACTCTCCATTATATATAGTTGATGGAGTTCAGGTGGAAAATGCCCTTTCTGTTATTTCTCCCCAAGACATTGCCTCCATTGACGTACTTAAAGATGCCTCTACTACCGCTATTTATGGTGCAAGAGCTGCCAATGGGGTTGTTATTATTACTACAAAAGCGGGTAAGGCGGGAAAAACCCAGGTTAGCTATAATGGTTCATTCGGATGGCGTCAATTACCAAAAACAATGGACGTTTTAAGTCCTTACGACTTTGTTTTATGGCAATACGAACGCAGTCGAGGCGTAATTGCTGATAGCACCAGTTTTGCCCAAACCTATGGTACCACATGGGATACTTTGAATAACTATAAGAATATAGCACCTGTCAACTGGCAAGATGAAGTGTTTGGAAGAAGAGCTAAATACAGTAACCATAACGTTTCTGTAAATGGAGGAAGCCAGGCTACCACTTTTAATCTTAGTCTTACTGCCAATAAAGAAGAAGGATTGCAACTGGAATCGGGTTTCGAGCGTAAGATTGCCAATTTTAAATTAGACCATAAAGTATCTGATAAATTCAAGATAGGAATAACGGCAAGGTATCTTGATCAGAATATACAAGGGGCTGGAACTACTAATAGTGGTACAAGGGCAACCAATCGCCTTCGTCATACCATTAACTACAGGCCTTTTGAATTAGCAACTCCTGCTGGAGGTATTGATGATTTTGACGAAGCCTATTTTCTTGCTTCGAGTGGAGCCATCAACCCCATTCTTCTTACAAAAGCAGAATACAGAAAGCAATATACAAGAGCAACCTATTTGAGTGCTTATGTAAACTATAATATCCTGAAGAATTTGGTTTTCCGTTCTACGGTTGGGTATGATAACACCTCTATTCGTCAAAACCTTTTTTACAGCAAGATTACTTCTACAGCAAGAAACTTTGCTTCTTTACCAGTAGCGTCTATCGCAGATCAGGTTAATAGTTCTATTACTAATTCCAATACACTTCAATACACGCTGAGCAATTTCAGGAATCATCATGATTTCACGATATTGGCAGGACAGGAAGTGGTGGATGTAAGATCATCAAGTACATTCTTTGAAACAAGGTTTTTCCCTGCTGATATATCAGCCGACAAAGCATTGGCGAATATGGGTCTTGGTTCTGCGCCAACGGGTTCGGCCCAACCACTACCCTCTTCATTTGTAAATCCGCCAAGCCGCATCTTCTCCTTATTTGGAAGAATGACCTATGCTTATGATGATAAATATCTGGCTACATTCAACCTTCGTTCAGATCGTTCATCGAAATTCAGTTCTGATAATGGAAGTCTTGTTTTCCCTTCGGGATCAGTAGCATGGCGCTTCAGCAAAGAGAAGTTCATGGATAAGATCACCTGGCTTTCAGATGGTAAAATTCGGTATGGATTTGGATCCGTTGGTAATAACAGGATTGACAACCTGTTATATCTTCAATTATATGGTGTAACCGGACAATATGCTTTCAACCATTCCATACTTCCTGGTTTTGCTCCAACCGCTTTGGCAAATCCTAATCTGAGATGGGAGAAAAACACGACAAGTAACTTTGGTTTGGACCTTTCCTTCTTCAATAATCGTTTACAGTTAACGATGGATGTATATAAGAATACAGCCAAGGACTTGTTACTGGCGGTTCAGATTCCTCCAACAACTGGATATACTACTCAATTACAGAATATAGGATCTACATCAAACAGAGGTGTTGAGTTTCAATTGAACATGGTTCCGATTCAAAGAAAGGATTTCACATGGAATTCAAACTTCAATATCTCCTTTAATAAGAACAGGGTGGAAAGTCTTGGTGGCGTTGCTTCCATTACCCGTAACTCAGGATGGCAGGGAAGTGATGGTGTTGATGATTATATAGTAAAGGTTGGTGAACCAGCCGGATTGATGTATGGATTTGTAACCGATGGTTTTTATGGAGTTGATGAATTTGATTTTAATCCAACAACAGCTGTTTATACTATAAAAGCAGGTATACCGGTAAATGGTGTTTATGGAGTTCCCCAACCAGGTATGTTGAAATGGAAAGATTTAAATGGGGATGGTGTTATTACTGCGGATGGAGATCGTATGGTAATAGGAAACGCAAACCCTGATTTTACGGGTGGTTGGAATAACCAGTTCAACTATAAGAACTTTGATTTAAGTGTGTTTGTGAATTTTGTAGTGGGTAATGATGTATATAATGCAAACAAACTTGAGTGGACCGATGGTGCATTTGGAAACCTGAATATGTTGAATTCAATGAGTACCCGATTCACCAATATCAATTCAGCCGGACAACGAGTTGCTGATCCAACAGAACTGACCAAATTAAATGCAAATGCAACGATATGGTCTCCTGTTCGTGTTCAACGCTGGTGGTTGCATTCATGGGCGGTAGAAGATGGTTCTTATTTGAGGGTAAACAATCTAACTCTTGGATACACTCTACCTAAGTCAGTACTCGACAAAGCAAAGATTTCCACTTTGCGTTTATATGCTACCGTAAACAATCTGGCAACACTCACCAGTTATTCAGGATATGATCCGGATGTAACAGCGCGTCGTACAGACCCGTTGACACCTGGTGTTGACTTTGCTGCTTATCCACGCAGCCGTACCTGGGTATTTGGTGTAAACGTTACTTTCTAAAAAATTACAAAACGATTGAACTATGCAAAAGCGATCTTATTTACAAATAGCGGGTTTTGTACTGATAGTACTACTGCTTTCAACCGTTGGTTGTAAAAAATATACAGAAGTGGAACCTGTATCTCAGTACAGTGTTGCGCAAGCCTTTTCAGATGTTTCAAATGCCACCACTGCCCTGGTTGGGGTTTATGATGAACTTCAGGGTGACAATGGATATGGTATCAGGATCAGTATGTACTATCCTTATGATTCTGATGAAGGAATTGTGAGTGGTAATATAGACAATGGACGTCGTGGTGTTGGACGTTATCAGTTATTACTTACAAATTCAGAAATTTCAAATCCTTTTCGTCAGTTATATCGCGGTTTAGAAAAAGCGAATTTGTGTATTGAGCAGATTCCAATTATGAAGCAATACGACAATGGTACTGATGTAGAAAAAAAGGAATTAAGGAGATTACATGGAGAGGCGCTGACGCTACGGGCTCAGTATCTTTTTGAATTGATACGTAACTGGGGCGATGTACCAGCTCCAATGGTACCAGCATATAAACAACCAGATCTTTTCATTGGAAAAAACGATCGGGATTCTACATATGATAAGATATTGGCAGACTTAGCTATTGCAAAAGATCTTCTTCCCTGGCGTACAGAAGTAGCCAGAAATGAAAGAATTACAAAAGGTGCAGCAAAAGCGTTGAGAGCTCGAATTGCTTTGTTTCGTGGCGGATATTCTTTAAGAAGTGGTGGACAGATGGAGCGGAGAGCAGATTATCTGGCTTATTATCAGATTGCAAAACAAGAGTGTGAAGAGTTGATGGCGAATCGTGGACAGCACAACCTGAATCCCAACTATGAAGATATTTGGAGGAAAGTAACATCATTTGTTTACGATCCACAAGGTGAAATATTATTTGAAGTTGGAGCTGGTGGTGGTAACGGTAATAGCGATAGCCGAATGGGTAACTATGATGGCCCCAACCTAAACAACGCATCCCGTTATGGTGCCGGAGGTGGTGGTATTGTAATGTTACCAAATTATTTTTATTCTTTTGATTCTGTAGATACCCGACGTGATGTTACTGTTACTCATTATGCGGTTAATTCGGCAAATAATATAAAGAGCCAGCGTCGTTTGGGTGAATTGAATACAGGCAAGTATCGTCGTGATTGGAGGGTGCCGCTTCTTCCAGGAACAGTATTAAATGTGGGTTATAACTGGGCAATGATTCGTTTTTCTGATGTGTTGTTGATGTATGCAGAAGCGGTGAATGAAATAAACGGTTCTCCAACTGCAGAAGCAAAAGCTGCGTTTGAAGAAGTGAGGAAAAGAGCATACAGAGGTAATGTGGGTGCAATAGGGCCAACTCCTTCAAGTAAGGACAGCTTTTTCACCGCTGTTGCTAATGAAAGATATCTTGAATTCGGTCATGAAGGCATCCGTAAGTATGACCTTTTGCGCTGGAATCTTCTTTCAACAAAATTGGCGGAGACAAGAGCAAAGATTCAGCAGATCCGTGACCGTACAGGCGCTTATGCCAATGTTCCTCAATACGTTTATATAAGGAATGTAGGTGAAGAAATTCAATACTACGCCGGTGTTGGTGCGCCAACAACTGCGCAACCGTTCTGGAGGCCTACACAGGTACCATCACCAACTACGGGGTGGACAAGAATTGATTGGGCTCAGCATTTAACAGTTACAAACGCGATTGATAATAAACCATTATGGCAGGGATTAGCATCTTTCTTTGTTCCTGGAAAGAGTGAATTGTTCCCCTTTGATCAAGCAACTCTCGCTGCTTATCAGGGTAAACTACAGCAGAATCCCGGATATTGATTTTCTGTCGAGGGCATAAACAGGCTTCCCTTTCGGGGGAAGCCTTACTTTACTATGAAAAGGAAATTAATCTATTATAGCCTTTTTGGTTTATTGGCTTTGGCCGTTTATGGCTGCAAAGCGCAGAAACAAACGGTAAATGCCAAGCCAAATGAATCTTCTTCACAAAGGGCATTAGCTTTTCCCGGAGCTGAAGGTTTTGGAAAATTCACAACTGGTGGAAGAGGTGGCAAAGTTTTAGTTGTTACCAATCTCAATAATGATGGTACTGGTAGTTTCAGAGAAGCGGCCGAATCGAAGCAAGCAAGAACAATTGTTTTTGCTGTATCTGGTACTATTCATCTGGATAGATCAATTTCCATACAATCTAATGCCACTATTGCCGGTCAATCTGCTCCCGGTGATGGTATCTGTATAGCGGACAAATCAGTTTCGCTTGGAGGTGATAATATCATTATCCGCTTTATGCGATTCAGGCTGGGAGATAAATGGCAGCGCCAGGCGGGTAAAACTGATGGTAGTGGCGGGGAAGATGCTTTTGGAGGTACGCGGAAAAAGAATATTATTATTGATCACTGCAGTTTCAGTTGGAGTAATGATGAAGCTATATCTGTTTATGCAGGGGACAGTACTACATTACAATGGAATATCATTTCTGAGCCTTTGAACTACTCATATCATTTTGAAACCGGTGATGCCGATTTTGAAAATCATGGGTATGGTGGTATTTGGGGTGGCCGTCATTTAAGTGCACATCATAACCTATTTGCCCATTGCAACAATAGGAACCCTCGTTTTGATGGTATCCGCAATTGTCCGGAAGAACTAGTTGATTACAGGAATAATGTAATTTATAACTGGGGTGGCAACTCCATTTATGCTGGCGAGGGAGGAAATTATAATCTGGTTGACAATTATTACAAGTATGGTCCCAATACCAATAAGGATGTGCGTTTCCGGATTGTAAACCCCGGGAAAAGGGAAGAGCCTTTCATACCTTTTGGAAAGTTTTATGTTTCGGGAAATTATGTTGATGGAGCTCCAGATATCACAAGAAATAACTGGGGCGGTATTGTAATGGGAAACAAGGGAACAGAACAAGATAAGAGAGAATCCATAATTGATAAGCCTCATTGGGTGGTAGCAATTCCCTCTCAATCTTCAGTTCAAGCTTATGAGGAAGTGCTTAAAGGAAGTGGTGCCAGTTACAAAAGAGATACGCTTGATGCAAGGATTATAAACGATGTAAGAACAAGAGGTGGGCGATTTATTGACGTACAAGGAGGCTTTCCTCATGGAACAGCACTAGAACAAACATTGAAGGCCTGGCCATTTCTTGAATCAACAAAAGCACCTTTGGATACTGATAATGATGGAATGCCAGATATATGGGAAAAAGCAAAAGGATTGAATCCAGATAATGCAACAGATGCAACTGCATTCACGCTGGATAAATCTTATACCAATCTGGAAGTATATCTGAATGAACTCTTGAAAACAAACTAAGTTGTAAGGAAATTGAGGGACTAGCAACAACCTAAAACTTTCAACATGAAGCCGATTCGATTTAGCATATTATTATTATTGGTTCCACTCCTGTCTTTTTTATTGTCTCCCCCACATCCAATAAAAATATTCCTTGCTGGCGATTCAACAATGAGTATAAAAGAAACAAAAGCATATCCTGAAACCGGGTGGGGAATGCCCTTTATTCAATTCTGGGATTCTTCGGTAACCGTTGTAAATAAAGCAAAGAATGGAAGAAGTACAAAGACATTTAAAAGCGAAGGTCTCTGGCAATCCATAATGAACGAGGCGAAGGAGGGTGATTATGTATTTATTCAGTTTGGCCATAACGATGAAGCAAAAGAAAAGGCTGAGCGTTATTCAACACCAGAGCAATTCAAAGAAAATCTTATTCGGTTTATAAAAGAGTCAAGGGATAAAAAAATGGTTCCGGTTTTGTTGAGTCCGGTAACACGCAGGCGTTTTGATTCAACAGGACGTATCATTGAGACACATGTTCCCTATTCATCATTGGTAGAAGAGGTAGCGAAATCTCAAAACGTAATCTTCATAGATTTAGATAAATTAAGCAGGGAGTTATTGCAAGAGTTTGGAAAAGAGAATTCAAAATGGTTATTCCTTCAGCTAAATCCGGGTGAACATCCGAACTATCCGGAAGGAAGAAATGATAACACACATTTTAATGAATTAGGGGCAAGATTGGTGGCGCAGCTTGTGCTGAAAGAAATACGAAATAACATACCCGAACTCGCTACAAGAATCATAATCCCACCGGCAAAAAAATAAACAATTGAAGCTGAGATTGACGATACTGATGTCTATTTGCAGCATGTTTGCTTTTTCTCAAGGCAAAACAGGGGTATCGTCTATTTGGCAATCCGACAAAGGAGATGGTACTTATCAGAACCCCATATTATATGCTGATTATAGCGATCCGGATGTTATTAGAGTTGGAGATGATTATTATCTGATTGCATCAAGTTTTAATAAGGTACCGGGTCTTCCAATTCTTCATTCAAAAGATCTGGTGAACTGGAAGTTGATTGGGTATGCTCTTAATAAGCTGGTTCCCTATAATCATTTTATAACGGTACAGCATGGAAATGGGGTATGGGCTCCTGCCATAAGGTACCACAACAATGAATTCTATATCTATTACCCGGATCCCGATTTTGGCATCTATCTGGTAAAAGCGAAATCAATAAATGGTCCCTGGTCGGAACCTTTACTTGTTCAAGAAGGAAAGGGGTTGATTGACCCCTGCCCTTTTTGGGGTGATAACGGTAAAGCCTATCTCGTTCATGCTTTCGCCGGAAGCAGGGCAGGTATCAAAAGCATTTTGGTTATAAAAGAGATGAATGCTGCTGGCAATCAAATAATAGGCGGTGGACAAATCGTTTATGATGGGCATAAGGATGACCCAACTATAGAAGGACCAAAAATGTATAAGCGAAACGGGTACTATTATTTATTTGCTCCTGCTGGCGGAGTAAGTACCGGTTGGCAAACAGTATTAAGAAGCAAAACCGTTTTTGGTCCTTATGAAAGAAGGGTTGTAATGGATCAGGGTCAAAGCGCAATTAATGGACCCCATCAGGGAGCCTGGCTCACTACTCCACAAGGAGAGAATTGGTTTCTGCATTTTCAGGATAAGGGTGCGTATGGAAGAATTGTACATCTGCAACCAATGGTTTGGAAAAATGATTGGCCAATTATAGGCGGTTATAAAGGCGATGCTACAAAAGGAGAACCTGTTGAAAGATATAAGAAGCCAGGTATGACATCAAAAACCGCAATAACCGGCTTGCCTGATTCAGATGAGTTTAATTCGAGGTCATTAGGTTTACAATGGCAATGGCAGGCAAATCCCGAGCCATGGTGGCAGTTTATGACAGGATCTGCAGTTAGGCTATTCTCAACTCCTATCCCCTATTCTTTGAAGAACAAATGGTTGGTGCCATCGCTACTTTTGCAAAAGATTCCCGCTCCGCCATTTCAAGTTAAAACAAAAAAGCAATTTCACTTATTAAAAGAAGGGGAGCAAGGTGGATTATTACTATTTGGAACAGATTACTTTTATATTTCAGCAGAGAAGAGAAGCAACGGATTG
>Ga0138256_10001874_pt1 | contig 22593 bp, 14 predicted proteins | sample KNB2016incub_MG_FD_105486 | JGI IMG/M metagenome (GOLD analysis project Ga0138256, IMG submission 105486) | Active sludge microbial communities from wastewater in Klosterneuburg, Austria - KNB2014incub_MG | ecosystem: Engineered > WWTP > Activated sludge > Unclassified | place: Austria... | reverse complement strand
CTGGCAGATTGACCGTGTCATTGATGTTGCCGGAGACCGGACCCGCTGCGCAGGTGCCGCCGCCAGCGCCCGCGCAAGTCCAAGTGCAGGTCAGCGCGGCCGGGAAGGTATCGGCCACGGTGCTGCCCGGCGCATCGCTCAGTCCCGCATTGCTGGCGGTGATGGTGTAGGTCACCGAGCTACCCGGTATGGCCGAGGCCACGCCATCGGTCTTGGTGATGCCAAGGTCGGACTGTGGTGTCAGAACCGTGTTGCTGTCGGTCGCACTGTTGTTGCCCGGGGTCGGATCGTTGATACCACCTGCAGCAGCAACCGTGGCCGTGTTCGACAACGTACCGGTAGCCGACGCCGAGATCGCGCACGTTGCCGTGTAGATGACGCTGCCGCCTGCTGGCAGATTGACCGTGTCATTGATGTTGCCGGAGACCGGACCCGCTGCGCAGGTGCCGCCGCCAGCGCCCGCGCAAGTCCAAGTGCAGGTCAGCGCGGCCGGGAAGGTATCGGCCACGGTTGCGCCTGTGACCGGATCTGGGCCAGCGTTCGATGCGGTGATCGTGTACGTGACCGAGCCACCCGGTATGGCCGAGGTCACGCCATCGGTCTTGGTGATCTGCAGATCGGCCGACAACGCACGACAAGCGGTGATGGTGACGTCGTCGATGGCGAGGCCACCGAAATTGACCGACGAGTCACTGTCGACATGGAAAAGCAGCTCGGTGTTCAGCCCGGCCAACGAATCCACCCGCGCACTGCGCGAGCTCCAGCCAGAACTGGCCGGTATGTTGACGACTGGATTGCCCGGCCCGTCGGTCATGGTCGCATCCAGCCATTCGAACAAACGCACCGGGGTGGCGCCGCCGGCTTGCTGATAGTCGATGAACAGGTGGTCGTAGGACGCGGATTCCATTTGGTAGCGCTGCGCCCAGGTCACGATCACCGGCGCACTCAGGCCGGCAAGATTAATGTTCGGCGACAACAGGTCCTGTGTGCTGCTGGCGTTGTAAGTGCCAGTCAGATCGGTCTTCCAGCAATTGGTGCCGCTGTTACAGGTGGTAAATCCGGCCACCGGATTGGTGGTGGTCGTCGCCACGGTCGCTGGCAGGCCGAGTGCCCATTCGTCGGCCATTCCGCTATGGGTGAAACCGCCATCATCGGCCTCGAAATCGGTGCTGTACACGGTTTGCGCCACGAAGCCCGGTGCGCAGGTCGGCGGTGGCGGTGGCTCGCAGACCATCATGCTCCAGGCGTTCAAATTACCGCCGTCGCCGGCAGCATCGTCGCGCACCGTGAGCGTCCAGGTGCCGCCCGCCGCTTGACCGTCGAACCAGGACAGCCGGTAGTTGAATTCGGGTGCGACGCGATTGCCGTTGATCACCGTGAACAGCGGCGGGATGGCAGCCTCGTCGTCGAAGGTCGTGTTCATCGTCGTCTGGACGCCCGCCGTCGCGGAGCCGATGTCGCTGAACAGACCGACCGTATTTCCACCTGGCGCGGTCAACTGCACGTCCAGGTCGACCATGAAGTTGTGCGTCAGGTTCACACTCACATCAACGTCGGCGATGCGTGGATTGCCGGGGATGGTCAAGGTCGAAGTGACGATGCCAGCAGCGCCCGAGGCAATCACCACGGGGACATTGGTCGACGTGTACGTCGTGCAGTTGACGCCCTCAGCGACCCTGGGAAATACGCTGATGCTGGCGTGATAGGTGCCGAAGGTGGTGCCGGCGGCCGGAATGCCGATGAGCGCGCCATAGGTGCCTGCAGTTTCGACCGTCGTGAAGAATGCCTCTGAGTCGGGCGTCGCTGCACCGGCGTCGTTGGCGACGAGAAACAGTGGCGGAGCGCCGAACGCACCGAGACCGGTCTGGGCATTCCATTCGACGGTGTCGCGTTCGGGGTCGAGGTCGACGCTGATGAAGACGGTGTCTCCGGCATTCAGGTTCAGCGAATATAAGTCGGCGTCGGTGGTCGCCGAGGTGGAACCACTAACCCAGCCGCCGGCAGGCAGTGCCTCGCCAGGAAACGTGTCATTGGGCTCCGTTTCTGCCGCCGGGGCACCGCTACGCAACTGGAAATATAGGTCATAAGGCCGCAGTTGGTTCGTCGCCGAGGCGTGGGTCACGCGCAGATAGTAGTTTCCTGTCGCAGGCAGCGTGGCGCCGGCGATGCTGGAAGACGTGCTACCGAACGTGCCATCGTTCAGGTCGGTTTCAATGACGGTCGAGCCATCGCTTGCGATCAAGTCGAGTGTGGAGTCGACGCTGCCGTTGCTGCTTCGGCTGGTCATCGTGGCCGCATAGATCCTATCGCCGGCTGTTCCACTGAACGACCAGAAATCGACATCGCCATTGACGAAAATATTCGCGGTCACCCGAGCAGCATTGCCGGGCAACGGCGTTGCTTGCGCCGCAGTGTTATTCGGTTCGACTTCATCGAAGTTCGCCGGAATGCCTTGAGGAGAGCGTGCGTTCGCCGGCAGTTGGGAGTTGATCGGCCGTGAAGCATCTTCCTGCTCCTGTGCGGCGTTGGCTATTTCAAGTACCTCGAATGCAATCGGCGCGGAAGATTGCGCGGCAGCGTAGCCAGGTAGGACGCAGGGCAGCATCGCCACCAAGGCAAATATTCCCGCATTGAGCTTCATTGTCTTCCCCAAGACATCTGTGACGGGGCAGGAGATGCACACCATCGCCCCGGGCCGCCGCAGAGAGACGAGACACTAGTGCCAAACCGCCCATGCGTCGAGGTATTTGCTTCCCGCGGCGCGGTTCAGCGACTAGGATCAGGCGATGAACCGAGCCACCCCCGTCATTCTGTTTGGCGCTTCCGGGCGCATGGGTCAGGAACTGTTGGCGCTGGTGCCGCAGCGACGCGACATCGACCTCGTCGCAGCGCTGGTGCGGCCGGGTTCGCGTTGGGTGGGTGAACCGGTGTGGCCGGATAGGGCGGCTGCATTGACTTACGGCAGCACACTGGAACCGGAGTTGCCGGCCGAAGTACTGATCGATTTCTCGAATGCCGCCAGCTTCGACGCGGCGCTGGCGTTGGCGGTCCAACGCGAAATGGCCTTCGTCAGCGGGACCACCGGACTGAGCGACATGCAGGCCGCCGAACTCGATGCCGCTGCTGCCCGGATTCCGGTGCTGTGGTCGGCCAATTTCAGCATTGGCGTTGCCCTGTTGCGACATATGGCAGTTGAGGCAGCGCGTGTTCTTGGCGACGACTTCGACGTCGAGATCATCGATGCGCATCACCGCCACAAACGTGATGCCCCGTCCGGAACCGCTTTGGCACTCGGTCAGGCCGTTGCCACCGCGCGCGGGCACACGCTGGAGGAAGTCGGTGTATTTGCGCGCCACGGCCAGATGGCTGAACGCGCTCGCGGTGAGATCGGCTTCGCGACCGTGCGCGGTGGTGACATCGTTGGCGACCACACCATCCTGTTCGCGGGCGAAGGCGAGCGGCTCGAATTCACGCATCGCGCCAGCACGCGGGCAGTGTTCGCGCGCGGCGCACTGCTTGCGGCACGCTGGATGGCAGGGCGATCTGCGGGCAGATACTCGCTCGACCAAGCCATCGACGCCGCGCTGCAAAAAATCGAGTGATGTTTTGATCGCCGCAAGCGTGCTCCTGCGCTAGCATCTGCACCCGCTCGCGGCCTCCGCCGCCCCCGGAGCGTTTCATGCCAACCCTTCCTGCTCTGCTGGCCCTCGCGGACGGCAGCCTGTTCCATGGCACCTCAATCGGTGCTGACGGCCTGACCACCGGCGAAGTGGTGTTCAACACCGCGATGACCGGTTACCAGGAAATTCTCACCGATCCGTCGTACAGCCGACAAATCGTGACGCTGACCTATCCGCACATCGGCAATACCGGTTGCAACGACGATGACGCCGAATCCGATGGCGTGCATGTCGCCGGATTGATCGTGCGCAGCGTCACCCGGCATAGTGACCATTGGCGCAGCCAAGTGTCGCTGCCAGATTACCTGCGCCAGCACGGCATCGTCGGCATCGCCGAAATCGACACGCGCCGTCTCACCCGTATTCTGCGCGAAAGCGGGGCGCAGGGCGGCTGTATCGTCGCCGGTGCAGCGGCTTCGGACAGCGACGCGGCGCTTGCTGCGGCGCGCGCCTTTTCGGGGCTGAAGGGCGTCGATCTCGCGAAGGTTGTGACGACTTCGGCGCCCTACGTCTGGGACCAAGGCAGTTTCGATCTCGATCGCGGCAGCGCACCGCGCGAAACCGGCGAATTGCATGTGGTCGCCTACGATTTCGGCATCAAGCACAACATCCTGCGCATGCTCGTCGATCGCGGTTGCCGGATCACCGTGGTGCCGGCGCAGACGTCTGCAGCCGACGTATTCGCATTGCAGCCGGACGGCGTGTTCCTGTCGAACGGTCCGGGTGATCCTGAGCCTTGCGATTACGCCATTCGCGCAATCAAGGCCTTCATCGCCGCGCGCTTGCCGACATTCGGTATTTGCCTCGGCCATCAACTGCTCGGCTTGGCTGTCGGTGCGAAGACAGTGAAGATGAAGTTCGGGCACCACGGTGCCAATCATCCGGTGATCGACATCGCTACCGGTCGGGTCATGATTTCCTCGCAAAATCACGGCTTCGCAGTCGATGAAACGACGCTGCCAGCCAATGTGCGTGCAACCCATCGCTCGCTGTTCGATGGTTCGCTGCAGGGTATCGCTCTGAACGATGCGCCCGCCTACAGTTTTCAAGGACATCCGGAGGCCAGTCCCGGCCCGCATGACGTCGCCCACGTGTTCAATCCGTTCGTGCGCGAGATGCATGCCCGTCGTGGCGTGAATCCTGCTTCTGTTCAAGTGGCCGTTGCTTGAGTGCACACCGATGAAGGCTGGAATCGTTGTTTTCGCGCTGATCTGCTGTGCAACAAGTGCCGTGGCGCAGCAGAAAGCGCCGGTGTTCGACCCGATGAATCCTCCGGAAACTGCGCGTGCCGATCCGGGCGCCGAAGCCAAGACTGAACCGAAGTCTGGCGTCAAGGCGGCGACCAAGGCCGATACTGCGGCGCCGATGGTGGTGACGCCGACGCCTGAGCCCGCCGCTCCGGTTGTGCTCGCCGGGCCTCGGGTGGTGTCGTTCGACGACCTCGAAGCCGAGGTCGGCAAAACCATCACCGTCAAGACCCACCTGCACACCACGCGCAAGGGCACATTGAAGCGCTTCAATCGTGCGGTGCTGGTGATTCAGGACATGAGTCGCGGCTTTGCCATGGACATCGAAATTCCACGCGATACCGTCGCCGAAGTCACGGTATTGAACTGAATCGACCCGATGTTCCGGGCCGCGCGCGGGCAGTCGCGTTGGCGCCGGGAATCGACGCGACGATCCGGGTAGAATTCGCCGCATTCCACATCCATCGAATTGTCCCGCGCGTGCGTGTGGGGCCGAGGTGCTTATGCCCAAGCGTTCCGACCTGAAGACCATCTTGATCATCGGCGCCGGCCCGATCGTCATCGGTCAGGCCTGCGAGTTCGACTATTCCGGTGCGCAAGCGTGCAAGGCGCTAAAGGCTGAAGGCTACCGGGTGGTGTTGGTCAACTCGAATCCGGCGACGATCATGACCGACCCCGAGATGGCCGATGCGGTCTACATCGAACCAATTAACTGGCGCACGATCGAACGCATCATTGCCAAGGAACGTCCCGATGCATTGTTGCCGACCATGGGTGGCCAGACCGCACTCAATACGGCGCTCGATCTCGCTGACCACGGCGTGCTCGAGAAGTACGGCGTCGAGATGATTGGCGCGTCGCGCGATGCCATCCGCATGGCCGAAGATCGCGAGTTGTTCCGCCGCGCCATGCTCGACATCGGCCTCGAATGCCCGAAGGCAGAAGTGGCGCGCACACTCGATCAGGCGCTCGATATCCAGACCCGCGTCGGCTACCCGACCATTATCCGGCCGAGCTTCACGCTGGGTGGTTCCGGTGGCGGTATCGCCTACAACCGCGAAGAATTCATCGAGATCGTCAACCGTGGCCTCGAACTTTCGCCGACCAGTGAAGTGCTGGTCGAGGAGTCGGTGCTGGGCTGGAAAGAATTCGAGATGGAAGTGGTGCGCGACAAAGCCGATAACTGCATCATCGTGTGTTCGATCGAGAACTTCGATCCGATGGGCGTGCATACCGGCGACTCGATCACCGTCGCTCCGGCGCAGACGCTCACCGACAAGGAATACCAACGCCTGCGCGATGCTTCGATCGCAGTACTGCGCAAGATCGGTGTCGACACCGGCGGCTCGAACGTGCAGTTTGGAGTGAATGCGCGTGATGGTCGCGTCGTCGTCATCGAAATGAATCCACGCGTCTCGCGTTCGTCAGCGCTGGCGTCGAAGGCGACGGGCTTCCCGATCGCCAAGATCGCCGCCAAGCTCGCCGTCGGCTACACCCTCGACGAGCTGCGCAATGATATTACCGGCGGCCTCACACCGGCGTCGTTCGAACCGGCGATCGATTATGTGGTGACCAAGATTCCGCGCTTCGCCTTCGAGAAATTCCCAGCGGCTGATTCGCGCCTGACCACGCAGATGAAGTCGGTCGGTGAAGTCATGGCGATGGGTCGCAACTTCCAGGAGTCGTTGCAGAAAGCACTGCGTGGACTTGAAACCGGCAAGGTTGGACTCGATCCAACGCGCAGCGAATTCGAGAGCGAGGATGCGCTGATCGAACTCAAGCGTCAGGTTCGCGAAGCCGGTCCGGAGCGCGTGTTCTATGTCGCCGACGCCTTCCGTGCCGGATTGACGCTGCAGCAGATCTACGACCTCAGCTTCATTGATCACTGGTTCCTGCGCCAGATCGAAGAGTTGATGCAGATGGAGCGCGACGTCGCGCAGCGCGGTTTGCCGGCACTGGACGCGCAACGACTGCGCGAACTGAAGCGCGTTGGCTTCTCCGATGCGCGGCTGGCACAACTGGTCGGCACCAATGAAGACGCAGTTCGCCATTTACGCCGAGCGCTAAATGTGCGCCCGGTCTACAAGCGTGTCGATTCCTGCGCCGCCGAATTCGCGACCAGCACCGCTTATCTGTATTCGACCTACGAGGAAGAATGCGAGGCCGCGCCGACTGATCGCGACAAGATCATCGTGCTCGGCGGTGGCCCGAACCGCATCGGCCAGGGCATCGAATTCGACTATTGCTGCGTGCATGCGGCGCTGGCATTGCGCGACGATGGTTACGAAACCATCATGGTCAACTGCAATCCGGAAACCGTTTCAACGGATTACGATATTTCGGATCGTCTCTACTTCGAGCCGTTGACGCTGGAAGACGTGCTTGAAATCGTCGACAAGGAAAAACCCAAGGGTGTCATCGTGCAATACGGTGGCCAGACGCCGCTCAAGCTTGCACGGGCGTTGGAAGCGAACGGCGTACCAGTGATCGGCACCTCGCCGGACTCGATCGATTTGGCCGAAGACCGCGAACGCTTCCAGAAGCTGGTGAGCGAATTGGGTTTGCTGCAGCCGCCGAATCGCACCGCGCGCAACCCCGACGAGGCGTTGGCGCTGGCGCGCGAAATCGGTTACCCGCTGGTTGTACGTCCGAGTTACGTGCTCGGTGGTCGCGCAATGGAAATCGTTTATTCGGATGCTGATCTGAAGCGGTACATCACCGATGCCGTGCGCGTATCGAATGAATCACCAGTGTTGCTGGATCGTTTTCTCGACAACGCCGTTGAAGTTGATGTCGATTTGATTGCCGATGCCGAAGGCAACACGCTGATCGGCGGCATCATGGAACACATCGAAGAGGCCGGCGTCCATTCCGGTGACAGCTCCTGTTCGCTACCGCCGTATTCACTGTCGGCACCGATTCAGAACCGATTGCGCGAACAAGTGCAGGCGATGGCGAAAGCACTGAACGTCATTGGCTTGATGAACACGCAGTTTGCGATCCAGGGTGAAAAGATCTTCGTACTCGAAGTGAATCCCCGCGCCTCACGCACGGTACCGTTTGTGTCGAAGGTGACTGGCTTGCCGCTGGCCAAGATTGCCGCACGCTGCATGGCCGGTCAGACGCTCATCGCACAGGGCGCAACACGCGAGATCATCCCCAACTACTACTCGGTCAAGGAAGCGATCTTCCCGTTCCTGAAGTTTCAGGGCGTCGACCCCATTCTTGGCCCCGAGATGCGCTCGACCGGTGAAGTAATGGGTGTTGGCCGTAATTTTGGTGAGGCCTTTGCGAAAGCGCACGAGGCGGCGAACATCCAGGCGCCGCCACTCGGCAAGGTGTTCGTCAGTGTGCGCGATGCCGACAAGCCGCGCGTCGAAGTCGTCGCGGAGGAACTGTTGCGGCGCGGCTATTCGATGGTCGCGACCGCCGGTACCTGCGATTATCTTCGTGGTCGCGGGTTTCCCTGCGAGCGCGTCAACAAGGTGCTCGAAGGCCGACCGCACATCGGCGACGCGATCAAGAATGGCGAGATCGTATTCATCATCAACACCACCGAAGGCAAGCAGGCAATCGCCGACTCGTTCTCGATCCGCCGCGACGCGTTACAGCATCGCGTGACCTATTCGACGACAGTTGCCGGCGCGCGTGCACTGCTGCATTCGCTGGACTATCGCAACTCCGAGCGCGTTAGTGCGCTTCAGGAACTCCATCGGGAACTGCAGGCATGAGAAGACCTCCCCTGACCAAGCGTGGCGTTGAACGACTGCGCAATGAATTGGAGCGCCTCAAGTCGGTCGAGCGCCCACGCATCATTTTGGCGATCGCCGAAGCGCGTGCCCACGGCGATCTCAAAGAAAATGCCGAATACCACGCTGCACGCGAGCAGCAGGGTTTTACCGAAGGCCGCATCAATGCGCTCGAGGCCGCGCTGTCGTTCGCGGAAGTGATCGACATCAGTCAGCTCAACGCCGGTACCCGGATCGTCTTCGGTGCAACCGTCGATCTGCTGGAGCTGCACAACAACAACGAAGTCACCTACCAGATCGTCGGCGAGCTCGAAGCCGACATCAAACAAGGGCTGATTTCGGTGACATCGCCGATGGCACGTGCATTGGTTGGCAAGAGCGAAGGCGATACCGTCGAACTGCATGCTGCGAATGGCACGCGCGAGTACGAAGTCATGGCGGTTCGTTACGAGTAGTCCGATGCCACAGTTGCTGTGGTTGCCGCCGCGACGCCATTTGGGCGCACTGGTCGAACAGGTGCCGGCGTTGCGACGGGTGTTGTCCAAGGCGACGCGGTTGCCGGATGCCGCCGCGGGTGTGAACAGCCTGCTGGCCACGGCATTTCCGGATATGGCTGCGACTTTCGCCACGGCGGCGCTGACGCGACGGATCGATGCGCCGGAGGATCATGATGGGCGCTGGCTGCGCGTTGATCCCTGCCATCTGCGTGTCGAAATCGCCGGCGTGCGCATGCTCGCTTGCGCTGGAATGCAACTGGCAGAGGACGAATTATCGGCGTTCGAAACGGCGCTACGCCCGTTGTTCGATGACGCCGGCTGGCGTTTTCAGGCGTCCCATCCAGATCGCTGGTATGCACAGCCGGATGCGCGCCATCCAGCGGTGGGTGGCGACGCGCCGGAGCGGGTGCTCGGGGCCTACATCGACGATGCCTTGCCACCTGGCGATGGCGGTCGCGTGACCCGTCGCTGGCTCAATGAACTGCAGATGGCGTTGCACGAACATCCGCTGAATTCTGCGCGCCGTGCGCGTGGCCTGCTGGAGATCAACAGCTTGTGGCTACATGGCGACGGGGTTGCGCCGGCGCCGTGGTCGACACGCGTTACCGCGGTGATGTCGCGCGATCCACTTGCCTTGGGCTGTGCTGATCTCGCCGGGTTGCCAACGCTGCGCGACATCGCCGATGCGCCGACATCCGCCGTATATGACGCACGCGATGATGACCCAGCGATTTTGCACGCAGTGTCGCAACTGCTGGAACGATTCATTTCGATCGATGCGGCGTTGGAAAGCGGTGAACGCTTCGTGTGGCGGCCTTGGCATCGCCTGCGGTTTTGGCGCAACGACCCGACATGAATCCGCGCCTTCGTCGTCGTGAAGTGCCCAATGTGCCGCTGCTTGCGGAGTCTTCGCTGCATCCGGTGCTCGCACGCATCTATGCCGCGCGCGGCGTGGTGTCGCGCGATCAGCTCGATTTGCGTCTGGCACGCATGCTTGCACCCGCGCAGCTCGGTGGTCTCGATGCCGCCTGTGCGCTGCTGCGCGATGCAATCGAGCGCGATGCACGCATTCTGATCGTCGGAGATTTTGACTGTGATGGCGCGACGGGTGCCGCCGTCGCCTATCGCGGATTACGCATGCTTGGTGCGCGTCATGTCGATGTGCGAGTGCCGAACCGGGCGATCCACGGTTATGGTCTGACCACGACGCTGGTGGCGGATATTGTCGCCGCGGGTGCGCCGGATCTATTGGTTACCGTCGACAGTGGCATCGCCTGCCTGCCGGGCGTACTTGCGGCGAAGCAGGCAGGATGTCGTGTGCTGGTCACTGATCATCATTTGCCGCCGGACGTGTTGCCGGCAGCGGACGCCATCGTGAATCCAAACCTGCGTGGTGATGGCTTTCCGAGCAAGATGTTGGCGGGTGTCGGAGTGATGTTTTATTTGCTTTTGGCCTTGCGCGCATGTTTGCGCGAAGCCGGCGCTTACGTTGGCCGCAGCGAACCCGATCTGTCGACCCTGCTTGACCTGGTGGCGCTCGGCACGGTCGCCGATCTGGTGCCGCTTGATCACAATAATCGCGTCTTGGTGGCAGCCGGATTGAAGCGTATTCGTGGCGGCCATGCGAATGCTGGAATTGCCGCATTGATCGATGTATCGAAGCGGCGTGCCGCCGCGCTGACGGCCACTGACCTCGGCTTCAGTATCGGCCCGCGCGTGAACGCCGCAGGTCGACTTGAGGACATGCGTGTCGGTGTCGAATGTCTATGCAGTGACGATCCGCTGGCAGCGCACGCATTGGCAACGCGGCTGGATGCCATCAATGTCGAGCGCCGTGGCGTGCAGCAGGACATGGTTGATCAAGCTGAAGCGGCGGTCGCGCACTTGCAACTTGACGGTGATTTGCCACCGGTGCTTTGCCTGCATGAACCAGATTGGCACGCTGGCGTGATCGGTTTGGTCGCATCGAAGATCAAGGAGCGCGTGCATCGTCCGGTGTTTGCCTTCGCGGCGGCAGGCGAGGGCAGTAGCGAGCTCAAGGCTTCGGCACGTTCGGTGCCAGGCGTGCACTTGCGTGATTTGATCGCCGAACTCGATATGCGCGAACCCGGTTTGATCCTGCGTTTCGGCGGTCACGCGATGGCTGCGGGGCTCAGTCTCGACATCGCGCAGTTCGATCGATTCCGAGCGGCGATTGCGGCACTGGCGGCGGAGCGTGTCGATCCCGCCGTGCTCGCAGCCGAAATCTGGAGCGACGGCGAGTTGAACAACTGCGATATCGATCTGTCGTTGGCTGAATCACTGTGTGATGGCGGGCCGTGGGGGCAAGCATTCCCAGAGCCGCAGTTCGATGGCGAGTTCGTTGTCGTCGCGGCGCGTGTCGTCGGCGAGCGTCATGTCGCAATGCGGCTGGCCGATCGTGCCGGGGTCGAACATGAGGCAATCGCCTTCGGTGCCTATACCGGCACGCTGCCGGCCGGGCGCGTTGTCGTTGTGTTCCAACCGATCGTGGATGAGTGGCGTGGCGAGCGTCGGGTGAAGCTGCTGGTAAGGCATTTCTGCCCAGCTTGACGCGCGCTTCGTGCACAGGCTCCAGCGTCGCTCTGGTATTCTTGCCGGCCGTTTTTCCGCGAAATATCGCCATGATCGAAACCAATCCTGTTGCCGCCCGCATCGCTGACCTATTGGAGCGCGTCACGTCGCTCAGGGGGTATCTTTGACTTCGACGTCAAAAGCGAGCGCTTGGAGGAAGTGAGTCGCGAACTGGAGTTGCCGAGCATCTGGGAAAATCCGGCGCGTGCGCAGGAGCTGGGTCGCGAGCGCGCGCTGCTGGAGAAAATCGTTGGCGAAATTTCCAGTCTCACGAATTCTCTGACTGAGGCGGGGGAATTACTGGATCTCGCCATCGCCGAGAATGACAATGACACCGCAATCGCCGTGTGCGACGACCTCGATGCGCAGGCCGTGCGCGTCGGTAAACTCGAGTTCCAGCGGATGTTCTCGGGCAAGATGGATGCGCACGCCGCGTTCGTCGATATTCAAGCCGGTGCAGGCGGCACCGAGGCGCAGGACTGGGCGGAAATGTTGCTGCGCATGTATCTGCGCTTCTGCGAACAACGCGGCTGGAAGGCAGAATTGCTGGAAGCATCGAGCGGTGAAGTTGCGGGTCTCAAGAGCGCCACGTTTCGCGTCGAAGGCGACTATGCCTATGGCTGGCTGAAGACCGAAACCGGGGTACATCGACTGGTGAGAAAGTCGCCGTTCGACTCCGACAATCGCCGCCACACCTCGTTCACGTCGGTGTTCGTGTCGCCCGAAGTCGACGAAGATATCGACATCGAGATCAATCCGGCTGATTTGCGCACTGATGTGTATCGTTCGTCCGGCGCCGGCGGCCAGCATGTCAACAAGACCGAGTCGGCGGTGCGTATCACGCATCTGCCGACGAACACCGTGGCCGCCTGCCAGACTGGGCGCTCGCAACATCAGAACCGCGACAACGCGATGAAGATGCTGAAAGCGAAGCTCTACGAACTCGAATTGCAGAAGCGCAATACCGAGAAAGCCGCGCTGGAAGCGACGAAGTCGGACATCGGCTGGGGTTCGCAGATCCGCTCGTACGTGCTCGATCAATCGCGCATCAAGGATCTCCGCACCGGCGTCGAGCGCACCGACACGCAGAAGGTGCTCGATGGCGATCTCAGCGAATTCGTTGAGGCCAGCCTCAAGTCCGGCCTCGAAGCCGGTTCCAAGCGCGCCGACGCCTGATCACGGGAAACACCATGACCGATCCAACTGCCACGGCGCCGAGCGTCGACGAGAACCGCCTGATTGCCGAGCGTCGCGCCAAACTGCACGCACTGCGCGAGTGCGGCAATGCCTATCCGAATGACTTCCGTCCAGATGCGTTCGCCGGCGCGTTGCAAGAAGAATTTTCCGACAAGGATCGCTGGAGCGCAGAAGCCATCGACGCGAGCGTACGCCGCGTGCGTGTGGCCGGGCGCATGCTCGCCAAACGGCTGATGGGCAAGGCGGCATTCACGCAAATACAGGATCAAAGCGGACGCATCCAGTTGTTCCTGCAACAAAGCACGCTGGGTGATGCATACGAGGCATTCAAGGGCTTCGATGTCGGCGACATCATTGCGGCGGAAGGGCAGTTGATGCGCACCAAGACCGGAGAGCTGTCGATCAAGGTCGATGCCCTGCGCTTGCTGACCAAGTCGTTGCGCCCACTGCCGGACAAGTGGCATGGCTTGGAGAACGTTGAGCAACGTTATCGTCAGCGCTATGTCGACCTGATCGTGAACGAGGAATCGCGCCGCGTATTTGCACTACGTTCGCGTGCGGTCCGCGCGATTCGCGAATTCATGGAAGGGCGCGGCTTCGTCGAAGTCGAGACGCCGATGATGCATCCGATTCCGGGTGGCGCGACGGCGCGACCGTTCGTGACTCACCACAACGCGCTGGACCTGCAAATGTACCTGCGCGTTGCGCCAGAGCTTTACCTGAAGCGCCTCGTCGTTGGTGGCCTCGATCGGGTATTCGAGATCAACCGAAATTTTCGTAACGAGGGCGTGAGCACGCGCCACAACCCCGAGTTCACGATGCTCGAATCGTACGAGGCCTTTGCTACGTTCAATGAGGTCATGGACATGACCGAAGCGATGGTCCGCGTGGCGGCACAGGCGGGTGCCGGAACGACCGCGTTGAACTGGGAAGGTCGCGCGATCGATGTCGGCGCGGCGTTCGCGCGCACGCGCATGGACGATGCCGTGCTGGCTGCGAATCCGGAAATCAGACGCGAACAACTGCAGGATCGCGACGCGATGGCCGCGCACTGCGCGCGCCTCGGCATTCACGTCAAGAAAGATTTCGGATGGGGCAAGCTTTTGCTCGAAATCTTCGAGAAAACTGTTGAGCAGACGCTGGTGCAACCGACCTTCATCACGGCACATCCGACCGAAGTCTCGCCCTTGGCGCGCGCGAACGATCTGGACCCCGGCATCACCGACCGCTTCGAATTGTTCATTGGCGGCAAGGAACTCGCGAACGGCTTCTCCGAATTGAACGATCCGGAAGACCAGGCGGCGCGTTTCCAAGCCCAAGTCGATGCCAAGGACGCCGGTGATGACGAAGCCATGCACTTCGACGCCGACTACATCCGTGCGCTCGAATATGGTCTGCCGCCGACGGGCGGATTGGGTGTCGGCATCGACCGCCTGGTCATGTTGATCGCCGATGTGCCCTCGATCCGCGATGTGCTGCTGTTTCCGTACATGCGCCCGGAAGTCGAGCGCTGACCGGTTTCGCCGACGACCGCCGGCTCAGGCGGACGGCTTGGCCGCATCACGTAATTCGCGACGCAAAATCTTGCCGACGTTGGTCTTCGGCAGACTGTCGCGGAACTCGATGATCTTGGGCTGCTTGTAGCCGGTGAGGTTGTCTTTGCAGTGCGCTTTGATCTGCTCGACGGTCAGGCTCGGGTCTTTGCGCACGATCACCAGCTTTACGGCTTCACCGGACTTATCGTCGGCGACGCCGACTGCGGCGACTTCGAGTACGCCAGGCAGCGTCGCTACCACGTCTTCGATTTCATTCGGATAGACGTTGAACCCGGAGACTAAGATCATGTCTTTCTTGCGGTCGACGATATAGAAGAAACCCTTCTCATCGAACTTGCCCAAGTCGCCGGTGCGCAGCCAGTCATCGACGATCGTCTTCGCGGTGTCGTCGGGGCGCTGCCAATAGCCCTTCATTACCTGCGGCCCGCGGATACAGATCTCGCCGATGTCGCCGACGCCGAGGATCTTGCCGTCGTCGTCCTGGACGCAGAGATCGGTGGACGGTGCCGGCAAGCCGATCGATCCGCTGTACTCGCTGTTTTCGAGTGGATTGATGGTGGCGACCGGTGAACTTTCAGTCATGCCGAAGCCTTCGATCAGGGTGCAGCCGGTCACCTTTTTCCACCGTTCGGCGACTGCGCGCTGCACTGCCATGCCGCCACCGAAGCTCATCTTCAGATGCGAGAAATCAACTTCAGCAAATCCCGGGGTGTTCAACAATCCGTTGAACAACGTGTTCACACCGGTGATTGCGGTAAAGGGTGTCCTCGACAACTCCTTGACGAAGCCCGGCATGTCGCGTGGGTTCGTGATCAATACATTGATGCCGCCGAACTTGATGAATACCAAGCAATTACAGGTCAGCGCAAAGATGTGATAGAGCGGTAACGCGGTAATCATCACCTCTTCGCCAAGTTTGATGTTGGCGCCGAACCAAGCCGACACCATTTGCATATTCGCGATCAGGTTTCGATGCGTGAGCATCGCGCCCTTGGCGACGCCTGTGGTGCCGCCGGTGTATTGCAGGAAGGCGATGTCGTCGGCGACCAGATCAACCTTCGGCGCCGGCTTGCGCGCACCGGAAGCCAATGCATCATTGAAGCGGACGGTGCCGTTGATTTGGTACTCGGGCACAATTTTCTTCACGTGCTTCGCAACGAAATTCACGATCAGCGACTTCGGAAATCCGAGCATGTCGCCGATCGCCGTGGTGATGACCTGTTTGACCGGCGTATCCTTGAGCACCTCACTTAAGGTCAGCGCGAAGTTATCAAGCACAATGATCGTGCTTGCACCGGCATCGTTCAGTTGGTGCTTTAGTTCGCGCGCGGTGTACATCGGATTGGTGTTGACGACCGTCAGACCAGCGCGCAATGCGCCGAAGATCGCGACCGGATACTGCAGCAGGTTTGGCAGCATGATGGCGATACGATCGCCCTTCTTGAGCTTGAGATCATTCAGCAGATAGGACGCGAAGTTCGCGCTCAAGCGATCGAGATCGTCATACGTGATGGTCTTGCCCATGTTCGTGAACGCGGGCTTTTGCCGGTAGGTGTCGCAGGCCTCGCGCAACACGGCGATGATCGAGCCGTAAGCGGTGACATCGATTTCCGCCGGCACGTCTTTCGGGTAGCTGGCCAGCCAGGGTCGCTCGAACTGCATGCGTATTTCTCCCGTTTTGCGTATTCCAGAGCCGTAGACTAACGGCCCGATGGCATTGGTCTGGATTGCAACACAGGGGTCATATCCGGGCAAGCAAACGCATCGCGATGGCGTTGAGTCGCCGTAAGCAACGACGATGATGCGGTGAGCAAATATTTTCTGCGCGACCTGTTGACGACGTGGCATCAACTGTTATGATGCGCGCCCTTTCGCGGGGGCCATAGCTCAGCTGGTAGAGCGCTACAATGGCATTGTAGAGGCCGCCGGTTCGACTCCGGCTGGCTCCACCACGAAGGAATGCAAGTCCCCATCGTCTAGAGGCCTAGGACACGGCCCTTTCACGGCTGTAACAGGGGTTCGAATCCCCTTGGGGACGCCACTTCCTAGGCCGCCATTTGGCGGCCTTCGTTTTCGTTGCGGATGGAGTATGTGGTCTGTAGTATCCATCGCGTAGCGGCAATGGCCGATGTTCGCGATGGACTGCGCGGTCAGGCGGCGGTTCAGTCTGTACCGGGGGAGATAGACATGTTGATTCTGACGCGTCGTGTTGGTGAGACGCTGATGATCGGAGACGAGGTTACGGTCACCGTTCTCGGCGTGAAAGGCAACCAAGTACGGATCGGCATCAATGCCCCGAAAGATCTCGCAGTGCATCGCGAGGAAATTTACCAACGCATTCGTCGCGAACAGGAAGGACATAAACCTGTCCCGACTGGCGCAGGCGAAGCGCCACAAGACGATTGATACCCGGAGAGATGCCCGAGAGGCCGAAGGGGCTCCCCTGCTAAGGGAGTATAGGGTCAAAAGCCTTATCGAGGGTTCGAATCCCTCTCTCTCCGCCAGTCATGCAACGGCCCCTTGCGGGCCGTTTGTTTTTGCGCGAACCGTTGATGTGTCGTGCGAAAAAAAGTTGCGTGAAGTGTTGACGAGTTCGCTGGAGCCATCCATAATTCCGCTCCTTGCTTGCGCCCGTAGCTCAGTTGGATAGAGTACCAGGCTACGAACTTGGTGGTCGGGAGTTCGAATCTCTCCGGGCGCGCCAATATGGTTGAGATGAAGCGGGGCGCGAAAGCGCCCCGCTTCGTTTGAACGAAGAATGTTGAGTGTAGTTGTCCGGTCGTACTTCGTTGACGTTGGTGGGCGCGATGCGTACCATTCAGCGGCTTCGGAAATCGTCTGGAATGCGACGTGTCGAGAACCAGCGGGGTATAGCGCAGTCTGGTAGCGCGCCTGCTTTGGGAGCAGGATGTCGGGGGTTCGAATCCCTCTACCCCGACCAATCGGTCCTAGGTTTCGGCGCCCGTAGCTCAACCGGATAGAGCACCGGCCTTCTAAGCCGGCGGTTGCAGGTTCGAGTCCTGTCGGGCGCGCCACCGGAGTAATTGTTGTTGCAATGGTGGATATAGCTCAGTTGGTTAGAGCATCGGATTGTGATTCCGAGGGTCGTGGGTTCAAATCCCATTATCCACCCCAGTTTTCCAGCGTGGGCCGTTAGCTCAATGGTAGAGCAACGGACTCTTAATCCGCAGGTTCTAGGTTCGAGTCCTAGACGGCCCACCACCTCTCCTCTCACAGTCAGGTTCAGCTCACCGCGGTCGGCGTGTTCATGCGAAAGTGGCGGAATCGGTAGACGCACTGGATTTAGGTTCCAGCGGGGTAACCCGTGAGAGTTCGAGTCTCTCCTTTCGCACCAGTCGCGCCGCGCGCAAACAATCAAGTTCAGCTTTCAGGAGTCTCCATGCAAGTTTCGATCGAACAGGTCAGTACGCTTGAGCGCAAGATGACGGTGCGCGTGCCAGCGGCTCGTTACGAAGAACGCGTTCGCGATCGCATGCGTGAACTGGGTCAAAATGTTCGGTTGAAGGGCTTCCGCCCCGGCAAGGTGCCGGCGACGGTCATCGAGAAGCGCTTTGGCGAGCAGGTGCGTTCCGAAATTCTTGGTGACGTGATCGGTGGCTCATTCCAAGAGGCGATCAGCAAGGAAAAGTTGCGCCCGGCGATGTCACCACGCATCGCACGCGACAACGATGCGCCGAAGGAAGAATTGGTCTACACGGCGACCTTTGACGTCATGCCGGAAGTCGGCGACGTGGATGTCGCCAATCTCGCGCTGACCCGCCTTGATTCGAAGGTCGAGGACGCCGATGTTGATCGCATGATCGAGACACTGCGTCAGCAACGTCGCCAGTGGGCACCGGTCGAGCGTGCAGCGCACGCTGCAGACATGGTCGTATTCGAGTTCTCGGCGCAAGCGGACGACTATCGCTTCCCTGCATCTGGCATCGAACGCGCCGGCACGGTGATCGGTTCGGGCGCGCTGTTCAAGGGTTTTGAAGACGCATTGCTTGGTCTGTCCGCGGGTGATGAAAAGCAGGCGCGCATCGAGTTCCCGGCCGAGTTCCGCGATATCGGCTTGGCTGGCAAGCAAGCCGATGTAAACATCAAGGTTGTGCGCGTGCAGGAAGCCAGTTTGCCGGAAGTTGACCAAGCATTTGCTGCCAGTTTTGGTATTGCCGGTGGGTTGGATAAGTTCCGCCAGGATGTCCGCGCCAATCTCGAGCGAGAAATGCGCACGGCATTGAACGGTCGAAACAAGTTGCATGCGGTCGACACGCTGGTATTCACGTTCAAGGGCTTCGACTTGCCGCAGTCGCGCATCGAGGCTGAGACACGGGCATTGCTTGCGCAAACACAAGAAGCTGCGGCTCGCAATAATCGTGAGGCGGAAGCGCCGACTGAGCCGACCGAGCAAATGCGCACGGTGGCGCGTAATCGCGTGCACGCGAGTGTTTTGCTCGAAGAACTGTCGATCCGCAACCAGATTCGCCCGACCCAGCAGCGCGTCTCGGAAATGCTCACGACCATCGCTTCGACCTACGAAGAACCGCAGAAGGTCGTCGAGATGTACCTTCGCGACCAGCAACTGATGGCCGGTCTGCGCATTCGTGCGATGGAAGATGAAGTGGTCGACTGGATTTTTGAGCATGCCAAAGTCGCGCCGCAGTTTGTGAACTTCCAGCAGTTGATGCAGGCGCCGCGTTGAAGTGACGCGGCTTCGCCCCCACCATCGCAGTCAGCCTGACGGAGAACCGACGTGATCACAGGATTGAACTTGGTACCGATGGTGGTCGAACAGACCGCACGCGGCGAGCGCGCCTACGACATTTACTCGCGCCTGCTCAAGGAGCGCGTGATTTTTTGCGTTGGCCCGGTCGAGGACTACATGGCCAACGTCATCGTGGCGCAGATGTTGTTCCTTGAATCCGAGAACCCGGACAAGGACATCAGTCTGTATATCAACAGCCCAGGCGGATCGGTAACCGCCGGGTTGGCGATCTACGACACGATGAAATTCATCAAATCGGACGTGAGTACGATCTGCATCGGTCAAGCCGCCAGCATGGGGGCTTTCCTGCTTTCGGCGGGCACGAAGGGCAAGCGGTTCTGTCTGCCGAATTCGCGGGTGATGATCCACCAGCCGTCAGCCGGGTTTTCCGGGCAAGCCTCGGATATCGCCATCCACGCGAAAGAAATCCTGTCGATCAAAGCCAAATTGAACGCGATGATGGCCGAGCACACCGGTCGTTCTCTGGAACAGGTCGAGCGTGACGTTGATCGCGATTACTTCATGAGCGCCGACGAAGCGCGCGACTATGGTCTGGTCGATTCAGTTCTCGCCAGTCGCCCAATCGACAGCGTCAAGGCAAGCTGAGTCGCGTCACCCATTCTCCTTACCAATCATCGCATCCGGCGCTGATAGGGCGCTGGATGTGCTGTGCTATTCTGCGCCCCGAAAGATGAGACGCAGTCAGGAACCACGAGCAAGATGAGCGACGATCGAAGCACCCGCAGCGAATCCACCAAGGTTCTCTATTGCTCCTTCTGCGGCAAGAGCCAGCACGAAGTGCGCAAGCTGATCGCTGGTCCCTCGGTGTTCATCTGCGACGAATGCGTTGAACTCTGCAACGACATCATCCGCGAAGAACTCGAAGAGAAGGCCGCAACTGCGCGTAGCCATCTGCCGAAGCCGCGCGAGATTCTGGAAACTCTGGATCAGTACGTGGTCGGTCAGTCGCGCGCCAAAAAGGTGCTCGCGGTGGCGGTCTACAACCATTACAAGCGCCTGGAATCACGTCAGCGCAGCGACGACATCGAATTGTCGAAGAGCAACATCCTGCTGGTCGGGCCGACCGGTTCCGGCAAAACGCTACTCGCAGAAACGCTGGCGCGGCTGCTCAACGTCCCATTTACGATCGCCGACGCGACGACGCTGACCGAAGCCGGTTACGTCGGCGAGGATGTCGAGAACATCATCCAGAAGTTGCTGCAGAAATGCGACTACGACGTCGAGAAAGCGCAAACCGGCATCGTCTACATTGACGAGATCGACAAGATTTCGCGCAAGTCGGAGAACCCGTCAATCACCCGCGATGTTTCTGGCGAAGGTGTGCAGCAGGCGTTGTTGAAGTTGATCGAGGGTACTGTTGCTTCGGTTCCTCCGCAGGGCGGCCGCAAGCACCCGCAACAGGAATTTCTCCAAGTCGACACGCGCAACATTCTGTTCATCTGTGGTGGCGCATTCGCCGGGCTGGAAAAGATCATCCAGTCGCGTTCCGAGTCGACCGGTATCGGCTTCTCGGCCGAAATTCGCAGCAAGGACAAGCGTGTCAGTGTCGGTGATGTGCTGAAGACGATTGAGCCGGAAGACCTGATCAAGTTCGGTTTGATTCCCGAGTTTGTCGGCCGCCTTCCGGTGGTCGCGACCCTCGATGAATTGGACGAGGATGCGTTGATCAAGATCCTTAGTGAGCCGAAGAACGCCATCGCTAAACAGTTCCGCAAGCTGTTCGAAATGGAAGGCGTCGAACTCGAATTCCGCGACGACGCGCTGCGTGCTGTCGCGCGTAAAGCGCTTAAGCGCCGTACCGGCGCGCGCGGCTTGCGCACGATCATCGAGCAGGTACTTTTGGAGATCATGTACGAACTGCCGTCGCTGGAAAACGTCAGCAAGGTCGTGGTCGATGAGGGTGTGATCAATGGTTCAGCCGAACCGTACCTGATCTACAGCAGTGTTCCGCAGCCCGCAGCCCGCGCCGCTTCCGGAGAGTGACCGATCTACTTGGCTGGCCGCTTGCATTCTTCGGCGCCGGCCTCACTTGACGCAACATGACAGCGAGCGCAAGGTGCGCGCGCACTCCTGATTCGGAGAATTGCATGACGGCCAAGTCCTCGCCCTCGATTGAAACCAGTGTACCGGTGTTGCCACTGCGTGACGTTGTCGTCTACCCGAGCATGGTGATTCCGCTTTTTGTCGGACGCGAAAAGTCCATCCGTGCGCTGGATGCTGCGATGGAAGGCGACAAGCAAATCATCCTACTCGCGCAGAAGAGCCCGGATACCGATGATCCCGGTGCGGACGACCTGTATCACATCGGTACCTTGGCGACGGTGCTGCAACTGCTGAAGCTGCCCGACGGCACAATCAAGGTGTTGGTTGAGGGTGGTGCGCGTGCGCGCGTCTCGGAGATCACCGACAACGGCAGTTTCGTCGCCGCATCGGTCGACGAAATTGATGTGTCGACACAACGCGATGGGCGCGAGATCGAAGCTGCTGCGAAGTCGCTGTTATCGATGTTCGAGCAGTTCATCAAGATCAATCGCAAAGTACCGCCGGAGTTGATGACGACGCTGGCTGGAATTGACGATTCAGGTCGCTTGGCCGACACCATCGCCGCTCATTTGTCGATCCGCTTGCAGGATAAGCAGCGCGTGCTTGAAGCCGTCGATGTGTTCGAGCGGCTGGAGTTGCTGATCGGTTTCGTTACCGGCGAAATCGACATGCAGCAGATGGAAAAGCGCATCCGTGGTCGCGTCAAGTCGCAAATGGAGAAGAGCCAGCGCGAGTATTACCTCAACGAACAGATGAAGGCGATCCAGAAGGAACTGGGAGAGATCGACGAAGCTGCTCCAAACGAACTTGAGGAATTGGCGAAGAAGATCGCAACTGCGGGGATGCCCAAGCTGGTTGCGACGAAAGCGCGCAACGAGCTCAATAAACTCAAGCAGATGTCGCCGATGTCGGCGGAAGCCACAGTCGTGCGTAACTATCTTGATTGGCTGGTCGGTGCACCATGGAAGAAGCGCACCAAGGTACGCCGCGAATTGAAGCAAGCCGAGTTGGTACTCGACACCGATCATTACGGGCTGGAGAAGGTCAAGGAGCGCATCCTCGAATATCTCGCCGTCCAGCAGCGTGTCAAAAAGCTGAAGGGTCCGATTCTTTGTCTGGTCGGGCCGCCTGGTGTGGGCAAGACTTCGCTCGGTCAGTCGATCGCCAAAGCGACCAACCGTAAGTTCGTGCGCATGGCACTCGGTGGCGTGCGCGATGAGGCCGAGATCCGCGGGCATCGTCG
>Ga0138256_10001873_pt1 | contig 22608 bp, 14 predicted proteins | sample KNB2016incub_MG_FD_105486 | JGI IMG/M metagenome (GOLD analysis project Ga0138256, IMG submission 105486) | Active sludge microbial communities from wastewater in Klosterneuburg, Austria - KNB2014incub_MG | ecosystem: Engineered > WWTP > Activated sludge > Unclassified | place: Austria... | reverse complement strand
CGCAACAACCGCCGGATCCTTTGGCTTACGAACTTCGAACAGTTCCGTCACACGGGGAAGACCACCGGTGATGTCCTGCGTCCCAGTTGATTCACGAGGCGTCTTGGCCACCACGCTCCCTGCCGAAATCTGTCCGCCGTCTTCAATGTCAAGACTGGCCCCTTCCGGCAGGTAGTAGAAGTCAAGAATCTTTCCGGCACCGTCTTCGACGACCACCTGTGGATGCAGACCCGACTTGTGTTCCGTAATCGTGCGACGCATCGTTCCCGATTGTTCTTTTTCCGTACGAATCGACTGGCCTTCGACACAGTCGTCCAGACGCACCCGACCGCCAACCTGCGCAATAATCGGAATGGAGTGAGGATCCCAAGTGCAGAGAACATCACCGGAGTTCACCGTCTGATTCTCTTTCACCTGCAGCACTGCACCGTTCGGAACACGCTGCTTTTCAACTTCACGACCTCGATCATCCACGATGCTGATCTCACCGTTTCGGCCGAGAACAACCTGACCACCCTCAATGTTGAATACGCTTCGGATACGGGTGAATCGTACCTGGCCACCGCGTTTCGCAAACAGCTCGCTGGTTTCGACGTCTTTCGATGCCACACCACCGATGTGGAATGTACGCATCGTCAGCTGTGTACCAGGCTCGCCGATACTTTGGGCTGCGATGATCCCGACAGCCATGCCGAGTTCCACCATATCGCCCATCGACAAGTCCATGCCGTAGCAAAGCTGACATAAACCGAGGGTACATTCGCAAGTCATTGGACTGCGCACCTGGATGCGTTCCAGTCCCATTTCTTCGATCTTCCGAGCCTTCTCGACGGTGATCAGTTCGCCTTCTTTGACGATTGGCTCTTCCGTGATGAGATTGACGATGTTCGTGCGACTAACACGACCCCGAATCGCATCCGCCAAACCAACTTCAACTTTTTCACCTCGGTATACGACTCCGCGCGTCAGACCCTTGGTGGTGCCGCAGTCGTGCATGGTAATGACCATGTTTTGACAAACGTCGGCCAGCTTTCGAGTCAGGTAACCACTGTCTGCCGTTTTCAGAGCTGTGTCTGCCAGTCCCTTGCGAGCCCCGTGAGTCGAACTGAAGTATTCGAGAACGGACAGTCCTTCGCGGAAGTTGGACTTGATCGGGGTTTCGATGATTTCGCCACTTGGCTTGGCCATCAACCCACGCATGCCCGCCAGCTGTTGAATCTGTCCAACACCGCCTCGAGCACCGGAATGGGCCATGAGGTAGATCGGATTCACGTAAGCACCGGATTCTCGCACGTCTTCCTTGAGCTGTTCCATCATGGACTTCGTGATCTCCTCACGAGCATGGGTCCAAATGTCGAGCACCTTGTTATAGCGTTCCTGATTCGTGATCACGCCACGTTCGAACAGCTTCTGCTGTTTGAGAACGTTCTTTTCAGATTCTCCGATCACTTTTTCCTTGTTCGGAGCCGTCTTCAGGTCACTCACGCTGAAGGACAGACCGCTCTCCGTTGAAGCGCGGAATCCACAACTCTTCATACGGTCCAGAAGTTCGATCGTTTCACGACGTCCAAGTTCCAGATAGCAGTCGGAAATCACACGCGCAAGATCTTTGCTGCCCAGGGTTTGGTTATAGAACGACATCTTTTTCGGCAGAATGTCGTTAAACATCACGCGACCCGGCGATGTTTCGACAAGACCACCTGGTCGGTAGGTTTCAGCTCCGTCACCCTTGACTCGCTTGCCGCGCGGCATTCGCACCCGAACGGTGGCGTGGCGAGTCACTTTGCCAAGTTCGAACGCCATGAATACTTCTTCCGCCGAAGCGAACACCATGTTCTCACCTGGTCGATCGGGGCGTTTGAGTGTCAGGTAGTAACAACCCATCACGATGTCCTGCGACGCGCTGATAATCGGCGAGCCGTTGGCGGGACTGAAGATGTTATGGGTCGACATCATTAGCGTTGTGGCTTCAATCTGCGCTTCCATTGAAAGCGGCAGATGCACAGCCATCTGGTCTCCGTCAAAATCTGCATTGAATCCTTTGCAGACCAGCGGATGCAGTCGGATCGCGTTCCCTTCGACCAGTGTCGGTTCAAACGCCTGAATACCGATACGATGCAATGTTGGAGCACGATTCAGCAGGACCGGATGATTGCGAATCACATCATCCAGAATGTCCCACACGTCTTCATCACGACGTTCGAGCATGCGCTTCGCGCTCTTGATGGTGTCGGCGTGGCCGAGATCCTTCAGGCGTCGAATCACGAACGGCTGGAAAAGCTCCAGCGCAATTTTCTTGGGCAGACCGCACTGATGCAGTTTCAGTTCCGGGCCGACCACGATCACGCTTCGCGCCGAATAGTCAACACGCTTGCCCAGCAGGTTCTCGCGAAACCGTCCTTGCTTGCCTTTGATCATGTCTGTCAAAGACTTAAGCGGTCGATTGGAGGAACCCAACACCGGGCGCTTGCAGCGATTGTTGTCGAACAACGCATCGACCGACTGTTGCAACATGCGCTTTTCATTCCGCACGATCACTTCGGGAGCGTTCAGGTCAACCAGCTTCTTCAATCGGTTATTGCGGTTGATGATGCGGCGATAGAGATCGTTCAGGTCACTGGTTGCAAAGTTGCCGGAATCCAGCAGGACCAGCGGACGCAAGTCCGGTGGGATCACTGGAATCACATCCAGGACCATCCATTCCGGCTTGTTCTCACTGTCGCGCAGTGCTTCAACGATCTTTAGCCGTTTGATGAGATCTTTAATCTTCTGCTGACTGCCGGTCTTCGCCAACTCCGTGCGAAGCTCTCCCGACAAATCCGCCAGACGCATGGATGCCAGCAGCTTCTTGATGGCTTCCGCACCCATGCCGATCTCGAAGGTGCCGTCGCCATAATCCCGACGAGCCTGACGAGCTTCTTCTTCGGTCAGCATCTGACACTGCTTGAGCGGAGTATCACCGGGCTCAATGACCACGTAATCCTGGAAGTAGATTACTTTTTCCAGGGAAGTCGTCTTCATGTTCAGCAGCGCGCCAAGGCGGCTGGGCATGGACTTGAAGAACCAAATATGCACCACGGGCGCAGCCAGTTCAATGTGTCCCATGCGCTTCCGACGGACGCGACTATGAGTCACCTTTACGCCACAACGGTCGCAGATCATGCCCTTATACTTCATGCCGCGGTACTTGCCGCACGCGCATTCCCAGTCCTTTTCAGGCCCAAAAATACGTTCGCAGAACAAGCCGTCTCGCTCCGGACGGTAAGTTCGATAGTTGATCGTTTCCGGCTTTTTAACTTCGCCAAAAGACCAGCTGCGAATATCGTGTGGACTGGCGAGGCTGATTTTCACAGCCGCGTAGTCGTTGACCCGATCAAATGTACCTTCGCTGACACTCACGCACGAATCTCCTCAAAGTGGAGGTTCAAAAAACATGTCCGACCCGGAAAGTCCAGGCAGGTGTTCGCCTTTTACCGCTGTGGATCATTCCCACATTTGCGCGACACCATTCAAGTGCCGCGCGATACAACGCCTAGTTGACGGCTTTTTCAAGTTGCAGATTGAGACACAGACCGCGAATTTCGTTGTTCAGAACGTCGAAACTGGCTGGTGTGCCGGCTTCGAGCGTGTTCTCTCCCTTGACCATACTCTCGTAGATCTTGGTACGGCCTTCGACATCGTCGCTCTTGACAGTCAGCAATTCCTGAAGAATGTAGGCGGCCCCGTAGGCTTCCAGCGCCCAAACTTCCATTTCTCCGAAGCGCTGACCGCCGAAACGCGCTTTCCCACCAAGCGGCTGCTGAGTGATGAGCGAGTAAGGTCCTGTGGCACGGGCATGCACTTTGTCGTCAACAAGGTGATGCAGTTTAAGCATGTAAATGAAGCCGACAGTCGTTCGCTGCTCCTGGCGTTCCCCGGTGCGTCCATCGTGAAGGTAGGCTTTGCCATCTTCTGGCAGTCCCGCTTCCTCCATCGCCTTTCGAACTTCTTCTTCCGAAGCTCCGTCGAAAACAGGACAGATCGCCCGATAGCCAAGCTTGCCAGCGGCCCACCCCAGATGAGTCTCCAGAATCTGTCCCACGTTCATACGACTCGGAACGCCGAGTGGATTCAGAATGATGTCAACCGGAGTCCCGTCTGCAAGGAACGGCATGTCTTCGATTGGCAGAACCTTCGAAATCACCCCTTTGTTTCCGTGACGCCCGGCCATCTTGTCGCCAACCGAGATCTGACGTTTCGATGCTACGTAAACTTTGACCATCTGCAACACGCCGCTCGGCAATTCATCACCGCGCTTCATGCTGTTGAGTCGATGGTCTTCGCGATCAATGGTGTCTTCGACCAAAGCCCAGCTCTCACGAACCACTTTACGAGCAGCAGTTTTTTTCTGCGGACTGCGGATGTCCATGTCTTCAAAATGACTATGGAACCTTCGTGAGAAGTCAGCAACGGCCTTGGAATCATCCAGCTTTGCCAGCTGTCGACCATCCGCGTCCGTGACGGGCTGTTCCAGCGCCGCTTCCAGCTCAACGAGAAACGTTTGAAAGGCGGCGGCGATTGCGACTTCACCCTCTTTTTCGACCTTCTTGAGTTCATCCTCAAACCGCTTTCGCTCAATCTCGGACAGACTCATGCGACGCGAAAACTTCTCCGTATGAATGACGATGCCACCGACCCCGCTGGGCACCTCAAGACTCTCGTTCTTCACATCTTCACCCGCTCGACCGAAAATCGCGTGCAGCAGCTTTTCTTCCGGCGTGAGTTCAGATTTTGCTTTCGGCGAAACCTTACCGACAAGAATATCGCCGGGGTTAACCCGGGTACCAATCTTAACGACTCCCGTCTCATCCAGATGCCGAAGAGCTTTCTCGCTTACGTTTGGAATGTCCCGTGTGAATTCCTCGCGGCCCAGCTTCGTCTCGCGGATCTCCACATCAAATTCATCAAGATGGATCGACGTGTAGACGTCTTCCTTTACAAGCCGTTCTGACAAAATAATGGCGTCTTCGAAGTTGTAACCCTCCCAAGACATAAACGCGACTAGCACGTTTCGCCCAAGGGCCAGTGACCCCTTCTTTGTAGCTGCGCTGTCACACAATATCTGACCCGCTTTTACTCTTTCACCAACGGACACGATCGGCTTCTGATTCAAGCATGTGCGTTCGTTGAGTCGCGTGAACTTCCGCAGCGGAAAGCGCCGTCCGTCAATCTCGATATTGCAGGCATCGACGAACGTAACTTTTCCGGCTTTTTCAGCACGCAGAACCATACCGGAATTCTGGGCAACGTATTGCTCCATTCCGGTCCCGACAATCGGACGTTCGGAAATCAACAGCGGCACGGCCTGACGCTGCATATTAGAACCCATCAGTGCGCGGTTCGCATCGTCATGTTCAAGAAACGGAATCAACCCGGCTGAAACACCCACCATTTGACACGGAGCAACGTCAATGAACTGCACTTCATTGCGATCGATCCACACAACGTCACTCTTGGTGCGCGACAATACACGCTCTTCAGCGATCATGCCGTTTTCAACCAGCGTGTCCGCCGGGCAAACCATACCCGACGCTTCCTCATCCGCGCGGAGCCATACCACCTCATCCGTCACCTTCGCGTTCTTCACAACACGATAAGGTGATATCAGAAATCCATAATCATCAACTCTCGCATAAATGCTCAAGCTCGAAATAAGACCGATGTTCGTGCCTTCCGGCGTCTCAATCGGACAGATTCGACCGTAGTGCGAAATATGAACGTCGCGGACTTCAAAGCCCGCACGTTTTCGATTCAAACCGCCAGGTCCCAGCGCGCTCAACCGACGCTCGTGTGTCAACATCGACAGCGGGTTGGTCTGGTCCACGACCTGTGACAGCTCACTGCGACCATAGAAATAGTCAATCGCCGCGGAAACACTCTTGGGATTGATCAACGTACGCGGCGTCATCGCATCGACTTCTTTCAGGCTCATTCGCTCTTGAACCGTTCGACGCAGCTTCAGGAAGCCCTTTCGAATCTCATCAGCCGCCAACTCGTCAATCGTTCGCAAACGGCGATTACCCAGATTGTCAATGTCGTCAATCTGCGCCGTGTTGTCGCCCTTGCGGAGGCGAACAATGTACTTCATCGCGTTGATGAAGTCTTCGGGTTTCAGCGTCATCTCGTCGTCAGAGATATCCTGCGCGAATTTTCGGTTGATCCGGAATCGACCAACTCGCCCCAGTCGATAACGATTGACGTCAAAGAACTTCTCTCTGAACAGGTCGGTCGCCTTATCGAGATTCGGCGGATTCCCAGGCCGCAGCCGCTGGTAAATCTTCAGCAGCGCTTCCTCGTGAGTCGAGGTCCCATCCTCTGCGAGGGTCTTGAGCATCAGCAGATCGTTGGCCGCATCGACAATTTCAACGCTTTTGATACCGCAGGTGATCAGCTCCTCAGCAATTGCTTCACTGATCTCATATCCCGCATCAATCACCAGTTCACCAGCGCGCTCATGTTTATCCGGGAAAACAACGTCATCAACGGAATACTTGCCTTCCAGTTCTTTGGCCACGGTCTTCGCTGAGATCTTTACCGTCTCAGTGGTATAAAATAGACGAATAATGTCTGCGTCCGTTGAATACTCTTTTGCCATCGCGCGCAACAGCGTTACAGCGGAAAATTTGCCACTCTGGTCGATGCGCACGCCGATCGCCTCGCGCTTGCTCACCAACAATTCAATCCAACTGCCCCGCTCCGGAATAATGCGGCAGGACTGAGTCTTGCGGTCGCTGCTGGCCGTCTCTTCCGCCATCACAAAGTCAACGCCAGGAGAGCGATGAAGCTGACTGACCACAACTCGCTCGGCCCCGTTGATGATAAACTCACCACCGCCCACCATGATCGGAATATCGCCGAGATAAACCTCTTCCTCAACCGGCTGCTCCTTGACAAGTCGTAGCCAGACGCGGAACGGCATCCCGTAAGTCAGGCGCAGCTGACGGCATTCTTCAGGTGTGTACCGAGGCTTCCCCAGTTCATACCGAATGTACTCAAGGCGAAACTGCCCATCGTAGCTTTCAATGGGGAAGACTTCGCGGAGAATAGCCTCGAGACCAACATCCAGCCGATCGCGCGATGAGCGATCAGCCTGAAGAAAACGAGCGTACGAAGCGGTCTGAATCAAAGTCAAACCGGAAATATCGTACTCGGCATTGATTTTTCCGAAGTTTCGAACTTCGTCCTGGTCGATTGTACGAACAGACGGAACCGGCATACGGAGTACCTGCCTTCGCTGAAAAGATCGCAAAACACGAGTTAGAAACTCGCGATCACTTAACCAACCTATTTGACGCAAGCAAAAATTGCTTGCGCCAGCCCCCGACCGCGATCATGGATCGCAATTCAGTCAATGCGTCCAACGGCGCGCAACGAAAGGCATCTGCCGATCAACTCGACAGCTGCCTGCTTCTTTGAGCCATTCCATTCAGATTCAAAATCGCCGGATGTTCGCTGGACACTCAGTGCCGAGCCTTCACTCACAAACGGGTCAGGATCAAAATCCACCCGACCCAAACCACTGGCATTTGCCACCGCCGAGGCGATTAAACATCGCCTCGGCCGGTGCCAACGAAAAGCATTGCCACAAAGTTGTAACAATTGACTATTTAATATCGCAGGTGCCGCCAGCCGCAACAATTTCGGCCTTCAGTTTCTCTGCATCTTCCTTGGAAACCCCTTCTTTCACAGGCTTTGGGGCACCTTCAACCAAGTCTTTTGCTTCCTTAAGACCGAGGCCAGTGACGGCACGAACAACCTTGATCACGGCGATTTTATTCTCACCAAAACCGGTAAGAACCACGGTGAACTCAGTTTGTTCAACTGCGGCTTCGGCCGGAGCCCCACCACCACCGCCCATCATCATCACTGCACCGCCGCCAGCCGGTTTAATGCCGTGAACCTGTTCCAAATAATCAACAACTTGCTTCGCTTGCAGCAGAGTCAACCCGACGATTTTGTCGCCCAGTTCTTTCGTCATGCTGTCAAATTCAGTGGCTGCTTCTGCAGACATCGCCAACACCTTTCTCTTTCAGTAACACGCTTTTCGTTAACAACACAAACACATCAGCAGAACACTAAGCCGCTGAATCACTCAGTAGACTCTTTCTCAGACAACGTCTTCAACTGTCCAGCAAGCAGGCCGCCTGCAGACTGAAGACAACCCGCCAACTGACCTCCAGGACTCAGCAGCAACCCCGCAATCTGGCCGATCGTTTCGATCCGCCCAGCGCTCTTGCTAAGACTGTCCACCGCAGCAGCACTCAGCGTTTGACCCTCAACACTGCCGCCTTTGATCTCAAGTTTCGGAAAATCTTTGACACATTTCGCGATGACTTTCGACAGCGCTACCACATCGTCTGCGCCCCAAACGAGCGTCGATGGCCCCGCCAGGACCGCACCCAACCCGTTCACACCCTTCTTTGCCAGAGCATTTGCGGCAACGGAATTCTTAACTGTCAATGCCGTGATGTTCTCTTTTCGCAAACCAAGGCGCCACCGATTTGCCGAGATGGCATCAATCTTCGAGCAGTCAACAACGATGAAATCCTTCGCGTCGCCTATCCGCGACTGGATATCGGAAATCACCATCTCTTTAACCTGACGACCCATGGCTGCAAACTCGCCGCAAAAACAATTCGACAAAATCGTTAATCAACAAAATCCTGTGGCTAAACTGCCACCAAGATCGAAGGCATCATTGTCGCAGACACAACGATTCCGCGAACATAAACACCCTTGGATGCGTTCGGCTTCAAACTGCGAATGAAACTTAACAGCGACTCAATGTTCTCAGTCAGCTTCTCAACGTCGAACGACATCCGCCCAACAACACAATGCACGTTTGACCCACTGTCCACGCGGAACTCAACCTTGCCTGCCTTGTATTCGCGGACTGCGGTAGCCACGTCCTGCGTTACAGTTCCTGCCCGCGGACTTGGCATCAGCCCACGCGGACCCAATACTCGACCGAGCGGCCCAACCACACCCATCATATCCGGAGTCGCAATCGCGACGTCAAACTCCAGCCACCCATCTTTTATCTTGTCCGCGAGATCTTTTCCGCCCACAACGTCAGCGCCCGCCGCTTGGGCAACCTTAACGTTCTCACCCTGAGCGAACACTATCACCCGCTGCGACTTCCCGATTCCATTGGGAAGCACAATTGACCCCCGCACGATCTGATCTGCCTGCCGTGGATCCACGCCCAGTCGCACAGCAATCTCGACGGTCTGATCAAATCCGATTCGTTTTATTGCCTTCGGCAGCGACTCCTCAAGACCCTTAAGCGCCTTCACTGCCTCTTGCACAGGCATCACCCCAAGCCCTGCCGCTTTTTTTGAAAGAGCCTTCATTCGCTTCGACTGACCTGCCATTTTCACACCCGAATCTGTCAATTTGAATCAATAAAATAACTACTCGTACACCCCGAGCTAATCAATCACGTCAATTCCCATGCTGCGGGCCGTGCCAGCAATCATCTTACGCGCTTGCTCAAGCGAGGACGCATTCAGATCTTCATACTTCTGCTTTGCAATCTGATCGAGCTGCGCCGTCGTTACGCTGCCAACCTTGTTTCGCAACGGATTCCCTGAACCCTTCGCCACACCGGCAACTTTCTTCAACAAGACGGCAGCCGGGGGACTTTTCAACACAAACTCAAACGACCGATCATTGTACACCGTGATCACGCAGGGAATCGTGACCCCCATCATATCACGCGTTTTTTCGTTGAACTGCTGAACAAACTGGCCAATATTGACCCCATGCGGACCAAGCGCAGTACCAACCGGCGGAGCAGGCGTCGCCTGACCACCAGTTACCTGAACTTTAATCTGCGCTGTAACTGCCCGCTGCTTACCCATGACTGCTCAACCCAACTCGCTCAACAAAACCGAAGCCAAAACCACACCGCACGTTACACTGATTCTACCTGCCAGTGATCCAACTCGACTGGCGTCGATCGACCGAAAATCTCGATCAGCACCGACACCTTACCGTTATGCTCATCAACCGCCTCAACAGTGCCCTCGAAATTTTCGAAGGTCCCCTCGCGGATCTTTACGATATCCCCCGACGAAAACTGTATTTTGACCTTCGGAGCGGCAGTAGCCTGCTGCTCCGCACGACCCAGCATCCGATCCACTTCGTGCTGCTCCATGGGCATTGGCTTACCCGCCGCACCGGCAAAGTCTCCCACACCGCCCGTCTCACGAACCAGATACCAAGTCTCATCGTTCAGCAGCATCTGAATCATGATGTAGCCGGGGTACAACTTCCGCTCATGCTCTTTTGGTGACCCACCTCGAGTGTCGACAACCTTTTCCGACGGAATCACAATTTCCCCAAAACACCCCTCTAGTCCTTCGAGGCGAACTTTTTTGAGTAATGCGTCCCGAATTGTGCGTTCCCGGTTTGTCTGTACTTTCAGCACAAACCACAGCATGTCGCTGGCCGCAGAACTACTGCCCACTGCGTCTTTGGCCATGACCAACAATCTCCCCAACATTCCCGGCAAAAAATTTGGAACCGCGTATCGTGATGAACGGCAAACAAAAATGCAACCACCGAGCCCTTCCGTTCGCAAACTTGGGTCCGGACTTCCAACTCATTACTTTGGAGTAAACTCGGTGAATCCAATCGCGTTGAACACCCACGTCCAAACCAAATCGATCACAAACAAAAATAGCCCCAGGAAAAACATGGTGAACAGCACTACTATGGTAGCCTGCAACACTTCCTGCCTTCCCGGCCAAGTCACCTTCTCCAATTCCGACTCGACGGACACCAGAAAGTCCGCAAAGCGGGGAAAATTCACAACCCGAAATGCAATCCAGCAACAGAATACCCAAACCGCGATCGGAACCCCCACTTGGATACTTTTTGGCTGCGGCATCAGGGGACCATTTGCCAGAGTAATGCAACCAAACGCAGCCAGAACTGCGATTGCAAAAAACGTAAACTGGCGGACCATTCGCCCTTGATTTGACTTATAAATGCCAAATCGGAACAGTTCCGGCAGTAGTGAAGCACCTGCGCTCTTACTCGACATCTGACACTCAGCAGCAAAAATACACCCAAAATCAGAACCAATCACAGCCTACACCAAAGCACGGGCGGAGGGAGTCGAACCCCCAACCGCCGGATTTGGAATCCGGTGCTCTGCCAATTGAGCTACACCCGTTCAGCCCGCGGCGACAAAGTCGCTCTATTTCTTTCGGGACTCTTTATGGAGAGTGTGCTTTCGAAGTTTTGGGCAGTACTTCTTCAGCTCTAACCGCTCCGTCCCGCGAGTTTCCTTGATCACACGATAATTCCGCTGTCCGGTCTCCGTGCATTCAAGCCACACATACTCACGCATGACAAAACCTTCTTGCCTAAATACAAAACTGCCTGCCGACACAACCGCCGGCAGGCAGTTCAAGTTCAAAAACTAACCGGCTCACTTCAGAATCTTGGTGACGACACCGGACCCCACCGTTTTGCCGCCTTCACGAATCGCAAATCGACTCTGCTCTTCCAACGCAATCGGCTTGCCAAGCTCCACTTCCACCCTCACATTGTCTCCGGGCATGCACATTTCTGCACCACCCAGCAATGAGGTGGACCCCGTTACGTCCGTAGTACGAAAGTAGAATTGAGGCCGATAGCCCGTGAAAAATGGCGTATGTCGACCACCCTCTTCCTTGCTCAGCACATACACTTCCGCCTCAAACTGAGTGTGCGGCTTAATTGTATTTGGGGCCGCCAATACCTGCCCGCGCTGAACATCTTCTTTTTTCACGCCACGCAGCAACAGCCCGACATTGTCACCAGCCATACCCTGATCCAACGTCTTCTGAAACATCTCCACGCCAGTGACTGTCGTTTCCTGAGTATCTCTCAACCCGATGACCTGAATTTTCTCGCCCACCTTAACGACGCCGGATTCTATTCGCCCGGTCGCCACCGTGCCGCGACCTTCGATCGAGAAAACGTCCTCCACAGCCATCATGAACGGCTTGTCAACAGCACGCTTCGGCTCAGGGATCGAACTATCCAGCGCTTCCATCAAACTCGTAATACAGGCACTGAATTTTTCGTCAGCCGGATTATCCAAAGCACCCCTTGCATTACCCTTGACCAACTGGATGTCGTCACCCGGGAATCCGTACTTTGACAGTAATTCACGGACTTCCATCTCAACCAGGTCAAGCAACTCCAAGTCATCGACGAGGTCACATTTGTTCAAAAACACCACAAGAGCCGGAACACCCACCTGACGGGCCAGCAAAATATGCTCGCGAGTCTGAGGCATCGGGCCGTCTGCAGCAGAGACTACCAAGATCGCGCCATCCATCTGGGCAGCGCCAGTAATCATATTCTTGATATAGTCGGCGTGGCCGGGACAATCAATATGCGCGTAGTGACGGTTCGGGGTTTCGTACTCGACATGACTCGCCGCAATTGTCACCGTCTTCGTAACGTCGCGAACAGTCCCGCCCTTTGCAATGTCGGCATACGCCTTTACCGTTGCCAAGCCCTTTGCAGCCTGAACAGCCAGAATCGCAGCCGTTGTAGTTGTCTTACCATGGTCAATATGACCAATAGTGCCGACATTGACGTGCGGCTTAGTTCGCTCGAAGGTACCCTTTGCCATTACCCAAACTCCAGATCAATCTGCGCCAGGACGACACACGCAACCCCGGCAAAACCACACTAAATAAGAAACAACCCGGCATCCACACGCGAGACACCCACACACCAATATCAACAAATCAAACACACAGTAAAGCTGCTGAAGGGACTTGAACCCTTGACCCCGTCCTTACCAAGGACGTACTCTACCAACTGAGCTACAGCAGCAATCTCCAAGATCAAGCTGCTCCCAGTACAAGCAGAGCGGGCGATGGGAATCGAACCCACACAGCCAGCTTGGAAGGCTGGAATTCTACCATTGAACTACGCCCGCAAGTACAACACCCGAACTCCGAAGAGACCAAACAGCCTACCGCAAAACGCTCAACCAAGCCTCCCCGAAAGAAGCCGCCTCATACGGAGATTGGGGGAAACAGGATTCGAACCTGTGAAGGCTAACGCCACCAGATTTACAGTCTGGCCCCTTTGGCCACTCAGGTATTCCCCCCCTTGCCTATTTCAACCCGGCCTGCATTCCCCTCAACAAATCATGCAAAAACACTCAACTACTACGAGAGAAACCGGACCGTCTACTCGCAGAAGCTAGCGGAGGGACTTGAACCCACAACCACCGGTTTACAAAACCGGAGCTCTGCCAATTGAGCTACACTAGCGCAGACCGCGTGCGATGGCGAGCGGCGGAGTATAACAATCGGATTCTGCCAGACAAGGCAGATCCCCGAAAGCTCCCAACAACGGGGGAACTCGGCACCTCATCACCAAATAGCTCACCCGAACTACATCAAGACCGTTCATGACATTTAGGGAAAACACTCGGTTCGCGAGTGAAACTACAAAGTTACCCCTGACAAAAAAACTGGCTTTCAAACGGGCGGGATTTTTCAGAATCCGGGAATCTCAAACGCCCGCCGTTCAGCAATCCTTCGCAGTTTTTCCAGCGTCCGAACCTCAATCTGACGAATTCGTTCCTTTGTAACGCCTAACCGATTACCGACTTGTTCCAATGTCTCAGGCTCATCCGTCTCACCCAAACCGAACCGGCAGGCAATCACTTTCTTTTCCCGACCATCCAGCTCTTCCATCATCTCTCGAATAACGGCCCGCTGGGAGTCGTTCACGCGCTCGTCAATAAACAGAGAGCCGCGTTTTTCCGATGATTGAGCAAAAACGTCATCATTTCCTGTCCGAAACCGGTCCAGTCGCTGGTGTTCCGCTGGTATGGACCGAGCAAAATTTTTGAGAATGGCCCACGACGCATAGGTTGAAAACTTATTCCCACGCGCGTAGTCAAACTTTTCTACCGCCCGAATCAACGACACATTCCCGTCGCTGACCAACTCGAAAAATCCAGTGTTCGCCTTGAGATATCGCTTCGCAATCGACACGACCAACCGCAGATTGGACCGAATCAGTAGATTTTTGACTTCCGTGATATCTGCCAGCAACCGTTCGAGTTTTGATACCGTTCGCGCCGAGGGAGTCTTTTTGTCCAATTCCCCACGAAGTTCAGAAAACTGAAATTTTCGGAAATTCATCCGGCGAAAATAGTATTGCTCATGCGCCTTTGTGAGCAACGGCACGCGATACAACTCAACAAGGTAAGCCGGAAGACCAGACGGTACTTTGTCAAGCGACGCATCAGACAGGGCGGGAGCCGGTCCGCAGATTACGCTTTCGGCGTTTTTCTGATGAAACTCGGTACTGTCGATATAGTCAACGTTCGCCAGATTCAGCCTGGCAATGCGAGCTTTCAATAAGGACGCATGCACAGCCGTCTTGCTCATTTGAAATGCCTTGGCGAGACAGGCCACGCCCTCTCCAAGCAGAGAACGCTCCAGCACGGATTCATCGCGATCGGATTCCGAAGCGAATGACAGTGCCTTTCCTGGGGCTAAATGCCCCACAGCCGACACTTCCTTCCGAGGCATCGACAGAGAGGACAGCACTGTCTCGACGACAGCCTTCCGGCGAGCTCTGTTGCTTGATTTTTCGAGATTATTCGCGATGACCATCTTAAACTCCCTCACTTGCACGACTGCCACTCTTGGACAGCCATTTGTTCCGGACACTTCAGTTCAGTGACACTTTTTGGTCACACGTGATATCCAATCGATTCTTAAGGACTTCTTTTTCAGAGGTAGCCCCAAGACCCATTGCCTTGCTCAGCAAATCCCAGTCCACACTGAGCAGGAACAGCCCGAGTCAAATCGCACATTCAGTTCCATTGGCAAATCAACCCCGAGCCACTCAGTTTCTCCGGCAAAATCGGCAATATGCGGCTATGATTCTCCGAAATCGCCGCAAAAAGCACCACGCTCCAGCCATCTCGCGAAGGAATATCTATTCAAATGAACACACACACGCTGCCATCAGCGAGTGCGTATTCCGCAACTTCTGCCGATTAACCCGGCCTCGTTTGTAACTACGTAAAGCAGAGACGCGGAGATTACAAAAAAGTTCGGTGAATTCAGTTTACCGCAAATGACGCAGAGCCTACGGTCATGCCATTCGCGAAGGCAGCCGGAATATTTCTGGACCGCTGGACAAGGGCCACGTTTGCATCGAAACGGCGCTTACGGCAAACTAACGTTTTTCACCGGAGGCGGGGTGGATCAGTTTTTCGCCACCCTGTCAAGCCGTAGACTTCATTGCAGTGGGCTGAGTCATGGGGACTGAATCGGTGTTTATTTGCGTCGGTGCCCTCGTCTGGCTTTTCGGGATTCTGATGGTCGCGTGGCACGTTTACCGCAGACGAGCGTCGCTCAACGATGCGGGCATCGCTCCAACTGAATTGAAGTTTTTGGAACAGCAGTATCGTCGTCGAATGCAAACATCGGCTCTGACGATTACGCTCGGTGCCCTGATCTCGATGTGCGACTATCTGCCCCAGATTCGCACATCACCAGGATTTGCGGCCGCGTATGTCGCGGGCTTGCTGTTGCTCTCAATGTGGCTCATTTTGCTGGCTCTGGGCGATGCGGTTGCCAGCCGAGTTCACATGAGTCAGTCGCTTCGAATGAACCGCCAGATGCGTAAGGCGCTGCAACGGGCCATCGACGAACTCCGGCAACAACAGGCTGACGCAGTCAATATCATCGACGACCGTTCAAGAATCCGCCCACGCGAATGAACTCAGGCGTGTGGCATGCAGGAGCGACTGCCTTTGCGCTACGCAGCGTCACGGAGAATGTCATCGGCAACTTTGCGCCGTCTAGTGCGGCGGCGCAGGACATTCATCCAGCGAACGTCCCCGTCTTCGGTTTCCTTAAGGAGAGTCCCCGAGAGTAACCGGTAGAAGAAGAGCAGCGTAAACGCGCCAAAGACGGCAGCGAAGAATCCCTTAAAGCTAATGGGATCAATTGACATGTCTCGCCAAAAGAAGAGAGCTGTGCCGCAGCCGATGACGCTGCCTCCAATCCCGGTCAGCATCGTCGCGATCGCGCCACCGGGATCGCGCCCCGGCATAATGGCCTTCGCCGCAAGTCCCGTCAGCGTGCCAAATCCGACCCAACGCAACAGTTCGTTAACGCTGGAACGTAGAATTTCTACGACTTCTGTCTCTGTCATGGCGGGCCTCCTTGCCGGTGCCTGAGTGCGGATTGAATACTGTGCCCGAAACTCTTCGACACAGTGTTCTCACTCGTTCTTTATTCGGCAAATCGAGACGGTACAACCCAGTCGGAAAAATCATCCCGCCTCACTCGCTCGGCACGGACAGTAATCTCTTCGATTTGCGGCAAATTTCGCCGAACCGAGAAGCAGACAAGTCTACTTCGACTTCAATCCTCCTCCAGCTGGCCGAGCCGCGCTGGAACCCAATTCTCCTGCGCACATGGCGAGAAAAACACCTCGCAACCGATTCCTTTTTTGGGAGCTTATTCGATACAATTGTCGGCACCCTTAAGTAAACTCTGGCATTGAGCCATACAAAGTTTGCGGCAGAAATTTTTACGCAGGCACACGAAAAATGTCATGCGACCTGTCGCGACGATCGCAACGCATTCCAAATGCCTGGCACGAATTACGGAATCGAATTCCGAAGTCACGCACGATCTGCAGTTGCAGGGTGGATACACAAACATTCTGAGGATTGTCGATGATGGTAGATCTGAATGGTGCCCCGGCAGACAAGAATGCGACAACAGAGACGATACTTCAGAAAAACGCAGCTTTCGCCACGCCAGAGGACTGCGGCCCAAAAGTTCCGATGGACCAAATCGGAGAATTCAAGCTGATTCGAGAAATCGGTCGAGGCGGCATGGGAGTCGTCTATGAGGCATTCCAGCCATCTTTGAACCGCACCGTCGCCCTGAAGATTCTTCCACTCAACGGACGAATTGACCAAAGGCAGATCCTGCGATTTCAAAACGAAGCAACGGCAGCCGCTCAATTGCACCATCCAAACATCGTGCCTGTCTACTCGGTCGGTGTTGATGCCGGTGCCCATTACTACGCGATGCAGCGCGTCATTGGCAAAGACCTCGCAAAAGTCATCCGCTTCGCGCGTGATTTGGTCGATTCAAAGTGCGTCCGTCCGTCTGGTGAAACGCCCCTGCTCCGAGGGACAACAGCCCCGGTCCTGGAAGTGAAGGCTGACGAAGAAATTCCCGGTCCTCCTTCAGGCACCGCGTCGGACGGCGCTCTCGATGCGCCTCCACATTCGTTTCTCAAACTGATCGATTCACTCATTACACGCAAGTCGAAGGTGGCCTCGCCAATTGCCTTTGAGCCGCTGATCCTGATTGGAATACAGGCCGCAGAAGCATTGCATCATGCACATGAACTGGGCATCGTTCATCGGGACATCAAGCCGTCCAATTTACTTCTTGATGACGACGGAAAACTTTGGATCGCGGACTTTGGATTAGCGCACGTCCAGGGGGCCGCTGCAATGACGATGACGGGCGAAATCGTGGGAACACTCCGCTACATGAGCCCGGAACAACCGCTTGGAAAACGAGTGCTTGTCGATCAGCGGACCGATATCTATTCACTCGGTATCACACTTTATGAATTGCTGACCTTATCCAAGGCGTTTGCGGGCGAAACTCCCAAAGAAATCATCAAGCAGGTCTGTTTTGACAATCCCGCACCATTGCGGCGCCAGAACCCGATGGTCCCGCAGGATCTCGAGACCATCATCCTGAAAGCAATCGCCAAGAATCCGGCGGATCGATATCAGACAGCGGGAGAACTTGCGGAGGATCTTCGTCGTTTTCTCAACGACCAGCCAATACTCGCGCGCAGACCAACCGTCGCACAACAATGCCGCCGATGGATTCGGCGACACGCGATGCTGACAACGTCTGTGGCCATTTCGATCGTTGTCCTGCTGTTCACGTCGCTCACAGCGTCGGCCGTCATTTGGAATTCACTGAATGCAGAAACTCAGCAGCGGAAGCGAGCCGAGTCGTTGCTTAACAAGTCTGAAGGACTTCGACTGGCGGCGAATTCGGTGCTGCAGTTAGAGTCGAATCCCGGCCTTGCCATGCTGCTCGCCGTTCGCAGCAGCGAGTTGACCACGGGAGTCGATTCAGGGACCGCACTGCTGCAAGCATTGAGCGGCAATCATGAGTTGCGTACATTTGCTCCGCGTGAGCAGACCACGGATCGACTCAGCATCAGCCCTGATGGCAGCCGAATTGTTTCGACATCGGCCAAATGGCAAGTCACTGACGCTCCAAGGTCGGCAATTGTCTCCGATCTGAGCTCCGGAGAGACCTTCTTGACTCTTGACAGCGATTTTTCCGCCACTTCGGCAGCGTACAGTCCCGATGGCAAATTCATCCTGACCGCCTCGCAAATCTTGGAGCCCAGGAGAGAGGCCCAAGAAAATGTTGCCTCGTCTGGCTCGCCTGAACTCTGGAATGCACTGACGGGCACCCGAGAATTTGGCTTTGGAGAATCAATACTGTATGAGGCTTCGCCATCATCTTTTTCTCCGGCGTCGGATCGGATCGCACTCTTAGGCAGCGATCACACGGTTCGGATTTACTCGACGCAGGACGGACGTCTCAATGTCGCATTGCCGGGGCATTCGTCGCGGGTGACCGCCGCAAAATTCAGCCCGGATGGACAGCGATTGGTTTCCGTTGGCGATGACAAAACCGTGCGAGTCTGGGATGCGGTGAACGGGACAGAAATCCGAGTCTTCAACCAGGAAACTGCACAACCACAGACCCTGACAGCAGCATTCGTGGGAGATTCTCAGACGGTGATCATTTCGGCGAACACAGGCACAAGCCTGATGTCTGTCGAAACAGGCCAGCAAATCAATCAACAACACTGGCATGAAACAAAGTCGGTTGTGAGCCATGATGGACGAATGATCGCTCTGATGTATCCGTTCGGTGAGCACGTCAAGATCCGCCGACGACATTCGGGAGAATTCGTTTCCGAGTTCACTTCAGCAAGCGCTGTCACTTCTGCGGTGTTCAGTCCAGACGGACAATTGCTGCTCGTCACCACGTTCGCGAATGCGGCGATTTACGACACAAATGATGGCACTCTGGTCGCGACATTGAACGGCCATACAGAACTCGTAAGCCACGGCGAGTTCACCAATGACGGAACGACGGTTGCCACGACCTCTGATGACGGAACAGTACGGGTTTGGAGAGTAAAATCCGGTCTGGAGCAAATGACTTTTGAACTACAACCAGCACAACAAACACCGTTCCCGTTCACCGTCAGCGAGGACTCTTCACTCATGGCTGTCGCGACAGACGCAACGTACCGTGCGGAACTGAAAGGAATGGACGGTCTTACAATCGGCAGTGGATTGCCAGGAAGAATTTCTGACGCGCGATGTCAAACAGACCACCTTGTGACAGTGACCGATCAAGAGGTCCATGTTTGGCACGCTGCAACTTCCCGAAGAATTGCTTCGTTCCCGACTGGCAAGAAACAAGTGCGATCCGCCGTTGCCGTTCCGAATTCACCGCTCGTCGTCGTGCTGATCGAGGGCGGGCCCACCTATGTCTGGAACACTGACGATGGCGAAAGTCGAATTGTCGGCGACCCGCACGTTTCCGCTTTGCACTGCGATCCACACCCAACTGATGGCCGCATCGCATTATCGCTGCAGGATGGGCGGTGTGTAGTCGTCAATGCGGAATCCGGTGTTCTTCAACAGCAATTGAAGCATGACGGGCAGGTATTGGCAGTTACGTTCAGTAACGATGGCACAAAGTTACTCACGGTGGATGATCGAAACACCGCGCATATCTGGCTGGGGAAAGAATTCGACGAAGTGCGGTCCATTCGCAGTCCAGAAGCGGAGTTCAGCCTCGCCATGTTTTCCGGTGACGACTCGAGCATTGTGACGTGGTCTGTACTTCAGACCGCAGCCATTCGAGCCTGGAATACAGAAGACGGAATGCAGATTGCAGAAACTCCGCCACTGGAAAATCCTCGAGTGGCGATCCATGAAACTCGTCCACTCGCAGCAATTTCGTCAAATGCCGGAGTTATCCTGTGGGATTGGACCAGCAACACACAACAACAAGTCACAATGGATTCCGGCAAGTGCTCTGTGTTTCTGGGCGAAAAGTTGCTGTCGCTTGAGCAATCAGGAAGAAAGCCTTCAGAAGAATTAGTTCCAGCGGCAGTCGGCGTGCCTGGATTCATCCCATGGGTGCTCAATGTCCGCGACGTCACGACAGGGAATTCCATATCCACATCCCCCATCACGACAGAGCCATGGAACCTTAGTGCAGACCGCAAATCCCAGCTAGCGGTCTTATCGTTTCGAACTCACGATGTTGCCGTGATGGAAATGGCGACAAAGAAAAAGCGAACGATCGCAGGACGGCATGCCGCCCCCATCATTTTTCAGGGGTTTTCGGATGGAAATCGGTCTGTGGTCTGCGTCTCAAAGGACCAAACTGCAAGCGTCTGGAATATGGCAGGCCAGCGATTGCATGTGCTGCAAGGCCACGAACATGAGATCGTGGCGGCAACGCTGAGCCCAGACAATCGTCAACTCGTGACATTTGATGCCACAGGTCGCGGCATTCAGTGGGATGTCCTTTCTGGCAAACAGGTCCGAGAATTTGAGGGACACGCTGGCGCAGTCCAAACCGCCCAGTTCTCCGCCTCTGGCCGCCAGCTACTGACGGCAGGAGTCGATAAAACGGCACGACTCTGGGATCTGATTGGGAGAACGGAATCGGAATTCAGGTTTGAGAGCAGTGTGCTGTCTGCAGACCTCTCCGCCGACGAACAGCAGATCCTTGTTATTGAAGGATCTGATTTGACGAACTTGCACAACCTCGCCGGTGCAGCACAGCAGAACAAGCCATCGCAGGCAACAGTGATTCACACACGCACAAGCCATCGCAGCCTAATTCAAACGGAGAGCCCGCCTCGATTAGGCCGAATTCGCCCGGATGGCAGGCAAGTTGCCATCTTGATGCAGGACGAAACCGTACGATTATTTGACACCGGCACCAGAAAGTTGATTTCACAATTCGACCCAAATCGACGGATGATCCAGAACTTCGCCTTCAGCCCGGACTCTCACGAGTTGCTTGTGATGCACTCAGACGAATTGTCACTGTGGGATCTTGAGTCAGGGGCCGAGCTGTTGCGAATTCCACATCCGGACGGATTTTGGATCTCATCGAGATTTGCCGAATGGAGACCATTCAGCCCAGATGGAAAATGGATCATCACTTCGACGGACCGCATAAGAAAATGGCCGCACAGTCCATTAGAGGAAGCTCTCCAACGGACTCCGCGGACCATTAGCAAGAATGAAATCCGTCAGTTTTCAGTCAACCTGCTCACCAACGAATGACGGCACACAGCTATCGGCACCGGCGGCAACAACATGGACGCTCCAGAATGCAGACGGAACAGCCACAAAAACCACCGACGACGCTCTCCCATTCGCAGACTTCCGCTCGAGCCGCATTGAGTGCTTCGCAGTAAGTGCATCCCCGAACCACCGAATATATGGATCCGCCCTCTTTTATCTTGCACTGATAACAAACTACCCAGTGACCTTGATCTACATCCGAAGATCGATCAGCGACTCCTGGGATCGTGGAGCAAAGGGGCGTCGCGCTAATAGTCCCGGTTGGACAGTTGGCTGTCTTCCAATTATTAGCAGCAATCATCGCTTTGCTCTTCGCTTGTTCAAGTGTGCTTTCCACCGGCCCAGGGACAGCCTTTGCGCTTTGACCTGGACATGTGACTCTGAATGAGCATTTATAAGTCACAGCGTCCACTTCAGGTGGTTGAGCGGCTTCGCACTGACCACTAATCAAGGTGAACCCCAAATACATCCCGAATATCGAAGCCCAGAACACTTTCGCAAGCCCGGTTTTCATCAAATGCTCCTACAACGCTAACGTCAGATCAGTCGTATTTTTCAGCCGCCCACAATGACCGGCGACCGAGAATCTTCGAGACTACCACGACCGAAAGCACGTGAAAACCAGATGGTTCGTTCTGGAATTGAGGAGAAAATTAGCAATTGCCATACTGGCCATTAGTTCAGTAAACCTACGATCGCCCAGCGATTAATTGATCCAACTCGACCCTCAGCTTCGGGAGAATTTCGTCATAACGAAAGGCTCCTACCGATTCCTTGCCCCGCTTCAGATTCACATGCGTTGGACCACACCACAGCCCCAGATCCGCGTCGTCAGTTTCCCCAGGCCCGTTCACTCGACAACCCATGACGGCAATCGTGATCTTGTGGTCTTCGGCGTAGCGAGTCATCTCACGCACCTGCTCGGCAAGGTCAATAAACGCCTCGTTCTCGACGCGCGAACAGCTTGGGCAGCTGATGATGTTAAGAGTCTTCAATCCGTAATCGACGAAGCTCCGGACTCGGCCTGCTGCGATGTCGTCGAGAATTTTTCGCCCGGCGGCAATCTCTTCTGACTTGCGATTGTTTGCCACTGTCAGCGACACCCGAATCGT
>Ga0138256_10001872_pt1 | contig 22609 bp, 10 predicted proteins | sample KNB2016incub_MG_FD_105486 | JGI IMG/M metagenome (GOLD analysis project Ga0138256, IMG submission 105486) | Active sludge microbial communities from wastewater in Klosterneuburg, Austria - KNB2014incub_MG | ecosystem: Engineered > WWTP > Activated sludge > Unclassified | place: Austria... | reverse complement strand
GGTACTATTACCGCAAAGGTGAGTTATGTAAAAGTAAAATTCAATGCACCTCAATCGAGTTTTCTTGCTTATGAAATGCTTGAAGGATTTAAACCCGGAGAAAATTTTATCTGGAATATTTCAGTACAAAGAAACTTGAGTTCGTATATGCAATTAAGTCTTAATTACGAGGGACGAAAGTTACAAGATTCGCCGGTGGTGCATACCGGTGGAGTTGAATTCAGGGCGTTCTTTTAGTAATGACGCATAGTATTTGCAAACTTCATAGAACAATTTGTCTTACTTCCTCTAATTTTCACAAAGTAAATTCCCGGACTAGATGAAAAATTATCTAATAAAATTTTATTGGCGCCATTTGTTAGATGCAAGTTCTTGATCCGGTAAATAATGGCTCCCGAAATACTGTAAACTAAAACCTCTACTTCATCTGTATCATATGAATTGATCGAAATAAATGGCGAAGGGTATTCACTATAGAATAAGTCCAAGTACGCCAGGTTCTGCTCATCGACGCTTAGAGGAAGGGACGTACCACAATATAAAGAATCATAAAAGTGAGCTGTGTAATCAAGCATTGAATAAGAAACCGAAATCGCTGTATCTACATCGTTAAAATAGGTGGAATCGGAAGAATTATATATGACATCTGTTATTGTAAAATTCAGTAACGTGCTGTGACATGGCAGTCCAAGCATAGAATCAGCTATACCAATCACAGTCTTAGTTGCACCGGCTAAATACCCGCTGAAGGCTATTCGTCCGTCCGGCAATTCTAATACGTCAGTAGCCGTATAATCTGGATAATATTTAGAACGAAGAACATTAAAATTGGTATCAACTACAATGACGTTTATACCTACCGTTGGATAATCACTATAATTGGTCAATATAACAAGTTCATCATTTTTGTTGATCAAAAAATTACAAGGTTGTAAATGCGGGAAATAGAATTTTTTTGCCTTTAATAAATTTCCATGACTATCTGTTCTGGTTAAATAAAAATTATCTCCTAATGTACCAGGAAGTTTTTCATATGAGTAAAAATAAAGATCCCCTGCCCTGCTTTCATTTACTGAAATAGGCTTTGGTTGGTCATTTTGAGTTTGATAAGAAAGAATTCGATTCCATTCAAGAAAACCGGTTTGATCAAACTTCAAAATCATATCTTCATATGTATTATTGATCGTATTATACTGTTTTCCGAATGCAATCGAACCATCTTGAGTACTAACAAAATCATCTATGACCATTGTATAGGTCCAGGAATTATTCGTAAAATGATATTGATGAGAACTTAAAATATTGCCCGCAGTATCGATCTGAGCGGTCCAATAGTCCATGGTCCAGGAAGGGTCATCAGTAATTCCAATAAGTAAAACTGAATTATTGGCCCCATGACACATTCCACGCAAATAAGTTTTAGACATAAATAAGAATGGTTTTAACCAAACTAAATTTCCTGAGGAATCGAATTTGGAGACCGCAACACAAACAGTATCATTAGTCCCATATGTAGAAAGAGCAGCTATCGTACTTCCATCTGTTAATGTAACTCCGTGGCTCCACCAATTATGGGCAGCTACATGATGAGTTTGCCAAAGCAATGAACCATTTCCATCGGCTTTCATAATAGAAGAAAAAACAGGTTGAATACTGTCACTGCTTCTTGCCAGCAAAATCAGATTCGAATCTGCAGAAAGAAGAAGTTTATTCACATAGGTTGCGGAAGTCCCTGTAGAATCTACTGTCCGGATACCGGTAAATTGTGCATTAATCTCCGAAGAGAGAATCAAAAAAAAAACAAGAACAATATCCTCATTTGTAAAGCAGGATTATATTACCAAGTAAACTATTTCAAATCTATCACTGACCGGCCAATAACAGCACCACCGTGATAGATCTCCACATTATATTTGCCTTTTGCAAAAGACCCTCCTTTACCAACAGCAATATCAACCGGTGTATCGGAGTTGGCGTATTCAACAGTTTGTTTGACTGTGTAGATCAGATCCTCGCCGTTGCTTTTAAAGCTTTCATTATTGGTAGATTTCATAACGTCTCCATCGGGGCCTAATACTCTAATGAAAATATCAACGGGACCGTTATCAATGACTCTGTTTTCAGCGAGAACAAATTTTGTTCTTAGTTTCTGCACCTGCTTTGCTTTGTTTGTTAAAACTTCATCTCCATTACTTTTGAAACGGAAGCCTTCTGTTTTAACATTCATTGCTTTTAAGATCGAACCTGCTGAAACTTTACTGAAAAGTCTGCTGTTTTCGGAAGCAAGGTTATCGTTCTTCGAACGTTCTTGTGAAAGGTTATTGTTTAATGAATCATTGACAGCAAGAAGTGTTGCATTTATCTTATTAATGGAGTCGATCTGAACAGCGTAAACGTCATTCATCTCTTTCAATTTTGCCAATTCCGCTTTCGCTCTGGCAATCTGTGCAGGGCCTCCAAGGAGAATTAGTTTTTGGATCTCAGCAACTTTAGCTTTGATTTGTTCATCCTTTTCAGTAAGTTGATTTTGTAATGTAGAATTATCCGTCTTTAGTTTTTCGAAATCTACTTTGAACTGATTTAATTGAACTTGTAGGGCGTCCTTTTCTGCAGTAGTCGTGACGATCGTTTGGTTAGCCTGATCAAGATGGTTCTTTTTATCAAAAAATTGCCAAAGCAGAAGTCCATTAGTACCTAGTAATATTGTGATCACAATAATTACAATTCCTTTTTTGGGTCCTTGTTCCTGGTAGTCTGCTTTATTGATTTCTTGTGAATCCATAGTATTGCTTTTCAATTGGATTTATTGTGCTATTGAATCTTTATTCTTTTCGTCTACAAAGTTTAACCTCAAATCGGTCAGTATACTCTCTAACATCTTAGATTGTTGCGCAGAGAGATTGCCGGAAGTCTTATTTTTAATTACTTCAAGCATTTCAATTGAATTTTGAGCCTGATCCAGATTTCTCTCGATCTTATCGGTCGAAGGGTTTTTTAATTTCCCGAGAGCGACCATGGCAGAAGAGTAGAATATTGAAAGTAGCTGAGTGAATAGCTGGTCTTCGTTTTGCATAGTTTTTCGATATGAAAATCATACAAATGTAGTATTTTTTCGAAGTTAAAAAATTAAATTAAGTCCTCTGAAAGGCCTATTATTCACAATATAATAAAAAGTAAGCCCTATCTTTATACGCATTGAATTTAACTTATGAAGCGACGCTCGATCTGGAGAAATTATAACAAACCTTATGTTGCCAATCACTCTATCGAATGGATCCAAAGTGGTGAAAAATATTATGACAGATTAGTCGAAATTATTGCTTCTGCCAATACAGAAATCCAACTACAAACATACATCTTTAAGGCAGATAGAACCGGGAGGAAAATCGCCAATGCCCTAATAGATGCGGCAAAGCGTGGGGTCAATATTTATATTTTAATTGACGCTTATGGTTCTCAAGACATGAGTTTGGAATTACAACAAACCATGGAAGCAGCAGGAATCCAACTAAGGCGGTATGGTGTACTTTTTTCCAAAGGTCGGTTTCATATTGCACGAAGGCTTCATAGAAAAGTAATGGTAATTGATGGGCAGACGGCAGTAGTTGGCGGCATCAACATTGCCGATCAATATGCAGGAACTTCAAAGATGCCGGCATGGCTTGACTTTGCAGCAATAGTAACCGGTTCGACAGCCGGCAGACTTGAATTAATTTGCAGAAGCCGATGGAAGTTGATCAAATTTCCAAAAAAGCCTAAAACAGACAAAAAACAGGCCTCACATCCTTCTATTATGATCAGGGTACGGAGGAACGATTTCGTCAGAAACCAAAATGAAATTGCTATCTCTTATCGGCAAGCATTTCGGCAAGCTGAAAAAACATTGGTTATTGTTGGAGGGTATTTTCTTCCTGGCGGTCGCACACGTCGACTAATCAAAAATGCTGTCAACAGAGGTGTTGATGTTTCTGTTCTTGTCGCTGAAAAATCGGATGTAGGAATAATGGTCAGCGCAAGGAGATACCTATACGGCTGGCTCACTAAAAACGGCATCCGGGTTTTTGAATATCGCCCTTCGAATGTACACGGAAAGGTTTTAGTAAGAGATGAAAAATGGTGTTCCATTGGATCATATGACTTAAACAATTTGAGCACCTTCAGCAATATAGAATTGAATCTCGATGTCAACAATGTCGAATTTTCAAAAAGCATAAGTGATCATATTCAGCACATCATGAAAGGTGAAAGTACAGAGATCACATTACGCTCTATGCTTATGAATAGAAATATACTCACCAGACTTAAATGTTGGCTTGCATATAGGTTTGTAAAAATACTTTTCGTGTTATCGGTAGTTCTGGCAGGAAAGAAAGATGAAAAACAGTAAGTAGTTTTAACTCGCCAATCGCTTAACCAAAGTCCTTTTTGCCAATGGAAGAAATGTCTCTTCGAAAGGAATAGAGAGCGAGGTCTCAATAACAAATGTGGCAGGATTTGGAAACTTTTTATTGAAGGAAATGAGATCTGATTTGATCGCTTCGAATGTATTCATGATACTTTTTTCATAGATCGTCAGGTAAGAAAAATGTACACCACGGTATTTTTCTGTTGGATTTTCGAAGATCGTCACTTGGTATTCATACACTTTTGTATCGGTTGAATTGCCTTCCTTTAAGAACACATAACCGAATTCAGAATTCAAAGGCATCAATCCAACGGGAAATATTTTCATGCGGTCTTCGATAAAATCATAGATCTTTTTCCCTTCTCTCAAATAACTTTCCATTTTGGGAATTGAAAAATCGAGGATGCTTTCTATTTCACTCATGATAGCATCATCACTGATCATTTTTTCATAGATGAGATTAAAATGATCTACATCTGCCCCTTTCAGACGTTCAGGGAACATATTGTAAAGTTGATGTTTATTTTCCTGAAGTACTTTAAGATTTCTATAATGTTCGACTAAATCACTCAGATACGGATATAGGCGCTTATCGGTAAAATTTTCGGAAACATGCTGAAGGTATGCAAGCAGCATATACTTCTTGTATTCAAAATCAATTTGATTTTCGGTAATCCAGTTTTTATTTAGAAATTCCATAAGCAGTTAAGATTAAGATTCCGGGAAACCTATGATATAAAACGGATAAAACCGTAAAATGTTCGAATCCATTGTTGAAAATTACCCAAAAAACAGTTAAAGAAACCGTTTTATTACAGGTAACTTAGCAAAATAGAATAAGAACAATAACTAATATAGGTTTTGATGAAAAAAATAAATAACAAATTTGCAAGTTTTCTTGCATTTGGACTAGTGTGTGTCGGATTACAATCGTGTGTACCGGCAAAAAAATTCGAAGACATTCAGAAGAGAGAGCAGACATGTTTGGATGAGAACAACAAACTTCGCTCTGAAAACGAAGGTCTAAAAACCGAGAACACAGAAATGAAAGCCTCGGGGGCTGAGATGCAAAAAGACATTGTTCAATTAGTAAAAGATACGACAGATATGGGTAATGCCTACCATCGTCTAACTTCACTATATGGCGAGTTGAACAAATCGTACGACAAATTGCTTTTCAACAATGAAAAACTTTTGGCAGGAAACACAGAAGAAACACGTAAACTAATTGCTGAGTTAAGTGCAACGCGCGATGAATTACTGCGTCGTGAGGAGCGAATCAAAAAAGATTCACTTGCATTGAATGAACGCGAAAAAAATATGGCAGATCTTCGCGTCGGTATAAAAGAAAAGCAAGATCGCGTTGATGAACTTGAAGCAATTTTGAACCGCACTGATAGTGCAGTGAATAGTTTGAAGAAAGCAGTGAGTGATGCATTACTGGGCTATGAGAATAATGGACTTTCTGTTTATCGTAAAAACGGGCAAGTGTATGTATCTATGGAAGAGCGGTTACTTTTTGCATCAGGAAGTACAAATGTTGAAAAAGCAGGAAGCGATGCACTTAAAGAACTTGCGAAACTTTTGGGAACAAAGAAAGATATTTCAATCGTTGTGGAAGGCCATACTGATAATGTTCCGATCAATGGCACATTGGCAAGTGGTGCAAAAGATAATTGGGAGTTGAGTGTGTTAAGAGCTACTGCAGTTGCGAAGATCCTTTTAAAAGATCCGGCAATTGATCCAACAAGAATTGTAGCAAGTGGAAAAGGCTCCTACTTCCCTATCGACCCTGCCAATACATCTGAAGCACGTAAAAAGAATCGCCGGACAGAAATCATTCTCTCACCAAAATTGGATGAGTTGATGAAAGTTTTGGGAATACAAGACAAATAGATATTAACTATTAATCACTACTGACCGATAAAATTATTTTCATTTGAAAGTAATTTCCTGAATTCAAGCCGGTACTTTCAATTTTTCTTTTTTTGTTTGGCCAAAAAAAGAAACAAAAAAAGGCCACCACGCGCACCAAATCATTTGAATCTTCGATTATTGGATACATCCTTGATTAACCTTTCAAATGATTTCGCACAGCGCGTGGACTCCCCACACAACCACTGCTTTTTCTTTGATTAAAAAAGATGTCTGTCAACAAATAGTGGGGGCTTAGTTTAAATTTGCACTGCGAACAGTTGATTTAATGTATAATTTTCAACTAAAATTATTGAATTTGATTTTTATCGGACACTAATGATTATTAATTAATAATGGCTACGTAGGATAAAGTACAGTCCTACGTAGCCATTATTAATTAATATTTTTTTACTGTCCGTAAATGCCTTTTTGTTTCCAGGTAAATTTGTAAGCCATTTCAAGGCTGACATAAGTGAATGAATCCTTGCGATCTGGATTACCACGAACACTTGTTATAGGTCCGATGACACCGTTGGTGCCATAGCCGGTCGGATCAGAAATATATTTAGCAAGTTCGTATTCTGTATCATCCGGAAATGAGTTTTTCAATTCCTCATAAGTTGCATAGCGACCGCTGACATCATCAAGATAATCGGTCAGGAAAAGATACCAATTCATTTCTGCTGAAAGGGTGAGCAACTTGTTAAAACTATATCGCATACCGCCACCAATTGGGAAGCCGATATTCCAGTTGCTGTAAGGTGGATTTGAATTTGCTTCTTTGTTATAACCTTGTCCTTCCGTCATCCATTTTTGCAAATCAGTTTCATATTCACCATCCTTTTCAATAACATTTCCAAACTGTTTATCATTTTCTTTTACGTCACGGATGGTACCGTCTTTCCAATAATAATATTTGTTTTCCGGTGCTATGTCACCACGAAATAAATCAGCTACCGGTTTGCCGTAGAAAACGCCAACACCTGCAGACAAGAAAAGACTGAATCGTGGCTTTGAAAGCGGCGCATATTTGTTGATGAAAAAATTATACGTGAAATCAACTTCTGTCCCGAAGAGATCGTTTCTGAAATTCATTCCACGAAGATAATTTCTGAGTTCTGTACCTTGTTTATCACCGATTGCTGTTGATTCATCATATTGCAAACGATGCCAGCTGAGTCGAAGTTGAGCATCAAAAGCAGGATATAAATTATGTGACTTCTTCGGATTGTTCAGAAAGTTCCGCAAAGTAATAGCAAGTCCCGGACTGGCAGCAGAAAAAGGAAAAACTTTTTCATTACCAAGATCACCGGTATAATTCGTTACGCCTCCTGAGATAGCGATATTCGCAGTACGTTGACCAAAGGTCGCACTTGTTGCGAATAGAAGAACTAGAATGAGTCGTAAAGTTGCTTTCATGGAGAGAGAATTTATCAGAATGAAAGTACCGTAAAAAGCAATACCACCGACGGGAATTTGATAAATGAATGAAAAAACAGGGCGAAGGGCTTGAGTGTGAGTGTGAGTGTTAGTGCCAGGGTCAGAAATCAGTTGATGTCGCTTATGATTTACCTGGACTACTTTTGAGTATAAAAAATTGATACGATTTCTTCCAAAAGGATCGACTTTAGTACTATGAAGTGAATACTGAAAGTTCCAGTGTTATCAATGCTTTCAGGCTGTTTTAGCGATTAGAAAAATTACATACAATTTTGGATTTTTCATGAGAAAATCGGTCAATAAATTCAAATCCGTCTGCTTTCTTACATTTTTTTTTACGCTTTTTTTGCGACTTTTTTAAAATGCGGAATAATTTTCTGCAAACAAGTGCTGAATTCAAAGGTTGCATTTAAATTTTTCTCATTTGGCTAATGAATTACACAGAATTCATGTCAATGATGTGATTTGACAGGGTGAATGATAACTCTTTAGGTCCTATATACTATAACTTGATAGAGTAAAACTAATCTACAAAAACCGATTAATTATTAAAAATAGGCAGAAAAAGTAAACACAAAGACAAGTATTCCTTGTCCAATGAATTCATTGTGATATCTATCCACGGTCCGATGGAAAAATTCATTACAAGGATTGCAACGATTACCCAACACGAGTACCCACAAACCCCACTACCAATTAAATGTCAATTTACCGACTAATTTCTTTTTGTCAACTATTGCTCTTCAAGCGATACATCACTTTCGTGATGCGATGTCTTGTAGTGGCAATTTTATTTTTTACTACAGCCTCAAAAGTTGATGCTGCCAATGGAGATTACAGAAGTATTGCATCAACAAACTGGACTACAAATACAACATGGCAAGCCGATTATGGTTCAGGATTCGTTGCTGCAACAGCCGGTGACTATCCCGGTAAAAACCCCGGAACAGGTCTAGTCACAATTCAAAATAATAATATTGTCAGTCTGGACGCCTCAATTCCAAATGCAATTGGATCATTGACAATAGCCGGCACTGCGAACAACACAGGACTTGTATTTGATGGTCTGGGAGCATGGACACTTTCTGTTACCGGAGCGACAACTATCAACGGTCCGACTACGAATGCAATGAACAATTACGTAACGGTATCACTTGGATCCTTTACGACAGGAAGTGTTGCAATGATCAACTCCGGAACTGCTACACGAGATTCATATATTTCAATTCCTTCAGGATCCGTCACTGTTTCCGGAAATATAGCAATGCCGGGTGCAAATACGTTGAACTACATTTTATTTCCTGCCGGAAGTACAGGCACACTTTATCTCGCCGGTGCCTTCACAGGCACAGGAGGAATCACAAGTACTGTTGGCGGAGGTGCCATTTCACCGTCGGCAGGAACAGTGAATTATAACAGTGCCGGAAACCAATCGATAGCAAGCTTTACCTATTTCAATTTGGCAACATCAATTGGGGGAATTAAAACATTACCGGCAGCAGCAATTACTATAAACGGAAGTTTAGATGTTTCATCATCAACATTGGCATTTGATGCAGCTGCTGCACGTATCGTTACCGTGACAGGAAATTGTTCAGGTGCAGGAACGATAGACATGAGTTCAGGCTCACGAACACATACCTTAAATCTAAATGGTTCGACGAATACAATTGGGTCCTTGGTAACTGCTGCAGTGGCAAGTACAGTGGCTTATAATCTGGCAGGCGCTCAAACAGTTTTTGCAAGTTCCTCTTATCGTAATTTGAATTTTACCGGTGCGGGTATAAAAACTTTACAAGGTGATGCAACGGTTGGTGGAGCATTGACAGTTGGTGCCGGGTCGACATTCAATCTTGGAACAACAGCAACCATAGTCGACGTAGTTGGGACAGCAACCTTAACCGGATCTTTGAATTTCGGATCTACAGATAAAACGGTCACAATAACCGGCAACATCTCAACAGGTGCTGCAGGATCATTGAATATGAGCGGTAGTACAAATCACCTCTTGAAATTAAGAGGAACGGCGAATACGTTTACTGCAGGATTTACATTTACTCCGGGTAATGCGAATCAAACTGTAACATATGATGGGGATAATGCTCAAACGATAATGCAGATGACATACAATCATCTTTCGTTAGAGAATTACAATGCTTTGTCAGTAACAGCAAGAACAAAAACACTTGCAGGAACAACTATTATAAATAAAGATCTTACGATCACCGGAATCGGAGTTACTCCCAGAGTGACATTGCAATTAAGTACTTTCACTCTGACTGTAAACGGCTATACAAATATTAACGGTTACGGAATTCTAGATGACAACAGCACAACCGGTACAAACACCTTTGTTGGATTGGTGTCGGTGAATTCAAATGGGTCCTGGACAACTTCTGTCGCAGGAAATTCATATACTTTGAATGGAGGACTTACATTTGATGGTTTAACTTTCACACCTAACACTTCGATATTCAATTTCACGATCAACGACCAAAGTATTGGTGGCGCAAATGCATTTACACTTTACAGAGTTGTTTGCGGAACTGCAGGAAAAACAATAACAAACAATACTACAAATGCCGTAACCGGACTTACGATTTCAAATTTGATATCAGGAGTTGGTAATTTTACAAATGCAGGATTGTTGAATTTAACGGTGACTGGAAATCCATTTACAATAACCGGCACACTTGATTTTGCAACCAATCCGAATACAGTTAATTACTCAGGAGCAGGTATTGCACAAACGATTGCAGGTGTTGCTCCGAGTACAACATTAAATTTCTACAACCTTACAATCAGTGGCGCCAGAGCTGCGACCAATGTTACATTGTGGAATGGTGGTACTATTGGCATTTCAAATGTTCTTACTTTATCAGCCACCTTCACAACAGGTAATTATGTTACAGCATCCAATACTGTAAATTACAATGGCACAATAGCGCAGGATATCCCTGCATTAGTTTCAACTATAAGTGTTGCATATAATAATCTGACCATTTCCGGTGGTAGTACTAAAACTCTTACTAATAATATTTCTGTCGGTGGTATTTTAAATTTAAATTCCGGTATACTTGAACTTTCAAATTACAATTTAACGATTACAAATAATGCAGCCGGTGCTATAACAGGTGCGTTTGATGCAACTCATATGATCTCCACCGGAGGAACAGGATATCTCGTAAAAAATGCAGCCAGTGCGCAAGTGTTGAATCCAATAGGGTCGGGTGGTTTTTATTCACCGATGACACTTACATCAATTGCACCGAATACAGGAACATATAGTATCAAAGCAATACCTACCGGACTGAATCCAATTTACATTAACAAGTATTGGGATTTAATTACAAGTTTGGGTGGAAAGACCATAACGGCCACATTCCAATATGACCCGGCAGAATTAAATGGCGCTTCCAATACTATAGTTTATTTACCAAATCCACCGGGAACTACCGTTCAATGTCCACCGACAACAGGTGTAAGTACTTTTGGTGCGAATACATTTACCATTACAGGAAACTCCGGTTTTACAAGTGGATACTGGTCGATGGGCGGAAATGCGACCTACTATTCTTATATGACAGGTGACTGGAATACAGCGTCGACCTGGACTTCTGATCCGAGTGGTACTTTGCAAATTGGCAGTACAATTCCGGGATACAATGATAATGTTGTGATCTTAACAGGACGAACTGTTTCATTGCCTGCAATTATTACTACCCAAAACCTTAACGTAACCATTAATGGTGGCGGTACTTTAGATTTGTCTACCTATAGTTTTTCGAATGGTCTTACTTCATTGTCCGGACAAGGTACCCTTCGTCTAGCATCTTCAAGTTTTCCCACAGTAGCAACAAATACGTTTGTAGCTGTCAATGGTGGAGCAACAGAATACTATAATTCTTCCGACTTCACATTACCGGTTGCGCAAACAACATATAACAATCTAACAATAAATGCACCTTCTGTTGTTGCAACACAATTAAGCAACATTACACTCAATGGAAATTTATACGTTAGAAATGGTACATTCAAAATCAATAATGATGTATCCGTTGCAAAATTAAATTTAACTGTAAACGGAAATGTAAATGTTGATAATGGCGCTGCGATTGCTGTTGGGACAGGTATCACAAATCCCGCTATTGGTGCAGTAAGCGTTGGCGGTGCGGCTCCATTTATTAATTACTATACTTATTTTCATACAGTCATATTAAAAGGTGATCTTATAAACAATGGTACAGTTCGATTTACAAATTTAGACTACCCTATTTATAATGCCTTCCCGCCGACTGTTGCGGGACCGACTGCCGGTGCAGCTTCTGTTTATTTCCAGGGCCCAACAAGCAATGTAATAACTTGTAATGGCACGACAGATTTTTACAATCTAATTCTGGATAAAGGAACTGATCAAACATATACTCTTACAATAAGTGCTCAAAGCTATCCGAACTTCAGATTGTTTGGTGCTAACACGCTTACAACTGAAGCTGCAGTTACTGCTAATCCAAATATCAGAAAAGCACTTTGGATCAGGACAGGAACATTAATTCTACAAGGACAAACGTCTATTCCATCTCTTACAGAAGGAACAACAGTAGGTCCACCGAATTCAGATTATTATATACCTTCCAATGGTGCAATGATTCTTGACGGACCGGAAACATTTGTTCTTTCAACAGCAGACGATTATAGAGAGATCAATACAACTTATGGTGTTTCAGCACCAAGTAATGCTGCAATTGGTGTTACTACCGGAGGTTATAGTTCGGTAGATGTTTTTGGTAAACTTCAGATCAACGATGGATATTTATCTACACGCGAGTCCGGAGGACTAATCACTTCGAATATTGCATCAGGAACAATGGTAATCAACGGTGGTGTTGTTGATGCAAAACAATTTCTATCAACAACAGGATCCTCTTCTTATTCTCAATCCGGCGGTACTTTGATTCTACGTGGAAGATTTCAAAGGACACCAGCATCCTACTCTTCAATGAGCGACTTGACAGATACATCAACTGCATCATTGAATACGTCAAGAGCATTGAACGGAACATCAACAGGATTTGGAACTTTCAATCTTGAGCAAACAACCAATATCTTTTCAATGTCAGGCGGTGTCATTCGAATTTATGACGTGTGTGATGTTGCAACAGGCGAATCATTCGATGTAAAATCAGCTGCAGCAAACATTAGTGTTACTGATGGAACTATTGAATTTATTCCAACAACAGGAACGGTATTAGCTGATGCGACAAATTATTTTATTACTTCAACAGCTTCACTTGGGAACGTACTTATAAACAGAGCAAGCGGAAGTGCAATTGTTCAATTGACAACAGGATATCCGTTAACCGTTTTAAATGATCTTACTTTAAGTTCAGGTGACTTCAATGCAAATTCACAAAATGTTTCAATAGGTGGAGATTATTCGATAGCAACGGGCACCACATATACTACCGGAACGAATACAACGGTCTTCAATGGAACAGGTACGCAAACATTCACTGTGGATCTTGCAAGTGCATTGACTCTAAACAATCTGACAATGACAAAATCTGCCGGCGATGTTTTATCGATGGCAGGTTCGCAGACAGCAATAAATGTTTCGGGTGTCTTGAATTTGACCGCAGGAACCTTTGATGATAATGGTGACGTAATCACAGTTGCCGGCAATGTATATAATTCAGGAATTCATATTGGAACAGGGAAAATATCATTGACCACAGCAGCGACAGTACAGACTATTGACGGCGGTGGTACATTCCAGAATCTTGAACTGAACAATACAAATGCGTCTGCTGCTCCGATTTCATTGCTAGCCGGTATTACGGTGAATGGAGTTTTAAATCTGCTTGCTGATAAGATATTCAATATTGCTTCTTACAATCTGACAATTGCATCAACAGGAAGTATTGCAACCGGCACTGGTTTTTCAAATACATGCTACATTCATTCCAATGGTCAATCAGGTGACGGTGGTATAACAAAGGTCTATACTGCAAATACACCATTCACATTTCCTGTAGGGTGTTTTTCTACGAACAGGCCGGCGACATATGCATATACTCCGGCAGAAATTGGTTTTAGTTCAAGTCCGACATCCTATGGTTCACTTACGATAATTCCTGTTGGTTATGAATATCCGGCTACGACGGTGAAGAATCAAAGTTTGACATTCTTCTGGAGAATTCGTTCGACAGGATTTACAGGATATGCAGGAAAAGTAACGCATTCATTTATCTATTCACCAGCGGATGTAAATGGAATAGTCGCAAACTATATTCCAAGTTTGTATGATCTATCTGCAAATACTTGGAACAACGGTGATTTTCCAAATATCAATACAGGAACATATACGATCACAGATTGGACAACACCGGCAGTAAGTGCCAATTTCCTTGACGACGATTATACAGCAGGTGATAATACAACTGCAGGTGGTGCATTTGGTACACCATTAATTTTTTACAGTATTGCCGGCACATCTGGAGCATATGCAACATGGAGTTCAAATACGACATGGTCATACACATCAGGTGGAGCTGCGGTTCCTGCAGGAGCTGTTGCAGGAGTTAACTTCCCGGGACCAAGCAGCATTGTAATAATTGAGAATGCACATTTTGTCAGAATAACTGCAACAGCAAATTGTGCCAACCTGACCATTAAAACAGGATGTGCATTAGATGTACAAACATTTACACTGAGTACATTTAGCATGGTCCTCTCTGATACAGGAGGCAATGGAACGATAAGAGTTGCAGCTTTAAATCCAAGTGGTTCAACATATACATTCCCATCGGGTGACTTCAGTAGTTTTGATATCGGACTCGGTACAACTGAATTATATACAACGAATGCTGCAGCCGGAACAACTTATTGGTTACCGCAGACAAAAACTACATACGGAAATTTGATTTTAGCGCCGCTAGGAGGTTCGAATATTATCTTCGGTAACCTTAGTATAACAATTTATGGAACATTGACTGCGCAAGGTCAAAATGCTGATTCATGGTTCTTACCAACATGGAACGGTGCTTATCCGACAGCACCAACTGCTGTTATCGCCAAAACAATTACCATAAATGGTGACATGGATATTGTAGGTGGCGGATTCGGTTTTTATATGAATGCGGCTCATCCTCTTCAGAATATTATTGTGAATGGAAATGTTACCGTACAAAATTCAAATGGAGCAATTGATGACTGGGGAAATGGGAATGGACTTAAAGCCATGTCGATTGGAGGAAGTCTTATAAACAATACAAATGGAATTGTAAATGCTCCGGCAAGTACAGTGAGCAGATGTAATTTTACAAACATCCCTCTTACATTCTTCAGTTCAACCAATGCAACTATTTCAAATACGATCAATTCACCGACTACTACTTTCGGTCAAGTAATAATTAACAAAGGAAATTCGCAAGCAACAACACTTACTTGTGACATCGGCGGTACGCTTACTACTCCGGCGAATAACTGGTTGACGCTTCAAAACGGTACATTCAGTTATGAGCGAACGAATCCGGCAGCCGGACAACATTTTACGATCTCTACCGGTTCATTTACAATACCACAAACGGCAGGATTAAAAATTGACATGCCAAGCAATACAAATAATATAAGAGTATTGATAGGTAATGCGACGTCAGATGCAAGTGATCTTTTTCTGAACGGAACCTTGAATGTCGCCAACGGAAACGTTTACATAGGCCCGATTACAGGAACAGCATTATCAAACAATGATATTGAATACTCCGGAAACTATGCATCCCTTCGTGTATCAGGTGGAAATTTATATGTGAATGGTCAAATAAGAAGACCAACAACTTCTACAAATGGAGTTTTATCCTACATACAAACAGGTGGAGCAGTAACCATAAACGGATTAAGTTCCGGTGGTGGTGCAGTTACAGCAGCTACTCGCGCTAAACTTGAAATCGTCAATACCGGAAGTGTTTTCAATATGTCAGGTTCATCGACATTGACAATCGTACGTGGTAGCGGAACTACGTTTGGAGATCTATACCTGAGACCAACCAATTCAACCATCACAGGTGGAACAATATTATTTGACAATGCCGTTCCAAATACAGCACAGACATATTCAATGGATGCAAATGTTTCGTTGTACAATCTGACAATCACAGGTGCCGGAGCTGCAAAGAATGCTACCGTTGGATTATCAATTAATCCACTTGTATTGAAAGGCAGTTTGACATTTACAAATGCAAACAGTATACTCAATGCTAATAATTTTAATGTAAGCATCGCAGGAAATCTAACCAACAATGGACTGCCGGCATCCTATTTATATGGAACAAATACAACAACATTTAATGGAGTAAATCAAAATATCAACGGAACATCAATTACGAATTTCTATGACATGAGTATTTCTTGCTCGGGTTCATTGAGTGTGAATAATTCATTTACAGTAAATAGAAATTTATCCATTAACACAGGTACATTGATTTTATATCCGGTAGCAACAGATTACAAGATAACATTGCTAGGAAATCTGATCAACAATTCTTCTTACATCGACAACAATACTTCCGGTGGTGGTATTATGCTAGCGGGATCTGCTCAACAGCAGATTTCCGGAACAGGAGCATTTGGCAGACTTGAATTGAATAATGCAGCAGGAGCAATAACACTCAATGATATTTCATTGCAAAATGACCTGGTATTAACGACAGGTATTTTGACGATCAGTTCAAACTTACTTACCTTAAGTCAGACCAGTAGCATTGGCGGCTCGCCGTTCAGTGCCACGAAGATGATCAAGACAGACGGGGTTTCGAGTAGTTCAGGTGTCAGCAAATTTTTTAACACAGGAGCTGCGACATTTACATTCCCTGTCGGCGTAACAGGAAAATACACTCCGGCAGATTTCGATATTACTGCTAATACATCATTAGGGTACTATATCAATTTGACACCCGTAAATCAATATGCACCGTCAGTGATGGATCCAAACAATGTCCTCAAATATTATTGGCGAGTACAAAGTTCAGGACTTGCAGGCTTTACAGCGAATGCACAATTATATTACAATTCAAGTGACGTAGTTGGTGGACCGGAAAGTGATTATGTTTCTGCATGGTTAGAAAATCCGGGAACAGTATGGATCAAGTCAGCACCCGGTGCGGCAACAGACAATGTTGATGAAGCATTAAATTCGATCAACTTTAGTTTTTCAAGCAGAACAAATATTTCAGGGAATTATACTTGTGGTAATGATACTGCCATACCGGACAATATGCCAACATATATTTCCAATGCAAATGGTGTATGGTCTGATAATTCTAAATGGACGAATATTGCAAATGGTTTGCAGGATTGTCCTGTTGGTGGACCGAATGGCTTCAAAGTGATCATCAACACTACGATCACAACAGATGTAAATCAATGTAATGCTTACCAGACAACAATTACCGGAAATGGTATCTTAAGAGTGGTGACGCCGACGTATGGTCACAATCTGGGTAATGTCGATATAGATCAAGTCACTTATCCGAATATAGATCCGACTACAACTCCAACGTTGTATGTTGAAAGCGGAAATTTACCTGCCGGAACTTATACTTCCTTTATTGACTGCGCAGGAAAAGGAACATTAGACTATGGTGGAACAGGAACATATTCAATTTTCCTTCCCGGATTTACAAGTATTCCTTATTTGTATTTATCAGGAACAGGAACAAGAATTTTACCAAATACTAATCTTACAATTTGTCAGCGATTAAAAATTGATGGTCCAACACTTGACAACAGTTCAAATAATAAAAAACTGACGATACTTGGAACAATGGAACGGTATAACACGGGAGCGTTCAATTCCGGTTCAGGTGCAGGCGCAATTGTTTCTTTCGCAGGATCAACAGCTCAAACTTTGGGTGGAACACTTGGTGATTTTACAGGAACAAATGGATTCAATCATTTCGAGATCAATAATACAGCAGGACTGACGATTGGAAACAATACAACCATTGAAATAAAAGGGAATTTACTTTTAACGAATGGAATTATAACAACAACATCAACAAACATGTTGAGTGTGGTGAATACTTCGACCAGTGCCGTTATACCGACCGGCGGGACATCAACGTCATATGTCAACGGACCAATGACTAAACAGTTTTTAAATGGTAATTCATTCTTGTATCCGATTGGAAAACTTGCGGTAGGGAAAGGACATGATTGCACGATCACTTCTACTGCAGCGGCAAGTTCTGCATGGACCGTTGAATACTTCAATCCAAATCCAACCGGTATTGCAGCGAATTTGAATAATCCACTCGTAGTAGAGAACATGCTTGAATACTGGAGTGTGAATACGACAGCGGCGAAGACAGCCAAAATAAGACTTGCATGGGATTCGCAAAGTGATCTGAATGGTTCAATGACAATTAATGGATATACAGATCTTCGTATTGCACAGAAAAACGGTACACGTTGGGATGCCGTTGTGTCAACACCGACAGGAGTAAATAATTTAGGAGATGTTGTGACAACAGGAAGTGTCAATATTTCAACAACGCCAATCGATTTTTCAATTGCAAGTATTTCAGCTACCAAACCAATTGCAACATTGGCTCCATCAGGTCCGGTGTGTGGTAATGCGGGAATACCGGTTACATTTACGACATACATTACGATCACATTGCCATATACATTGTACTATACAGTTGATGGTGGTGCTGTACAATCGGCAGTTGTCAATTCATTGCCATATACACTTCCAACAACTGCATTAGGTGGCGATTATTTACTCACAGGCTTCATGTATGATAATAGCACAGTAGCAGGTGCAGTTGATCCGACAGTGATCAGTGTTTATGCTTCGCCTAACACTTCTAATGCAGGAACAGATCAATCGCTTTGTGGTGTTACGAGTACATTATTAAATGCGAATGCAGCAGTTGCTCCATCAACAGGTCTATGGACGATAGTATCCGGAACAGGTGGAACACTGATGGCTAATACAAGTCCGGGATCAAATTTCTTAGGACTTTTGGGACGATCGTATATTTTGAGATGGACGATCAGCAATGGTTCTTGTGTATCACAAAGTACCGTCTCTATTGCATTCTCTTATTCACCGGCTGCTCCTCTTGCATTTAGTACAGCACAAACTACTGTTTGTCAATCTTCATCAAACATTATATATACAATTCCGATTGTATCAGGAGCAACTTCCTATCAGTGGAGCTACTCAGGTACAGGAGCAACAATTACCGGTACTTCAAATTCCGTTTTAGTAAGTTATAATTCTACTGCAACAAGTGGTACGCTAAGTGTTTCCGCAGTAAATGGTTGCGGAGTTGGATCCACAAGAAATTTAGCTATTACTGTTACGCCTACTCCGATTGCAACATTCAGCTACACCGGAGATCCGTATTGCCAGAACAATACAAATCCATTACCAACATTTAGTGGTGGCGGAGTAGCTGGAGTATTTTCATCGACAGCCGGATTAGTATTCGTAAGTACAGCAACCGGTGAAGTAGATCTGATAGCAAGTACTCCGGGAACATATACAGTTACTAATACGATTGCAGCCGCAGGTGGCTGTGCAACAATTGTTGCAACCAGTTCAATTACGGTCTATGCATTATCCACTTGGACTGCAGGAAATAATTCAACCGATTGGTTTGATGCCGGCAACTGGGGATGTGGTGTACCTACTTCAACAGTAGACGCCATCATACCTCCGGGACGACCATACTATCCGATCATCGTAGGTTCAGGTGCAGTATGTAAGGATGTGCGCATCTATGCAGGTGCTTCGTTGACGATTGCCACTACTGATACATTAACCGTGTATGGTAACTGGACGAACAATGATACATTCAATGCAAACTCAGGGACAGTTTTATTTGAAGGACCTTCATTAATTTCCGGAGCAGGAATAAACACTTTCAACCATTTCATCATTGATGCAACAGGAAATGTTACTTCTTCTGCCGGCAATGTAAACATTACCGGTAACTGGATAAATTCAGGAACATTTAATCCGAATAACGGAACCATAACATTCACAGGAAGCAATTCGCAGTTAATTACATCTGCAATTGGTGATGCATTCAACAATATTACAATGCAGAAGTCGGCTAATGAATTAACATTGAACACCGATATTCATATTACAACAGCGTTGACACTAACGAGTGGAAATGTGAGACTTGGAAATTATAATATGACACTGGGAACTTCATCGGCAAATGCAACTATCAATCCGGCGACAGTAACGAATACCAGTTACGTCATTGCAGATGGAACAGGATTTGTAAAACATTTTGTAAACAGTGCAGGTGCGAGTGCAACTGCGAATGTAAATCTGTATAATTTCCCTATAGGAGATTCACTGAACTTTACGCCGTGTGCCATCCATTTAAAATCTGCTACGACACTAAATTCAGGAGCGTTCATAACAGCCAATGTAACAGATGCAAGAATTCCCGGAGCATGGACAGTCGATTATCCGACGTACTTAAGCAGATACTGGACAATTGAGCCATGCGGCACAGGATTACTCGACGATTTTGTCTATGAGTCATACGTTTACTACATACCAACTCCTGATGGATCCGGCGGCGATATGGTAGGAAGCGGCACGATCATGCCATGTAAAGAAACAATTGCAACGGGAGTATTCATGGATGCATTGCCGGGCGAGATGCAAGATATAGACATAGGAAGCACATTGGGTGCAGCGCGTCATGAATTCAGATGGGATGCACGTACATCGTTCAGTCGATTCTCGGGAAGATCAGGAGTAGCATTACCGATAGAATTGATTTCCTTCCGTGCAAAATACACAGGCAAAAATACTGTTAGTTTGAAATGGTCAACTGCCAGTGAAACCAATAACGATTACTTCCAGGTCGAACGATCGGCAGATGGAATAGTCTTTACTCCTATCTTGAATGTAAATGGGGCCGGCTCAAGTACGAAGACATTGACCTATTCAACTTCAGACAATGAACCGTTAGCAGGAATATCATACTACAGATTGAAACAAGTCGATTACGATGGGCAATTTAGTTATTCGGAAATTGTTTCAGTAGAGATTCACAATCTGAATGAAGATTTTAAATTTAACGCCTTTCCGAATCCATCGAATGGAAGCGACTTGAAATTTAATCTGAAAGCAAAACGTGGCGAAACAATTGACCTTGTGATCAACGACATGTCAGGAAAAGAAAATTTCCACAAACAATTTAATGTGGAAGATGATAGAGAAACACTTTATGTTTTAGATCAAAATCTTATTTTGAAACCAGGAGTATACTTTATATCCGTAACAGGAAGCACGAACTCTATCAGGGAGAAACTTGTTGTGAAATAACCCTGATCAGTGAAAAGTCCAACCGATTTATAATTGTAAATTCGTTTGAACATTACACCATTCTTAGTTTGAGTTTGAGTTCGAGTGTGTAGCTCGAAAGTTCCAGGAAAGAATCGATTTTATCACACTCGCACTCCACACTCACATCTTCGATTTGTAGCCCCGACCGTTACTATTTCGAACCGTTTTATCGAAGAATTGAAGAATTTGGGCACTTTTTATGAAAATAATAAGTCTATACAAAACGTTTAGCATACTCCATTCGGTTATTCTTAACATGGTATCTACTTCTGCAAAGCGAAACAAAACATCCGACTTTTTCTTTCTATTAAACCAATTTATTCTTGATTGCCAAACAGGAAAGCGATTACTTAAAAACGGCTCGAAGATGAAACCAGGAACCGTTAATAATTATCGGAGTCTACAAAAGCTTCTTTTAGATTTCGTTGCTAAGAACAGAATAACATTACGCATTAAAAATTTGAACAATTGCACAAGCCGACAATTTCTCATCGAAAGAAACTATTGGAAAAAAGTTTACCGAGGATTGACAAATTACATGTACAAAACTAAAAACAATCACGACAACTATGTTGGAACGAATTTAAAATTGATACGATCATTTTTTAACTACTTGAACACAGAAAAAGGAATAGAAACAAAGCAACTCCAAAAATTATTCTATCCTATTTCAGAGGAGATTCCGGTGATCGCATTAAATGCTGAACAAATCAACAAGTTAATCTACGACAAAGAATTTGAGGCACTTCTCCCCTATCAATTAAAAGTTTCAAAAGACATATTCGTGTTTGGCTGCACAGTGGGTCTTAGATATTCTGATCTAACTGCATTAAAAAGATCAAATATCGAAACAGTTTATAATGAATATTACCTTAAAGTAATTTCAAAGAAAACTCAAGTTACAACTCAAATAAAATTACCTGAGTATGCTGTAGAAATTATACACCGATATAAAAAAAACAAATTATTTCTCTTGCCGCGATTCCAGCTACTAACGTTAAACAAGAATTTTCGAAAAATTGGAGAGTTAGCTGGATGGACAGACTTAGTCCAGAAGAAAAGAAGAAAGCGTGGCATGCTTAAAGAAATTTTGAAGTTCAACGACGGGAAATCCTATCGTTTCTGCGATCTTATTTCAAGTCATACTATGAGAAGAACAGCTATTACGACATTGCTTAATTTGGGCATGCCTGAACACATGGTAAGAAAAATATCAGGACACGCTGCCGGTAGCAAAGAGTTCTTTAAATACGTACAGTACTCACAAAATTATATTGATCAAGAAATGGAAAAGGCTCATTCAAAACTGAAACGAATGAACAATACTAATTCAAAGAATAACATTTAAAAGGCTAGTTTTTCTGCATTTTATGCATATTTTTGAATCACCAATTAATTTCTAAAGCGAACAATTCCAACACGTTACATAGTTTTGCATATTACCCGTTCGGGATGATAATGCC